>Ga0268265_10002568_pt1 | contig 13570 bp, 13 predicted proteins | sample KBSSwiS52_FD_190355 | JGI IMG/M metagenome (GOLD analysis project Ga0268265, IMG submission 190355) | Switchgrass rhizosphere microbial communities from Kellogg Biological Station, Michigan, USA - KBS Switchgrass S5-2 (SPAdes) (version 2) | ecosystem: Host-associated > Plants > Roots >... | reverse complement strand
CATTTCTGGAAGACGCGATCGAAGAAGATCAAGGAAATCCTCGTCGACCGCAAGGCGCTGGCCGACAAGTGGCACGGGCACATCCCCGTGCTCCTCGAGATCGCCCTGCCCGCACTGACCGCCGAGCCCGAGCCGCTGTTCGAGGAGATGCTCGCGTGGGCGCGCTCGCGGCCGACGCTGCCGTTGTCCCAGCATTACCCGGCGCTGTTCGAATGGCTTGCGGGCAAATTCGGGCGAAAGATGTGGATCGAGCGCTCGGGGGCCTCGTTCGAATTCCTCGAGGGGCTGGTCGACACCTTTCCCGATGCCCGCTTCGTGCACATCCACCGCGATGGCCGCGAAGCCGCCCTGTCGATGCTCAACCACATGCATTTCCAGCAGATCGTCTCCTACCAATATGATCCGCCGTCGGACGAGGAAGTGCGCCGCACCGCGCTGGAACTCGACCCCCCTGAGTCCGATCCGTTCCTTGCCCGGATCGATGGGCCTCAGGACGTTCGCCGCTTCGCCGACTACTGGTCGTTCTGCATCGCCCGCGGCTACCACGTCATGCCGCGGATCAAGCCGGAGAACCTGCTCGAGATCCGCTTCGAGGACCTGCTCGCGGATCCGCCGGCGGTGCTCGGCAAAGTCGCCTCGTTCTTCGGCATGCCCCACGATTCCGGTTGGATAGAACGCGCCGAGACCCATATCGACCGCCAGGTTCCGCTGCGGGCGGCCAACCTGAGCGAGGCCGATAGCGCGGCGCTCGACGAAGGTTGCTATTACGGCCAGCTCCTGATCGGACGCGAGCGCACACCTTCCGCACTGTTCCGGGCCAACCAGGTGGCCCGCGACGTTTTCGACGCGAAGAAACGGGAGTTTGCGTTGAAGGCTCCTGCCTGACCGGCAGTCCGTCTCGCTATCGCATGCTCAGTTAATGGTTCCGACGTTGCCGCCGTCGATGCGAATATTGGCGCCATTGATGTAGCCCGACCGCGGACTCGCGAGGAACGCCACCAGGTCGCCGACTTCGTGCAGATGGCCGAGCCGGTGCAGCGGGTTGGCCACCGACCGGTCGTATTCCAGCATGAGTTCATAGAAGTCGCGGTCGGTCTCGGCCGGCTTGCCGGTCTTCTCGGCGAGCGCCTTGAAGCGGTAGGTGATCAGCTCGGAGAGGATCACGCCGGGGCTGACCGTGTTGGCGGTGATCCCGTACTGGCCGTACTGCTTAGCCAGGCTGGCCGATATGTTGAGTATCGCCGATTTGCCGGCCGCATAGTCCGGCGCGACGGCGAGCGCGCTGGTGCCGCTCGAACTGCCTATCTGGATCAGCCGTCCCCAGCCTCGCTGCCGCATCTGCGGCACTATCCGCGTGATCATCCGCACCATCGAGAAGACATTCTCTTCAAAGCGCTCGATCCAGTGCGCTATATTGGTCTTTTCCCAATTGAGCGGCTTCACCGCGCCCGCATTGTTGACCAGTATGTCGATGCCACCGAAAGCATCTAGCGCAGCCTCCGCCGCGGCGTCGGCACCGTCCTGGGTGGCGAGGTCGCCGATCACGAAACCGAAGCGGCCCGGTCCGGACAGCCCCGCAACCGTTGCCTCCGCCCGCTCGACGTTGCGACCGTGGACGATGACGTCGGCGCCTTCCCCGGCGAGGGCCTCGGCGATCGCCTTGCCGATTCCGCCCGAGCTCCCGGTGACGAGCGCACGCTTGCCGGTCAGTTGCAGCTCCATTGGCGGTCCCTCTGCTTCAACCCTTGCGGCGCATGATCTCGGCGAATGCGGGACGAATGACTTCCGCTGCGACCTGTACGTTCATGTATTCGCGTACGATGCGAATGCGGCCGGAGCCATCGAACACGAACTGGTAATGGTAGTCGTTGCGATAGGGGCGTCCATCGAAGACAGTCCCGGTGGACGTGCAGCGCAACGCAACGATGTCGCCTTCGGCAATTGTCTCGAAGATTTCGAAGTCCAGGCCGTCGGGAAACACTTCGCCGAGGAGCTTGGCGCGTTCGAGGAAGATCGGCCCGGGAATGTCGCCCGAGAGCCCGGACCAGCCCGCGAAATCCGGCGCAAAGATGTCGTCGGGCATCTCGCGCGAGATGCCGTGGACGAAGCGCCGGGCGTTGGCCTTGTTGGTCTCCAGCATGTCTCGACTCTCCTCGGAGTACGTCGCCGGGCGGACATCCATCGCCCCTGCGTAACCTCTGGCGTTATCGACGCGGGCGCCACGCTAGCGGGTATTCCAGCATCTGAATAGCCAACATCAGTTGATTTGACGCCGATTCTGTCGATTGCGGCCCAATAACAACACCTCTATAGGAATTCCAGTGTTCGCGCGATCCGGGCGCCGAAGCGCCACCGCTGGAGGGGACAATGACCGTCGACTTTGCTGAGCTGCTCTCTACGATACGGCCGGACTACGTGCCCGTGGACGGCTATTACAAGCCTGAATTCGTCGCGCGCGAAAAGCAAATGCTCTGGCCGCACACCTGGCTGATGGCCTGTCGTGAGGAGCTCGTGGCCAAGCCCGGTCAGTACTACGTGTTCGACATTGCCGACGAATCGATCCTCGTGGTCCGCAGTAAGGATGGCATAATCCGCGCCTTCCACAATGTCTGCCCGCACCGCGGCCGCCGCCTGAAAGAGGGGATCGGTGGGACCGGCGACAGCATTGTCTGCCGGTTTCACGGCTGGACCTGGGACAGCACTGGCGAGAATCGTCTCGTCTTCCACCAGGACGACTGGGCCGCGACCGGCGGCATCTGCGGGGTCGACGTGAACCTCGGCGAGGTCCGCGTCGGGCTGTGGGAAGGCTGGGTCTTCATCACGCTCGATCCGGAGATCGAGCCGCTCGAAGAGTACCTCCATCCGCTGCCTGAGGTCTTCGCCAAGTTCGACTACAAGAACACCCGCCTGACCTGGCACAAGACCGTGGTCCTCGAGTGCAACTGGAAAGTGGTGCTGGAGGCATTCCTCGAAAGCTATCACACCGCCACCACCCATCCCCAGGCCCTGAAGTTCGGGAATCGCAAGCCATTCTCGCAAGCGCACGGCAAGCATTCGCTGTTCGCCTTCCATTTCGTCCGTCCCCCTGAGCCCGACCCGTCTGCGCCGCCGATCGACTATCGCATGGCGCGCTATGCCTACGTCGAGGAGATGAACCGCACGCTGGGCGCGCTGTGGGGGCGGCATGGACTCAAGGCGGCTGAGCGGCTGCTCACCGACCTACCCGAAACCGCGACCTTCGACGAGGTCAACGAGGCGTTCGTGCGCTTTCACAGTGAGGCGATGGCCGAGGACGGGGCTCGTTACCCTGTGGAGGTCACGCCTGAGGACCTGCAGCGCGCCGGCACCGCCTGGAACGTATTTCCCAACATGATCGTGCTGCCGACGATTGACGGCTGGCAGGGCTATCGCGCGCGTCCCAACGGCGACGACCCGGATTCGGCGATCTTCGACATCTGGTGGCTGGAACGCAGCGCACCCGACGCGCCCTCGACCGTCGAGCCCGAATTCTATCCGACAATGGAGAGCTTCAAGGGGGCCTGCTATTTCCTCGAGCAAGATTTCGACAACATCAAGGCGATCCAGCAGGGCGTGAAGTCGAGCCGGATGAAGGCCATCCGCCCCAATCCCGAGCAGGAAGTGACGATCCAGACGTTCGAGCGGAACTATTACCAGCACCTCGTCGCGCCACGCGGCCAGGTGCAGCGTTGACCGCGCTCTAGCTCCGCCATTCCGGTGCACGTTTCTCCCTGAAGGCGCGGACACCTTCCCTGGCATCACCGGAGGCGAACATTGCCTTCACCGCCGGGTAGTCCGCCTGTGCGCGCATCGCCGCCTCGACCGAGGGTTCGGCGCCGCCACGCGTCACCAGCTGCTTACACGCCCGCACCGCAGCCGGGCTGAGCGCGGCGATGATCGGCTTGTCGAGATCGAAACGCTCAGTCAGGCGCCAAGGCCGGTCGCCGGCCTCGGCACCTTGGTCGGCTGCGGGCGCAGATCCGATCCCGCGCAGAACGCCCGGCCGCCGGTGCCCGTGAGGATCGCCACGCGCAACGACGGATCGGCGGCGAACAGATCTGCGCCGAGCATTCGGTGCTCACCGCCGGCGAGATCGCATTGCGCACTTCCGGCCGGTCGATGCGAACCAGAAGAACCGCACCGCGGCGTTCCGAACGGACCGCCGGCTGGGGAGGTTCGGTTTCCTCGGTCATGGCCCCCCGTCGCTCCCGATAAATCAGCACAGGCCTCAGGGCCCATCGCCCAATTCCGTTACAACTATAACCGCATGTCACGACGAAGCGTAACGGCATTCTCGTTCCTGAAGCTATTTCTCCGCGAGAGACATTGATCGTATCGATAAATTGCTATACCCCTATAGGCTTATATGGCTTGCGAACGGGCCAGCGCGAGAGGCAGTCTGTTGAGGTTAGCATACTGGGCCGAATGCACCATAGGGCGTCCGGAGAGCCGGTGCTGAACCGTCTGCGGGGATGAGCGACTGGCTCTCTCTTCCGTGGCTGGTCACCGGCGCTTCCAGCGGGCTTGGTCGAGCGATTGTCGGCGCGGTGCTCGATCGCGGAGGTACCGTCGCGGCGGGCACGAGAAGCCCATCGGCCTTTTCCAACTCCGATCGGGGCAACGGCCGCCTCCTTCCGATCAAGCTCGATGCCGCTGATGCCGCATCCATTGACGCCGCGATACGCGAAGCGGAGGCGCTGCTCGGGGCTATCGGGGTTCTGGTGAATAACGCCGGATACGGGCTTGTCGGCGCGGTCGAGGAGACCAGCGAGGCCGAGTACCGAGCGCTCTTCGAGGTCAATTTCTTCGGGGCGGTCGCGGCGACCAAGGCGGTGCTGCCGGGAATGCGCGAGCGCGGGCGCGGCTTTATCGTCAACATGTCCTCGGTGAGCGGCATCGCCGCACGCGCCGGATCGGGTTTTTACGCGGCCTCGAAATTCGCGCTCGAGGGGCTTTCGGAAGCTCTTCGCGAGGAGTGCCGGCCACTCGGCATCGAGACGATGATCGTCGAGCCAGGGGCTTTCCGGACGGGTTTCTACGGCGACGCCCGCACGCTGGCTCGCTCGCGCGTCGACGCCTACCGGGAGGTTGCGAGGAGACGGCTTTCTCCAGCGGAAGGGCTCGGCGCACAGCCCGGCGATCCCGATCGAGCCGCGCGCATCATCCTCGACGCCATGCACCACTCTCCGCCACCGCAGCGGCTCGTGCTGGGTGCCGCGGCGGTCAAGGTCATCGAAGGCGCTCACCAACGGCGCCTAGAAGAAGTCCGAACCCAATTCGTGTCGGCCGGCGAAGCCGACTTTCCCCAAGGCCTCCCCGCGTAGTGACTGCCACCCAAGTCCCCTTGGGCAGAGCTCGCCGCCAGTCTGGTGCGCGCGGGCGAGCAAATCGATGGCATTGCGGCCCCGGACGCCAAATACGTCCAAATTCGCGAGTACCATGCCGACGATGCGCCCAACCCGCCGGGCCGCTTCGTTATCGAGCGCCTCGGCGGCGAACCAACTGCCCCACCGCGCCTGAATGGTGTGAGAGATGCGCAAGCGTGCGCCTGGGGCAACTCGCCTGGATAAGTGGAGGATGAATTGATGTCGGCTCGACAATGGGTCATTCTGCTCGTGCTGCAAGTCGTCGAGCTCGTCTCGGTCGCCGGCTCGGTCGCGGTGCTGGCCGGGATGCACGCCTGGCAGGGCATGTTCGGGAACGACGCCGGAATCGGCTGGATCTTTTCTTCCTATCTGCTCGTGTCGGCGGTGGGCGCCGCGGTGTTCGGTCGGCTCGGCGACATGTATGGGCGGCGGCGGATCACGCTTCTCGTGCTGGCATTGAGCGCAGCGGGATCGGTCATCGGCATGATCACCGAGGATCTTTGGGTGATCGTCGCGTCACGAACCGTGCAGGGCGCCGCGGGGGTCATCCTTTCGCTGATCCTGGGCATCATGCGCGAGCACCTGCCGGCGGACAAGATCCCCTTTGGCGTGAGCGTAACCATCACTTTGGCCGCGGCGAGTTCGGCGCTGGTCCTTATCGTCGCTGGCAGCTTGACCGACCAATTCGGCGCGTGGTCCATCTTCGGCTTCCACCTTGTACTTTCCGCTGTAGCCTTCGTGGCGGCGCTGCTCCTCCTGCCGCCTGATGGCGCAAGGGCGCCGGCAGGACGCATCGACTGGATCGGCGGCCTGCTGTTCAGCCTGGGCATTGCCGGGCTACTGGTCTTCATCACGCTCTTCGGGGAAGGTCGGGCGCTTGGCGCGATGGCCTTGGCGGTCGTGCCCAGCTCGTTGCTCATCCTCGTCGCCTGGTATCTCCACGAGCGCCGCTGCGCTAATCCCCTGATCGATGTCCGGATGTTTTCCTCGCCCGGCGTCCTCGCGGCAAACCTCGGCTATTTTGCGATTTCGGTGAGCATCATGCAGGCACTCTTGGTCTTGGCGCCGCTGCTTCAGCAATCGCCTGAAACCGGCGTTGGCTTCGGCCTTTCCGCAACGATGATGGGGGCTGTCAAGACGCCAACCCTGGTCGTCGGAATGATCGGCTCGATGGTGGCGGCCGCGATCATCGCGCGATCGGGTACACGCTACGCAATCGTGATCGGATGCATAGTGGGAAGTCTTGCCTGCCTCGTTCCGCTGACCTTCAGCGGTTCGCTGCCACTGGTGATCGTCGGGTTTTCGCTGATGAACTTCGGAGTCTCGGCGTGCGCCGCCGCGTTTTCCACGACGATGGTCGCGATAACACCGGAGAGCCGCACCAGCGAAGCGGTCGGTATGATGGCCGTCTTCCGGGCGAGCGGTCAGGCTATCGGCGCACAGGCGATCAACAGCATGCTGGCCCTGTCCAGCGTGCGGGGGAACGATGGCCATTTCTATCCCTCGCCCGGTTCCTACGACATGGCCTTGCTGGGGATGGCGGTCGTGGCCGCCTTTGCTCTGCTACCGGCGCTCAAGCTGCAGGGGGCGATCGCCAAGCGAAAGCCGGGCCCGGATGCCGTCCGCGAAGCCGAAGTCGCGGCGATCAGCTGACCCAGGGCAGGAGAAAGCCAGTGCCTGACGCAGGAGCCAATCTCGCAGGGCGGATCGTTGCCATAACTGGAGCGGGCAGCGGCATCGGCGGTGCGGTCGCGCTTGCGGCGGCGACGGAGAAAGCCCGTCTGCTACTGTGCGATCTCGATTCGAATGCACTCGCCGCCACCGCTTCGGACTGCCGGGCGCGTGGCGCCACCGCTGTCGAGACCATAGCGGGAGATGCCTCGAGCCGCGCGATGGCCCGCGCACTTGTCGATTCCGCCATCACAGCCTTCGGTCGCATCGACGGGCTTGTCTGCGCCGGCATGACCCGTCGGCATGCTGCGGCCGAAAACGTAAGCGAGGACGACTGGACTACAAATCTCGAGCAAGGCCTGACCGGCCCGTTCCGCTGCGCGCAGGAGGCCGGCCGAGCGATGCTGGCGCAAGGCTCCGGCTCGATCATCATCATAACCTCAACCGGCGGGCAGATGGCTGCGCCGGGCATCGCTGCCTATGCCGCAGCCAAGGCGGGCGCCGCCGGGCTGGTCCGCCAGCTTGGGGTCGAGTGGGCGGCGCGCGGGGTTCGCGTCAATGCGGTGGCGCCTGGTGTAACCCTCGCACCCGACGGTCGCATGTCGTTCGACTCGGACCTGATCGAGCGAATGGTGCCGACCGGCAAGCCCGTGCTTGCCGACGAGATCGCGCAAACCTGCCTGTTCCTTCTTTCCGACGCGGCGCCAGGGCTTACCGGCCAGGAACTCACCGTCGATGGTGGCGCCACCGTCGGTCGCGGCTTCGCTTGCTATCCGCAACGATAGCTTTGGCCCAGGCGCGCCCGGTCAGTCGAAAATGATGACCGAACGGATTGCTTCGCCGCTCTTCATGTAGTCGAAGCCGCGGTTGATCTCGTCGAGCGAAAGCCGGTGAGTGATCAGCTCATCGAGCTTGAGGAACCCGTCGCAATACCAGTCGACGAGGCGGGGAATGGTCGTGCGCGTTTTCTCTCCGCCGAGCAGCGATCCCTTCCAGCTGCGGCCCATCATGAAGGTGGCCGGGTCGAACACGAGCTCGGTGCCCGATGGCGGGATCCCGACACTGATCCCCACCCCCCACCCGGGATTGGTCGCTTCCAGCATGCTGCGCATCAGCGCCGGATGGCCGACACACTCGAACCCGAAGTCGACCCCGCCCGGCACGATCGCATTGATCGCGGACACCAGGTCAGGCGCGGACCGGGCCTCGATGAAGTGGGTCGCGCCGTAATCACGGCAAATGGCCTCGCGCTCGGGATTGAGATCGATGCAGATGATCTTCGCCGCACCCGCGATCCGAGCACCTTGCAGCACGCTGAGACCGATTCCGCCCATCCCGACGATGGCCACCGACGAGCCGGGCGCGACCTTCGCAGTCTGGAGCGCCGCGCCCACCCCGGTGACCACACCGCACCCGATGTAGCAAGCGATGTCGTCCGGAGCGTCCGCGCGGATCTTTGCCAGCCGGCTCTCGGTGATGACCGCGTGGTCGGCGAACGTGCCGAGGCCGCAGAACGCGGCGACCGGGGCGCCATCCAGAGCGAACCGCGGCGAAGGCAGGTTGCGCATCTCGATGCAGGCATTGGTCCTGCCCGAGGTGCAATTGGAACAAACCCGGCATTCCGGCACGGCGACGGGAACGACGTGGTCGCCGGGTGCGAGGCCGGTCACCCCCGGCCCGCACGACACCACCGTGCCGGCACCCTCATGACCGGGCACGATCGGGAAGCCATAGCGCGCGATCTTGCCCTCCATCATGCTGAGGTCGCTGTGGCACAGGCCGGCCGCGTGCATCCGAACAAGAACCTCACCCTCACCGGGAGGCGCGAGATCGACGGTCATGATCTGCAGCGGCGCGTTGGCCGCGGTGGCGACCGCCGCTTTAATCTTCATCGCGCGGATCCATCATCATCTCCTCTCGCAGAGCCGCCCAGCGGCCGGACATCCGAGTTGCGGGTGCGACCGACGGCGATTTGGCGGCAGCTCGGGATAACGGCAATTGAAGTACAGGGATAGGCTGCGGGAAACTTTCCCTATGCAGGCACCACCGTGCCAGTTGGAAAAATCCGAGACCTGTGACCGACGGATGTGGCTTTCGCGACCATATCCGGTTTATCGAAAGCAAGCTGGTCTTCACCAGGAGCCGTGAGACATGTACCTATGAACCATTGATCCTCACTCGCCAGCCGGGCTCGAAGTCGCAGCCGGTGGTCCGCAAGGCCGTCAATCAACTGCGGCAGGAATGCATCCAGCGCGAACCTGGCACCCTGTTGGGACAAGAAGAGGAGCTTCTCCGACGCCTGGGCATCAGCCGCCCGACGCTGCGCCAGGCCGCTGCGCTGCTGGGTCAGGAGCAGCTCATGAATGTTCGCCGCGGTCCAGGCGGCGGCTACTTCACAACGCGCCCGGACATTTCTGCGGTCGTCCATATGGCGGCGATACGGCTTCAGCTCGAGCACGTCGCGATCGGCGAGATCCTTGCGTCGACTTCGACGCTTCGCCGCGAGCTTGCGCCGCTGGCCGCGCTCAACATGGACGAGGAGGGCTACGCCAAACTCGCCGCATTCCTCGAACACGACCGCGCCATCGACGAGAAGGACTACGGCTTCACCGTCTTCCTCAAGGATGAAATCGCGCTAGGCCCGCGACGGAATTCCGAAAACTCTATTTACCGCTTCGTAAAGTGCCAAATACGCGCCTTCGAGCATGCGAACGTAGCCAAACCTATTGCGCCGAGTGCATTCGAATCGCTTTCGCTGGCGGGCGCCATCATGCTAATCGGTAACTCAATCGTACCGCGGCGCCCATGGCAGCCCGCTGGGGAGAAGGAGAGCAGGCTTGCGTCACCGCGTCCTCGGACAGGGCCTGAGAGTGTCGGCGATCGGCGTCGGCTGCATGCCGATGAAGGCTGGGTTAGCCTCCTATGGCCCCGCCGACGACGCCGAATCGATCGCCACGATCCATGCGGCGATCGACCTTGGAGTGACCTTTTTCGATACCGCGGAAATCTATGGACCGCACGGCAACGAGCTGCTGCTGGGTCAGGCCATCAAAGGCAAGCGCGATGGCCTCGTTCTGGCCACCAAGTGGGGCTTCCGCTTCGACGGCGAAACCCGCTCCACGGGCGTCGACGGCTCGCCCGCCAATGTTCGCCGTGCCATCGGAGGGTCGCTGAAGCGCCTCGGGACGGATCAGGTCGACCTCTATTACCAGCACCGGATCGATCCCAAGGTCCCCATCGAGGAGACGATGGGCGCGCTGGCCGAGCTGGTCCGCGAAGGCAAGGTGCTTCACGTCGGTCTTTCCGAGGCAAGCGCCGAGACGATCCGTAGCGCACGCGGTGCATCCGGTCACTGCGGTCCAGACCGAGTATTCGCTGTGGGAGCGCGAGGTCGAGCACGATATTCAGCCCGTGACTGCCGAGCTCGGCATCGGCTTCGTCCCCTACTCCCCCCTTGGCCGGGGCTTCCTCGCCGGCAGCGCGATACCCCGATCCCAGATGACCGACAGCGACTGGCGGCTCCACGATCCGCGCTATGCCCCGGGCAACTACGAGGCCAATCTCGCAATCCTCGATGCCATTCGCACGGTTGCGGAGGCCAGGGGCGCCTCACTTGCGCAGGTCGCGCTCGCCTGGCTGCTGGCCAAGCGCCCGGACATCGTCCCGATCCCCGGGGTCAAACGCCGCCGGACGATGAGCGACAGCATCGCCGCCGCCGACATCGCGCTGGACGCCGAGGAGTTGGGCCGACTCGACGCGATCGGGAAACCGGCCGGCTTGCGCTACCCGGAGGCTATGCTGGCAGCAGTCAACATCTGAGCGCCTTCCGGACGCGCGACTTACCATCGGAGGAGAGATGAGCGACCCCTTGCTAATCGTGAAGAACTTCCTCGCTGGCTTCGGCAAGTCGAACGCGGACGACCTTGACAACATTCGCTGCTACATGGCCGAAGACGCTTTCTTCGATACGGGCACCAAGAAACTGTATTCGCGGCAGGAAACACTCGACCACCTCGCCAACAGCGCGCCCGTTTATGGAATCACGACCTTCCGCTGCCGCAATCGCTACTTCGCCGTTGACGGGAACCGGGTGTTCAATGAGCGGTGGGACGACCTGATCGACGACAAGGGTGAAGTGGTCGCGACCGCCGAATTGGCAACCGTGTTCGAGATCGAGGGCGGCAAGATCAAATCGTGGCGCGACTACTACAACCCGGACGGCCTTCGCGCGGCGTTGGCGAAGCGCAATTTCCGAGGTGGCTTCATGGCGACCGGGCAAGCGCCCGAGAAAGCCTCCGCCGAACCGGCGGCGACATCCACGGGTGGCCGCAACTGATCAGCCAACCGATGGCGACTGCGCGCATAGGTCAAGGAGAGAAACGATGGCTACAGCATTTGACCGGGCGAGCGAGCTACCGCGGCATCCGATCGATCGCATCCCCGTCGCGCTTGACACGCTCGCGCCCGGCGTCACCGGCTGGAAGGGCGGCGCGGAAGTCCCGCCGCTGTTCATCGAGGCGAGCGAAGGGCCATTCTCCGACACTCCCGCATTCGTCGAATGGTGCGCCACACACCGGGAGGAACTCGATCGGCTGATCCTCGAACACGGTGCGATAGTGCTGCGCGGTTTCCCGGTCGCCTCGGCCGAGGAGTTCAACGCTTTCGCGTCGGTCTTCCCGACTTACCGGCCAGGGTACGTAGGCGGGATGTCGCCGCGAAAGCAGATCGAGGGCAACGTGCTGGAATCGACCCGGCTGGTCGAGAACTACAAGATCATGCTGCACAGCGAGATGGCCTACATGAAGTCCTATCCGCCGCGGATCGCCTTCTTCTGCAAACAGGCGTCGCAAACCGGCGGCGAGACGATCATCGGCAGCATGCACGAATTCATGCGCCGTCTCCCCGCCGACCTCCGCGCCAAGCTCGAGGGCCACGAAGTGCACATCGTCCGCAACTTCGGCCCGGCGCATTCGACGGACGGCCTCACTACGATCGATCACCCCGACAAGATCGCCTGGAACGACGCCTTCTGCACCGACGACCGGGAAGAGTGCGAGCGCCGCTGCGCAGAGCTTGGGATCACGCCGATCTGGAACGAGGACGGCAGTCTGACGATGCTCGACGTCACCCAGACCTTCACCGTCCACCCCAAGACTGGCGAGCGCTTCTACCGCTGCAACCTCCACACCAATCGCACCTTCGATCGCGACGGCTTTCGCGAGATCCTCGCCGAGGTCCGCGCCAAACAGAAGCGACCGTCCGGCATGTTCCTCGACAGCGGGGAAATGTTGAGCGTGGCCGAAGCCGACACGATCATCCGGATCTACGAGGAGATCGAACTCGCATGGCCGTGGCAAAACGGCGACATCATGGTGCTCGACAACCTCCAGGTCGCGCACGGACGCAACAGCTATACGGGACCGCGGGAAATCATGGTCGCGCTACTCGATTACTAAACCCTGTGAGGAGAACGCCCGTGACCGCCCAATACGACATCGTCATTCGCGGCGGCATCGTGGCCGACGGCACCGGCAGGCCAGCTTACGAAGCCGACGTCGCGATTGCGGCCGGGGTCATCGCTGCGGTCGGCGAGGTAACCGGCTGCGGACGCGAGGAAATCGACGCCCGCGGGCTGCTGGTCACGCCGGGGTTTGTCGACGTCCACACCCATTACGATGGCCAGGCAACCTGGGAGCACCGGCTCACGCCATCGAGTGTCCACGGCGTCACGACCGTGCTCGCCGGGAACTGCGGGGTCGGCTTCGCACCCTGCAAGCCCGATGACCGCGACCGCCTGGTCCGGCTGATGGAAGGCGTCGAAGACGTCCCCGAGATCGTCATGACCGTCGGGCTGCCGTGGAACTGGGAGAGCTTTCCCGACTACCTCGACGCGCTCGATTCCCGATCACTCGACATAGACATTGCGGTGCAGGTGCCCCACTCCGCCCTGCGCGTCTACGTCATGGGCGAGCGCGGCGCCGATCGCGACAAGGCGACGCCGCAGGATCTCGCCGAGATGACCAGGCTCGTCGCCGAAGCGGTGCGCGCCGGTGCCATCGGGGTTTCCACCTCACGTCTTCTGTCGCATCGCAGCGCCGGGGGCGAGATGATCCCAAGCCTGCAAAGCGCGCGCGAGGAGTTGCTCGCGCTGGGCGAAGGACTGCGCCAGGCGGGGGGCGGCGTGTTCCAGCTGGTCCCCGACTACGACGCCGAGCCAGAGGGCGAGGTGGAGATCATGCGCGACATCGCCGCGCATTCGGGTCGGCCGCTGTCCTTCTCGCTGACCCAATCGCCCCAGAACCCGGCGCACTGGGAGCGCTATGTAAAGGCGGTGGCGAACGCCAATGCCGCCGGTCTCGACATCAAGGGGCAGGTGTTCCCTCGCCCGATCGGCTTCATGTATGGCCTCGATCTATCGTTCAACCCGCTGTGCCGGCGACCGAGCTGGGCCCAGATCGCCGATCTGCCGCTGGCCGGACGCGTCGCTGCCTTGCGCGATCCCGAATTCCGCGCGC
>Ga0268265_10002563_pt1 | contig 13589 bp, 25 predicted proteins | sample KBSSwiS52_FD_190355 | JGI IMG/M metagenome (GOLD analysis project Ga0268265, IMG submission 190355) | Switchgrass rhizosphere microbial communities from Kellogg Biological Station, Michigan, USA - KBS Switchgrass S5-2 (SPAdes) (version 2) | ecosystem: Host-associated > Plants > Roots >... | reverse complement strand
CCAAAACAACCCGCTATTTTTCAGACTTTTCGTAAACAGAAATGAAGAATTACCGAATCGGCGAGAAGGCGGGCGCGGCGAGGCGGCGGGCGAAAAGATATGCTGTGCGAACGCCGCTTCCAAAAACTTCAACTAAAAATCCGCGAGATTCCAAATGCGAAACCATTCCCTCGACGGTATTGTTTTTTCCGTCAACAATCGCCTCCGGAACAAACTCAATTCCAAAATGAATTTCCATTGCGATGCGTTGAATGTTTGAAAGGTCCGAAGTGTAAAGGATTGCATACTCCGCTCCCTCGCAATCCAGTTTCAGAAAGTCAATGTGATACAGCGGCAACTTGAAAACCGGAACAGTTTCCCTATGGTTATCCCCAACAGCAACGGAACCCGCGCCCGTGTTCTCGCCGTCAACGCCCCATTGATACCGCATTTGAATCTGGAACCCATCATAGTCCCCGCGCCACATAGCGCCCCAAAAAGCATGATGATTCCGACAATTCAACCTCTCGACTAACCCAACAAAGTTTCTATGGTCCGCTTCAAAACTGACAACAGTGTGAAACCCTCGGCGCAACGCATCGACAGTAAAGTAACCAGTGTGCGCTCCGATATCGACACAAACACCGCTTTCAACCTCCCGCATCCGATAGACGTTGCGCTCAATCTCCCCCCGTATGACGGCATCAGAATCCATTTTATCCGGGGCGGTTATTTTTGGAACCTATTTTATCACGTATTTCGTCGAAAGATAATTGACAAGCAACTCGGCAATTACGCTTCCGGCCAAGACTATCAGGAAAGTTTTCACGATACGCTTTTTGATTGAATCCCGGTATGGAATCGCCTTTGCCCGCCGCGTCAACCCGCTTTGTTCTAGTTTCGGTTGATGCCATACTTGTCCGCGATATCAGAATCCGCGCAACCCTCGCGCCAACGCTGTTTCTCCTTTTTCAATAGGTGCGCGCCTATGATGTAACCTGCGGCGAGAAACGAAACGCCTCCCGCGAGAAAGCCGCTGCAAAACAATATCAAATTCATCAGGCTCATACCATTCAACGCTAATTTTGGAAGTTTTCATGGAACGGGTGAAACGGGGCAACGGGCGTTGTCCAATTCGTTTTGCAACACGGCAAAGAGCGGTGAAGTTCAGAACTTCCCCATGGCGTTGTAACTTTGAGGTCAACAGTTGCCGGGTCTTTAGACAAGGCGCGAACAAGTTTGGATTGCCCCGCGCAACCTAGAACCAGCGACGCCAGAGCAACCAAACAAAAAACCAAGCCGATACGAGTAAAATGCATGTCACCATTTAAAACGAAATCAGACCCGGATACAAGTCCAATTGTTTCGGGATACTGGAAATCGACTGAGGATTGAACGGGTCGAATTGAATCCCGGCAAGCGGCGTGTCGCCAATGGTGGAAAGCGGAAACTCCTCCCATATGGCGTTTTGCAAAGTCTGAACGCCAACGGCAACATTCTGAAGGCGCGTTTGTTCCTCCTGATGAATGTCAAGGTCCGTTTTGCGGTAAAACATTTTGTAAAGAATGTAACCGGCAACGGCAACGAGAACCAAGGCAATCGGATTTTTCATAGGTTAAGAGTAGACGCCAATATCGCCCGCCAAGTTTGGCTTGTCCAACGGATAGATTGCGGATTGTGCGCCAAGGATTGTTTCAGCCTCCGTATCGTATCGGTCGGAATCGGCTTGTGCGGCCTGCTTCGCCTTCTTAGGCCAGCAATACCAAACGAGGATTGCCGCGCCGATTAAAAGAAACGTTCGGTTGTTCATATTAGTATGGACCCTTCATTGACTTGACCGCCATAAACATTACACCGCGACTCGCCGTTGCAACCTCTTGGATTTTTTCAAACACAACAGTATCGGCTGTGAGATACAACGCAATCGGCGAAATGAAAATGTAACCGGCAGTCACCGGGCGCGTGATAACTAAACCGTCCGTTGACGTGCCAAGCCCCGTTTGCATTCCCGGCATCATCGCCCCAATAGTCGGCAACCCGGTAATGATTGGAGCGGTGCCTTGGTTGACGAAAGTGAACAACGTTGAAAACACGTCGCGCCGATTATACTTGAACGTCAAACGCCCGTGCAGATAAGACCCGTTCGTTGAAGCGTCATTGTAAGCGTTGATGTAAAGCTTGCGGTATAGGCACTGAGGCGAAATGTTCAGTTCATACTTGCTTTCCCAATTCGCGCCAGTCGATGCGAAGTGTATAAACTGAAAATCGCCTTCTGCAACTTCCAAGTCAGTTGGTCCGTTGCCGATGCCTTGTTGCGCGTTCCGGGCTGAAAATTGATAGTTCATTTTGATGCGATGTGCCGCGTTTCGAGTGTTACCAATCTATCTTCAATGCGAGTAAGGCGCGATTTCAAATCGGCATACTGCGCACCAAGAAAAACGCCAAGCACCACAAACGCTGTGACGTGCGCCTTCTTTCCGGAGGCGAGTTGTTTTAAGATTTCGTCCATATTATCGGCGCTTCAACGCAACGGCGAGAAATGGAGCAAGGTAAATCAATACCGCGCCCGCGAGCAATGCCCATACATACCACGGAACCTTGCCAAGCAAACGGTCCGGCAAAATCTTGACTTGCTCCGTCAACGCTTCTTTGAAATCGGCAGAAGGAGAACCATACTGCTCCCACAACACGGGATAAGCGTTGCGCTGAATGTCGTTCAGGAACCCCATCGCCTTATCTTCAGAGATTAGGCCAGCGGCTTCCCGTTCCTTTACCATCGCCTCTTGTGCGTTGTCCACTTCGATTTTCGTGGCAATATCTTCTTCGCTTGTGAAAAGGTAATTTCCGGCGTTGCCGAAATCGCCAGTGCCAACCGCTTTGATTGCAGACCAAAGACCCATAACTTTTATACCTTTCGAAACAGGAACACCAAAAACAAAATGCCTCCGCCAATGACGGCCAGCATACTCCAATTTTTCAACCCGAAAAGACGGAACGGCGGATTAATGTCGGACCCATCCGACAACTCGGCATCCGGATATGCAAGGTTGATGGTAGGCTGAAGATTAACCCCGCCGCTTGAAATTGAGCCGATGCGTCCCGAAATGTCGCCGCTTGTAATCGGTCCGGACGTTGCGCTTGACGCGGCAGACCCGTAACCGCCTCCGCCTCCGCCTCCACCAACGCCTCCGCCTCCGCCGAAACCCAAGCTTCCGGTGGAACCGCCAAGTAAAGAAGTGTAGTCCATAAATGTGTTCAGTGTTTCTTCCGTAACAGTATCACCACGGCAACGATTGCGCCAACCATTACAATCGGCAGCATGGAACCGCCTCCGCCTCCGACCGTGATGTTCCCGACATTCGACAGGCTTTCCGTATTAGTGAAAGCTTGGTTGAAGGAATCGGTAACGGTGTTTGTTGAAACACTCGTTGATTGGCTTGTGCTTGAACTGGAATTTGATTGCCCGCCCATAAATTCACCAAATTGATTGAGACAAGCACAAGAAAATCATGCGCGTATCAGAGTTGCCCGAATCCGTAAAATCTTCTTCCAAACTGATAGTTTGCGCGGCAGCAATGAACGTAAAAGGAATCAACGGATTGCCCGCCGCGTCATTAATCCGAATGCCATCTTCCATGATTGTGCCAGTGTTATCCGTATCAAATCCGACTGTCATCAAATGCCGCGTGGCGGACCCGGCATTTCCAAACAGCAACGGCATTTCAAACGTTTTGATTCCGCCCATACGCGCAACCAACCGCCCTTGCCACGCCCAAACTCCGCCGAGTGCGGTAACCTCAATCCAAACGGTGCGTTTGAAAAGGTTGTTTGGCACAATGAACAACGGTTGATTTTCCCTGTCACCAACCCTCGGCCACGCCGTTGCGCCAGCGTTGTAAAAACGCATTTGCTTGAAATCGGAATTGATTTCTGTTGCAAGGTCGATTGTGTTTGGCGTTACCATAGGTTAGACGATAGACAACCAAAAAATGAAACAGGCGAAGCGCCTCCGCTTGTCGTGGAAATGTTCCACTCAGCGGAAATCGTGTCGCAAGCAACGGTGAAGTTGTGCGGGAAAATGTTTTGAATCACACTGTTGATGTCGGACCGAACAACATCCGGACCCGTCTGAGTTGCGCCCGCGACTTGAAAGAAAATTTCGGGCGGGGTTCCGCCTCCGGACCCGGTGCGCCGAAATGGATGTTCGAACATAATCCGATTGTGAAGCTTGAACCGGATGAAACCATCGACAACATAATTTATTGCCGTGCTTGAAACGAAAGACGCATAAATTTTTCGTCGCCAGAATTTTTCGGGAACATTCAGCGTGATATTTTCAAACGCGCCATTGGCTGTTCCGAATATGCTTCGGTGCGTCCAATGAGATTGAGGCGTGAAAGCTAAGTCAACATTCATTTGCGCCTCCCCAAATAAAACCCAACGCCCACAATCGCGGCAAGCAAAAGCCAAATATACGGCGGAACGGAGGCAATGAAAGCTTGCGGGTTGATTGTGCGTGTGGACAGGTCCGGGTTAAATGTGATATTTCCGGAGACGCCTCCGCCCGCCGTGTTGACGCGATACAACGTTGTATTGCCAGTGAATTCAGTCTGGTTTGCTTCATAGTCAAACTCATAACCGCCTTCGGCATTTCGGACCGTTGTTCCGCCTCCGCCCATAGGCTAACGGTATTTGAACAACAGGAACACGCCCACAAACAAAACGCCCACAATCAAAATCCAGTTCATACCGCCCGATACGGCGTTGCCAGAAGTTGAACCCGCGTTGCGCCCATTAATGAAATCGAAAAGACTTCGTGGCGCACTCTCCGCCGCAGCCGCGCCGTCATTCGGTCCGGACCCGTTCAGGCGCGAATAGTCGATTGTTTCCTTGAGATTGGCGTTTGCCGTTTGTTGCGCCGTTGCGTTGCTCGTCAAATCCTTGGACAAGTTTTGTGCAAACGGCGTTGCGAATGTGTTTGCCAGATTGAAAAGTCCGGCAACGTATTGGTTGGAGTCTGCCATAAATTTTTAAAAAGTTTGGGCGGTTACAGGGAACACGAAAACCCCATAACCGCCCGCTCAATGCCCTAAGCAGGCAAGGCTAGAATTTCAGGTCTTTCAGATTCCCGAAAATTCGATGAGTAACGTATTTGCGTTTGACATTCGAGCCGCCCGTAATGTCTTGGAGCAACTGAAGGCGTGAACCGGACGCTTGCAGAATATTCGCGTCAAGCACACTTCCCAAATCTCCGGACACTTCGCCCACTTTATCAGTGAGGAAATCCAAGTAGAACGAGCCTGTCGCGTTATTCCACGTTGCAGGATACAGCCGAACGCTGATATCGTTTTCGAGTTGAATGTCGCGGTTGTCCCAACGCCGGATAACGGTGCCAAGCAACTGCAAGCGGTTTTCTCCGCCCGTAGTCATAATGGATGCACGCGCCGCGAGCGAAGTGTAATCACGGAGCAAAATCCCCGTGTAACTTCCCGGAATCTGCAACTCATAAAGTTGCGCGTTGCCCGTAGTCGCATACGAGACTTCCAATTCCGCAAGCTCCGTGTTGAAAATCGGAAACTTGGGGCGATTAACTTGGCGGCGGATGATAACCAGCCGCGCCGTCAATGCGGAAACCGCAAAGGTAGGCGTGGCGTTACTGTCCATTTGCGCTTGCGTTGCGAACGTCACCGTCACAACAGGATTGCTGTTGAACCGGGGCGCGGGCAAGAGAAGCACGGAACCGACCGGGTCCGCAAGCTGGGGATGGGAAAACCAGATTGGATACACCAAAGTTTTCGCACCGCTTGACGGGTTGGTGCCGAAATTCGTAGCGGTATCGCGGTCAAGACCGCCCTGCCATTGAAGCGCAAGCTCCAACAGGGCCGGACCCGACACATCAACAACGTTACGATTCTGCGCACCGTCCGAAACCTGAACCTGAACGCGGTTGACGATTCCTTGCAACGCATCAGCAACGGCAGTAGCCGCCGCAGCCGAAGGCGTGGCAACAACCATCAGGTAAAGAGCCTCAATATGGAATTCCCGCGTCAACTCGAAACGGATAGTCTGCCCTAAGGCAAGTCCCGTTTGGGTTGCGGTGAAATCTTGTCTTTTGGGAAACAACATAACGTTAAGCGGCGGGAGTTGGGGCGGTAACGAGGTTGCGGAGGAATCCGACACGGAACACGATTGCGACAGCGACGATTGAAATCACGCCAATCACAAGGATACTTTTCCAAGCCATAACTATTGATTATTTTCTTCAGAATCTTCACCCTCGTTACTTTCCAAAGTATCGGGCGGGTTAATATTCTTAGGGGAATCTAAGCTATGGCTTTGCTGAGTCAAGTCAATGCGCGATTTTAAATAAGAGCCGTTTTGAAAGTTGCGGATTAGAAACTCGCCTTTCTGCAAAGACCGCAACTCCGATTCCTCAAAGCCCCGTTCCTCCAATGCGTCAATGATTAGCTTGTCCTCTTGGCGAAAGGTTACAATCTCCGTTAATTGATTCCTTAGCCGATTATGAATCAAATTCATTTGCTGAGAAATGGCCAGAAAATCCAGTTCATATTTTCTGCCAGTTTCCACAACACAACACTGCTCCCAAGATAGGTTTGCTGTGCTGGAAAACATTTGCAATTCATCAACGGCAAGCAACTTTGCATAACCCATATTGTTTTGACACCGGGCAAAGACCCATTCGCAAAAGAAATTCCAGCCACAATCCGTTTCACCGGGGAAAAGTTGTGCCGGGTCGAAACATATGAAACCCGCCTCCCATGCACGCGATAAATCATCCTCCGTGTATGCGGGCGGAATGTTAAGCCGCGCCGATATTTCGCCAACATGGTCATAGACGAAAATCTTTTCATACAGCGTGCGGTATGCGTTGGAAAGAAAACGGGCAAAGTAAGTTGATTTACCTTGCCCGCTTTGCCCTGTAACCAAAATCTTGCTACTCTGATGTGCTAGGTTCAAGCGGCTTTGCCTTTCGTTCCTTTGCTTTCAAAGCAGCCTCCATTTCGTCAAGGCGTTTGAACGTGCTAACAACCCGGACGCCATACATAACAACAACGCAAAGCAACATTGCTTCGGGCGCGTGTTGAATAAGAAAATCCGAACGCGCCACAATGACCGCGGTGCATTCAGAAACGATTTGACTTTCGTCAATGGAAAGTCCGGCGGATTGTGCATACTCCGCCGCGAGGTTTTTGTCCGCGCCGATTGCAAGGGACTTGTTGTAAATCCTACGGCAGATTATTGCATCCGTTGTTTTGACTAACGCCGAAACGGAGCGTTTAACCAACTCGATATTGAGTTGAACAACGGCATCAGGAATCGGAGAAGCAACCGGGTCCGGACCGTTAGCAGCGGCTTTGCGTGCGCCGCGAGGTTTGCCTTTGTCGGCGCGTTGCTTTCGGTGTTTCTCAACCAACTCAGTAGCCGATTGCCTAACGTTCTCTGAAGTTTCAGTTTGCGGATTTCCGCCCGAAACATTTTCCGAATTTTGCGTTGGGATTTCCATGCGTCAAGCTTGCGGAGGTTTCGGGAAAATGAATTCGTCCAATTCTTGCAACAAAGATTTCCCCGGCAATTGTGAAGGAGTGTTTGCCAGTAGCGCAAGCTTTGCTTCATAGCCTTTGTTGGTTTCGGAAAGTGTTTTGTTGGAATCTTCCAAAATTGAAATACGCGTTTCAAGTTTGCGGATAACATCGAAAACCTTTCCTTTGACAACATCGGCTGAGGTTGGCGCGGGCGCGGAAGGTTGCGGAGTAGGTGCGGGATTTGGCGGAGTAGGTTCTGGCATAAAAGAAAAGTCCGGAGTATCCTGTTAGGAGGTTGCCGCAGTGGATGTGGACTTGAAAGGGCGGATACTCCGGACGGAATTTTGTTACTTCGCTACGGCAACTTCAAACGATTGAAACTCGTTGCCCTTGTGTTCACCCAATCCTTGATAGGTGAGCCGAACATTCAGACCGATGATTTTCTTCCGGTCCAATTCATCCTTGCCCTGATGCTTCGCCAGAGCGTAGGCGATACCGCCATACAGCGGAAACTCGAATTCCAGCTCGCCGTTGCGCAGAAGCATCTTTGTCCCCTTCTTTTTCTTGTGTGCGCCGGTTCCCTGCCAATCTTCGACACTGACAATTTCGCCGCACACAGTATCGCCCGCAGCCAAATCCTTAGCAGAAAGGGACGGAGTAAAGCTCCCGCCCGTTTCAACGGTCTGATACTTGGTTTTTCCGTTACTTGCAACGGATGCCGCCAACGCGGTGTTTCGTGTTTTGGCGAGTTTGAAATCCGCCCTTGATGTTTTGCTTTTCATGTTGTTTTCCGTGTTTCGGGATATCCGGCACAATGCTTTCAATTCCCAAATTGTTTATTAATTATCGGGTTATTTCGTTAATTTGTCAATGCGCTTCGGGAAATAACGCCCTGATTTATCGCACCGCTTTTTATCGTAAATACTGCGCAATTCTTTGGTTACTTTGCGCCAAACTGATAGTTTGTGCGTGTTACCCCTATCAAAGAATTGGCAAGCTTCCCGGTAACGGAACGGCTGCAAATAACTCGCCTTGCCTTTCCGAATGAATTCTTTGGCGTGTTGTTTCGGAACGCCCTTGGCAACGAAATCAGAATCGAATTCATAGGTTTTCGGGGCATGGGTCCGGCAATGTTCGCCAGTCTTTACCAGCTTCATTTGCCCCAAATCCGGACCGATAGCGAATGGCGGTTTGCCGGTAAAAATTACGCTATCAGTGTCGCAATAAATCATCCTTTCGCCGAGTTGTTCCATGTAGTTGAAAAGCTCAATCCGCCCGTAGCTAGTCACATAAGCCGCGTGCATATAGTTTACATGTTCGGGGACACTTGTGGACAGGTCCAAAAATGCCTTTGTGCCAAACGTCTTTGCGCCCGATAAAAGCCGCTTGTCGTGCATATTGACGGTCTTTGTGATAACGCCGCGACTGGCCAGTTGCCCGTAAAGATTATTTAGGAGTAACTTGTAAAACAACTTTTTTGCTCCATTGTCTGAGGCTAGGCGCAACTTGTAAAACCGCGTAACATAATCGGCATAATAATTATGACCTTGCTTGCTACCTACGGCATCATAAATTTTTAACAACTTTGCCCCGTGCGCCATTGCGTTCCGGATTTCGTGAAAAGTCCAAACGCCTTTAATTGTCCCGAACGGATACGCGGTCTTTTCGGTTCCGTCCTTCGATTCCAGCTTGACGGGTAAAGGCGCAATGAAACGCTCTGGAATCTTCAGCCTAACGCCTGCAATACCGAAACCCTCAATGTCGCGCATATCCAACGCGGCAACGGGGAATTCTTTCGTCATGCAATACGGATAAAGCGAGTTGATATCGGTCCAATGAAGATTGCCGTGCGCCTCTTTTCGGAAAAGCTCAACCCGCCCGCCGAAGTAACCATGCCGACAAAATGCCCAATCGTTAGGCCAATTCTCTCCGCCGATACTTTTCCAAATGCGAATGGCCAACCCGCCGAGCGTGCAAGGCATCCGGGGTATGTCATACTCGGCGCACATAAGCCGAACGAATTTCATTGCCCGCATTACGATTTCAACGTCCCGCATTACGTAACGCCGTGTTTGCATTCCGTCCAATTTTCGGAGCTTAAACGCTTCCCCTAAATCCGCAACTTTGCAGACCCAAATATTGAAGGAATCCCGAAACTCGATTCCTTGCCAAAAACAACGGATAAACCGCCCGCCGATTGTTGTGGCATCTATCGCGTCAAGAGAATCCGCAAACAAGTTGCCGATATCATATTGGAGATTGTGCGCCCATACGTGTTCAGGTTTCATTTTGCGGACCCAAGAAAGGAATCCGGCAACGTCGCCAGTCGAATAATATTCTTTGCCATCTGAGGTCATTGCCGCAATTTGAGTAACGCGTTTGCGGAACCCGGAACCGCCTCGCTTGGTTACTTCCGGGGAATTATCCTCCGTGTCGAATACTATGAAACGCCCTTTCATTTCAAACGCTTTTTGCTGGCAACTTTAATCCGAAAATCAATCTGAGAAATTTTCACTTTTTTGTATTTAGATTTGCCCCATGTTTGCCCGCGTGCATCGGTCCATTTACCTTTGGATTTCTTTTTGTTGCCCGGCAATGATGCAATGAAATCGGCGGAGGTTTGCGTTACCAAATCATCCAAACTCAATTCAGTAGATAACGCTTTCCATGCGAGTCTGCCGAGAAACTTTTTCTTACCCTTTTCAAACGCCTTAAGCTCCGCGCCGGTAAGAAGAAATTGGGTCCGGTGAATTTTACCTTTCGCATGAACTGTCATTTCGACAACCATCAGATTTGACGTGCCAACTTTCCCTATCAAGTTGCTTAGTCTGCCCCGGAGTTTTCGTCCCAAAGATTCCATGCCGATATTATTTCCGCGCACGGTTGTTTCTTTTCCAAAGGAGGATTGGAACCCGAATTGTTTGACCCATTTTCCGGCAGCAACTTTATGCTTATTTCTCGTAAGGTCAAAATCTCGATATCGTTGGGCAGTAGGAATTTTTCCCTTACCCGAACGCTGTATTTCTTTCCTTCCGGACTTGTCCACGTAAAAAACGAAACCCCTTGCCCGACTGTTGACAGGCCGCCTGATGCCTTTTGTGTCAAGAAAGACAAAAGTGTTTCGCTCACGTTTAGTTGGTTTGAAGTTTGCGCGGACGCGGGCAAGTTGGCGTTTTGCCTTGAGGGTTCGGAAGTGCGCGGCGAGTTGCTTGGCGCGTTTTCCTCGTATGGGCATGGTTTCAAGATACTCCTTTAGTCTTTGTTTTCAAGCTTCCCCAAAAACGTTTTGAACCGTCTTTCTCCGTCATGCCGCAAGTAAACCCGTTCGCCTCCGCCCATTTGGTTATCGTCGCCACTGTTGAACGGAAGGCAAAACGCGGGCCGTAGGCGCGACACTCAAAAGCCTCACGATGATTTTTGACTGAACCTATCCAGTAAAAATTTTTCGCGTTGCGAGTTTCGATTGCATCATCAAGCAAAAGCAGGTCCGCATCAGAGTATCGACCGTGCGCCCATGCAAGCGCCGCGTGCGTTGTTATGTAATATCCGAAGTGCATTATTGATTGATACTCCCATGCGAGTCTGAGTCAAACAAACGCGCCAGCGTGGACTTGGTGACGTGAATAAGCGGATAATCTGAGGCGTTTTCCTCGACAGGATAGGCGCATACTTTCAGATTTGAATAAGTCCCGTAATACCGAAGTATTGTCTCATCGGAAACCAAGTCGCACGGAATGGTTGCGAATTCGCCCGCGTCATACCGGCGAATAAGGTCGATTGCTTGTAGGCATCCGGCAACGGTTAAGCGGAGTGCGGAGGCGGAAAAGTGTTGAGATTGGAGCGTGATAATGTCTAAAGGTTGTTTATCCAATTCCAGCTTAAGAATGTCCGTTTGCATGTCAATAGTGTCCCAACCACCGAAATTAATCACGTCGATTGTGGTAAACCATGTTGCGCCTTCTTTCTCGCATACTTTCAAAGCTTGGAACCAAAAATTCCAATACTCGAAAGGATATTGCAAAACACTTTCAGCCAATCGCCCGTAAAATGTTTGGAACACGTATGGATGTTCCGTTTCTTTGGGCAATCGTTTGACTTTCCAACCGGCACGACGCCAAGACTCGCCGCAAACCCATGCGAGTTTAGTTGTGTCCGGGTCTTGCCAGTTGTTCCATTTGTCCCCATCGGCAGGGAGGCGGCAAGGATTGTTGAAGAAAAGATAAATGTTCATTGATAGGTTGATGCTTCGATGTGGATTTTTATTGAGATGCATGGCCAACTTTCAGGGCAGATTTCAACCATAGCGTGGTTAAGGTTAACCGCTCGGCCGAATTTCAATTTTTGATAAATCATTCCATCCGATAAGAAAAATTCGCCGTCATTAAGAACACTGAACGGCACTGATTTAGGCGTTGGTTGTTTCAGTGTCCAAGTCATAACACCTTCCCGTCAATAATTACGTAGTTGTGGACTTGAAACCCGCCGCTTGCCGTAACATCCACCACGGCAAAGCCATGATTCCAGTTATTCAAAGGGCGGTATTCGGGGTGTAAATCGCACAAGCAACCTATCGACCACGCTCCAATAACTTTTCCGTCAATGGTGCGTTCGGAGTGTTGTGACGATTGGTGAAAATGTGAGCCGATAATGTGACTTTTCGCACGAAGAAACAATCCACGCGCCGGGTTAACCGGATTGCTAATCGCAAACCGATATTCATGCCCGTGGACAACGTTAAGCATTCTCCCCAAGCGCACCGGGAGATTGCGCAGACAATGAATTTCCATTTCGCGCAAACAAAGAAGGGTTTCAAGGTCGAATGTTTCGAGTCCGCAAAATTCGGGCGCTTGTCTGCGCAAAAAGGTTTCGTATCTTTCCTCATGGTTTCCAACCTTGAGAATGAATTTGGACGCCGGAAAAAGCCTCCGTAAAAACCCCAAGAATGTTTTTGTATAAGCGATTTCGCCGGGAAAGTTTCGCACAAGGGGATTAGTTTCCCATCTCGAAATTGCATAGAAGTCTGCAATGTCTCCGTTAAGTAAGATGTGAGAGAATTTTTGTTTTCTAACATGCCGGATTAGGGTTAAGATTGCTTCATTGTCAGCATAGGGAATATGCACGTCGCCGAGGATTAAGACGCGGGCAGGTCCGGTGATAGTGTAAGGTTTCCAATTAGATTGGAGTGGAGTTGACCATTCGGGAATTTTTGGCAAACCATTCGCCTTGCGTCGTGTTGTATTCATTTTTTACTAGGTAGTGGGTTGAGGTTTCGGCGAGGATTTCGCCCTTGAAAGATTCGGGTTCAGGAACGCGGTTTATCCGGACTAAAACCCTTGGTGCTTTGTTGGAGTTGCCGCATTGCTTCGGCGCGATGTTTTTTTGGAATTTTGGACTTAACAGTTTCATAGTTGAGATTGCGGAGGATTTTACGGCGAAGTTTGCGGAGACTCACAGGACAACCTCCGTGCGGACCCGGATACCATACTTGCCAATGACCGAAACGCCGGACGTAGCGCGGTTGCGGTATTCATGCGCGGCTAACTCCGCAAGTTTCTGAGTTTGAAACGTTGCAATCACCGTCCATGCGTCCCATCGACCGCAGCCGTTTTTTACTTCAACGAGGAATTGTTTCATATCATTACTCCAGTTTCGTTTTTCATACCATAGTTGCGAACAACTTCAATCCCACAATCCGGAAACTTCACAATAATCAACTTGGCAATCTCGCGGGCATTGGAGCAAGTTACAAGGCGGGCATCGGGATACTCAGAAGAAAAGTTGAAACCGCCAGACCAAAAGCTAAAGCTTCCGTCCGGACTTGTTTTCACAACTACGCTGTTATGTTTCATTTTTTCGTTTTTAAGATTCAACCAACGCGATACTATCGCACGGGCAACAGGCATCGCAACGAGTATTTCAAGCCGAAACGCCGATTGTGAAATTGGCTATGAATGTTAGGCGCGACTAACATTCGCCCGCCGCCTCGCCGCGCCCGCCTTCTCGCCGATTCGGTAATTCTTCATTTCTGTTTACGAAAAGTCTGAAAAATAGCGGGTTGTTTTGGCG
>Ga0268265_10002561_pt1 | contig 13591 bp, 12 predicted proteins | sample KBSSwiS52_FD_190355 | JGI IMG/M metagenome (GOLD analysis project Ga0268265, IMG submission 190355) | Switchgrass rhizosphere microbial communities from Kellogg Biological Station, Michigan, USA - KBS Switchgrass S5-2 (SPAdes) (version 2) | ecosystem: Host-associated > Plants > Roots >... | reverse complement strand
TTGCCGACCAGATTCTTTGCCATAGACTTGGACTCCTTCGGTATCGCGGTTCCGCTAGACGGCTTCGGCGCCGGAGATGATCTCGATCAGCTCCTTGGTGATGGCGGCCTGGCGCGAGCGGTTATAGGTGATGGTGAGCTTGTTGATCATGTCGCCGGCATTGCGGGTGGCGCTGTCCATCGCGGTCATGCGCGCGCCCTGCTCGGAGGCGTTGTTCTCCAGCAGCGCCCGGAAGATCTGCATTCCCAGATTCTTCGGCAGCAGCGAGGAGAGGATCTCCAGCTCGTCCGGTTCGTATTCGTAGTAGGTGGCGGAGCCTGCGGGCTCGTTCTCGTTGGCGGCCGGCAGCGCGAAGGGGATGAGCTGCTGGACGGTGACGATCTGCGTCATCGCCGATTTGAAGCGGTTGTAGACCAGCTCGCAGACGTCGAACTCGCCGTGCTCGAACATGGCGAGGATCTTGGTCGCCACCCCCTCGGCCGCCGCGAAGGTCAGCTTCGGCTTGCCGATATCCTCGATGGTGCCGATGATCTCGTTCGGAAACTCGCGGCGGAGCTGATCGCGCCCCTTGCGGCCGATGCAGAGGATCTTGATCGTCTTGCCCTGGTGCTTGAGGTCGCGGGCGAGCTTGCGCGCGCCACGGGCGATCGACGAGTTGAAGCCGCCGCACAGGCCGCGGTCGGAGGTCATGACCACGATCAGGTGGATTTGATCCTTGCCGTTGCCGGCGAGCAGAGCCGGCGCACCGTCACGGCCCGCGGCCGAGGCCGCCAGGCGGCCCAGCACGCGCTCCATGCGCTCGGCATAGGGGCGAGCGGCTTCGGCCTGCTCCTGAGCACGTCGCAGCTTCGCCGCAGAGACCATCTTCATCGCTGAAGTGATCTTCTGCGTGTTCTTCGTGCTGTTGATGCGGAGCTTTAGGTCCTTAAGACTGGGCATCCCTCACCCTTTCCTTTCGCCTGCTTCTGTCGATCAGGCGAAGGTCTTCGTGAACGCGGTGAAGAAGGCGGTCAGCTTGTCTTCGGTCGCCTTGGAGAGCTCCTTCTCCTTGCGGATCGCTTCCAGCACGTCGCCATGCTTGGCGCGAACCTCTTCCAGCGCCGCCGCTTCGAAGCGGTTCACATCTCCCACAGCGATGGTGTCGAGGAAGCCGCGCACACCGGCGAAGATCGAGACCACCTGCTCTTCGACCGGCATCGGCTGATACTGGCCCTGCTTCAGGAGCTCGGTCAGGCGCGCGCCGCGGGCGAGCAGCTTCTGGGTCGAGGCGTCGAGATCCGAGGCGAACTGCGCAAAGGCCGCCATTTCGCGGTACTGCGCGAGTTCCAACTTAATACGACCGGCGACCTGCTTCATCGCCTTGATCTGCGCGGCCGAGCCGACGCGGCTGACCGAGAGACCGACGTTAATGGCCGGGCGGATACCGCGGTAGAACAGGCCGGTCTCGAGGAAGATCTGGCCGTCGGTGATCGAGATGACGTTGGTCGGAATATAGGCCGAGACGTCGCCTGCCTGGGTTTCGACCACCGGCAGCGCGGTCAGCGAACCCGCACCTTCCTTGTCGTTCATCTTCGCGGCGCGCTCGAGCAGGCGGCTGTGCAGATAGAAGACGTCGCCCGGATAGGCTTCGCGTCCGGGAGGACGGCGCAGCAGCAGCGACATCTGGCGGTAGGCGACGGCCTGCTTGGAGAGATCGTCGTAGAAGATGACGGCATGCATGCCGTTGTCGCGGAAGAACTCGCCGATCGTGCAGCCGGTGTAGGGCGCCAGGAACTGCAGCGGCGCCGGCTCGGAAGCGGTCGCGGCGACGACGACGGAGTATTCCATCGCGCCGGCGTCTTCCAGGGTCTTCACGATCTGCGCGACGGTCGAACGCTTCTGGCCGATCGCGACGTAGATGCAATAGAGCTTCTTCGACTCGTCGGTGCCGGAATTGATCCCCTTCTGATTGAGGATCGTGTCGATGATGATGGCGGTCTTGCCGGTCTGGCGATCGCCGATGATCAGCTCGCGCTGGCCGCGTCCGATCGGCACCAGGCTGTCGATGGCCTTGAGGCCGGTCTGCATCGGCTCATGCACCGACTTTCTCGGGATGATGCCGGGGGCCTTCACTTCGACGCGCTTGCGCTCGGCGCCCACGATCGGGCCCTTGCCGTCGATCGGGTTGCCGAGGCCGTCAACCACGCGGCCCAGAAGGCCACGGCCGACCGGCACGTCCACGATGGCGCCGGTGCGCTTCACCGTGTCGCCTTCTTTAATGGTGCGGTCGTCGCCGAAGATCACCACGCCGACATTGTCGCTCTCGAGGTTGAGCGCCATGCCGCGGATGCCGCCGGGGAACTCGACCATCTCACCGGCCTGGACCTTGTCCAGACCATGCACGCGGGCGACGCCGTCGCCGACCGAGAGCACCTGGCCCACTTCGGTGACATCGGCCTCGTTGCCGAAATTCTCGATCTGCTGCTTGAGGATTGCAGAGATTTCGGCGGCGCGGATTTCCATTAGGCAACCCCTTTCATGGCAAGCTGCAGCTTCTGCAGCTTCGTCTTAAGCGAAGAATCAATCATGCGGCTGCCGACCCGAACGACGAGTCCGCCGAGCAAACTGGGATCGACCTTGACGTCGATCGAAACCTTGGAGCCGACGGCGCGCTTGATCGCCTCGGCGACGGAAGCCTGCTGCTCCGCGGTCAGCGGGCGCGCGGCGGTGACTTCCGCGGTCATCTCGCCACGGCGGTCGGCCAGCTGCTTCAGGAAGGCCTTGATCATCGCGGAGAGCGTGAACAGGCGGCGGTTCTGCGCCACCAGGCCGACGAATTTCTGGGTGAGATCGTTGAAGCCGGCGGCCTTGGCAATGGCGCCCATCGCCTTGGTCTGCTCATCGCGGCCGAGCACCGGCGAGTTCATCAGACGACGGAGATCGTCGGAATCGCCGATCATCTTCTGGAGCGACGCGAGATCGGCGGCGACGGCGTCGAGCGCCTTCTTGGAATCCGCCAAATCGAACAGCGCCGCAGCATAACGCGTCGCCAGCCCGCCGTGTTCTGATGTCTGGGCCGCCAAGAAATGCCCCCAATCCCGGTCAAAAAATCGTTGTCTGGAGCGGCCTTATCAGCGAGTCACCGTGGCCGCAATTTGCACGCCCTGGCGCGAGGTCCCCGCGTCAGGCGCGCGGTGTGTAACATAACGATTGGGGCTAATCAACCGCGCGTAAAGCAAGTTTTAACGCACTGCGGCAGGGCACTTAAGAATCTGATTTCTATAAGAAACTATAGGGGTCTATGTCGATCTGAAGACGGAGATCGCCGGGCCATTTCAGGCCCCGCAACCACTGCCGGATGAAGCCCTGCGGCGCCACGTCGCGGCGGCATTTGACGAGGAAACGGCGGCGATGTCGCCCCCGCAACATTGCGAGCGGGGCCGGCGCTGGCCCCAGCACCGAAACGCCCTCCATCCGGGGTGCCTTGGCCGCCATCGCCCGCACCTGCGTCTCGACCGCGCCGTCATTGCTGCCGGAGACAACAAGAGCAGCCAGCCGACCGAAGGGCGGCATGCCGGCGATGCGGCGGTCTTCCTCCTCGATCTTCAGGAAGGCGGCCTGGTCGTGGTCCTTCAGGGCCTGCATGACCGGACGGGCGGGGTCATAGGTCTGGACCAGCACCCGCCCGGCCCGTTCGGCCCGCCCGGCGCGGCCCGCCACCTGGTGCAAGAGCTGATAGGTCCGCTCCGCCGCGCGGAGGTCGCCGCCACTGAGACCGAGATCGGCATCGACCACGCCGACCAGGGTCAAGTGCGGGAAGTGATGCCCCTTGGCGATGATCTGGGTGCCGATGATGAGATCGACCTCGCGCTCGGTCACCATGCGGATCAATTCGGTCGCTTTCTTCGGCCCGCCGACCGTGTCGCTGGTGAGGATCAGCCGCCGCGCGTTGGGGAAGAGCGTCGCCGCCTCCTCGGCCAGGCGCTCGACGCCGGGACCGCAAGCCGCGAAGGTGCCTTCATGCTGACAGGCCGGGCAGGCCTTCGGCATCTGGATCTGATAGCCGCAGTGGTGGCATTGCAGGCGTTGCGAATAGCGGTGCTCGACCAGCCAGGTCGTGCAGTTCGGGCATTGCATCCGATGCCCGCAATCGCGGCAAAGCGTCAAAGGTGCGTAGCCGCGGCGATTGAGGAACAGGATCGCCTGGCCCTGGTCGGCCAGGGTCTCGTTCACGGCGCGAATGAGGCTCGGGCTCAGCCATTGCTGCCGCTCCGGCTTGTCGCGCCGGAGATCGATCAAGGTGACCGTGGGGAGTTCCGCATCACCATGCCGATCCGGCAGTTCCAGGAATCGATAGCGGCCCTGCTCGACATTGACGGTGGATTCCAAGGACGGCGTCGCCGAAGCAAGCACGACCGGGATCTTGGCAAGATGCCCGCGCACCACCGCCATGTCCCGCGCCTGGTAGATCACGCCGTCCTCTTGTTTGAAGGCGGATTCATGTTCCTCATCGACGATGATGAGCCCGAGATCGGCAAAAGGAAGAAACAGCGCGGAGCGCGCGCCGACCACGACCTTGGCTTCGCCATCGAGCACGGCGCGCCAGGTGACGCGGCGCTCGACCTGCGTGAGCTCCGAATGCCATTGCGCCGGTGCCGCGCCGAAGCGGTCTTCGAAGCGGCTGAGCCATTGCGCGCTGAGCGCGATCTCCGGCAGCAGCACGAGCGCCTGTCGGCCGGCGCGAAGACAAGCGGCGATCGCCTCGAAATAGACTTCGGTTTTTCCCGAACCTGTCACGCCGTTCAAGAGTGTCACGCCCGGTGTCAGCGGACGCAAAGCATCGACCGCTTCCTGCTGCGCCTTGGAGAGTGCCGGACCTTCGCGTCCGGCATCGGGCCGACCGAAGGGTCGGCGCGCCGGCAAGGCGACGGCTTGAAGCATGCCCAACCGTGCCATTTCGGCAACAACGCCCAAAGAAGAACTCGCGGCGCGCGCGAGGTCACCTGAGGTCAGCGGCGGTCCATCCTCAAGCGCCGCCAATACGCGCTGCCGCACCGCTGTCATTTTCCCCGAATCCGGATTGCCAATTTGCCAAGCCTTGATCGGCTTTTCCGGCTCGAGCGCATCGGGTACGCTCATCGCCATGCGCAGCACCGAGCCGATCGGTGCCATGCAGTAGTTCGCGACCCAGTCGATGAAACGCCGCGAAACCTCTGGCATCGCGGGAATCTCAAGCTGCGCTTCGATGGCACGCAGCTTCTCCGCGGGCACGCTGTCATCGCCCGCGCCCCAGACGACGCCCATCACCGTGCGCCGCCCGAGCGGTACCGCGACGAAATCACCGGGCACCAGCGACAAGCCCTCGGGAATGGCGTAGTCGTAGGCAGTGAACAGGGCCAGCGGTATCAGGACGCTCACGCGTCCCAACATTCTGATTTCTCGTGGTATCGAACTGGCGGTTTCGGAATCCATCGTCTAGAATCTTTCCCGATTCGGCCCCCTCGGCAAGCGAGACTGCAAAACCGCCGAGGCGAATGGGCAGGACCTCGAGTTTCTCACGCACGGATGTATAGACGGATGAAGTTCTTCATCGATACGGCCGACATCAACGAGATCAAAGATCTTGCCGCCACCGGTCTGGTGGACGGCGTCACCACCAATCCTTCGCTGATTGCGAAATCGGGCGGCAAGTTCCTCGATGTGATCAAGCAGATCTGCGACGTGGTCGAGGGCCCGGTCAGCGCCGAGGTGACCGCGACCGATCACAAGACCATGCTTCAGGAAGGCCAGAAGCTGGCGAAGATCGCGAAGAATGTCTGCGTGAAAGTGCCGCTCACCGTCGATGGGCTGAAGACCTGCAAGGCGCTCTCCGACAACGGCACCAAGGTCAACGTCACTTTGTGCTTCTCGGCGGCACAGGCGCTGCTCGCCGCCAAGGCCGGCGCCACGTTCATCTCGCCCTTCGTCGGCCGCCTGGACGACATCGGCCAGGAGGGCCTGCTGCTGATCTCGGACATCGTCCAGATCTACAACGCCTACGACAATCTGGACACCGAGGTGCTGGTCGCCTCGGTGCGTCACCCGATCCACATCATCGAGAGCGCGAAGATGGGCGCACATGTCGCGACCCTGCCGCCCGCCGTGCTCCGCCAGCTGTTCCATCACCCGCTGACCGACAAGGGCCTGGCCGCTTTCCTCGCGGATTGGGCCAAGACCGGACAGTCCATATTATAGGGTGGTGCTGTAGTGGCGAAGCGATCGGGGACCACGATGGCGGATCAGGCGTCGGACCGCAGCAAGACCGGCACGACCACGGCCACCGCCGCGCAGGTCGTTGCCTATCTGCGCCGTCATCCCGATTTCCTGGCGCGCCATCCGGAGCTTCTGGACCTGCAGCTTTCGCCGGGCCGGCATACGGAATCCGGCAAGGGCGTGGTCGATCTGCAGCAGTTCATGGTCGAGCGCCTGCGCGGCGAGATCAACAAGCTCAGGAACGACCAGGACGAGATCCTCGCCAACACCCGCGACAATCTTTCGACCCAGGAGCGAATCCACAAGGCGGTGGTGGAGCTGCTGGAAGCGGAGAGCTTCGAGCAGTTCATCGACATCATCACCGGCGACCTCGGCCTGCTGCTTGAGGTCGACGTGGTGAGCCTCTGTGTCGAGTTGAGCGATCACACCGCGAAGCGCCCGAAGCATGAAGGCATCCAATTCCTCGGCCGCGGCGCGGTCGATCGCGCGCTCGGCGGCAAGGACAAGCATGTCGTGCTGCGCGACGAAGCCGTCGGCGATCCGGAGATCTTCGGTGCCGGCGCCGAGCTGGTGCGCTCCGACGCGATGCTGCGGCTCAACATCAGCTCCCATGCGCCGGCGGGCCTGATCGCCTTCGGCGCACGGCATCCCGGCTATTTCCATGCCGGCCAGGGCACGGAACTCATGAGCTTCCTCGGACGGGTGATCGAGTTCGGCATCCGCACATGGCTGGACCTGCCGAAACCATAGAAGACGCCGCCGCCCGCGATCTTCGTTTCGCGGCGCGCCCGGATCTTGCCTCCGCGATCGAGCAATGGCTGAACTGGCTGGCGCATGAGCGCCGCGGGTCCACGCATACGGTCGATGGCTATGCGCGGGATTTGAAGGACCTGTTGCGGTTCTTCGAGCAGTATCGCGGCGAGACCCCGACCCTCGCCGCCTTTGCCGGCGCCGACCGCAACGATTTCCGCGCCTGGATGGCCGACCGCAACAAGCGTCGGCTGGAGCCCGCCTCGACCGCGCGGGCGCTGAGCGCTACCAAGAACTTCGCCCGCTTCATCGCCAAGCGCGGGCTCGGCGAGAACAGCGCACTCCCCGCGATCCGCAATCCGAAGCTGCCCCGCTCGGTGCCGAAGCCGCTCAATGCCGTCGAGGCCGAGGATGCGCTGGAAGCGGTCGCTGGACTCCATGAGACCGACTGGATCGGCCGGCGCGATCTCGCGGTGCTGACCCTGCTCTATGGCTGCGGGTTGCGCATCTCCGAGGCCCTCGACCTCGCACGCCGCGACGCGCCGAAACCGGGCGGGTCCTTGCGAATCCGTGGCAAAGGCAACAAGACCCGGGTCGTGCCGGTGCTCCCCGTCGTCGCTGAGGCGATCCAGGATTATCTGAAGGCCCTGCCGATCGCCTGCGAGCCGGACGGCCCGCTCTTCCTTGGCGCCAAGGGCAAGCGCCTCTCTCCGCGCCTGGTGCAGCTCGCGATGCAGAAGCTCCGCATGCAGTTGAACCTACCGGAAACCGCCACGCCGCACGCGCTGCGGCATTCCTTCGCCACACATCTGCTGGCGGGCGGCGGCGATCTGCGCGCGATCCAGGAACTGCTCGGCCATTCCTCGCTCTCGACCACCCAGCGCTACACCGAGGTTGACGCGGCGCAGCTTCTCGCCGTCTATAACGCCGCGCATCCCCGCGCCCGATAGCGAGAGCCTGCCATGACCGTTACAGTTCGCCCGATCCGGCGCGAGGACGCCGAATCCATTGTCGGCATGCAGACGGAGTTCGGTGCCTATCTGATCTCGCTGGGCGACCATTGGGATCCGAAGTTCACGGAAGCGCGCTATCTCGAAGACGGCTTCGGCCCCGATCCGGCGTTCAACGGGTTCATCGCGGAAGAGGCGGACAAGCCGCTCGGTTATCTGCTCTACACGCCGACCTATGATTCGGACACCGCCCAGCGCGGGATATTCGTCATCGATCTCTGGGTGCGGCCCTGGACCCGGCGGCTGGGTGTGGGACGGAAGCTGATGACCGCAACCGCCGATCTGGCGCGACAGCGCGGCGGCGATTTCCTGCTGTGGTCGGTCTACAGGCCGAACACGCTGGCGCGCCAGTTCTACGACAAGCTCGGCGGCAAAGAGACCGCCGACCTCGACTGGATGAGCCTCAAGGTCTAGACGCCGAACTCCTTCAGCACCCAGCGCTCGAAGGCTTCGACCATCGGGTTCGGCCCGGCATTCTGCGGCCGGGCCAGAAAGTAACCGCGGGTCGAGCGCGCGGTGAAATTGTGCGCGCGTTTGAGCGTGCCGGCTTCCAGCAGCGCGTCGATCGACGGCGACCAGGAGAGCGCGATCCCCTGCCCGGCGAGCGCTGCCTGCAGCACCAGCGGATAGTTGCTGTAGCCCTGGCCGCGGATCCGTTCCGGCATCGTCACGCCGGCCGCACCGAAATAGCCGGCCCAGTCGAACCAGTCGCTGCCGTCGGCGGTGTCGATCAGCCGCAGCAGATTGGCTTCGGCCAGCCAGTCCGGCTTGCCATCGATGGGACCGGTCGGGTAGTTCGGCGCGCAGACTGGGAAGACCGATTCCTGATTGAGCCGCTTCACCTCGATCCCGGGCCAGGACCCGGCGCCGAAGATGATCGCGACGTCACAGTCAGCAATGGCCCGCTCGACATGCTGGGCGGTGATGACGCGGACATCGACCTGCGGCTCCAAGGCGGTGAACAGCGGCAGGCGCGGCACCAGCCAATGCGCCGAGAAGGCGAAATCGGCGCCGATGGTGAGCTGGCGCGGCGCATCCTGGGCGCGGACGCGGGCCACCGCTTCGCCGATGATCTGCAGGCCTTGCTGCGCCGCCTCGAGGAACTGTTTGCCCTCGGCGGTCAGCTCGACCCCACGCGGCGAGCGGCGGAACAGAGCACAGCCCAGGCGCTGCTCGATCTGCCTTATCTCGCGGCTGACCGCGGATTGGGTGACGCCGAGCGCCTGGGCGGCCGCGGTGAAGCCGCCGCGCTCGCCGGCCGCGACCACCGCCAGCAGGGACGACAGCGACGGCAGGTCGCCCCTGACATAATCCTTGATCATATCCCTCATGAGCCGGCCATGCCTGGATCGCCTGGGTTCCTGCCGATACACTTATGAGCATAACTCATGACTGGATCACTCAAGCAATGGCAAAGCGACTGAACGTTCTCTTGCTCCAGGCCGACCAGCTGGCGGCGGCCTTCCTGCCGGCCTATGGCAACCGGATCGTCCAGTCGCCCAACATCGACGCCCTCAGCGAAAACGGCGTCACCTTCGACAGTTTCTACTGCGCCAGCCCGCTCTGCGCGCCGTCGCGCTTCACCATGATGGCGGGGGCTTCGGTCTCCCGGATCGGCGCCTATGACAATGCCGCCGAGTTCGCCTCGGAAGTGCCGACTTTCGCCCATTACATGCGCGCCGCCGGCTATCGCACGGCGCTCGCCGGCAAGATGCATTTCTGCGGACCGGATCAGCTGCATGGTTTCGAGGAGCGGCTTACCACCGACATCTATCCGGCGGATTTCGGCTGGACCCCGGATTGGGAGCAGCCGGGCGTACGTCCCAGCTGGTACCACAACATGGGCTCGGTCACCGAGAGCGGCCCGGTCGTGCGCTCGAACCAGCTCGATTTCGACGACGAGGTCACCTATGCCGCGCGCAGGCAGATCTATGACCTCGCGCGCAGCAGCGAGGACCGGCCGTTCTTCCTGACCGTCTCCTGGACCCACCCGCACGACCCCTACGCCAATCTGCCGGAACTCTTCGATCTCTACCGCGACGAAGACATTCCGATGCCGAGTGTGAAGCAGAGCGACGTACCGCTCGACCCGCACAGCGCGCGGCTGCGTCATGTCTCCGACATGGACAACTATACGATCACCGAAGCGGACGTGCGCCGGGCGCGGCGCGCCTATTTCGCCTCGATCTCCTATGTCGATCGGCAGGTTGGGATTCTGGTGCAGGCGCTGAAGGAATCCGGCCTCGCCGATAATACGGTGGTCATGCTGACCGCCGACCACGGCGACATGCTGGGCGAGCGCGGGCTCTGGTACAAGATGACCTGGTTCGAGAATGCCTGCCGCATCCCGCTGATCGTCTCCGCGCCCGGCAAGTTCAAAGCGGGGCGCATCTCCACCAATGCGTCGCATCTTGACCTGCTGCCGACCCTGGCGGAGATCGCGCGGGACGGCGGCGCCTTCCAGCCGGCGGCGGAGATCGACGGCCGGAGCCTGCTTGGCGCGCTCTCGGGCGGCCAAGGCCATGACGAGGCGATCGGCGAATATTGCGGCGAGGGCGCCATTGCCCCGCTGGTGATGATCCGCCGTGCGAACTGGAAGTTTGTCCACACGCCGAGCGATCCCGACCAGCTCTATGACCTCAAAGCCGATCCGCTGGAGAAGCAGAATCTCGCCGTCGATCCGAAGCACGCCGCGACGGTCGAAGCCTTCCGCAAGGAGGTGAAGCAGCGCTGGGATCTCGCCAAGCTCAAGGACCAGGTGATCGACAGCCAGCGCCGCCGCCGCATCGTCTACGAAGCGCTCGCCAAGGGCCGGCATCGGAGCTGGGACTACCAGCCGATCCGCGACGCCGGGACTGCCTACATGCGCAACAACGTGGTGCTGGACGATCTCGAGGCACGGACAAGGTTGCCGCGAGTCTCCTAGCCCTTCACCGCCCCCGCGGTCAGGCCGGACACAATCCGGCGCTGCAGCAGCAGGACCAGCAGGATCAGCGGGGCGGTGACGATGACCGAGGCGGCCATGATGCGGCCCCAGGGGATCTCGTAGCCGCCCGCACCCGAGATGAGGGCGATCGCGACCGGCACGGTGCGCTGTTCTTCGGAGAGCGTGAAGGTGAGGGCGAAGAGGAACTCGTTCCAGGCGAGGATGAAGGCGAGCAGGCCGGTCGCCACCAGAGCCGGCGCCATGACGGGGACGAAGACGTCGGTCAGGATGCGCAAGGGCGGCGCGCCGTCGATGATGGCGGCTTCCTCCAGCTCGCGCGGCAGCTCGCCCATGAAGGCGGTCAGGACCCAGGTAGAGAATGGCAGAGTGAGGATCAGGTCGGCGAGGATCAGGCCGGAGAGGCTGTCATAGAGGCCGGTCACCTGGATGAGCTCGAACATGCCGGTCAGCACCGCGATCTGCGGGAACATCGAAACGCTCAGGATCAGGAACGAGACTGCGGTGCGGCCGCGGAAGGCCATGCGGCCGAGCGCGTAGGCGGCGGTGGCGGCGAGGCCGAGCGAGATCGCGGTGGTCACGATGGCGACGATGGCGGAGTTGAGGATGTTCCGGGCGAAGGGCTGCTCGCGGAACAGGGCGATGTAGTTCTCCAACGTGGGATTGGCCGGGATGAGGTCGGCGGTGAACAGCGCACTGCCGGTCTTCAGCGAGGAGACGATCGCCCAATAGAAGGGGAAGACCGCGTAGAACACGATCAGTGCCACCAGCAGATAGAAGCCGATGCGGCCCAAAATCCTCATCGGGCGCTTCATCGCGCCACCCCGCCGATCTTGAGGCGGCCGGCGGTGACCACGACGGTGGCGAAGACCGCAACGATCAGGAACAGGAAGGTCGCCGCCGCCGAGCCCATGCCGCCCTGCTGGAAGTCGATCAGCTGCTGGCGGGCATAGACCGACATCGAGGCGGTGGCGGGATTGTCGCCGGTCAGCACATAGATCACGTCGAAGACCCGCAGCGCATCGAGGCTGCGGAAGACGATCGCGACCAGCAAGGCCGGGCGGATCAGCGGCAGGGTCACTTGGAAGAAGACCTTCACGGGCGAGACCCCGTCGACCCGCGCCGCCTCGTAGATTTCGCGCGGCAGGACCTGCAAGGCCGCCAGGGTCAGCAGCGCCATGAAGGGCGTGCCCTTCCAGACATCGACGGCGATCACCGAGGCGATCGAGAGCACCGGGTCGGCGAGCCAGGCCCAGGGCTTGTCGATCAGGCCGAGACCGAGCAGCACGGCGTTCACCACGCCGTAAAGATCGTTCAGCATCCAGCCCCACATCCGGGCCGAGACCACGGTCGGGATCGCCCAGGGGATCAGCATCGCCGCCCGCACCAGGCCACGGCCTTTGAGATGCGCATTGAGCGTGAGCGCGATGATCAGGCCGAGGATGGTCTCGATTGAGACCGAGACCAGGGTGAAGCCGAGCGTGTTCCAGACCGCGCGCCACCAGGCGGGATCCGAGGCGAGGCCGCGGTAGTTGGCGAGGCCGACGAATTGCGATTCGGCGAAATCGCCGAGCCCGGCATCGGTGAAGCCGAGCAGGATGGTGCGCAACAGCGGCCAGCCGGCGACCAGCGCCAGCACGATCAGCATCGGCGTAAGGAACGTCCAGGCGGTCAGCGCCCGCCGTTTGGCGAGCGTGCGCATCTCTATTTCCAGCTGGTGCGGACGCTCGCGAAGTTGTCCGCCGCAGAGCCTTGGCCCTGCAGGGTGGCGTGGACCGCGCGCACGAACTGGCTGGAGAATTGGTTGTAGCTCTTGCCGGCCACGGTCGCCGGCCTTGTCGCGACGCTGCTCAGCACCTGGCTGAAGGTCGAGAAGAAGGCGTCGTTCTTCAGCTCGGGCTCGTTGTAGACGCTCTTCAGCGAGGGATTGAAGGCGCCCTTCACCGCGCGCCGCTTCTCTTCCTCCGCGCCGGTCAGATAGAGGACGAGGTCGACCGCCTCCTTCGGATGCGCCGAATATTTCGAGACCGCGAGGGACTGGCCGCCGAGCGTGCCGGTATGCACCGCCTTCTCGCCGTCGCCTTTCGGTAGCGGCACAACGCCCACCTTGTCCTTCACGGGCGAGTCGGGGGCGTTCACCAGCGCCCAGGCATAGGGCCAGTTGCGCATGAAGACCGCCTTGCCCGACTGGAAGGCGCCGCGCGCCTGTTCCTCGTCATAGCCGAGCACGCCTTGCGGCGTGATGGTGCCGATCCAGGTCTTGGCGCGGTCGATCGCCGCGACGGCCTGGGGATTGTTGAAGGTCGCTTGCCCGCTGTTGTCGAGCAGCCCACCGCCGCCATTGCTGACGACCCATTCCAGCGCGTTGCAGACCAGGCCTTCATAGGATTTGCCCTGGAAGACGTAGCCCTCGATGCCCTTCTCGCCTTCCATCACCTTCTTCGCCGCGGCCTCGAGCTCGGCCCAGGTTTCCGGGGCCTTCAGGCCGTATTTGTCGAGCAGATCCTTGCGGTAATAAAGCATGCCGGCATCGACGAACCAGGGCACGCCGACCAGCTTGCCATCGACCGTGTTGTTGGCGATCAGAGTCTGGAAATAGCCGTCGAGCTTCGCCGGCTCGATGAACTGATTGAGATCGAGAAACTGCTTGGCGAGG
>Ga0268265_10002551_pt1 | contig 13634 bp, 14 predicted proteins | sample KBSSwiS52_FD_190355 | JGI IMG/M metagenome (GOLD analysis project Ga0268265, IMG submission 190355) | Switchgrass rhizosphere microbial communities from Kellogg Biological Station, Michigan, USA - KBS Switchgrass S5-2 (SPAdes) (version 2) | ecosystem: Host-associated > Plants > Roots >... | reverse complement strand
CCAGTTGATGCACGCTTTTCGGTATCGGTGGCAAGGGTCCCTTGTGATAGAAGGTGATTCCGCGTTTGTGTCGGACGAGTTTCAGAGGCCGCCGAGCGAGGTAGGCGAGGGCGGTGGGTCCGACGGTCTTCCAGTAGCGGATGAGTTGTTCCCGGCTAGGGACAATGGCATCCGGGAGCAACTGTAGGATGTTGGCCGTCGAAACGGGCGAGCTCGGGGGCTTGGCCGCTCGCGTTCGTTTCGGTCCTTTGCGAGGCGCCATCAGATCGTCCCGAATGCCTTTGAATATGGGCGCCCGCAATCGATGTTCAGCAGTCATGGCGCTGTACTCGATCTCGGCCAGGACGGCGGGATCCACCCAGGTGGCTTTGGGCTTCTTGACCGGTACGGACAGCGGTGAGTCTGTTCGGATATACGGATCCAAACGCTCCCGTAGCTCGTACAGCATACGTTGCTGAAAGCCGGTCTGCGCCTTACCGGCGTATAACAGCTGATCACCCGCCCATCGGCCCAGATACAAAGAGGCGATGCGTCGGGGTGAGGCGCCGAGCTTTTCAACGAACGCGATGATGGGGAAGGTATCCGTCTTCGCGCACTTGATCTTGATCCAATCGTCCTGGCGACCGGAGCGGTAGACTGAATTCATTTCCTTGGAGACGATGCCTTCCAGGTGCAAGGCGCACGCGTGCTCAATCAAGGAATCGGCCTCTGCCTCGATATGCGGGTTGAGTTGGACGCGGCTCCGTTTTCCGAACGCTTTGGCAAACAGTCGAGTCAGTGCGCGTTTGCGATCTAACAGGTTCGCTCCGCGAAAATCCAATCCGTCGAGATACAACAGATCAAACACCAAATAGGTCAACCGCTCGGGGGACTTCTGGGCGAGCTCGTCCTGCAGCAGATGAAAGTCAGACACGCCGCCTTCGTCCATGACCCCGATTTCCCCGTCGAGCACGAGGTCGTGTCCCTCGAGTGGCTGTAACGCCTTGGCGAGCTGTCTAAATCGCGGGGTCCAGTCGTATCCGTTCCGGGTGAACAGGGTCGTTTTCCCCTGTTGGATGTGCGCCTGCGCACGATAACCATCGTGCTTGATTTCATGGACCCACTGACCGCGCGCCGGTACCCCAGTGCCCGGTGTGGCTAAGCATGGCGACACAAACCCTGGAAACGGAGCCCGGATGGCGCCGGGTGGGGCCCACGAAGGTTTCGGGCGGCGCCGTGCCGCAGTGGCGCGCGGCATGACGGCCGCTCCGGAGGTGGTAAGTACTTCTAAATGGTTACGGAGGTCAATCGTTCCGGTGCGGGGCGAACGCGTCCGTCCTCAAAGAGCAGGATGGACGGTAGAGGTTGTGCTCGAGGTGCTAGCTTCGAGCAGTGCCTTTTAGGTGCGCTTCGACGGCTTTCGCCATCGGTCCGACTTTGGCCACTGCGGCCTTCAGTTCTTCAGGCGAGACGCCGAATTTCTTCGACCAATGTCTCACCTCATAGTCTTCGTGCGTATTGATGCGGTCACGATCGGGCGAACCCACCTTACTCTTGTCGTCGCTCATCAAGGTTCTCCAAACGCATGTTGGAATTCGATACCCAGAGAAACGATTAGGGGAACGCTGAGTTCCGACATCTTATGTCCGAGCGTGAGTTCTATAGCCATTTAATTTCTGTTCACTGAATGCGCCCGGCGGGTGATCAACACAACACGGAAGCGCAGTGCGTCTCGAACCCGCAGCTCATGCGCAGCACGAAGTAGTTCTGTCAGGGCTACCCGAACGGAGGGTCATCGAGGCATTTCCGCATGCGCGGATTGATCTTCGGCGTCGACGGGTGACCCTGTAGAGACGCAGAGTCTCACGGGCGGGTGCAGTCCGTGTAGGCGGCCATCCGATACAGCCGGGCCAATGCGCGGCTTCGCGCTGCTTTCCCGGAGGGTATACCCGCAAGTACGTGTCGTAGAGCCGATCCAGGGCTTCACAGTCGTCCTTCATGGTCATCGTCTGTATGGGTCATTAAATCCTGTCACTGTCGACGAATGGGCTCCCGGGTGAAGCGGCCCGCAGTTCCTAGCCGGCTTCGCTACCCAGGTACAGGCTCAGTGAGCCGTGGCGGCGGTCGAAAGTACCGGCAGCAGTAACGAGAAGCCCCATTCGCACTGCAACCAAAAGTCTTCTATCACCTCGCTCGGCTGTAAAACCCCAGGCCCCAGGGCGAAGCGCTGAAACCGTCCATCCCTGGCGTTCGTATGCCTCGTGAGCATCTCGGAGTCGGTCTGCCAGGTTGGCCCCCGACCGTAGTTCCTCGCTGCGTACGAGCCGTCCAGCATCGTCCGAGACCCGCAATGTGGCTGGACAGTCCAAGCGGATCGGCATCGGATAGAAGGTGGGGTTCTGGCGCTCACTGTATGCCTGAACCGGCGGAGAGTGGGTCGGGAAGATACCTACGCTCCTTTGGTTGAGAGCGCGACGAGTTTTTATCCGAAGCGAATCCGATGCCTAGTGAGGGTCGAGTGCGGCCGGGCACTCATTGACGCGAAGGTAGTCACCCTGACCGCAGGGACCCGCATGCGAACGCTCTGTTCTCATTGCAACAGCGCCGTGATGGCACGCCCAATCAAGATGACTTATCCAGTTGCGGCGCCCTTTATGCAACCGACGAGCTCCTCGCCCACACCGGCAGCGCTCGACTATACGCAATCTGCAGGTCGATGAATACGAGCGAAGTTTCTAGGCATGGGCATGCATGAACGAAATGCAGCCCATCTTAGGCGCGTCCTCTTGCCTTCACGTCCTCCATTCGAACTGTAGCCAGCCGTTCTTTCACGCGCCCGACGATTATATCCAACGCCTTTACATCGCTTCCAAGGCTGAAGCAGCCCATGATGACACCGAACAAGACGCTCTCACACAGGATCATGACATCAGCAAGATTGCCGCCCGCGGCGATCGGTTCGGCGACGATTTGCGCGACGATCTGCTCGGCCAGCCGATTGTGCAGCTCCGCTGCACCCTCGTAGTCGAATTCGGGATTCTCGGACATCATATCCTCACAGCTTGCTAACGTGACACGGCATACATCAGTCAGTGCACGCGGCTCAGACGGGTAGCGCCGACAATTTGGTTGCTGACAACCTGGATGCTGATGTGCCCAGGTTGAAGTGCCCTCAGGAGTTCGCGAGCGTTGAATATCTCGCTCAGTGCGTGCACGCCAGGGTGGATGAACCTGTCCTCGAGCAGATCGCGAACAGTTGCGCAGATCAGAGCAGCCGACAGTGTGTAGATGTTGTCTCCGAATGCTACAGCCCTTCGGCGCTCCGAGCCGCGGAACATGGCCACCTCGATGGCAAAATTTTGGGTAGGCGATGTTTCTGGCCATCCCTCGGGAGTCGTTGTCACCTGGGTATCCAAGGCGCCGTAACTCAAATAACTTCGAATGGCATCAACATGAATGTGACGCGTGATTAGCGCTGTCGCACTCACCGGCACTTCAATTATTTTGCGACGGCCAAATGGATATTGAAAATCCCAAAACCGCGAATTCATATCTGCGGCAACGTCTTCCGTATCCATCGTTCCGGCGCCATGCTGAAACGCGCTTGGGTGTCGGAGGGATGCAAGCATTGCGTCCGTCGGTCTCCAGTTATCGAGTGCAATGTGGATCTCGATCAGATCCGCCGCTTCCCAGTCTTCCAAGGCCACCGAGATCAACAAGTCCGCGAGACCGCCAAAAAAAGCGACTGATGGCAGAACTGCAATGCCCGCTTTGCGTGCGGGCGTGGCCATCTTTGCCATGAGCTGCCGCGTCACGGACTGCTCGGCGCAAAGATCCAGATAATGGATTCCAGTGCGGATCGCAGCCGAAGCCACTGCAAAGGCGGTATCTACGAAAGGGCCTGCACAGTTGATCACTGCATCCGCGGCATCGATCGCCCACTCCAGTGATCGGGTGTCCTCAATGAATGCTTGTCGACGGCGCAACACTTCCACTCCGGAAAAGTTGGCGGCCGCCAGATCCTCAGAATTTCGCGCGATTGCAATTGGGGTGATTCCACGTTGTACCAACTCAGCCACCACGAGGCGGCCGGCATAACCAGTTGCCCCATACACTGCCACCATCGGTCTCTTGGTGTTCACGTGAAACGAATTTCCTTACGGTCCTCATGCGGTAGCGGCGCGCCGAGGCGCATTCTTTCCGGTAGAACGCCCATCATCCTGTGCTTCGCTCGAGAGATTGGTCAGCGTCGTAATCGCGAAAGTCTGTGTAGCCCCGAGCGTCAAACGCGTAAAATGTGCTTCTGTCGTAGGGCGTCAGTGGATACCCTCGAGCGATTCTTCTTGGCAGATCCGGATTAGATGTGAAGTGGCGCCCGAAAGATATGAGCGCGACATCGCCTTGGCTGATGGCAGCCGCGGCACTACGAGGTTCGAAACCGCCGGCAGCGATGACCGGCCCTTTGAAGATCCGCGCCAACCGCGGCGCGGCAACAGGTTCTTCTCCAGGAGCCACGGTGTCGGCTCCACTGATGCGCGGCTCAATGACATGAAGGTATGCGGGGTTTAGATCGTTGAGCTGTTGCGTGAGATCGCGATAGAGCGGTCGCGGATTACTGTCCCCCATGCCGTTGAAAGTGCTGCTGGGGGAAACACGAACACCGACGTGTTGGCTGCTCCAAACTTCGGAGACAGCTCGAAATATCTCCATGAGAAATCTGGTGCGATTCTCGGTGGTTCCTCCGTAATGGTCGGTGCGCTTATTCGAGCTGTCATGAAGGAACTGCTCGACCAAGTGGCCATTCGCTGCCAGGATTTCGACACCGTCAAATCCAGCTTGCTTGGCACGTTGTGCCGCAGCGCGAAATTGGTCCACGATATCCTGGACTTCTGTTGTTTCGAGCGCTCGATGAGGTGTGGGCGGGACCAGACCCGTTGGTGCGGAGACGACGATAGATGGGTTGGAGGGAAACTGCAGATCGATCGACGCTGTAACCGGCGTAACGTGAGTGATCGCAACACTGGTCGCACGACCGGCGTGAGTAAGCTGAGCGAATATCACCCCGCCTTTGGCGTGAACCGCATCGGTGACGCGCTTCCACGCCTCAACGTTCGAATCGCTGAAGAGCCCGGGGCCGGTGTGATAAGACCGTCCTTCACCCGCTACTGCGGACGCCTCGGCAATGATCAGCCCGCCGTCTGAGGCACGCTGTGCGTAGAAGTTGCGCATCAGATTAGTGGCGTCTCCGCTCGGCCAATGCGCTCGAAGCCGGCTCATCGCCGGCATCACGATGCGATGTTTGAGCGCGATCTTCCCGATCTCTACCGGCGTAAAGAGGCTGTCAAGCGACTGCGAGCTCATTGAACTACTTCCTGCAAACTCAACGACCGTGATGGTCGGCTACCAGGCGTACTCTAAGATGAGTCAGCGAGCCGCAGAATCCGGTCGCGGTGAACAGCACTTCGCCACATCTGAAAGGGATGTTGCTCAGAAGGGAGCTGTCAACATTCCCGCCCGAAAGGTTTGACGGGCGGAATGTCGCGCATCGTGTGGGTCAGGAGGAAGGAGGCGAATGATGGGTTAGAGCCGCCCCAGCTCGACTGCGTGCGCTCGAGTGCCCAGCGCTTCGACAGGATCTATCCCGCGGTGCTCACTTCTTTCCAAATCCCGCAAGTGATTCTCGTAGTTTGGGCGCCGCGAACTCGATGAAACGCCGTAGCTTGATTGGCATCAAATTACGCGAGACGTGGATCATGTGGACCGGAACCGGTTCCACTTCGAACTCCTCCAGGATCACCTCGAGTTGGCCTGCTTCCAGGGCCGCTGCCGCATCGTGTTCGAGGACATAGGTAACGCCCACACCCTCAATAGCCGCATCCACAGCCGCGTCGGGCGCGGAGACTAAAAGACGAGGGTCGACTTCGATGGTGATCTGCTTTCCGGTCTGTGGCATCCGAAAGCGCCATGGAGATAGATACGGGCTGTTGAACACGACGCTCGGCAAATGCATCAGCGCTTCCAGATCGCGGGGGGCGCCGTGGCTCTTCAGAAATGCCGGACTGGCACATGCGATGGGGCGCAGCGACCCGATTCGGGTTGCGACCAGATTACTGTCGGCCAGATTCCCGATCCGGACCGCAAGATCCGCGTGCGCATCCACCAGATCTACGTTGCGATCGGACTGCAGCAACTCGACGGTGATTTCGGGGAATCGAGTCAGAAATTGGTTGATGACGGGTAACACGTGCAAGCGGCCCAACTGAACGGGAGTCGTGATGACCAGGCCTCCACGAGCCGTCGTGAATTCGCCCTTGGCCTCGTGCTCTTGCTCTTGGACCTGATCCAGGATTCGCCGAGCCGTAGCCAAGTAGGCCGCTCCGGCATCCGTCAATCTGAGCTTTCGCGTAGTGCGAGTGAGGAGTCGTGTGCCCAGGTATTCCTCCAACTCCGTGACCCTGCGCGTCACAGTGGAAACTGGCATTCGCATTTCACGGGCAGCTGACGAGAAGCTGCCGCGCTCAGCGGCACTCAACAGCATTGCCATCGCTTCCAGACGGTCCAATTCGCTCGCCATCCACGTACGTCGACTGACCCTGATTCTAGGCGATCTGGAAACGACAAATAAAGCGAAGTGATGGGACGCGACCGCCGGGCATATTAGTCGCGTCCTCGAGCTGAGTATCTGCCTTTCGGAGCGGCTAGAACTGTGTGAGCCCTCCGTCTACCACGAGTTCGGTCCCTGTCGTGTAGGAGGCATCATCGCTGGCCAGGTATAAGACCGCTTTCGCGACCTCCTGCGGCTCGCCGAAACGCCCGAGTGGAATCTTCGATTGAAGATCGGCAGCAACCCTCGAGAGGGTCGTCTCATCCAGTCCCATTTTGCCGTAGAAAGGCGTCGCAATAGCACCAGGACTTACAGCGTTGACTCGAATACCCCGAGGGGCGAGTTCCGCGCCGAGTGTGCGAACCAACGAGCGCGCTGCCGCTTTGGCCGCCGCCAATATCGACAGCCCCGGCTTGCCGACCGTGTTGAGAAATGAGGTTGTAACGATGATGCTGCCGCCTCGTGGGATGTAGGGGACGGTCTTTTGAATCGTGAAAAAAGTGCCGCTGAAATTCAGCGCCAGATTCTGTTGGATGTAATCAGGAGTGATTGTCTCCAACGTGGCGAAGGTGCCGGCACCCGCATTGGCAAACACAATATCGATACGGCCGTACTTCCCATGCGTCTGCTGCACGGCGCGCTCTAGCGCGTCTGTGCGCCGTAAATCGGCCTCGAGTAACAACACCTCACCGCCAATATCTCGGGCTGCAGCCTGGAGTCGCTCAGTATCGGAGCCGACAATGACGAGGTGGGCACCCTCCTGTTGGAACAGCTTAGCGGTTGCCAAACCAATCCCCGAAGTTCCACCCGTAATCAATGCAACTTTGTTCTTCAACCTCATCGCGTCTCTCTCCGAGCTACTGGTCATATACCAACGAGAGCGCATATCATGTGGCCAAAATCGCTGCTCGATAATGCAGGCGCGGCGAGATTCACCTTCTCGAAATTGCAAAGATCAATCGGCCAGAAGGTGTGATACAAAGAGTCCAGCAGGATTTCAGCTGTAACGGAAGTCCCGTGTCATGAGGAGATCTCGATGCTTCAGCTCAAACCCAACTGCGAATGCTGTGATACGGACTTACCTCCGGAATCTACCGAAGCGCGGATATGTTCTTTCGAGTGCACCTATTGTGCGAAATGCTCGTCGGACATTTTGTCAGGTGAATGCCCCACCTGCGGCGGTGAACTGGTAGTTCGGCCACGACGACCTGTCGGGCTCTTGTCGAAGTATCCGGCGTCCACCGAGCGAGTTTTGAGGAAAGGCGGATGTGCAAAGGCTGCTGTCGGAGTAGGAATATGAAAAGAAATCGTGTGCACCCGATTTACGTCGGGATAAAAGTTACCTGCGCTGCCTGTGGCAATGCATTTGAAACCAAGTCCACTCTGGAATCCGATTTGACAGTGGAGATATGTTCGAACTGTCACCCCGTCTACAGTGGCAAGCGGAGCGAATTGACTCGCAGCAGTGATCGGGTGGATCAATTCCGTCGCAAATACGGCTCCTTCCGAACAGTGTGAGAGATCCGAGAAACTCATACACCTGAGACTTCCGGAAAGAGGCTTTGCAGGGTCCCATACGACATGGAGCCATCCGATAAGATTTCCGAGCGGCCGCTTTGCAGGAACTCCCTAACAAGGATGTCTGCTTTACCCCATAGAGCTTGAGAGACTCCCGACCCGGCACTCAAACGACGTACGCCCAGCGTCCCCAGCTCCGCAGCGTCGGGAAGATCAGGCCAGGCCATTGCATTGAGGGGGCGAGGAACGCCTGTGACGACCGCTTTGATATGATCGGTTCGGCAAATGCCCGGAAGAAACAGGCCATCGGCGCCGGCCCGAGAATACAGCGTACCGCGCGAAATCGACTCCTCAATCAGCTCTCCTTCTTTTACGAGGCTGGCCAGAAAGACATCACAGCGGGCGTTTATAAACAGGTCTGCGCCGGATTTAACGAGAGTATTGCGGATCGCATCGATCTTGGAGGCGAGGAGGCTGGGTCTATCCCCACCGTCCTCGATGTTAATTCCGGCTACCCCAAGCTCAACCAGCCGCAGCACATTATCAGCTACCACCTGGGGATCGTCCAAATAACCGTTCTCGAAGTCGACCGATAAAGGAACCGTCAGGAGGCGCGCCATCCGAGAGACTGCGGCGACCACCTCATTCACCGGCAAGTAGCGGCCATCGCGATAGCCCAAGGACCAGGAAACACCCGAGCTGGTCGTTGCAACTGCAGTGGCGCCCAGACTTTCGAAGAGTCGCGCACTAGCTGCATCCCAAGCGTTTGGCAATCGCAGTGGAATCGTGTTGTTGTGGAGTGCCCGAAAAGCCTCGGCAATGTGAGACATGACTTCCTCCGCGGACAGGAAACATCGAAGCAAGTTAAGAGAGAGCTACAGACCCAAGAAAATCCATTTTGCCCACATCAACGCCGTTGTGTCGCAGAATGGCGTATGCGGTGGTGAGGTGGAAGTATGTGTTAGGGATCGTCAGCTGTAAGAGATAGTCATCGCCACGAATGGACTTTCCAGGAGCCCAGTTGACGCTGACCATGCGCTCACTTGCACCCTCGTATTGTTGCTCAGTTACGCTCTGGGCAAAGGCGACGGTCTTTTTGATGCGCGCGCGCACCTCATCGACTGTCTTCTCGTTATCCTCCCACTTCGGCGGGATCTGGCCGGAAAGGCGCGCGGCACCGTATTTGACGTAGTCACAGGCGAACTGGACCTGGGTAATAAAATGGTCTTGGTCAGGTGCGAGGCGACTCGTCATGAGGATGGCGACATCGTATTTCTTGAGCTTCGCGTGTTGTTCCGCCTTATCGAGCCACACTTCGATGCTCTGCAAGGCTTGCGCGCATTGGGCAATAATTCGATAAAACATGTCCCGCGCCCTCATCTACAGTAGCAATGATGATACTGGAGTAGAGCCCCAAACCTACCTTTGTCGCTATCAAAAAATTTAGCCATTGACGGTTTGCCTGAACTGGGAGGGCGTGAGGCCATAGGCCTGTTTAAACGAAAGCGAAAAATGGCTGTGGCTCGAAAAGCCGAGTTCGAGTGCCACCGTTGAGAGGTCCTCGCGATGCAATAGGCGCTCGAGTGAGCGTGCCAGGCGCAGCCGTAAGTGATAACGGTGCAGTGGCAGGCCTTCGACATGCTGAAACAATTGTGTGAGGTAGACAGGCGATGCCCCCACCTCGGCCGCTATTTCGGTGAGCTTCCAACGCCTTCCCAGGGTTTCCATTAGCAACAGCTTTACGCGATTTACGAGCCGTCGGCGAGCCGGAGTTCCGCGGGGCTCATGGGAAGTACGCGGCCCCAAGCTAGATGAAACCAGCTTCAGGATCGACGCCTCCGCAGCAAGGTAGTCGAATGATCGTTGGGTAAGCGCATAGCGCAACGTTGCGACCAGCGCCTGAGTGTTCGAATCTATGCGACGGTGCTGTTGACGGAAGCGCAACGGTCCGGAGGAAACCAGCATCTGCGGTGGTGTCAGTTCCCGAAGAAACTCATCGGAGAGTTCCACGACGAAATTGGAATCGCCCCCTGTTACTGGATGGCTGACCTGATAACTCTCCGAAGCATTAAAAAAGATAACCTGGTTCGCATCGGCGATGATCTCTTGTTGCCCAACGTGTCGGACAAATACACCCCTGTGGGGAAAGACAAGGTGCGTAGTCGTCGAGCACTCCTCGGCGCTGCGATGTCGACATGTCCCAAAACATCGAACGTGTCGAACGGTCAGTGATTTCGAAGTTATCAGGCGGTCAATCTCAAACTGTGACATTCCCACGTCGTGCCTCGATTAGATGCAATTGATCGGATGAACCACATTGGACGTTCCAATGACGAGCCAACGAGGGATACCTCAATGAAGCCGGCAGCCGGCTCATCTGGTCACGTAAGGAGTCATCTCCCAAGTAAGGAGCAAGCGGCGGGCGCTAAGCAGATGTACATGTGCAGGCGGCTGAAGGCGTCGCTTAGAGCGCCGATGCAATGAGGTGGGTTTATTTCACCAATTCTCAATAAGGTGAAACCCAAATATCGAGGGAATCACGCAGGCGGGCCACGCGACTCGTCGCATGGCCCGTCCTGAGTGTCAGGCAGCCAGGGCTACCAAACTCGAAGTCGTTTCCGTTCCCACGCCAGTCTCAACTGCAATGTGTCCGCCCAGGAGACAGTTCTCGAGTGATGCACTGGTAAGTTCGGCAGAGAAATTCCACCAATCCGAGACGCTGTACGATTCAATGTATTTGACACTCATGGCTGTCTCCTCATCTAAAATTGAACTCTTTCTTCCGGAGAACCGGTTCACTCCGGCTTCCTTGGTAAGAAGAATGGATGAAGAAACTACGATTGATAAGACATTGGCCGTGGATTTCACGTGAGCGGAAAATGGTGAAATGCGCAGGGGGGTGACCGGCTTTCAGGAGGTCTCATCGGGCAGCGTCCACCCGCCGCCGAAAGCACGAAAGACGGCGACGGCGGCTCTTGCGGCCCCTGCACGGTTCGCCTCCAACTCATCCTGGGCCGAGAGTAATTGCCGGTCCGCGCCCAACACGTCGGTCAGAGTGATGGAGCCTGCCTTGTATGCCTGTTCCGATAGATTGCGCACTTTGAGCAACGCCTGCACTTCATCCTGCAACTGCGCGCGATGAGTCTCGGTTTGGGCAAGGGCCATCAATGCGTTTTCCACATCCTCTGCGGCGCGCAGTACGGCTTGGCGATACTCGGCAAGGGCTTCGGCGTTCGCGCCTCGTGCCTGAGCCACTTCGGCATTGATCTTCCCAAAATCGAACAGTCGCCAGCGCACAGCCCCTGTTCCGATGTCCTGAAATGCCGCGCCACGGAAGAGGTGGCCGCCCGTCACGTTGTCGTACCCGAGTGCCCCTGTTAGCGACACCTTCGGATAGTAGTCCGACAGTGCCGCTCCAATGCGCTCGTTGGAAGCCGCCAGGCGCTGCTCGGCGGCAATGATGTCCGGACGCCGCCGTAGGACCTCGCTGGGATCACTGCCTGCAATGGCCGGAATCGTCGGTATTTCGCGTGGCGCGGCGAGCTCCTGCGCGTAGGTACCCGGTTGGGCGCCCATCAGAACATCGAGCCGATTTAACTGCTGTTCGAGACCGATCCGCAGCGGAGGTATGCTTGCCTGGGCCTGCGTCAACAATGCCTCTGCCTGCGCAATCTCCCGCCCTTGAGCTGCGCCCGCGTCGTAACGAGCATGCACTAGACGCAGAAGATGCTCATCGACGTCGATCTGGTTCTGAGCGATGGCGAGTCTCGCCTGATAGCCACGAACCTGGAAGTAGGCGTCTGCTGCGTCAGCCACCACGCTCACGCGCGTTCCGAATCCCTCTGCTTGAGCTGCCTGTGCTTCTGCTCGCGCGGCCGCGGCGCGGCGCCGCAGGCCACCAAAGAGGTCGATTTCCCAACTGGCTGCCGGCCCCACTGCAAACTCGCGCTCATTGCGCTGAAACGTCGGCAGGCCGCTGGCAATGGACCCGATAGGTCCCAGCAGGCTCTGCTTTTCGGCGGTTGCCGAGCCGTTCAGATCGAGCGTCGGCAGAAGGGCCGCGCCCGCTCCGGAGGCAGCCGCGCGAGACTGACGTACGCGAGCATAAGCGGCTGCGAGGCTCAGATTTTGATTCAACGCCCGCTCGATGACAGTCACCAGCAGCGGATCATTGAATCCTGTCCACCAATGATCCAGGGGAGGTGAGACTCTTCCCGCCGTGTCAGCCATCGTCGGTGCGTTGTGAAAGAGTGTCAGCTGCGTATGAGGTCTTTTATAGTCAGGGCCGACTGCGCACGCTGTAAGCAATGAGCCGAAGGCTGCCCCCGCAACAGCGATGTGACTTCGAGCTCGTGTGATTCTCATCACGGTCGCTCCTCCGTGATCGTCTGGAGACTCGTCTTTGAGGCACTCGATGCGATAGGTGGTCGACCACGCGCGCGACGTACGACGGTATAGAAGGCGGGTGTAAAGACTAGGCCGAAGACCGTTACGCCCAACATCCCAAAGAACACGGTCGTTCCCAGTGATTGACGCATTTCCGATCCTGCCCCGTAGGCGACTGCTAGTGGCGCGACACCCGCGATAAATGCAAGTGAGGTCATAAGAATCGGACGCAGTCGCTCACGGGCGGATTGCACAGCCGCATCCTCCGCCGACGCCCCTTCGTCGTCCTGGTGATGTTTGGCGAATTCCACGATCAAAATCGCATTTTTTGCCGCAAGACCCAGGAGCACGACGAATCCGATCTGCGCGAGGATGTCGATCGGCATGGTTCGCAGGTGCAGTCCCGTTGAGGCGGCCAGCAAGCACATCGGGATGATCATCAGGATGGCCACGGGGATCTTCAGACTCTCGTATTGAGCGGCGAGGACGAGGAATACAAACAGCGCGCTCGCACCGAAGATCAACAAAGTGGGTACGCCTTGCTGCTCCTGCTGATGAGCGAGCTCGGTCCACTCATAACCGATCCCGTTGGGCAGAATTTTGTTAGCGAGTTGTTCCATGTGCTCGATTGCGGTACCCGAGGCGACTCCCGGAGCCGCCGCGCCCATGATTTCGGCGGCAGGATACAGATTGTAGCGCGGCACGCGATAAGGCCTGGATTCGTCCTTGAAGCTCGTCACGGTGCCTAGAGGCACCATCTCACCGCTCGCGTTGCGCACTTTCAGCTGTGCGATGTCCTGCGCTGAGCGGCGGAACTGTTGGTCTCCTTGGACATATACCGGATAGGTACGGCCCATGAAGTTGAAGTCATTGACGTACTGTGAGCCGAGATACAGCTGCAGAGTCGAAAAGATGTCAGTCGGTCTAACGCCTACCTTCTGGGCCTTGAGGCGATCGATATCGGCGTACAAGGATGGCGCGCCTGAGTTGAAGAGCGTAAACGTCCCGGCAAAGGTTTTATCCTGGTTGGCTGCTGCCACTAGATCGTTGGCTGCCTTCGCGAGCGCATGAGGACCCATCCCTGCACGGTCCTCGAGCATCAGTTTGAACCCGCCGGCAGATCCCAGGCCCTGGACGGCGGGCGGCA
>Ga0268265_10002550_pt1 | contig 13635 bp, 13 predicted proteins | sample KBSSwiS52_FD_190355 | JGI IMG/M metagenome (GOLD analysis project Ga0268265, IMG submission 190355) | Switchgrass rhizosphere microbial communities from Kellogg Biological Station, Michigan, USA - KBS Switchgrass S5-2 (SPAdes) (version 2) | ecosystem: Host-associated > Plants > Roots >... | reverse complement strand
TTTGTCAGGAGACCTGCGGTAGTGGCGTGCCAACTGAGCAACGGCATGGACGTAGCCCTCGATGGTGCTTTCGGCATAGCCTTGAAGCTGCATCTCCTCTATCATTTGGCGGCGTAGCGGTGTCATGCGTCTCTCCTTTCCCAATGGTTCTCAGGAGAAGATGCGACACCGCTACGCTTCTTTCAAAGATCCGGTACCCATCCGCCGCAGGCGGATTGAGTTCAACACGGCCGATCGAGCGGACGGAAACCGCAAAAGCGCGGTTCCGCCGCTCATCGGCACAAGCGTTGGGCGCTATTGGAGCAGTAATGATCGAGCGAGCAAGTTCACCGCCTGAACGTTTTGAGACAAGAATCACCTTTGTCTCTACCGAGGGGGCGGAGGAGGTACGCGCCGAGATACTTTTGCGCCACGACGAAATGGTTCTGGACATACCTAGCACTGAGGAGGGAGGGCGCTATTTGGTGCGGGGAAAGGCAGTAACCCACTTCTGGGCCGGCGTCGACGAAGTGCAGGACGATGAACCTGTAGATGTGGTAGCTCGATGGTCTCAGCTAGGCGATGTCTTTGTAGGCATTTGGATAGAGAATGGTGTTGAGTACCTGTTTTCCTTCCGTAGGCCGTCACGGCGTCTTAAAAAGGCAGTGTCTAGGAGCTGAGGTCTAATTATGGGAGGTGCAATATGGCATGTATAGTGCTTCTCGGCTTCGTGTTCGGCGCGATCTTGATTCTTGCAGCGATCTCCCTAATCCTTGAGGGACTAGAGAGTGGAGATAAGAGGAAGATCGCAGGAGGGGCGGCTCTTGGTCTTGGAACGGCGGCGGGCCTAGCTGGGTTAAAGCGTCTGTCAGACAAGCACAAAGAGGAAAATGAGGCGAAACAGCTGCGCGCCGGAGGGAACTCCAGTACGGACATCGAGAGAAGGTAGGGGCGATTGTGCACCCAACCCTGGCAGTCGAGCGGACGGATACCGCGCTATCGCGCGGCCCCGCCGCTCACCGCCAAGCCCGTTCGGCGACGCTGAGAGCACTGCGATGCCATTGGTAAAGAACTTCAAGTGTCTTCTTGGTCCCCATCGATGGACTGGGTGGGCCTACAAGACAGAACGCTCGTGTGAACAGTGCCGGACCTGCCGACATTGCTTGGCAGAGCAATCGAGGCAAGAACACCAATAAGAGGTACAGGATCTTGACTCTTCGATCCACAGAAGAACCTGCACGAGGTGCGCCGCGGTAATAGAAGAAGAACATGATTATGTCATCGATCAGGGAGAGCCTGAGGATCTGTACGGCAAGGGAGCGGTATGTGCAGTTTGCGGAAGGATTGAGCATGGGTACGGCCATTCTGATAACATGCCAATTGAGTGAACAGCTTTAGATCTACTGAGAGACATCGAGCTAGGAGTAGTTATACCGCCTTTTCATCGGACCCCTACCAGCAGGAGCACCACAATGCCGACCCTGACCATGAAAGCTGCCCGTGACCTCGAATCGTCCTTGAAAGGACGCATCACGTCCTCGCACGATGCTCAAACCGAGTTCCGCGGCAAGCCCACAGTCCTCATCCCCGAGTCGACCGACGACGTCGAGCGGGCCTTGCGCCTGGCGCGAGCCGCCGATCTGCGCGTGTTCGTTCGAAGTGGCCACAGCGTCTCGGCCATCGATGTTGGCAAATCAGCCGCTGGGCGCAAGCCGGCCGCTGCGATCGTGAGCATGGAGGCGTTTCGGGGCGTCGATGTCCGCGACCAGCGGGTCACGGCCGGGGTGGCGGCGACGACAGCCGACGTCGCCGGGAAGCTGGCCGACACGGACCTCTTCCTCCCGCTTGGCGACAACCCGACGCAGAGCATCGTCTCGGCCGTGCTCAGCATGGACGTGTCGCCCTTTCTTCGCAGCGGCGCCGGGCGCGGCCCGCTCCGCGGCGCCGTCGTGGAGGCCGAGGTCGTACCGACCGACGGCGCAGGCGCAGGCCGAGCCAAGACGCTCCACGGCAAGGCGCTTCGCGACCTCTTGGCCGGGGGCCGCCCCGCGGTCATCACGAAGCTCGTCTTCGACGCCGCGGCCTCGAAGACGGACGAACCCGACCGCTGGACGCAGGCCTGGGTGACGTCCTACGAGCCGAAGGCCTTCGCCGCCCTGTGCGACGCGCTCTTCGGCGCCGGCGCCGGCTCGATCCCCGAGCGCGTCGACCTCAGCGTCCGCGTGATGTCGGCCGCGTACGCGATGAGGCTCGTCATCGTCCGCGCCACCGGGCACGGCGATGCCGACGGCAAGGCAGCCGAAGCGGTCGTCCAAGCTGCCCTCGATCGCGGAAAGCTCCCCGTCCTCGGCGCCAATCGGGTAGCCGGCCCGGGCTCCAGCGTCGCCGCCTGGGTGACGGCGGGTCCGGGCAGCGCGGCGCCGGGCGAGGTACTGCGGCAGTTCGGCAGCAACGCCGCGCCGCGGTCGTTTGCCAGGTTCCGCGACAAGTTTCTCGATGCCGTCGACTTCGCCATCGGCGTCAGCGCCCGCACCGGCCGCGAGCGCGCACCCGGCGTGCGGGCGTGGGCCGAGCTTCAGCTCGCGCCGGACGGCGACGTGGCCGCCCGCGCGGAGATATCCGAGGCGAACGCCGCGCCGAAGGTCGCGCAGGAGGCGCGGCGGCGCATGGCTGCAGCCATCCCCGCCGACAAAGCCTCGCCGACGTCCGCGGTCGCGCGCCGGGCGCTGGTTCGGCGCTCCGCAACCAGGGCTGCTCTGCGTGGCGTCGAGGTCTTGCCTGAGCTCACGCCGACGCTCGGCTTCGACCTGGCGCCGAGCAACCGGGTCGGCAGCGCCATCATCCCTGGTTTCCGGGGCGACGTCTACGATTCGTCCGACGGGGAGCGGTATCACCGGGAGATCCAGCAGTACGCCGTCTCGTCGTACTCGCCGCAGGTCGTGGCGGCCCGCATGACCCCACGGTACGTCGCCCTGCCGTTGGACAAGACAGACGTGGCGACGGCCGTCGCGTTCGCCGCGGCGCGCGGCCTCAAGATCGTGACCAGGTCCGGCGGACACCAGTATTGCGGCCTCTCGTCGGGCGGCAGCACCACCCTGCTCCTGGACATGAAGCACTTTGCGAAGGTCGTGTTCTCGCCGTCCACGGGAACCCCGACCCAGGTCACGGTGGGCCCAGGCGTAGCGCTGAAAGACGTCTCGAAAATGCTGCTCGGGAAAGGCGTCGTCATCCCGCACGGCGAGTGCCCGCTCGTGAGGCTCGGCGGGCACATGCAGACGGGCGGTATCGGCCACCAACTCCGCAGCCTCGGCGCGATGTTGGACTGGGTTCGCTCCTTCAAGATGGTGACGCGCAAGCAGCAACCCGGACCCGACGTGTACAAAGAGCGCACGTTCACCCGGCCGCCGGCCGGCGGGAGCACCGGCGCGCCGACGGACAGCGACGTGTTCCGCGCCGTGCTCGGCGGCGGCCCGAGCAGCTGGGGCGTCTTGACGGAGATCACCTTCGATCTGGTGGCCGACACCCAGTACCCCCAGTCGGAGGGGTTCTCGTATACCTGGCTGTATGAGTCCAGCGGCACTGGCTTCGGCGCCGCGATGACGCAGCTCCAGCAGTGGGCGGCACGGCAGGCGCGAGGTCGGCTGCCGCAGGGGATCGATCTCTTCCTCTCGGTCGTTTCGGGCGACTTCCCGCGGCCGGCCGTGCTGCTCGTGGAGACCATGTGCATGGACAATACCGGCGTGACGGAAATCCAAGCCGTCGTGGATGCGGTCCAGACGGGCGGGTGGTTGTCCCCGATTCGCCGCTCCGTCAACGGCCCGGCGACGCTCTCTTTCATTGCCGACGCGGGCGTCCGCGAGATCGGAAGGTACGGCCTGCCGGCGAGCGGCCGCGAGTTCGACTTGCCGGAAAACGGCGTCATCGTGATCACGATGACGCCGTTTTCGCAGGATTTCTGTGACCAATTCGTCGCCCTTGTCAAAAAGGTCTCCGAGTACTACAACCTGAAGGTGGTGGTCCAGATCGTGGTCGGCGGTGGCGCTTTCAGCGCCAATGGATCGAAGAAGGTGACGCACATGCAGCGGCGCGACGGCCTGGTACAGCTCGTCTTCGACGTGTTCTACGAGCCCGGGTACGAGGCCGTCGCTGAGCGATTCCAGGCGAACATGAAGGGCTTGCTAAGCAAGTTCAGCGGCGGCGCGGACGTGCGCATGCTCTGGGGTACGTTCGAGGACGCGAACACGAGTGGCACGCAGCTCGACATGAGCCGGAGAGAAGTCCAGGACTTCTACTACGACTCCCAGGCCGAGTACGCACGGCTCCAGCAGATCAAGGCGTACACCGACCCCAAGGACATCTTCCACACGTCCTTCAACGTGCAGTTGCCTGTTCCGTGACGCGAAACGACCGTTCCGTCGGGAGCCCCAGGTGGCGCTCGAACGGCTGGAAGGCAGGATCGCTGTGGAGCAGGGGGAAGCCGGTCCGGATGCAGAAGGTGGCGATGAGGCAATCCACCTGTCCGGGCACGATAGCGCCTCTGGAGCGTAGCCGGCGCTGGTGCTCGGCGCACTGGAGCGTCAGCTCGAGCCCGCCGAGGGAGTACACGCGGAACCGCTGCAACGCCCGCCGGGCCTCTTCCCACTGCAGATCGCTCGCCATGCCGTTGAGCACCTCGCCCAGGATGAGGTCGGCCGTGACGAGGGGCTCGCGGCCGAGAGCGCGGTCGAGCCAATCCGTCTGAGGATTGACGCGTCCGCCGAAGTAGTCCATCCAGACGGACGTGTCAACGAGGACCTGCACGGCCCTTCCCCCTCCCCTTCTTCGCGGCGGCCGCAGCGGCGGGCTCCTCCCATTGCACCATCCCCCGCAGCCGGCGCACGTCCGCCTGCTCGTGGAGCCGGATGAGGACGCGCAGCCCCTCCTCCACCACGGCCTTCTTGGTGCGCAGCCCGGTCACTTGCAGGGCTTCGGCGACGAGCTGCTCGTCCAGGTCTACATTGGTCGGCGGCATCGAGGATCTCCGGATCCGAGCCTAGCAAAACGCAGCTCTTCGCACAAGAAAAGAGAATTCCCGCACAAGAAAGGCTCTTCGGCGGGCTCGCGAAAGCCTTTCTTGTGCGAGAGAACAGAATTCTCGCACAGCGAAGCTAAACTCTTGTGCGAAAATTTGGATTTCTCGCACAACGAACGGCTCTTCTTGTGCGAGAATCTGGTTTTCTCGCACAAGAATCTGCCTTTCAGGGCGGAGCCGCGGCGGCTCGCGCGTCTCAACCGGTCAATTTCGAGAAGGAACGAAACCAAGTCTACTCGGCGGCCGTCGGAAGCAGAGGGACGGGATAATCCGCAATGTCAGGATCGACCGTAGCGAATGTCAGCCCGTGTTGCAGCGCCTGTGCGACCAGCAGCCGGTCGAACGGGTCGCGATGGCGTGATGGCAGGCCTGCCAGATGTGACATTGCTCCCTCGTCGATCGGCAGGCTGGCGATCCCGTGTGCGTCCCGACGGGTCGGCGGTGATGTAGGGTATCGAGTAGCAGCCTCATTGTCCCTCGAACGCTCGCAGGATCTCCTCCGGCAGCGGCGCGTCGAAGTCATCCGGGACCGTGAACGCCCCTGCACAGAGGCCGAACGGTCGCGGACCGGGCTGGGTGGCGGGGACGGGCCGCAACTCGGCGACCGGTCGGCCACCGCGGACCACGACGAGGCGTTCCCCTGCCTCGACCCGGTCCAAGAGAGCGCCCGGGTCCCGCTGGAGCTCTTGTAGGCTGACGGTGCTCATATGAAGATTGTAACAGACTGAGGGGGCGGAGCCTCCGGCCTGCATGGCGCTCAGGTGCTGCACACCCTTGTCCCACTCGGCCGAGGTGAGCTTCATGCCGGCGTGGGATTCCTTCATGCTGCGTCCCGTGTAGTAGCAGGGACCACCGGCGGCTTCGCAGATCTGGTCCACGACGAGCTGCCGGATCCGCCGCAGCGAATCGGTGCTGTGCCCGACGAAGAACCGGCCGAGCTGCGAATCGGTGGCCAGCCGGCCGCGGGTTTGGATGGTCCTGAGGTAGAGTCACCCCCGAGAAATCGTCTCGCGAGGAGATCACGCGGTTCGACGGAGTCAGGGGCTGCCGATGACCATGGAAGAAGTAGCAGAAGAAATCCGGGAGATGAAGTGGGACCTCCGGATCCTGCGCGACCAGGCGCTCCGGGTCGCCGATGCCCTGCCTGCCGACGACCGGGAGCGGATCGCCGAGATCGCGGACCGGATCACGGCGGCAACCCGGGATCTGCTCGCGGCGATCGCCCAGGATGAAACGGAGAGCGAGGCCCAGACGGTGGCGCGCCTGCTCGACGGCATCACCGAAGTCCAGCGCCAGCTCAAGCTCATCGCCCGCGAGCTCAACGAGGTGGCTGACGGGCTGTTCCCTCACTGAGGGTGCCAACCGGCGACATGCTCACGTTCCTCTTCCTGCTGCTCTTCGGTTCGCATGCGCCGGCCGCGCGGCCTTGGCGCATCTATGTGTACCCCAGCGAGAGCAGGGGAACCTTCCACTTCGCCTATCCCCCGACGTGGATGCTGGAGCAGCAGGGCGGCAGCACCGTTCTGTCCTCCCCCGAGCACGACCTGAGCATGACCCTCTCGGTCCATGGCGCCCAAGATGACATTGCTGCGATCCGCAACCCCTCGGACCAGGCCGAGGCTTGCGCGGCGGCCCACCTTCAGGATCAAGGCGGCCCCTTCGCATCGACGCCGACCCGAAGCAGCCTGATCACGATGAACTGGCGCGCGGTCTCGTTCGAGGCCCGCGGCCGCCAGGCCGGGGAGGAGACGATCCGCTACTCCATGTGCTTCAAGGGCGAGGAGAGCTACCCTCTGGTCTCGATCACAAGCACAGCCCGCGCAAGCGCTTTCAACAGTCACCGGGATGAGATTGCCAGAATCTCCGAATCGGTACGCTTCCGGCCTGCGGCCTGACCCTCCCGGCCTTCATCCAGAAATGGACCCGCTCGACGCCGGCAGCCGGGGAAATGGCCGCGGCGGTCCGTCTCAAGGTGCGTGACAACATCTTCTTCTCCTCCTCGCCTCCGCGGGGCGGGCCTGTGGGCTGACGGCGACCGCGCCTTGGGGACAAATCCATGACTGTGCGCAGAAGATCTCTGACCTTGGCAAGCTTTGCCCTGTTTTCGCTCCTCGGTTCGCCGGCGACTCAAGGACAGCAAACCAGCTCGTCGACCGGCGCCAGCCAGCCGAAAGCAGCGCCGATCAAGGCTGACGACGACGTGGTTGTCGTTAATGAAAAAAGAGAAGAGCTTGAACGCGAGCACAGTCTCATCGACCGCGAGCTTTCGGAGCTCCGGGGCCAACGTTCCAGTATCCAAAATGACACAACCAGGGCAAACGAATACCTAGAATTCAATAAGCGGGAGGTGGACAGTTCACGTCGAGAGATAGAAGCTGCCAAGATGTCCGGCGCAGATCCTGCCAAGCTAAAAGACCTGGAGGATAAGCTCAGGCGTGCCGAGGGCATGAGGGATACGTCGCAGCGTGATCTCGATCGTATTACCGACCTTGAAAAAAGGATCAAGGAAAAACAGGATGAGGTCGATCAAGTTTCGGTGGAATTGGCGGCCGTCGACCGGCGCCTTGCCCGACTGGTCAATTTCGAGAAGGAACGAAATTCCTTCCGGAAAATGATCAGCGGAGTCTTCTGTGCGCTCGTGGGAGTGGTCATCATCGGGTTCTTCTTCCTGGCCCAAAAGAAAGAGATCGCAGAGGACATTTTCTCCGGCGAAAAGGGAATCCAGTTCATAACTCTATTCCTCATCGTAATCGCCATTATCTTATTCGGAATCCTCGGAATCCTGGAAGGCAAGGAGCTTTCCGCACTGCTTGGGGCGATCTCGGGCTACATCCTGGGACGCGCAGCCAGCCGCAATGCCGTCGAGCCGGCGGCAGCCCGCGATCTCCCCAGGGTCGTTGATGCCGGTGGCAACGTAGAGCACCCAGCCCCAGCCCTCGGCTGAGCAGGTTGGCACGCAGGTTTGAGGCTTTTCGGGCTGAAAATCGGGCCTCAGTGCTCCACCCGGCTCGCCTTCTTCCGGATCTCGGAGGCGAGCCGCGCCCCGGGGATCTCGGTGAGGACCTGGAGCCGCTTCTCCTGCTTCAGGCGGTCGACCGTGGCGGCATCGAGACGCTCCACCTGCGGCCCCGCCTGCAACCGGTAGAGGCGCAGGTTGAGCCTCTCCAGAGGGCTCTCCAGGCTGCGCATGGGGATGTCGACCACGATCGTAGCCTCCTCCAGACGGATGAAGAAATGCTCCGGGATCGGGCCGCCATAGGAATGCCCTTCGAACGGGTCCGGCAGCGCGCGGACGGTCAGCGTCTGATCGCCTTCCGTCACCTCGTAGAGGAAATCGCCGGCCGGATCGCTCGCAGCCGGCGCTTGCCCCGCCAGCTCGGTGGCGCTGAGGACCTGCGACTCGCCGTTGCGGCGCATGCGCAGCACGAGCTTCAGCGTGCTGCCCGCCGGCTTCGGCTCGGCCGGCCTGCCGACTTGCGGTCCGCCGGCCGCCTCGAAATTGCGCGCCTCGGCCGGCGGCGGCAACCCGCCCTTGTCCTGAGGCCGGGCTTGCTTGAGCTGCGCCGCCATGGGATCGCTCCCGGCCGGCGGCTCGGACTGCGCTCCCGGCTCTCGCTCGCTGCCGGGCATCCTCGGTCTGTCCTTCGCAGCCACCGCGGACGGATCGCTCTGGGCGGCAGCCGCGACGGTCCCCAGAATCAGGGCCAGCGCCATGGCAGCGGCGAGCCGGTCTCGTTTCGCGCTCATGATCTGCTCCTTCAGGGCATGTCCGGCGACCAGGGCTTCGAGTCGAAGATCGGACTGTGGATCCATTGGTAGTAATGGCGGTCCATGACGAAGCCGGCCGGCGAACGGCGGATCAGGCCGAGCCAGTCGGTGTTGAGGATGTAGAGGTCCGGCTTGCCGGGCCCCCCTTGGTAGTTGGCCGGCAGGATGTTGTCCAGGATGCCCAGGTTCCAGGCTCCCGCGCCCGGAATGCCGGTCACCCAGTCCGCGACCCAGCTTCCGCTCAGGTCCGTGCCGCTCGACTCGAGCGTCCCGAGGTGCTCGGTGCCCCAATCGATCGGATTGAAGACGAAAAGGTCCGCCCTGCCGTCCTTGTTGGCGTCGGCGACGAAGAAGCGGTCCCCTTCTTTCATGGTCCAGCCCGGGATGTCGGTGGCCGCGGCCGTGGCCGCGTCATCGTCGTAGCGCTTGACGAAGTCGAGAGCGGTGCCGGTGGACTTCGTCATTTCCAGGTAGATGGACGACCAGTCGGTTCCGTTGAATACGTAGAGATCATCCTTGCCGTCACCGTCGATGTCGCCAACGTAAAAATGATCTTTGACTCCCATGTACCAGCCCGAGGCCAGGGTGTCCGTGTAGCGCCGGATGCCGGCGAGGCCGGCGCCGGAGGACTTGAGCATCCCGAGGTAGCGGGTGCCGCCCCAGTCCGAGCCGTTGAAAACGTACAGATCATCCTTGCTGTCGCCATCGAAATCGGCCACGTGGTACCGGTCGCCGGCGCCCATGGTCCAGTCGGCGATGCTGGCGTCGTGCCGGGCGACGGCAGTGAGCGCCGTGCCCGTGGACCGGAGCAGGCCCATGTACCTGTCCCCCCAGCTCGCGCCGGAGAAGAGGTAGAGATCCTGGTTGCCGTCGCCGTCGAAGTCGGCCGGGAAGAGCTGATCCGCGGCGCCGATGAAGCCATAGTCGGGGAGCTTCCCGCTGTACTTGCTGAGCGTCTCCAGCCCGGTGCCGTTGGAGCGCAGGAGGCCGACCCAGCGGGCCGGCCAGCTCGTCGTGTTGAGCACGTAGACGTCGTCCTTGTCATCGCCGTCGAAATCGGCGACGAAAAGCTGATCCCCGGACGACAGGATCCAGGGCTCCGGGAAGCCGGGCGCCGCGGGCACCCGGTTGTTGGCGGTCCACACCCGGTCCAACCGGTTCGGAGTGTTGCCCGCGCGGTAGATCGCCAGGTCGTCGGCGCTCTGCACCAGCACGTCGTCGCGCCCGTCGCCGTCGAAGTCGCCGGCGAGGCCGCGGTCGAATTTGTGCTGGAGGAACGGATACAGCGAGTTGCGCATCAGGTTCTGGCAGACCGGGCAGAAGTCGGGGAAATTGCCTCTCATGCGGCAGTTGTCCACCGGCCGCCAGATCCCGGTCTGCTTCGTGCCGCACCCCTCGAACATCCCGACCGTGCGGTTGCTGTCCATGCCGGCTCCGAAGACGGTCGGCACCGCGGTGGCCCCGTCGATGTAGCGGTTCCAGAGGACGTTGCCGCGGTCGAGGACCGTCGAGCAGTTGCGGGTCGTCTCCGGACCGCCGGTCCACGGCTCGGCGACGTTGCCGTACTCGTCCTCGAGGTCGCCGATGCCATGGCCGGCCTCATGGGCGAGCACCTGCCAGACCACGCCCTGCGTCTGCACGATGTCGCGCGGTCCGCGGTTGCAGCCCCCGTAGCCGGGGTGGTTGAGGATCACCACGATGTAGTCGGCGTAGGAAAGGTCGTTGTCGGCCAGGGCCGCGAGCTTGGCCTCCTCCGTCAGGTCGGTCGAGCCCGAATTGGTGTGCTCCAGCCAGCAACGGCCCCAGACGCCCGTGAAGATGTACTTGAGCGCCGAGTCGCGGGTGACGGAGTTGATGAGCGTGTCGTCGCTCGGGTCGTCCGGGGTGCCGTTCTGATCGTAGGTGTCCTCGCTCAGTCCCCAATCGGTGGAGATCAGGTTCAACCGGTAGACGTTGAAGGCATTCTGCTGCTCGGCGAAGAAGTCGTTGCCGAACATCCCTTCGACCAGCATCCCTTCCACCTGTTTGCTGTAGACCATCTGCTCCGTCGCCGTGTAGCCGTCGCCCATGACGACGATCACCTTGCGGACCGCGTCGGGCCCGTTGTCGATGATCTTGGTGCAGGCTGGAGGCGCGCACGGAACCGCCCGCGAAGGGCCGGCGGCGAGCAGCAGCACGGCCACACCTGCCGAAGCGATGAGGGACCGTCTCATGTCCGCCCTCCTCGAATGGGGGCTCGCGGCCTCAGGGCTCGACGATGTCGCCCTTGAGCGAGCCGACGGCGCCGAGGAGCTCCTGCCTCTCCGTGGCTCCGACCTTGAACTTGTCGAGCGTGGCGCTCAGGTGCTGCACACCCTTGTCCCACTCGGCCGAGGTGAGCTTCATGCCGGCGTGGGATTCCTTCATGCTGCGTCCCGTATAGTAGCAGGGACCGCCGGCGGCTTCGCAGATCTGGTCCACGACGAGCTGCCGGATCCGCCGCAGCGAATCGGTGCTGTGCCCGACGAAGAACCGGCCGAGCTGCGGATCGGTGGCCAGCCGGCCGCGGGTTTGGATGGTCCTGAGGTAGAGTCACCCCCGAGAAATCGTCTCGCGAGGAGATCACGCGGTTCGACAGAGTCAGGGGCTGCCGATGACCATGGAAGAAGTCGCTGAAGAAATCCGGGAGATGAAATGGGACCTCCGGATCCTGCGCGACCAGGCGCTCCGGGTTGCCGATGCCCTGCCTGCCGACGACCGGGAGCGGATCGCCGAGATTGCGGACCGGATCACGGCGGCAACCCGGGATCTGCTCGCGGCGATCGCCCAGGATGAAACGGAGAGCGAGGCCCAGACGGTGGCGCGCCTGCTCGACGGCATCACCGAAGTCCAGCGGCAGCTCAAGCTCATCGCCCGCGAGCTCAACGAGGTGGCTGACGGGCTGTTCCCTCACTGAGGCCCGGCTGCCGGGGGAACAGGTGCGGGGAACAGGTGCCACGGATCGGTCGGATCGAGCTCTCGGAGGGCTCTACGGCCTCCTCGTCGGCGATGCGCTCGGCGTGCCTTATGAGTTTCAGGCCGCGGACTCTCTCCCGGACTTCGCAGAGATCGAGATGCAGCCGCCGCCGGGATTCGCTCGGTCTCATCCGCACGTGCGCCCGGGTTCCTGGTCCGACGACGGGGCGCAGGCCCTCTGCCTGCTGGCATCCCTCCTCTTTCAGGGCCGGCTGGATCTGGACGACCTGGGACGGAGGTTCCTGAACTGGCGCAATGTCGGCTACCTGGCTGCGGGTGGCCTGGTCTTCGACATCGGAATCCAGACCTCGCGGGCGCTCGATGCGCTCGAGAACGGAGCTCCGGCGGCCGAAGCGGGTCCCGCCGGCGAGCGCGACAACGGCAACGGGTCCCTCATGAGAGTGCTGCCCCTGGCCCTCTGGCATCAAGGCAGCGATGCCGAGCTGTTCCGGGACGCTACCCGGCAATCCCTCATCACTCACCGTCATCCGCGCGCTCAACTGTGCTGCGCCCTGTATAGCCTCTGGGCGCGAAGGACGCTCGAAAGCCATGCCGATGCCTGGTCCGCGGCCGTGCGCGCGGTGCGGGAGATCGCAGGGTCGGACCCGGTCTGGCGGACGGAGCTGGAGGAGCACATCCGGCCCGATTCCGAGCCCGGAGGCACGGGTTCCGGCTATGTCGTCGATTGCCTGCACTCCGCGCGCAGCGCTTTGCGGGAGGACACCTTCGAAGCGGTGGTCAAACGGGCCGTCCTCTTCGGCAACGACACGGATACGACGGCAGCGGTGGCGGGCGGCATTGCCGGAGTCCGCTTCGGCCTTTCGGCAATCCCCGAGAGATGGCTCGCGAGCCTGGCGGATCGAGAGGTCGTCGAATCCCTCGCGAAGCAACTCGCTTGAGCTGCCGGCGGAACGCCGGCGCTCCCAGGAAAAGCGCGCACCTGCCAGTCAGGGCGCGACGATGTCGCCCTTGAGCGAGCCGACGGCGCCGAGCAGCTCCTGCCTCTCCGTGGCTCCGACCTTGAGCTTGTCGAGCGTGGCGCTCAGGTGCTGCACACCCTTGTCCCACTCGGCCGAGGTGAGCTTCATGCCGGCGTGGGATTCCTTCATGCTGCGTCCCGTGTAGTAGCAGGGACCGCCGGTGGCTTCGCAGATCTGGTCGACGACGAGCTGCCGGATCCGCCGCAGCGAATCGGTGCTGTGCCCGACGAAGAACCGGCCGAGCTGCGGATCGGTGGCCAGCCGGCCGATGAAGTCGTCGACCACGGCGGCGATCGCGTCATATCCCCCGAGCCGTTTGTACAACGAGGGCTTCGCGTCCTCGTGCGCAACCGCCTGCAGGGCTCCCACCAGGACCAGAACGGCAAGCAACAGGCTGCTTCTCTTGATGATCATGTGCTCCTCCTTTGCCCTCTCTACGCAGAAGGAGCGCGTCCGGATGAAGGAAACAGGTGCCCCCGGCCCCTTCCCTCCCCGGAGAGGCTGAACGGGTCTAGACTATGGGGATTACACCTTCTCGTCAGGAGGCGGACATGCGAACCAACCTCGTCGCCCTTGTGCTTCTCCCGGCGCTCCTCTCGTCCACTGCGGCCCGCGCCGGCGAAGCTCCCAAGGCGGAGAGCGCGCCTGCGGCACGGGAGCAGCTCGCGGCCGATACGCCGCGCACCACGCCCGATGGAGCGCGGTTCGTCGCGCCGGGCGGCTGGTGGATCGAGACGCGCGGCAACGCGGTGATCCTGACACCCGAGGGCGACTCGCGGATCGCCCTCGTGGATGTGCGCGGGACGGACGCCGACGCGGCCGTGAAGGCCGCGTGGGAAGCGG
>Ga0268265_10002548_pt1 | contig 13642 bp, 10 predicted proteins | sample KBSSwiS52_FD_190355 | JGI IMG/M metagenome (GOLD analysis project Ga0268265, IMG submission 190355) | Switchgrass rhizosphere microbial communities from Kellogg Biological Station, Michigan, USA - KBS Switchgrass S5-2 (SPAdes) (version 2) | ecosystem: Host-associated > Plants > Roots >... | reverse complement strand
CACGTAATCGCGCTCGTCCGCCCCGGCCGGCTGCCAGTCGCGGAAAGTGAGCTGGCCGTAATCGCTGCGGCTCGCCGCCGCGATCGAGCCGCTGTCCTGCTGGCCGCTGTAGATCCGGTAGGGGAAGCGGTCGTCGGTCGCGAGGTGGTAGAACTGGCCCGTGGGCTGGTTGTACCAGCTGCTCCAGCTCCGCCCGCCGTTGACCGTGATCACCCCGCCCTGGTCCGCGCCGGTGATCATGCGCTCCGGATGCTCGGGATCGATCCACAGGAAGTGGTAGTCGTCGCCGCCGGGCGCGCCGCGGACGAACTCGACGGTCTTGCCGCCGTCCCGCGAGCGCCGCAGGGACTGGCCCATGATGTAGACCGTGTCCGGGTCCCTGGGATCCACCGTGAGCGTCGCGAAGTAGGCGGCGGCGAGGTTGCCGTTGGGATTGACCCGCTGCCAGCTGGCGCCCGCGTCGTCCGAGCGGTAGAGGCCGGGGGCCGGCCCGTTGTCGATCGTGGCGTAGACCCGCGCGCCCCGGCTGCCGGGAGCGACCGCGAGGCCGATGCGGCCGAGCGGCTCGCTCGGAAGCCCGTTCGTGAGCCGCGCCCAGGTCCTGCCGCCGTCCGCGGACTTCCAGATGCCGCTCCCCGGCCCGATGTTCGGCGTGAAGTAGGACTGCCACGGGTAGCCGCGCACCTGCCAGAACGAGGCGAAGACCACGTCCGGGGCCGCGGGGTCGGAGGCGAGGTCCACGGCGCCGGTGCGGTCGTCCACGAAGAGCACCCGCTCCCAGGTGGCGCCGCCGTCGGTCGTGCGGTAGACGCCGCGCTCGCCGCCCGGGCCGAAGTAGTGGCCGAGGGCGGCGGCGAGCACCACGTCCGGGTTGCGCGGATCGACCAGCAGCTTCCCGATGTGGCGGCTGTCGGCGAGCCCGCGGTGCTCCCAGGTCTTGCCGCCGTCGCCGGAGCGGTAGACGCCGTTGCCCTGGGTGATGTCCCAGCGCGTGGTCACCTGGCCGGTGCCGACGTAGAGGACACAAGGATCCTGGGGGATGACCTCCATGGCGCCCACGGCCGCCTCGGCCTCCTGGTTGAACAGCGACGTCCAGGTGCGGCCCGCGTCGTCCGTGCGCCAGACGCCGCCATCGGCGGTGCCCATGTAGAACGTGTCGGTGCCGGGGATGCCATCGGCGGCCGTGACCCACCCGGCGCGAAGCGGGCCGATGGAGCGCCAGTGCAGCGCCGAGAAGCTCTCGGACGGGATGGGAGCAGCAGAAGTGGCGGACGCGAGGACCAGGAAGAGGCTCGGGACGAGTCGGCGGGGGTTCATGGACGCGTACGCTACCTCCGCCGCACCTCCCGGTCCAGCCCCCGGACGAAGAGATAGAGGCCGACGCAGGCGAGGAAGAGGATGCCGGAGAGGATCAGCGCCGGCAGCGCTCCTTCATGATGGCCTGCGAGGTAGGACTCCAGCGTGGCGGTGAGGAGCCACATCTGGACGATCAACAGGATGGCGATCAGCGCGAGCGCGCCGTCGATGGCGGTCAGCCCGCGGCGCTCCGAGGGTGGATTCATCAGGCCTCCGGATGAGAAGACACGCCCACGGCGACGAGCGCGCCGCCGCGGCGCTCCAGGACCACCCGCGGCAGCGGGCGCTGCGGCGGACCCTGCAGCACGCGGCCGTCGCGCACCGAGAAGAAGCCTTCATGGCAGGGGCATTCCAGGCGGTTCTCGCCGTGCGAGTAGTAGACCGCGCAGGAGAGGTGGGTGCACTTCTGGCTGTAGGCCGCGTACTCGTCCTCACCCGTGCGCACCAGGATGCAGGGGTCCTCCGGACCGGGGTAGCGGAACAGCTTGACGCCGCCCACCGGCAGCTCGCCCAGCCCCGCGACCGGCCGCGGCAGGAAGACCGGCTCGCCGGTCAGCCAGCCGCGCAGCAGGATCCAGACGTTGCCCACGAACATCGCCAGGCTGGTCAGGACCAGGAACTTGGCGAACTGGCGGCGGCCGACATAGCGCTCGTCCGCGCCATGCACCGAAAACTCCTCGCGCCAGAGCGGCTCGGCGCCCCCGAGAGAGGCGCGGTGCCGGCGCCAGCGGCTCCACAGGCTCATGGATTTTCCTCCCACAGGTAGTCCACCACGTCCACCGCCACCGCGGGCACGTCCGGCGGCACCATCATGAACACCTTCGTGGTCACGGTCTGGTTGCCGAACTGGAAGACGTTCGACGGCTTCTCCCGGCGCTCGCGCGCGATCAGCTCGGGCGGCACGTAGGCCAGCGCCTGGCTCGGGCAGACCGTGGCGCACATGGGCCGCTTCCCCACCGAGGTGCGGTCGTAGCACATGTCGCACTTCATCATCAGCTCGAGCTTCGTCATCATCTTCGGGATGCCGAACGGGCAGGCGAGCACGCAGTTGTTGCAGGCGATGCAGCGCGGCTTGAGCGCCGACTGCACCACGCCGTCCTCGCCCTTCTTGATCGCGTCGGCCGGGCAGACCTCGGCGCAGGTGGGATCGTCGCAGTGCATGCAGATCGCGGGCACCGTGGCGATGCTGTTGCGCCGGTCCAGGAAGTCCACCGTGATCATGGGAACGCCGCGGTGGGTGTCGCACTCGGCACAGGCGTTGACGCAGGCCTGGCAGCCGATGCAGCGCTCCGGATCGATGTAGAACTCGTAGCCGAACATCTACCCCACCACCTTGAGGCCTGAAGCTGGTCGCGGATACTCAGGAGTCAGCTCGCTGCGCACCCAGTCGGGCGGGCCGGCGGCCTTGCGCAGGTTGCAGGCCGAGACCTTGTACTCGGGGATCTTGCTGCGCGGATCGAGCGTGCGGTGCGTGAGCCGGTTCGCGCTGCGCCCGCCCGGCCAGTGGTAGGCGATGAACACCGTGTCCGGCCGGATCGTGCGCACCACCAGCGCCTGCAGCGTGATCTCGTCGCGGCGCGTGCCGACCGTGACCCAGTCGCCGTCCGCGATCCCGTGCTGCTCCGCCAGGCGCGGATGGATCTCCACCCGCGGGTGCGGGAACTGCTCCACCAGCGGCCCGATGCGCCGCGTCTGCGTGCCCGAGAGGTACTGGCTCACCACCCGGCCCGTGGTCAGCCAGACCGGGAAGTCGCCGTCCACCGGATCGCCGCTCTCGCGCCACTCGGTGACCAGGAACCGCGCCTTGCCGTCCGCATGGAAGAAGCGCCCGCCTTCGAAGAGGCGCGGCGTGCCGGGATGGTCCTCACTCGGACAGGGCCAGAACACGCCCATCTGGCTATCGATCTTCTCGTAGGTGATGCCCGAGTAGTCCGCGGGGCCGCCACGGCTCGCCTCGCGCAGCTCTTCGAAGATCTCCCGGCTGGACTCGTAGGGAAAGTATTGCCCCTTGCCCAGGCGCCGCGCCAGCTCGATGTAGATCCGGCTGTCCTGCCAGGCGCTCCCGGGCGGATCCACGGCCTTCTGGATGTGGATTACCCGGCCCTCGGCGCTGCACACCACCCCCTCCTCCTCCTCGTGCAGGCTGCCGGCGAGCACCACGTCCGCGAGCTGCGCAGTCTCCGACAGGAAGAAGTCCACCACGCCGAAGAACTCCAGCTTTTCCAGCGCCTCGCGCACGTAGCCGGCGTCGGGGAGCGAGACCAGCGGGTTGAAGCAGATCGAGAGCAGGGCCTTGATCTCGCCGCGGTGGATGGCCTCCAGGATCTCGACCGCCGAGAGCCCGGCCTGCGGGATCTCCTCGGGCCGGATGCCCCAGACCCGCGCCACGTGCTCGCGCGCCGCGGGGTCGGTGATCGAGCGCTGGCCCGGGAGCTGGTCGCACTTCTGGCCGTGCTCGCGCCCACCCTGGCCGTTGCCCTGGCCGGTGATCATCGAGCAGGCCGCGCCCTCGCGGCCGATGTTCCCCGTGGCGAGCGCGAGGTTGATCACCGCCAGGCAGTTCTCCACCCCCTTCGACTGGTGCTCCAGGCCGCGCGCGTGCAGGAGCACGGCGCGCTCGGCCTCGCCGATCCAGTGCGCGGCCTTCTCGATCGCCTCGGGCGGCACGCCGGTCTTCCGCGCCGCGGTCAGCGGGTCGTACGCCTGGACCGATTTCGCCACCTCGTCGAAGCCCACGGTGTGGGCGGCGATGAACTCGCGGTCCTCCAGGCCGTCGCGCAGGATCACGTGCAGCATCCCCATGAGCAGGGCGAGGTCGGTGCCGGGGCGCACCGGGAGATAGAGATCGGCGTTCCTCGTGATCGGGGTCATGCGCGGATCGGCCACGATCAGCCGGCCGCCCGCGTCGCGCATCCGCCACAGGTACTGCGTGGTGATCGGCGAGCAGTCGGCCACGTTCGAGCCGATCACGAACGCCACCTGCGCCTTCGGGATGTCGCTCCACGGCATGGGCGAGCGGTCCACCCCGAACGCCAGCTTGTACGCCGTGCCCGCCGACACCATGCACAGGCGCCCGTTGTAGTCGATGTGCCGCGTGCCCAGGGCCACGCGCGCGAACTTGCCGAGAAGATAGGACTTCTCCGTGGTCAGCGAGGCGCCGCCGTAGATGGCCACCGCGTCCTTGCCGTGGCGCTCCTGGATCTCGCGGAGGCGCGCCACCGTGAAGTCGAGCGCCTCGTCCCACTGCGCCGGCCGGAAGCCCTGCGGCGTCCGCATCAGCGGTTGAAGGAGGCGGTCGGGATGGGCACTCTGGAGGTAGCGCCGCACCCCCTTGGGGCAGAGCATCCCCTGGTTGAACGGGAACTCCTCCCAGGGCTCGAAGCCGACCACCTGGTTGTCGCGCACCTTGAGCTGGATGCCGCACTGCTGGCCGCAGAAACAGCAGTGGGTCTTGACCAGGCGGTCGGGCGGGTTCTCGCGCTGCTCGTCGTAGCCGCCGGGCGGCGTGTAGTTGAGGTGCGGCCCGTAGCGCGCGATCAGCTCCGCGTACGGCAGGGGTCTCTCAGCCACGGGCGGTCTCCTTGATCCTGAGCTGCGCACTCGCGAGCGACTTGCGCTTGCAAGCCGGGCAGAGCTCCTGCCAGCTCCCCGCCGGGCCGGGCAGGGTGTAATCGAAGCCCAGCTCCTGGAGAGCGAGCTTCAAGTCGTCCACGTGCATGCGCGAGCCGAAGCGCTCGCCGCAGCGCGCGCACTGCGCGCCCTCCCCCTCCTCGCCTGCCCGCTGGTAGAGCTTGACCCCGAGCTGGGCCGGCCGCTGGAAGATGTGGAAGAACTTCCCGAACGGCAGGAAGAGCAGCGCGGCGATCACGGTCACCGCGTGGAGGATCGACAGGAACTCGTAGAAGCTGCCGCGCAGGAACGACGTCGAGGCGGTGAGCGCGAGACCGGTCACCGAGATCGCGAAGAGCAGGATCAACGGAAAGAAATCGCGCCCGAAGTCCTGCACGGCCTGCGCTCCCCGGTCGCGCATCCGCCGCCAGAGCGACAGCGAGATCCCGGCCAGCACCAGCACGGCCGCGACGTCGAGGCCATGGAACAGCAGCCACGACCAGACCGTGCGGATGCGGAACGAGCCGGTGGGGAACCCGAACAGGTAGGTGACGTACCTCATCTGGTCCTGGCCCGCGCTTCCAAAATGGATCCAGCCGAACACCAGCGGGAACGTGATCGCGACCGCCAGGATGCAGCCCCAGAACAGGAGCTGGTGCATCCACCAGCGCAGCACCGAGCGCTCGCGGATGAACGTCTGGGCCGCGAGATGGGTCCAGGCCAGGGGGAGCAGCCGGCCGAGGCTGCGCAGCACACCCTGGCGCCGCGCGAGCTGCCAGCCGCGCTGCCAGTAGATCCTCGTCGGCGGCTTCTGCAGCCAGACCCAGTAGTGGTAGACCACGCCCCAGGTGGCGAAGACCGTGGCGAACGTGTAGATCACCAGCGCCGGATCGAAATTCTGCAGGTTGCGCGAGCCCACCACGATCGCGGCCACCAGCACGGCGGTCCAGAACGTGGCCCAGGCGCCGGCGCGGATGCGGTCCGCCGTGCGCGTCAGCTCCGGCGGCAGTGCCAGCTCCAGCGCCTCCTGCCGCGGCACGAACACGCGCCGGTTGATCCAGCCGAGGAAAAATGCAACGGCGGCGAGCAGCACGAACCCCGGCCAGATCACGCCCATCCGGTCGCGGAAGAAGCCGAGGAGGAGCGGAGGGAAGAAACCGCCGAGCCCGCCCATGGCGCCGACCAGGCCGGTCACCGTGGCGGTCTCGCCCGGGAAGTACTGCGGCACCAGCTTGAACACCGCGCCGTTGCCGAGCCCCAGGAGCGCCGCGCAGCCCAGCGCGCCCACGGAAAACGGCAGCATGGCCGGCCAGGTGAGCAGCAGGGCGAACGGCAGCACTCCGAGGAACACGCCGGAGAGCACGCGCGCGCCGCCGATGCGGTCCGCGAGCCAGCCGCCCACCGGCCGCAGCAGCGTCGCGAGCACCACGAACCCCGCGGTGCGGAAGCCGGCGTCCGCGGGCTTCAGGCCGAACTCGTCCTTGAGCAGCGTCGGCAGGTAGATGGCGAACGCGACGAAGCCGCCGAAGGTCAGGAAGTAGAACAGCGACAGCACCCACGCGAGCGGCGCGCGCAGCACCCGCGCCATGCTTCCTCCCGCTCGCTTTGCCGCCACGGGAGCGTCGCGGGCCAGCAGGCCGAACACCACGCCCCAGGCGACCAGCAGCACCGCCGTGCCGCGGAACACCGCCGGCCAGCCGAACGACGCCGCGAGCAGCGGACCGAGGAACACCGCCGCCGACTGGCCGATGTTGCCGAGCCCGTACACCCCGAGGGCGCTCCCCTGCCGCGCCGCCGGCGTCCAGCGCGACACGTAGCCCACGCCCACGGGGAAGCTCGAGCCGCCGATCCCCAGGAAGAACCCGATCGCCAGCAGGCCCGCGTAGCTCGCCGCCGCGGGCAGGAACCAGACCGGCACGGCCAGCAGCAGCATCAGCACGGCGAACACCCGGCGCCCGCCGAAGCGGTCCGCGAGCAGACCCACCGGCAGCCGGCCCAGGGAGCCCAGCAGCACCGGCACGGCGATCATCAGGGAGGTCTGGGTGCCCGAGAGCGCGAACAGCTCGCGGAAGCGGGAGGCCGATGCGCTGATCAGCCCCCAGCCCGCGAAGCAGACCGCGAACGAGACCGTGGCGAGGGCGACATGGCGCCCACCAGGGGAAGAGCTCATTGCGGCCCCGTTTCTATCACAGCGCGATGGACAGCTCTTCCTCCAGCCGGGTGGCGCGCGGGAAGACCACGTTGTTCTCCAGGTGGATGTGCTCGTGGAGCGCCTTCTCCAGCTCGGCGAGGCCGTGGTAGAGGCCGCGGAAGGTATTGCAGGCGTCGGCCGGCGGGGTGTAGGCGTTGGTGACCTCGCGCAGCCGGGCGAGGGCGCGGGCCGCGATGTCGTGCTCGTGCTCCATCATGCCGATCGGGGCCTGGATCGAGCCGAACGGCGAGCCGGACAGCCGCTGGCCGTCCGCGGCCAGGGCCTCCAGCCGCTCGACGTAGGGGAAGAGCACGCGCTCCTCCTTGATCATGTGCGACTCCAGCTCCTCGCGCAGGCCGCGGAGGGTCGATACCAGGTCTGCCACCTCGGGATGCCGCTCCCCGTGCGCGTCGAGCACCTTCGCCGCCATCTGGGACAGGCGCGGCAGCTCGGTCCGCAGGTCGGCGTGGTAGCGGTCCACGATGAAGCGGATGAGCTCGCCGAGCTGCGCATCCGCGCCCGGGATCTCGGTGGCGGACGGCTCGCCGGCCGCCGCCAGCTCGCGCTGCAGCTCGCCGAACGTCATCTGCTTTTCGGAGCAGGCCTCGGCGACCGGGCGCTTGCCGCCGCAGCAGAAGTCGATGCCGAAGCGCTGGAAGACGCGGATCGTGGCGGGGTTCTGGGAGGCGATGTCGGCGATGCGGGTCTCGGGGGTGATGTTCATGGGGTGGTTCTCCTTTTCTTGGAGAGCACCCTACCGCCCTTCCGGGCGGCGGTCTTTGCGCTGGCGCAAGGAAAAGGACATAAAGGACCCAAAGGACTTAAAGGACCTCAAGGACAAGCGCCACGACAGCCGCCCTCCGTGTCCTTTACGTCCTTTACGTCCTTTAAGTCCTTTGCCGCAACCCGCTACACTCGCCCCCGATGCCCGCCCAGCCCCCCTACGACCGCCTCTTCGAACTCTTCGCCCCCGGCGAGGGCGAGCGGGTGCTCGCCGCGGGCACGGCGCGGGTGCTGCGCCGCGGCGAGGTGCTCTTCCGCGAGGGCGAGCCCGCGAACGCGCTCTACCTGGTCGAGTCCGGCCGCGTGAAGCTCGTCCAGGACAGCGCCGAGGGCCGGCAGGTCATCCTGCGCTACCTGGCGCCGGGCGACGCCTTCGCGGCCGTGGCGCTCTTCGAGCGCGCCACCTACCCGGTGACGGCGCAGGCCACGGAGCGCACCCGCGTCCGCGCCTGGTCGCGGGAGGCGCTCCCCGGCCTGGTGCGCGAGCATCCGCGCTTCGAGGCCAACCTGCTGCGCATCGTGTCGGCGCACACGCGCGAAGCCCTGAGCCGCGTGCGCGAGCTCTCCACCGAGCCGGTCGCGCAGCGCCTCGCCCGCACCCTGCTCCGCCTGGGCGACCAGGTCGGCCGCCCGCAGGACGACGGCTCGCTGCTCATCGAGCGGATCACGCAGCAGGAAGTGGCGGAAGTCGCGGGCGCGAGCCTCTTCACCGTCAGCCGCACGCTCGCGGACTGGCAGGGGCTCGGGATCGTCGAGACCGGCCGCGGACGCTACCGCATCAAGGACGCCGCGCGCCTGGCCGGCCTGGCCGAGGGAAGCTGAACCAAGAAAGGAGGGACGGGCCCCCGGCACGGGCCCGTCCCTGTGTTGGAAGGTATACATCGATTGTCAAAGAACGAGAGGAGCTGTACTGGACCCGCTCCTAGGTCGAGGACTCGGTCGGGGAATTGGCCGCCTGGGTGGGTGACTGGCCTTTCACAGGCGGCTTTTCCTTGGACTTCGACTCGCTCGGCCGCGGCGCCGCCCGGAAGGGCTGCATCCCATACTCCGCCAGCTTCTCCGACTCCCGCCCATAGCGCCCCTTCACCACGAGGCGCAGGCGGGAGAAGGCCTTCCGTCCCCTTGCCATGAAGTCCTCCAGGGCGCGGGTGGCATCCTGGAGCTGGAACTTCAGCGAGGCCTGACGCGCCAGGGTGTCCTTCACCCCGGCGGACGCCTCCCCGAGCTCCAACCGAAGATCGTCGATCCCCGGCTCCTTGGCATTGGCCTCCGCCGCGGCGAGGGCCAGGTCCCATCTCTTCAGATGGTCGGCTTGTGATTCGTTCGGCATCACTCTTCTCCTTTCCAGATTGACTCGGCCTTCATGGTCCGAGTCGAAGAGATCGGGTTCATCCCTTCTCGTATTTCGGACTATAGAGAACCAATCCGATCTTGTCAATACCATTTGTGGTACGATCCTGAGACCGGCGGGAGAGAGCTCGTTCCCCTCGTCCGGGCGGTCCGTCCCTCCGGACGCTCCGCTCTTCCGGCGGGACGGACCCGCGGTACGGCCGTACACGCGTTCCCCGGGACGGTACCGGCGGCTCCCCTGCCGGGGCGAGCGTCCCGTACCGGCGTACGGGCGTGCGTTCCCGGCGGACCGGGCGGCGGTCCGGAGGGACGGGCGTCCCGTACGGCCGTACCGGTCGCTCCGGCGTTCTTTGAAAATTGAAAAACGAAGGAAAAAGGCGGCCTTTCGAGGCGGCCCGCGGCGGAGGCGCATCCGCCGCGGGCCGCCTCTCTTTTTTACGCGCCGGCCGCCTGCTGGTAGCACTCCCGGCAGATCATGGAGTGGGGATGGTCCTCGCCGAGGGTGCGCTCGAAGATGTCGAGGGCGTGGCGATAGAGGGCCTTGGCCTCGACGGACCGGCCGACGCCGGCGAAGAGCGTGGCCAGGTTGTGGAAGGTCATGGCGAGGTCGGGATGGTCCGGCCCCAGGACCTTCCTCTTGATCTCCAGCGCGCGCAGGTAGAGGCGCTCCGAATCGGCCGCCTCGCCGCGGGCCTGGTGGATCGCGGCCAGGTTGTTGAGGTTGACCGCGATCTCGTAGTGCTCCGGCCCGTAGACCCGCTCGAACACGGCGAGCGCTTCACGGTAAAGCTCCTCGGCCTCGCCAAAGCGGCCCTGGGCGTCGAGGATCGCCGCCAGCGCGGCCTTGTCCGCGGCCACGTCCGGATGGTCCGGCCCCAGCGCGCGCTCGCGGATCGCGAGGCCCCAGCGCGCGGAGGCCTCGCCCTCCGCGGCCCGGCCGCGCGCGTGCTCCAGCCCGCCGAGGTTGTGATAGAGGCTCGCGGTCTCCAGATGGTCGTGTCCCAGGACCGCATCGAGGATGGCCAGCGCGCGGTGATAGAGCGGCTCGGCCTCGTCATACCGGCCCTGGTATTTGTAGACGATCCCGAGCCCGTTGAGCACGGCGGCGATTTCGAGGTCGTCCGGGCCCAGGCCCTCTTCCGCGACCGCCAGGGCGCGGCGCAGGAGCCTCTCGGACTCGCCGTACCTGCCGCGGTCGCGGCAGGCGTCCGCCTGCGCTGCCAGCGATCGGACCCGCAGACGGAGGACGTCGAGCTCCTCCTCCATTCCCGGGAGGCCGGGCACTGGCATATCGATCTCGTGAGTCATGATCGCAGCCTCCCGGGCGATGGTCGTCATGGTGCGCCTCAGCTCGCCTTGCGGACGAGGGTCTGGTTGTGGTTGAGCCCGATCCCGCCGGCCTTGATCTGCGTCTTGATCTTCATGTCCGTGTCTCCGTAGGTTTCGTTGTTGTCGTCCAGGAACCTCGTGTTCTCTGGCTCTCATCCTCAGGCTGTCGCGAGAGGCCGGGTTATCTCACCAGCAGCCAGTCGAAGCCGGTGTCCTCGGGCGCCTTGACGCTGAAGCTCACCTCGAACTCGCTGTCCGAGCGCTTCACCACCGCGCTCTCGGTGAGCCAGGAGCATTGGATGAACAGGTGGTACTGATCGTTGTCCTCCTTCACGGGGAGCATGACGGTCGCACGGTCCTCGTCTTTCTTCACCGCTTTACGGCCGCGCAGGTTGCGGGCGGGCTGCGACGTTCCCGAAAGGCCGCGCAGCGTGGTGAGGGCGAGCCCGTGCTCGCCGGAGAGCGTGGCGACGAGATCCTTCAAGGTGGTCGAGAAGATGAAATCGCCGCTCCCGCGATCGGCGTGGAGCGTGGAAAAGCCGGTGAGCTTCGTGTTGAACCAGAGGATCTTCTGATCGCCGTGCTCCTGCCGCAGATCGATCGCGGCCTTCTTGGTGTAGCCCTGGATCCGGATGGCGGCCTCGGTCGTGGCGGTGATCCAGACGCCCTGGCGGTAATGCGGTTGCTGGTCCTTCTGGATGCGGCGCAGGGCGTCGGGCATGGATTCCCCGGGATCGGGCGCCACCGAGCCCGCGACGTGCAGGCCGCTTCCTACCTGCACGCGCCCGTAGTTTTCGCTGAGGAACGAGGCGCCGGGCTCCGTGGCCGGGTAGTGGTGGAACTGGCGCGCCCGGAAACCGCTGGGATGCCAGACGTCGGGGCCGGGCGGATTGGCGATCGGGTCGTCCTTGGCGAAATCGGGCTCGCCCGGAGCGAGGAGGATGCGCCGCGGATCGGCCGGCTGCGCGCCTTCATTGCCGAGCACGTTTCCCGCCACGCCGCGGCGCACGTCGCTCACCCAGGCGCCGGGCGCGATGATGTAGCCGAGCTTCCTCTCCTCGACCTGCGCCATGCCGTCCGTGTAGTTGTCGTCGCGGAACAGCAGCGGACCCGATTTCGCCGCCTCGTGGGCACGCTGGAACACCCGGTCGACGAAGACGTAGACGCGTCCGCTGCCGGCATCCTGGACATCCGTGATGTACCACCAGCGGTACACGTCATCGATCACCCGGCCGGCCGGCGTCGCCTCGTCCTTTTTGTAGTGCTCGGAAGCGTCCGTCGTGCTGCCGCCGGCAGGCCGGCCGGCCAGGGCGATGAAGGACCCGACGTACCTGCGCCAGTCCGCCGGCACGTCCACCGGCCGGATCAGGATGCAGCCGTTGAGGTGGTCCGGCGCGGGCAGACCCGCCAGCCAGCCCGCCGGATCGACGCCGGGACGCACCACGTTGGCGACGCCGTCGCGCTTCCATTTGCGCTGGTTCAGATTGATCAACGGCCGCGAGGTGCCCAGCTTCTGCGAGTTGCGGGTGCTGGGCGGCATGGCGTCCGCGGTCGGCTTGTAGACCACCTCGGTCTGCTCCCCCCGCTTCTGCGCCCAGCTCTCGACGACCCCGTGGAAGGCCTCGAGGTCGTGCAGCAGGTTGACCGCGCAGCCCACCCCGCCCTCGTCCCCCAGGCCGGAGTAGATGTTGCTCTGATACTCGAGCATGGCGGCCAGCATGAACACGTCCCCGGCGCCGTAGGCGCGGCGATTGAGGTTCACCGTGGCGCCCTGGTTGTCGGAGCTCGAGGTGTCGCTCAGGGAGAGCACGTTGACGTTGTGCTTGTTGTAGAGCGGCGCCTTCTCCGGGATCTCCCGCGGCGCCTTCTCCTTGGTCACGAAGAAGAGCCCCGCCGCATCCTGCCCGAGGCTGTCGACGGTGAAGAGCGGCTCCTCGAGCAGGTCGATCTTGAGACGCTGGCCCGGGAAGATCCCCATGAGGGTAGGCACGTAGAACTTCTGGCTCCCCGCAGGCGTGGCCTTCGCCAGCTTCATCGAGTACGACGAGCCGCCGCCGTACAGGCGCGAGCACAGGCTGTTCAGCGAATAGGTCCCCTGCCAGCCGAGGTCGACATCCAGGTCGCGCTCCTCGATCCGGCCGGCGAAGGCCGTGAGCTCGCTGTTGACGTCGCCGACGGGCGGCAGATAGGTGCGTTCGTGGGGCGGCTTCTGGCTGGGCATGGTCCTCGTCTCCTTTCGTTTACCCCTAACTGCCGCGCGAGAGCGTGCTATCTCACCCGCCGGGGAGCAAAGGAAGCGGAGGAGCCGGAGGCCCGGCTATCTCACCTGACGATGCGGAAGGGGAGGCGGCGGCCGTCGACCTCGAATCTGTAGTCGCCCGGCGCGAAGAGCGTGGAGTGGAGGCTCACGTTCAGGGATTCGTTCTCGTCGGGCTTCAGGCCTTCGCCTCTCCAGACCTCTCGCCCCTTGGCATCCCGCAGGACGGCGCGGAAGGACGGCTGGAGCGGCGAATCGACGGTCAGCGAGAAGACGAGCCAGCCGGGGGTCTTCGGCAGGAGCACGCGGGGGGGCTCGGCCTCGCCGCGCACCGAATCGAGGAAGGAGATGGGCACGTTCGTCTGCGGCTTGCGGGCCTCCGCGAGCTGCTGGTTGGCGTTTGCGCGGGCCTGGCGCTCGCGGTCGCGCTCGCGCCGGGTCGCTTCCAGCTCGGCGCGCAGCCGCTGCTCCGCCTCGGCCCCCGTACGGGAGCCAGTGGCCGACCGCTCGCGCTCCTGCTCCAGCGCCGAGCGGGTTGCGGCCAGCTCCCGCTCGCGCTGCCGGACCTCGCGCAGACCGAGAAGCCCGGGCAGGACGGCAACCACGAGCACGGCCGCGGCGAGGGCCGCGAGCTGGCGCGAACGGCCGAGGCGCGACAACCAGGCCAGGACCGCGATCTGGCGGGTGGCGGCCACCCGCGCCGCGTCCTGGCCCGCCGCGCGCTTGAAGCCCCGCTCCATGGACTCGGCGAGCTCCACCCGATCCAG
>Ga0268265_10002544_pt1 | contig 13654 bp, 10 predicted proteins | sample KBSSwiS52_FD_190355 | JGI IMG/M metagenome (GOLD analysis project Ga0268265, IMG submission 190355) | Switchgrass rhizosphere microbial communities from Kellogg Biological Station, Michigan, USA - KBS Switchgrass S5-2 (SPAdes) (version 2) | ecosystem: Host-associated > Plants > Roots >... | reverse complement strand
CGTACCGTTCCGCATCAGTGCCAATGCCGACCTCGCGCCCGAGCTATGGCGGGTCGCCTTGGCCGGGCGGGTTCGCGGCCTCGATCTGAGCACTACCACTCCGGCGCGCATCCTGCCCAGGAATGGGACTTATGAACTGCTGCCAACGGATCTGAAGTTCGGTGGCGGCAACGTGAAGCTGGCAGGCACTTACGGCCAGGGGATGAAGGTTCAGAGCCGGATCGAGAACATCGACATGGCTCTGGTCAACGCCTTCACCCCGGGTCTTGGTATCGGTGGCCGGGCGAGCGGGAGCCTCGACTTCGAGCAGGCCGGCCCCGATAGCTTCCCCCGCGCCGATGCGCGGCTGCATCTGGAAAACTTCACTCGCACCACCGCTGCCGCCGTCAGCCAGCCGATCGACGTCAACTTCGTCGGCAAGCTGCTGCCCGATGGCGGTGAGGCACGCGCGGTGATGCGGCGAAGCGACACCGTGATCGGGCGCCTGGCTGTCTCGCTCCGGCCGCTGGGGCCGGGAGCGGGCGGGTGGACGACGCGATTGATGGCGGCGCCTCTGGGCGGCGGTATCCGCTACAACGGTCCGGCCGATACGCTGTTCTCGTTCGCGGGCATGACCACCCAGCGCCTCAGTGGACCGGTCGGCGTCGCCGCCGACTTCTCGTGCCGGGTGCAGGACCCCTGCCTCACCGGCGTCGTGCGCGGCCAGAACCTGACGTACGAGAACCTGACTTACGGTACGAGATTGACCGCGATGAACCTCTCGGGCCGGTTCGACGGCAACAACTTCCAGTTGGAAAGCCTCAACGCCAAGGCGGGCGAGGGGACCGTGGCGGCCCGGGGCACCGTCAGCCTTGCGGCCGAGCAAGGCTATCCGATGGACGTCGCCGTAGACCTCGACCGTGCGCGGCTCGCCCGCAGTGACGCGCTCTCGGCAACGGCAACCGGCAACCTGCGGCTGACCAAGACCGCCGGTGAGGCGCCGCTGCTTTCTGGCACGATCCGCCTGCCCGAGACCCGCTACCAGATCGTGCGCGAGGGCGCCGCCGAAGTGCCCCGGCTCACCGGCGTGCGCTTCAAGCCCCCCCGGGGGCCGCAGCGGATCACGGGCGATGAGCCTGCGCAGGCCGGCCCCAGCGCGTTCTCGTCCATCCGCCTCGATCTGCATTTGCGCGCGCCGGAGAAGCTCTACGTCTCGGGCATGGGCCTGGAGTCCGAATGGAAGGCGAACCTCGGCGTGACCGGCACCAGTTCGGCGCCGAGCTTGTCGGGCGACATCGAACTCATTCGCGGCACACTCGGCTTTGCGGGACGCTCGTTCGAGCTCAACGAAGGCCAGGTGTCGTTTACCGGCGGCAAGACCATCGATCCGACCGTCCGCATCGCTGCTAGCGAGGACGTCGACGACGTAACGGTAACCGTGAACGTCAACGGCCGGGCCTACAATCCCGAGATCACGTTCTCCTCGACGCCCTCGTTGCCGCAGGACGAGGTGCTGTCGCGCATTCTGTTCGGCAGCTCGGTGGCGAACCTCTCGGCGCTGCAGGCCGTGCAACTGGCCTCGTCGCTCAATTCGCTGCGCGCGACGGGTGGCGGGCTCAACCCGCTTGGCAAGCTGCGCTCGGCGGCCGGTATCGACCGCCTGCGCATTCTAGGCCCTGACGAGACCAGCGGCCGTGGCACCGCGCTGGCGGCGGGCCAGTACCTGACTGACGACATCTACGTCGAATTGATCACCGATGCGCGCGGCTTCACCGCGACGCAGCTGGAAGTCAGCCTGAAAAAGTGGCTCTCGTTGCTGAGCCAGGCGGGGGGATCGGGCGTGAACAGCGTCAACGTGCGGATCAAGAAGAACTACTGATGCGCAGGAGCGTCTTGTGTTGCCTGGCCCTGGTACTGGCAACGGCCGCGTGCAAGCGCGAGCCGAGCTTCGATGAGCGCTATGCCGGCGCCAGCAAGGCGATCGCGCAGAAGGCACACGAGCTGGATACGGAAATGGCCCGCCGCGCGACCGAGGCGAGCGAAGCGGCCGTGGAGCCTTCCGGCGCTCCCCGCTCCTGAGAGGGGGTGACATCGTCCCCCTTATGGCCTAAGGGCCCCCGCTTCCATCAGCGCGAACAAAGCGAAAGCGAGTGCACATCATGAATCTGAACGACCTTCGAGACAACGCCGGCGCCCGCCACCGCCGCATGCGCGTCGGCCGCGGCATCGGCTCGGGCAAGGGCAAGACCGCCGGTCGCGGCCAGAAGGGCGCCAAGGCGCGCTCGGGCGTCTCCATCGCCGGATTCGAGGGCGGTCAGATGCCGCTCCACATGCGTCTGCCGAAGCGCGGCTTCAACAACAAGAAGTTCGCCAAGGACTATGCCGAGGTCAACCTGGGCCTCGTCCAGAAGGCGATCGACGCCGGCAAGCTCGACGTCTCGGGCACTGTCGATCACGCCGTGCTCAAGGCGGCCGGCCTTGCCCGTGGTGGCAAGGACGGCGTGCGCCTGCTCGGCAAGGGTGAGCTGACCGCCAAGGTTGCCTTCAAGGTGGCGGGCGTTACCGCCGGCGCCCGTGCCGCGGTCGAGAAGGCCGGCGGCTCGGTCGAAGTGCCTGCGGTCGAGACCGCCGAGGCCTGATCGCCTTATGTCCCACGCGCGGCGCTTTCCTGTGGGACTGCGCCGCGCCGGGATTGCCGCGGGACCGGAGGCGACTATATGCGCCTTCGACCAAGGTATGTTCGACAAGCGGCACGGGGTTCGATAAGGCTCCCTGGGCGCAGTCTTGCGAACCGAACAGTTTAAGGCTTTCTTCCAGCAATGGCTTCACGCGCCGACAACATCGCCAGCACGCTCAGCCTGGCCAACTTCTCCAAGGCGACCGAGCTCAAGAAGCGCATCTGGTTCACGGTCGGCGCGCTGATCGTCTTCCGCTTCCTCAGCTTCGTGCCGCTGCCGGGCGTCAATCCGCTGATCCTGCAGTCGCTCTACGAGCAGACGCGCGGCGGTATTCTGGACATGTTCAACGCCTTCTCGGGCGGCGGGCTTGAGCGCATGAGCCTCATCGCGCTGGGCGTGATGCCCTACATCACCGCCTCCATCGTGGTGCAGCTTGCAGCCTCGCTCCATCCGTCGCTGATCGCGCTGAAAAAGGAAGGCGAGGCGGGGCGCAAGAAGCTCAACCAGTACACCCGCTATGGCGCGGTGCTGCTCTGCGCGATCCAGGGCTGGTTCGTGGCGACAGGCCTTGAGGCCTATGGCGCCTCCAGCGGGCTGCAAGCGGTGGTCGATCCCGGCATCATCTTCCGCATCGGCGCGGTGATCAGCCTGGTTGGCGGCACCATGTTCCTGCTGTGGCTGGGCGAACAGATTACCTCGCGCGGGATCGGCAACGGCGTGTCGCTCATCATCATGGCCGGCATCGTCGCCCAGATGCCAAAGTTCGTCAGCAACGTGATGAACCAGTATTCCGCTGGTGACACCGGCAGCTTCACGATCATTGCGCTTGTCGTGCTGGTGGTGGCGATGATCCTGTTCATCTGCTTCGCCGAACGCGCGCAGCGGCGCCTGCTGATCCAGTATCCCAAGCGCGCCACGCAGCGCGGCATGATGCAGGCGGATCGCAGCCACTTGCCGCTCAAGATCAATACCGCGGGCGTCATTCCGCCGATCTTCGCCAGCTCGCTGCTGCTGCTGCCGCTGACGATTACCCAGTTCGCCGGCAAGTCGCTGTCGCCGGAAAGCAAGATGGGGCAGGCGGTCGTCGCGCTGAACCAGTACCTTGGTCACGGCAAGCCGCTGTACATGGTGCTCTATGCGGCCGGCATCATCTTCTTCTGCTTTTTCTACACGGCCGTCGTCTTCAATCCGGAGGAGACGAGCGAGAACCTGAAGAAGAACGGCGGCTTCATTCCGGGCATCCGCCCCGGCAAGAATACCGCGACCTACCTGGACTATGTGCTCACCCGGATCACGGTGATCGGTGCGATCTATCTCACCATCGTCTGCGTCCTGCCGGAGTACTTCCTGTCGCAGACCGGGTTGCCTCTGCTGTTCATGGGTGGCACCAGCCTGTTGATCGTCGTCAACGTCACTGTGGATACGATCACGCAGATCCAGTCGCACTTGCTGGCCCACCAGTATGGCGACCTCATCAAGAAGGCGAAGCTGAAGGGTCGCTTGCGCTGAGCGTGCGGCCGCGACAGGATAGCCGTGGCAAATTCGGGGGATAAGGCTTGAACATCATCCTGCTGGGACCGCCGGGGGCGGGCAAGGGAACGCAGGCGCAACGTCTCGTCGAGAGGCATGGAATGCGCCAGCTCTCCACGGGAGACATGCTGCGCGCTGCAGTGAAGGCAGGTACGCCGATCGGGCTCGAGGCGAAGGCGATCATGGATCGGGGCGAGTTTGTCTCCGACGCGGTGGTGTCTGGCCTCATCGGCGAGGAGCTGGACGCGATGGAGCCGCAGACCGGCGCCATCTTCGACGGCTACCCGCGCACCGCCCCGCAGGCCGAATCGCTCGATGCGATCCTTGCAGAGCGTGGCCGCAAGCTCGACCGCGTGATCGAGTTGGAGGTGAACGAAGACGCCCTCGTCGAGCGGATTACCGGCCGCTACACCTGCGCCACTTGCGGCAAGGGCTATCACCAGACGTTCGAGCGGCCCAAGGTCGAAGGCACTTGCGACAAGTGCGGCGGCCACGAATTCAAGCGCCGTCCCGACGATAATGCGGAAACCGTCCGCACGCGCCTCGCCGAATACCGGGCCAAGACCGCGCCGATCCTGCCGATCTACGAAGCGCGCGGCATCGTCGCCCGCGTGGACGGCATGGCCGACATGGACGAGGTCACCTCGCAGATCGAGGCGGCGCTGAAGGGCTAGCCCCCGACGGGCAGGGCCGCCCTCGGCAGCTGCCGCTGCATCCACCCTCCGAACCACCATCCGGTTGTTTGTCGCCGGGCGGTAGCGAGCGATGCTCATGCTGCCCGGCGAAAAGGCCTTCGCACGCGCCCCGCCATCCTTTCGAAGGATATCAGAGGCGGTGTGCGCTCGCGCAGGAGATGGCCGATGTCGAGGTGCGCAGCTTTCGCTGCGACGTGCCGGTCGACAATCCGCAACACTCTTGCCTAGCCCTTGCCACAGTGGTTTGTGTGCCTTGCTGTTCGGACGAGACGGGGGTGCACGAAAATGCGGTTTGCGATGAAGTGGGCTCCCGCGCTCGCCGCGGTCATGTGCAGCGCGCCTGCGCTGGCCGAGGTGCATGACAGCGCTCCGGGCGGTTTCGCCGTGCGCGCCACCGCCACTGTGCCTGCCGGGGCCGAGGAAGTGTGGAACGAACTACTCGATCCCGCCGATTGGTGGGACGGCGCGCATACCTTTTCATCTGACGCGGCCAACCTTTCGCTCGATCCTCGCGCGGGCGGCTGTTTCTGCGAGTTACTGCCCAACGCCGAGGATATGACGAAGGAGCCGCGTGGCGGCGTGCAGCACATGCAGGTCGTCTATATCGAAAAGGCCAAGGTGTTGCGGATGACGGGCGCGCTGGGGCCGTTGCAGTCCGAGCCCGTGAATGGGGTGATGACCTTCGTCCTCAAGCCAGATCTGGCAGGCACGCGTATCAATGCCGAGTATTCGGTCGGGGGGTACATGCGCATCCCTACCGAAAAGATCGCGCCGATGGTCGATCGCGTCATCGGCCAACAGGTCGCGCGCCTTGCCGCCAAGCTGGGCGGCCCTCCGGCTGGGGGCGATGATGCCACGACGGATACCTCCGAGGCGCCGGCCGGCGATGCACCCGCCCCGGATGCCCCGTCAGGCGAAGCGAAGCCCACCGTCGAGCCTGAGCCTGTACCGGATGCGGACGCAGAAGTCTCGCGTCCGGCCATTATCGGGCGCTGAGCAAGGCAGTCTGCGCGACGCCGCAGAACCGGGCGAGGTGCTGCGCTGCGAACCGTCGCAAACCCACTGATTCAGAACGGCAGCGGAGCGATGTCGGGCTCGGTCCAGTCGCGGCGGGCGGGCACCGAAAACAGCACCTCGCGTGACCAGTAGCTGAGAAGCCAGTCCTTGCCGCCGCAGGCGGAAGCCATCAGCGCGGCGAGGACCTGGTGCAGAGGCGCGTCTCGGCGCAAGCGCAAGTGTTCTGCGGCAGCGCGCAGAGAGGCGCACGTGATGGTGTGGTGATAGCCCGCGGTGTCGGTGTTCTCACCGCCGGTGGCCTCGTTGTAGCTGCAGATGAGGCCGCGCATCGCGTCGGGCGTGGCCAGTTCGGGACGGTGGCGCAGCAGCCACAGCGCAGCCGCGAAGTGCCCCTCGTGCGTCCACGCTTCCTTGGGCAGCGTGCAGGCGAGGAAGTCGAAGGTCAGGCGCTCGATCATGGCGTCGTCGGTGAGCATGGCGCGCGTTTAGTGCGATTCGACGTTCCTGCCAAACCGCGGCGTCGGGGTGTGGGATACCGGGAGCGCCTTTGCGGGATGACCGGCGCTCCCGTTCGCTGCGGATCAGCCGCCGACGACCCGGACGAGGAGTTGCGTCACGTATGCCAGCGGCGTGCCGTCCGCGCCCTTGCGCTGTCGTGGTGCCAGCCTTTCCGCGTCCTTGCACACGGCGTCGGCGAGCTTCTTCTGCCGCTCGCGCCGCTCTGGGGCGCAGCGTGTGACGGCGCCGCGCTCGTCGACCGACACCAGTATCTTCACGTTCGTGCCGGAGGTGTCGCCGGCAATATGCCTCAATGCCAGCTCGGCGTCGGCAGGCTGCCTTGCCCCAGCCACTTTCTCGCCGTCCGGCGTTTCGGGAATGAACAGCCGCGCCAGCAGCATGAGTTCGCCGGTCGTTGTATTGCCCTCGGCATCCCTGGCAGGCGTGTGGCGCAGCTTGAGTACGGCTGTGCACAGGGTCTCGCCCATGGACGCGTCACCCTCAAGCGGCCGGAAGGTACAGGCGGTGGCCTTGCCCTCGGCATCGATCATCGCGTCGATCACCCCTGCCACCGACGCCTTCCGACGAAGCGCGTCGGGTGGGTAGTCGCCGACCGCCGGATTGAGAGTGGCCGTCGCCAGCGCTGACGCGAAGGCGAGGGCTGGAAGCGTTGCCAATGCAGTATCCTCCTCTTGTCTTGTGAGAGGACGATACGCTTCCCTGCACCGATCACGAAGAGTGACTTCAACCTGTCACAAAGACGTAATCCGAAGGCGCGAATCAGACGTGGATCGGCTTGCCCGTCACCGCCATCGCGGCTTCCTTGATCGCTTCGGAATGCGTCGGGTGGGCGTGGCAGGTGTAGGCGATGTCCTCGCTGGTGGCGCCGAACTCCATCGCCTGAGCCGCCTGCGCGATCATCGTGCCCGCCACCGAGGCAATACACCACACGCCCAGCACGCGGTCGGTCTCGGCATCGGCGATGATCTTCACGAAGCCGTCCGGCTCGTGGTTGGTCTTGGCGCGCGAGTTGGCGAGCATCGGGAACTTGCCGACCTTGATCGCACCCCGCTCCTTGGCTGCTTCCTCGGTCAGGCCGACACCGGCGATCTCAGGCTGAGTATAGACCACGCCCGGGATCACGTCGTGGTTCACGATGCCGGTCAGGCCGGCGATGTTCTCCGCCACGGCGATGCCCTCGTCCTCGGCCTTGTGCGCCAGCATCGGGCCGGGGATGACGTCACCGATGGCCCAGACGCCGTCGATCTTGGTCGCGAAGTCGTGGTCGATCTCGATCTGGCCGCGCTGGTTGAGAGCGAGGCCGATCTTGTCGAGGCCGAGCCCTTCGGTGTTGGGACGCCGGCCGATCGAGACGAGCACGACGTCGGCTTCCAGCGTTTCTGCAGCGCCGCCGGCGGCGGGTTCGACCGAGACGGTCGCCTTCTTGCCCTTGATCGAGACGCCGGTCACCTTGGTGCCCAGCTTCAGAGCCATGCCCTGCTTCTTGAAGATCTTCGCGGCTTCCTTGCGCACGTCGCCGTCCATGCCCGGGAGCAATTGGTCGAGGAACTCGACCACCGTGACTTCCGCGCCAAGGCGCCGCCAGACCGAGCCGAGCTCCAGCCCGATCACGCCGCCACCGATGACGACCATCTTCTTCGGCACCGAGGACAGTTCGAGCGCACCGGTCGAATCGACGACAATGCCGGCAGCGTTGTCGATCGTAACGCCTGGCAGCGGAGTGACGGAGGAGCCGGTGGCGATGACGATATTCTTCGCCGTCACCTTCTTGTCCGCCACCGTTACCGTGTGCGGATCCTCAAACGTGGCGTAACCCTTCAGCCAGTCGATCTTGTTCTTCTTGAACAGGAATTCGATGCCGCCCGTCAGGCCCTTCACCGCGTCGAGGCGCTGTGCCTGCATGGTGCCAAGGTCCAGTTCGGGCGAGACCTTGATGCCCATCGCCGCCATCGCACCGTTCTTCGCCGCATCGAAGTATTCCGACGCGTGAAGCAGCGCTTTCGAGGGAATGCAGCCGACGTTGAGGCACGTGCCGCCCAGGGTCTCGCGCCCCTCGGCGCAAGCGGTCTTCAGCCCGAGCTGCGCCGCGCGGATCGCCGCGACATAGCCGCCAGGGCCAGCACCGATGACGAGGACGTCGTAGTCGTATTCAGCCATTTGCCACTCCGTCATCCCGGGTTCGATCCGGGATCGCTGGCCGTCGAGGTCCAGCTTTGCTGCACGCGGCCCGGCATATGCCGGGATCGCGGCCTAACTCAAAGATCGATCAGCAGGCGCGTCGGGTCCTCGATCGCTTCCTTGATGGTCTTGAGCGCGGTCACCGCCTCGCGGCCGTCGATCAGGCGGTGATCGTAGCTGAGCGCGATGTACATCATCGGGCGGATCACGATCTGCCCGTCGCGCACGACCGGCCGGTCCTCGATGCGGTGGAGGCCCAGCACCGCCGACTGCGGCGGGTTGATGATCGGGGTCGACATCAGACCGCCGAACACGCCCCCGTTGGAGATGGTGAAGGTGCCGCCCTTCATGTCTTCCATGGTCAGCGTGCCGTCCTTGGCGCGCTTGCCGTAGTCGGCGATGGCCTGTTCGATGCCGGCGAACGAGAGCTTGTCGACGTCGCGCACGACCGGGACTACGAGGCCGTTCGGCGCCGAGACCGCGATGGAGATGTCCACGTAGTCGAAGTAGACGATCTCATCGCCGTCGATCTGCGCGTTGACGCTGGGGATCGACTTGAGCGCGAGGACCGAGGCCTTCGAGAAGAAGCTCATGAAGCCGAGCTTGATGCCGTGCTTCTTCTGGAACGTATCCTTGTACTTGTCGCGCGCTTCGATGACCGCCGACATGTCGACGTCGTTGAAGGTGGTGAGCAGCGCGGCGGTGTCCTGCGCGCTCTTCAGCCGCTTGGCGACCGTCTGGCGCAGACGCGTCATCCGCACGCGTTCCTCGCGGCGCGCGCCTTCGGCCGGCTCGGCCCGTGCCGTAACCGGCGTGGAGGCGGCGGGTGCGGCCTGCGCCGTCTTGGCCTGCGCGGCGGCAAGCACGTCGTCCTTGGTGATGCGGCCGTCCTTGCCAGTGCCCTTCACCTTGCCGGGATCAATGCCGTATTCCAGAACCGCGCGGCGCACTGCCGGAGAGAGCACCGAAGCGCCTGAGCCGGCCTCTTCGCTGGCTGCAGCCGGAGCGGATGCGGTCGCCGCAGCGGTAGCGGGCGCCGGAGCCGGAGCCGGAGCCGGAGCCGGAGCGGGTGCAGCCGCCTTGGGGGCGGGCGCGGCACCGGTGCCGTCCTCGATCGTCGCGATCAGCGCGCCGACCACGACGTTCTCGCCCTCTTTGGCGAGATGCTGGCCCATGACGCCGGCTTGCGGAGCCATGACGTCGATGGCGACCTTGTCGGTCTCCAGGCTGGCGATCGGCTCGTCAGCGGCGACAGCCTCACCGGGCTGCTTCAGCCACTGGCCGATGGTTGCTTCGGAGACGGACTCGCCGAGGACGGGGACTTTGACTTCGCTGGACATCGTGGATCTCAAGCCTTCTGCTTGCGACGGATTTCGGACCGGACCGACAGGCCCAGGGCATCGGCGACGAGGGCTGCCTGCTCGGCTGCGTGGCGCTTGGCGAGACCAGTGGCCGGCGAGGCGCTGGCATTGCGGCCGGCGTAGCGTACGCGGCCGACCTTGCGGCCCGCCTTCTCCGACGCCTCGTCGATCTGCTCGGCTACGAAGAACCATGCGCCGTTGTTGCGCGGCTCTTCCTGGCACCAGACGACTTCTTCCAGGTTGGTCATGCGCGAGAGGCGCAGGGCCAGCGGCTCTCCCGGGAAGGGATAAAGCTGCTCCAGCCTGATGATCTGGACATCCGTGATGCCTGCCGCGTCGCGCGCCTCGATCAGGTCGTAGGCGACCTTGCCCGAGCACAGCACGACCTTCTTGGTGGCATCGTCGGCCGCTGGGGCGGGGTCGGACAGGATGCGGAAGAAGTGCCCGTTGCCCACGAACTCCGAAGCCTTGGACTTCGCCATGGGATGGCGCAGCAGCGACTTGGGCGTCATGATGATGAGCGGCTTGCGGAACGAGCGGTGCATCTGCCGGCGCAACACGTGGAAGTAGTTGGCCGGGCTGGTGATGTTGCAGACTTGGATGTTGTCTTGCGCGCAGAGCTGCAGGTAGCGCTCCAGACGGGCCGAGGAGTGCTCCGGCCCCTGACCCTCGTAACCGTGGGGCAGCAGCATAACGAGCCCGTTGGCGCGCAGCCACTTGGCCTCGGCGGCGGCGACATACTGGTCGATGATGATCTGCGCGCCGTTCGCGAAGTCGCCGAACTGTGCCTCCCACAACACCAGGGTCTTGGGGTCGGCGCTGGCGTAACCGTACTCGAAGCCGAGGACGCCGTACTCGCTGAGCGTTGAGTCCAGCACCTCGAAGCCGCCGTGAGGCAGGGTGGTGAGCGGCACGTACTTGTGCTCGTCCGTCTGGTCGACCCACACCGCATGGCGCTGGCTGAAGGTACCGCGGCCGGAGTCCTGGCCGGACAGGCGCACGCTGTATCCTTCGGCGACCAGACTGCCGAAGGCGAGCGCCTCACCGGTCGCCCAGTCGAAGCCTTCGCCGCTCTTGAACATCTCCCGCTTGGCATCGAGCACGCGGCCGAGCGTCTTGTGGATGGTCAGCCCTTCGGGAACCGTGGTGAGCGTCCGCCCGAGGCTGTCGAACAGCTTGGCCTCGATGCCGGTGTCGACATTGCGGCGCGCCGTCTCGGGGTCGGCAGGCTTGTTGAAGCCGCTCCACTGGCCGGCGAACCAGTCCGCCTCGTTGGGCTTGTAGCTCTTTGCTGCCTCGAACTGCTCTTCCAGATGCGTGGTGAACGCCGCTTCCGTTTCCGGCACGAAGGCGTCATCGATCACGCCCTCACGCTTCAGGCGCTCGGCATAGATCGCGCTGACCGCCGGGTGCTGGCGGATCTTGGAATACATCAGCGGCTGCGTGAAGCTGGGCTCGTCGCCTTCGTTGTGGCCGAAGCGGCGATAGCACCACATGTCGATCACGATGTCGCGACCGAACGTCTGGCGGTAGTCGATCGCCAGCTTGCAGCAGAAGGTCACCGCCGCCGGATCGTCGCCGTTGACGTGCAGGATCGGTGCCTGGACGCCCTTCGCCACGTCGGAGGGGTAGGGCGACTTGCGCGCGAACTGCGGGCTTGTCGTGAAGCCGATCTGGTTGTTGATGATGAAGTGGATGCAACCGCCGGTGTTGTAGCCCTTCACGCCGGACAGGCCGAAGCACTCCCAGACGATGCCCTGGCCGGCAAAGGCGGCATCGCCATGGATCAGCACGGGCAGCACCTTTCTGTGGCGCGCGCCGGGGCCGACATCATCGCCGATGTCGTCTTGGATGACCTGATAGGCGCGGACCTTGCCGAGCACGATCGGGTCGACCGTTTCGAGGTGCGAGGGGTTGGCCATCAGGCTCATGTGAACCTTGACGCCATCGAATTCGCGGTCGGTCGAGGTGCCGAGGTGATACTTGACGTCGCCCGAGCCACCCACGTCCTCAGGGTTGGCGGTGCCGCCCGAGAATTCGTGAAAGATCACCTTGTAGGGCTTGGCCATCACGTTCGCCAGGACGTTCAGGCGGCCACGGTGGGCCATGCCGTACATGATCTCGTTGACGCCGAGCTGGCCACCGTACTTGATCACGGCTTCAAGCGCGGGAATCATCGATTCCCCGCCGTCGAGGCCGAAGCGCTTGGTGCCGACGTACTTCTTGCCGAGGAACTTCTCGTACTGTTCGCCGCGGATCACGGCCGACAGGATGGCTTTTTGGCCCTCGGGCGTGAACTCGATCTCCTTGTTGACGCCCTCCATGCGGTCCTGAAGGAAGCGGCGTTCCTCCACGTCGGCAAGGTGCATGTATTCCAGACCGACTTTGCCGCAGTAGTTCGCGCGCAGGATCTGGACGATCTCGCGCACGGTGGCCCACTGCAGGCCCAGGATGCCGTTGAGGAAGATCTTGCGGTCGAGCGCGGTGCCAGTGAAGCCATGGTACTCGGGCGTCAGGTCCGCGGGCTGTTCGCGCTGGCTGAGGCCCAGCGGATCGAGATCGGCCGCCAGGTGGCCGCGGACGCGGTAGGTGCGGATCAGAAGCATCGCGCGGATCGAGTCCGCGGCGGCCTCTTCTATGCGGGTCTCGTCTACGGGGGCGCCGGTCTTCCGGACGGCCTTTTCGATGTTGACCTTAAGCGTCGTAGGGTCGAGCGCCTGTGTCAGGTCGTCCTCGAACTCGCCACCGACGGGTGGCCAGTTGCCGCGCTGCCAGCTCGGACCCGGCTGGGGATCGTCTGGCAAGAAGTCGAAGCTTTCGTCGCCCATCGCAATGCACCTTTCCGCACCGGGGAATGCCTCCCCGGTGCTACCAAGCAATCAATTGCGGCCTTCGCGGTTTCCCGGGGAGGGGCAAGCCGTGCGTCCGCTCATGCTTCCCCCTAAAGGGAAACGTGTCAGGCGAGTTCCTTCAGCACCGCCTGCAGAGTGGTACCCAGTTCCGACGGCGAGGCCGCGACGCGGATACCCGCTTCTTCCATGGCCGCGATCTTGTCCTCGGCGCCGCCCTGGCCACCCGAGACGATCGCACCCGCGTGTCCCATGCGACGGCCCGGAGGCGCCGTGCGGCCGGCGATGAAGCCCGCCATCGGCTTCTTGCGCCCGCGCTTCGCCTCGTCCTTGAGGAACTGCGCCGCCTCTTCCTCGGCCGAGCCGCCGATCTCGCCGATCATGATGATCGACTTGGTCTCGTCGTCCGCCAGGAACAGTTCGAGCACGTCGATGAAGTTGGTGCCGTTCACCGGGTCGCCGCCGATACCCACGGCAGTCGTCTGGCCAAGGCCGGCGTTGGTGGTCTGGAACACGGCTTCATAAGTAAGCGTCCCCGAGCGCGATACAACGCCTACCGAACCCTTCGAGAAGATGTTGCCGGGCATGATGCCGATCTTGCACTCGTTCGGGGTCAACACGCCCGGGCAGTTCGGGCCGATCAGGCGCGACTTCGAGCCGGTCAGGGCCCGCTTCACCGGGATCATGTCGAGCACCGGGATGCCCTCGGTGATGCAGATGATCAGCTCCATCTGCGCGTCGATCGCCTCGAGGATGGCGTCGGCGGCACCCGCCGGCGGCACGTAGACGCACGAGGCGGTCGCGCCGGTCGCGGCCTTGGCTTCATGCACGGAGTTGAACTGCGGCAG
>Ga0268265_10002540_pt1 | contig 13659 bp, 10 predicted proteins | sample KBSSwiS52_FD_190355 | JGI IMG/M metagenome (GOLD analysis project Ga0268265, IMG submission 190355) | Switchgrass rhizosphere microbial communities from Kellogg Biological Station, Michigan, USA - KBS Switchgrass S5-2 (SPAdes) (version 2) | ecosystem: Host-associated > Plants > Roots >... | reverse complement strand
ATTTGTGCAAGGCGCATGGTTGCTGCACTGCGCGTTTGCATTCTCGAGATTGCCGCGGCACAGGGGCAGCGCATCGCAGGGCGTCACGCGATTGAAAAAATTAGCGCTGCATCGCCTGCGGAGGAAACATCTGTGGATTCCAGCCGAGTTGCTCGCGCAGCAATCGCCAATCGAAGCCGGCGCCCGGGTCCTGCTTCCGGCCCGGCGCGATGTGCTCGTGACCCGCGATGTAGGCGACGGCGTAGTGCTGCGCAATCGCGGGGCAGAGGCTGGTCAACGTCTCGTACTGCGCCTCTTCGAAGGGCTGGCCTTCGAGGCCTTCGAGTTCGATGCCGATCGAGTCGTCGTTGCAGTTGCCGCGGCCACGCCACGACGACACGCCGGCGTGCCAGGCGCGGTCGTCGCAGCTCACGAATTGCCAGAGCTCGCCGTTGCGGCGCACGTAGAAGTGCGAGGACACCTCGAGGCCGCGAATCGACTGGAAGTAGGGGTGCGCGTCCCAGTCGAGCTGGTTCGTGAAGAGCTGCTGCACGGCTTCTGTGCCGTATTCGCCGGGCGGCAGGCTGATCGAATGCAGCACGATCAGGTCGGTCTGTGCGCCGGCGGGGCGGGGGCCGAAGTTCGGCGAGCGCAGAGCCTTGGCGAAGCGGTACCAGCCGTCCCGCCAGAGCCCGTCGTCGGCGGGGGGCGCGCCAGGGGGCGCAGGAGCTTCAGTCGTCGGCATGGCTGCTGGCGCCATCCTCGCCGTTGGGCGTGGTGATGCCCAGGCGCGCGATGCGATAGCGGATCTGCCGCAGGCTCATGCCGAGCCGTGCAGCGGCGGCGGTCCGGTTGAAGCCGCTTTCGTGCAGCGCGCGCACGAGGATTTCGCGCTCCTGTTGGTCGAGGTAGGCCTGCAGGTCCGAAGGCAGCGGCGGCGGGGCGGGCTTGAGCTCTGCCACAGGTGCGGCAGCTGCCGGTGCAGCGGCTGCCGGCGGCAGCTGTCGGCTCGGCCCGGACGGTGCGAGCGCTGCAGATCCCTCGGCGGCGGCCATCGTCGTCGCGACGTTGCCGCCCATCAGGTCGAGGTGCAGCTCGTCGCCGTCGTTGAGCGCCACCGCGCGATGCAGCAGGTTCTCGAGCTCGCGCACGTTGCCGTCGAGCGGATGCAGCGCCAGGCGGCGCAGCAGCTCGGCCGACAGGTGCGGCACCGGCAGTCCGCCGTCCTGCGCGATGCGCGCGAGCAGCGCGGCGCAGAGCGCGGGCAGGTCTTCGCGGCGATCGCGCAGCGCGGGCACGGCGATCTCGATCACGTTGAGGCGGTAGAAAAGGTCTTGCCGGAAGCGCCCGGCCTGCACTTCGGCGTGCAGGTCCTTGTGTGTGGCGCTCACGATGCGCACGTCGACCGCTTCTTCCTGCGTCGAGCCGATCGAGCGCACGCTGCGCTCCTGGATGGCGCGCAGCAGCTTCGACTGCATGGCCAGCGGCAGGTCGCCGATTTCGTCGAGGAACAGCGTGCCGCTGCGCGCGGCCTGGAAGTAGCCGTCGCGGTCTTGCGACGAGCCGGTGTACGAGCCCTTCCGGGCGCCGAAGAATTCGGCTTCGAGCAGGTTCTCGGGAATCGCGCCGCAGTTGACGGCGACGAAGGGCCCTTCGCTGCGCTGGCTGCATGCGTGCACGGCCCGCGCCACCAGTTCCTTGCCGGTGCCGGACTCGCCGCGCACCAGCACCGGCGCCATGCCGCGCGCCACCTTCGCGATGCGCGACTTGACGAGGCGCATCGGGTCCGAGTCGCCCACCAGGCGGTCGAGCGCCGCCACGCCGCTGCCGGTGACCGGCTGTGCGTCCGCGGCGCGCTCGCCGATGCCGGCCGATGCCGCCTGCGCGGGCTTGACTTGCACGGCGGGCGCCCGGGTGGCCTGCACCGCCGAGGCAACGACGGCACGAAACTGCTTCAGGTCGACCGGCTTCGTGAGGTAGTCGAAGGCGCCCGCCTTGAGCGCCTCGACCGCGTTTTCCGCCGAGCCGTAGGCCGTCATCACCACGCAGCGTTCGCTGCGCTGGGTCTTCTGGATGCGGTGGATGATCTCCATGCCCTGTCCGTCGGGCAGCCGCATGTCGGTGATCACTGCATCGAAGCGCCCGGCCTCGAGGTGCTGCCAGGCTTCGGACACGCTGCCCGCAGCCTCGACGCGATAGCCCTCGCGCAGCAGCGTCAATTCGTAGAGCGTGCGCAGATCGGGCTCATCGTCGATGACAAGGATCTGCGCGGGACGCGGGGTGGAAGACAGGGGGGTGCTCACGGCGCTATTGTGTCAGCCGGTTCTCGCTGGCGGCGAAGCTGACGAAGAATTCGTTGCCCTCGGGTCCGCCCGGCACCAGCGCGCGCCGCTCGTAGCCGATGGTGGCGCCATGGCGCCGGCACAGTTCGCGGCAGAGGAACAGGCCGAGCCCGCTGGAGCGGCTCTCGGAAGAAAAGAAGGGCTCGAACAGGTGGCGCTGCACCGCCGGCTCCAGCGGCGCGCCGTCGCTCCATACCTGCAGGCTGGGGCGGTTGGAGCTGCCGCGCTGCAGCGTGGTGATGACCTGGATCGAGCCTTCGCGCTTGCCCGCATAGCGCGACGCGTTGTCGAGCAGATTCACCAGCAGGCGGCGCAGATGCTCGGCATCGAAGCGCACATCGCTGTTGGGTGCGTCGAGCGCGATTTGCACGCCCTTGCGCTGCGTCTGGCGCATCCACTCCTCGGCCAGCACCTGCACCGCGGGGTCGAGCACCACCTGTTCGCCGAGCGAGAGCACGCGCTGCTGGCGCGCCCGCGAGACATCGAGCACATCGTCCACGATGCGGGCCAGCCGCTGCGCGTTGTGCTGCACCATGTCGGTCAGCTTGCGGTGCGCGGGGTCGGTCAGGTCTTCGCTGAGCAGCGCGCTGGCCTGGGCGATGGCGGCCAGGGGGTTGCGGATCTCGTGCGCCACGGCGGCCGACATGCGGCCCATGGCGGCCAGTTTCTCGGTGCGGATGCGGGCCTCGAGCTCGCGCAGGTCCTGCAGGAACATCACGCAGAGGCTGTCGGCGCGCTTGTCGCTGGTGGGCGTGAGCCGGGTGCGTACGCGCACTTCGCGCGCCGCGCCGCGTGCCTGCGCCACCGGAATCTCTTCCGTTTGCGGCGCCCGTCGCGCGAAGGTCTGGCGCGCCAGCGCCGCCAATGCATGCCAGGCGGGCTGGGTGTGCAGTGCGAAAGGCAGGGACAGTCTCGCCAGGCCCTGTCCGAGGATCGCATCGGCGGCGGGGTTGGCCGCATGCACCAGGCCTTCGGCATCGATCACCAGCACGCCTTCGCTGAGCGTCTCGATCACCAGGTCGTTGACCTCCGCCTGCATCTGGGCGCTGCTGCGGTTGCGCTGCGCCACCGCCTCTTCGCGCGCCAGCCGGCGCGCCAGTTCGTGCGCCAGCAGGGCCACCACGAAAAGCCCCGTGCCGGTGAGCGCCGCCTGCACGAAGCGGGTCGAGGAGTCGCCGGGCTGCTGCAGCCAGTGCCAGCCCGCGTCGGCCAGCAGCAGCAGCGTGACGGTGGCCGTGGTGCCGAGGCTCACGATCACCGTGCCCAGCACTGCGCTCATGAGCACCGGCAGCGCAAACAGCGGCGTGTAGTTGACGTTGCCGCCCTGCATCACCTGCAAGGCGGTGAAGGTTCCGAGATCGACGCCGATGGTCAGGAGCCAGAGCGTCGAGAAACCGCGGATCGGCGGCTCGAAGTGCGCATAGCGCATCTCCAGCCAGGTGGCGACCAGGTAGCCCGCGGAGATCGCGATGGCCATCGCCTGCATCGTCTGCCCGAGCGCAAAAGCCACGCCCTGCAGCAGCACCAGCACCAGCGCCACGAAGCAGCGGGCGGCCATGAAGCCGCGCCAGAGCCGCAGCAGGGCGGAGCTTTCGCTGCTGCCAGGCTCGAGCAGGTCCCAGTCGGTGACCGGCTCGCCGCGCGACCAGAGAGGGGTGCCCATGGAGCGGAGTGCTTGTTCAGCCGCGCGCCGCCGCAGCGGCCTGACGGTGCGCGGTGCTGCAATAGACCGTGTCGCCGGGGCCGGCGACCGCGTCGCTCGCAGGCAGGTGCAGGCCGCAGTGGGCGCAGCGCACCATGGCTTGCGGTGCGCCGACCGCCGGCGGGGCGGCTGGCCGCTGCGCCTTGGCCGCGCGCTCGCGCTCGGCGTCGCGCATCTCTTCGCGCCGGTTCTTGCGCCAGAGCCAGATGGCGATCCAGAGCACCGCGAGGACGAGGAGATATTTCATTTCAGTTTTCCATGGCGCCAAGCGCCACCCGCATCGCATGAAACCGCGGAACCGGCTTCGCCGGGCCGCTGGTGTCGCCCCCCGGCGAGGGGGTGGGCGCAGCAATACGAAGTGCGCGAAGCCTGGGGGTGTTTCATGTCATACGGGGGGGCGCGCCAGCACCACTTCGAGCACGAAGCGGGAACCCACATAAGCCAGCAGCAGCAGCGCCGAGCCGGCATACAGCACCCGGCGGGCCGTGCGGCCACGCCAGCCGAAGCGCGCGCGGCCGATCAGCAGGATCGCGAAGGTGATCCAGGCGAGCACCGAGAAGATGGTCTTGTGGTCCCATTTCCAGACGCGGCCCGCCGCGCCGTACAGCTGCTCGCTGAACAGCAGGCCGGCCAGCAGCGTGGCCGACAGCAGCACGAAGCCCGCGGTCACGAAGCGGAAGGTGAGCCGTTCGAGCGTGAGCAGCGGCACGCCGCTGTCGCCTGGCGATCCGCTGGCGAAGCGAATCTGCTTCTCCGCGCGCGTGATCAGCCAGGCGTGCACCACGGCCGCCCCGAACAGCCCGTACGAGGCGATGCCGAGCGCAAGGTGCAACGGCAGCCAGGGCGAGGCCGTGACATGCAGCGGCGTGCCGGGGAACAGGATGGCCAGCAGCACGGCGGCCGCGCCCAGCCAGGCGAGCGCACGCCGCACCTTCAATTGGGGATACATGCGGCTTTCGATCGCGTACACGGTGAGCACCAGCCAGGCCGTGACCGAGAGCGCGGGCGCAAAGCCGAAGCGCGGCCCGCTGCCAACGAGTCCGTGGCCCAGGACTGCAGCGTGCAGAAACCATGCAATGCCAAGGGCCCATTGGGTGGTCTGACGGCTGAGCCGGGCACCCGCAGCCGCCGCAAAACCGTAGGCAGCCGCGGTGGCGATGCCCAGTGCCACGCCGAGTGGGGAGGGGATCGCTAAAATCATCGGTGGAGTGTAAAGGCTCGCCCCCAGGCTTCGCGCACTTCGTGTCGCTTCGCCCACCCCCTGCCGGGGCAACACCGGCGGCCCGGCAAAGCCGGTTCCGCGGTGTTTCGCGAATGGCAGTGCCTGCGTTACTGGCTCCAGGTTTTCACGACTTTCCATTGGTCCGTTCAAGCGGACAACAAGGTATTTCCTTCATGGCCACCGCCCTCACAGAAAAGTTCTCCCGCCTCGTCAAGACGATGAGCGGCCAGGCCCGCATCACCGAAAGCAACGTGCAGGACATGCTGCGCGAGGTGCGCATGGCGCTGCTCGAAGCCGACGTGGCGCTGCCGGTGGTGCGCGACTTCGTCGCCCGGGTGAAGGAAAAGTCGCTGGGCCAGGAAGTGCTGGGCTCGCTCAAGCCCGGCCAGGCGCTGGTCGGCATCGTGAACCGCGAGCTCGCCGCCACCATGGGCGAGGGCATCTCCGACATCAACCTCGCGGCCCAGCCGCCCGCGGTGATCCTGATGGCCGGCCTGCAGGGGGCCGGCAAGACCACCACCACCGCCAAGCTCGCCAAGCACCTGATCGAGAAGCGCAAGAAGAAGGTGCTCACGGTGTCGGGCGACGTGTACCGCCCCGCGGCCATCGAGCAGCTCAAGACCGTCACCAGGCAGGCCGGTGCCGAATGGTTCCCGAGCACGCCCGACCAGAAACCGCTGGACATCGCGCGCGCCGCGCTCGACCACGCCAAGCGCCACTACTTCGATGTGCTGCTGGTCGACACGGCCGGCCGCCTCGCGATCGATGAAGTGCTGATGACCGAAATCAAGCAGCTGCATGCGGCACTCGACCCGGTCGAAACCCTGTTCGTGGTCGATGCCATGCAGGGCCAGGACGCGATCAACACCGCCAAGGCCTTCAAGGATGCGCTGCCGCTCACCGGCATCATCCTGACCAAGACCGATGGCGATTCCCGCGGTGGCGCGGCGCTGTCGGTGCGGCAGGTCACGGGCGTGCCGATCAAGTTCGCGGGCACCAGCGAGAAGATCGACGGCCTCGAGGTGTTCGACGCCGAGCGCCATGCAGGCCGCATCCTCGGCATGGGCGACATCGTCGCGCTGGTCGAGCAGGTCACGGCCGGCGTCGACGTGGCGGCGGCGCAGAAGCTCGCGGCCAAGGTCAAGAGCGGCGCTGGTTTCGACCTCAACGACTTCCTCGGCCAGTTGCAGCAGATGAAGCAGATGGGCGGCCTCTCGAGCCTGATGGACAAGCTGCCGCAGCAGATGGCAGCCAAGGCCACCGAGGCCGACATGACCCGTGCCGAGCGCGACATCCGCCGCAAGGAAGGGATCATCCAGAGCATGACGCCGCTGGAGCGCCGCAAGCCCGAGCTGCTGAAGGCCACGCGCAAGCGCCGCATCGCGGCCGGCGCCGGCGTGCAGGTTCAGGAAGTGAACCGCCTGCTCAACGAGTTCGAGCAGATGCAGGGGATGATGAAGAAGATGAAGGGCGGCGGCCTCGCGAAGATGATGAAGCGCATGGGGGGCATGAAGGGGATGGGCGGCATGGGCGGTCCTGGGGGCCCCAAGCTGCCGTTTTAAGCCGCATACATATATATAGAAGCCCGCCGGGGCATGCCCCGGCGGGCTTCGTCGTTTTCAGGTCTGCACGTCGTAGACCGTGTCGTGCGCCTCGATCGGCGCCGGCAGCTCCCAGCGGTGCAGCATCCGCTCGATGCCCGCGTTCGACAGCGTGGTGTCGCGCTCGCGGTTGCGGCGCATCAGCTCCGGATGCGGCACCTCGAGGTACACCAGTTCGATCTGCGCGTGGTACGCCCAGAGCAGGTCCAGCGTCTTGGTGCGCATCTGCTGGCTCAGGTGCGTGGCGTTCCAGACGAAGCGCTCCTGCTTGCGCAGCAGTGCTTTTGCCTGATCGACCGCGTGGTGCGCGGCGAGCCCATCGTTCTCGCCGTGCTTCAGTCCCAGCTCGGCGCGCGCATCGTCGAAGGACACGACCGGCCAACCCTTGCGGTGCTGTGCCACCCAGTGGTTCTTGCCGCTCGCCGGCAGGCCGCACATCACCGTGACCTGCGCGCCCGGCGTCTGGAACAGCGGGTAGTCGGGGCTGGTGTCGGCGCCGCGGAAGTAGGCGAGGCGCGTGTGCGCATCGGCCATCTTGCGCGGGCCGTCCCAGCAGCCTTCCTCCTGCGCGAGCTGCTCGAAGAGCGCGATGTCGGCCAGGCTGCCTGCGCGTCTTTCGCAGTGGCGGCCCAGCATGTCGCAGCGCGCCACGCAGCACAGGTCGGGCAGGTTCAATTCCCAGGAGAGCCTGTGCACCAGCCACTCGGGCCGTTCGCCCTTGCGCGAGGCAAAGGCGTGGAACGGCACCTGGTGCACGGCGATGATCCGGCAGACAGCCTCGCGCAGTGCGAAGGGCACGCGCGCCTTCCACATCAGCACCCGCACGTCGACCGCACCGCGGCGCGAATGGCCGGGCTGGCCGATGCGGCCGCTGGCTTCGTCGATCACGGTGGTGTCGGGCTTGGCGATGTCGTGCAGCAGGCAGGCCATGAACAGCACGAAGCGGCCGTCCGTATCGGCGCGCTGGAAGTGCGCGTCCTGCATCAGCGCGTCGAGCACCATGCGCGTGTGGATGCCGACGTTGCCTTCGGCGTGGTAGTACGGATCCTGCGGCGTCTCTTCGAGGCGCAGCAGGGCCGGCAGCAGCTCGCAGCATCGGGCCCAGTCGCAGCCCTGTCCGGGCGCGGGCACCAATGCGCGCAGTTCGTCGCATGTCATCGCGGCCTCCTTGCCGTTGTCGTCGTTGTCAGCGCGGCAGGGTCGCGCAGCGTGCGCAGCCCCAGGTCTTCCCAATTCACCGGCGGCGTCGGCGCGTAGAGGTCCACGCCCGGCGCGAGTTGGTTGGGCAGCACGGGCCGGCGGCTGTGGTGCGAGCCCGAGTCGAGGATGGTCTGCACGAAGTCGGGCCGCACCCACTTGTAGCGGCCCGTCACCCGGCCGTCCGATTCGGTCTTGAGGTACAGGCCCTCGGCGAGCTCGGAGAGGTCGGTCTGCTGCCGCACGAGATCGAGCGGCTGGTCCTGCTGCACGACGGCCTGCTCGAAGGCGGCCCGCCAGTCCGCGCTGCGCGCCAGCGAAGGCCGAACCAGCGTGCGCAGTGCCTTCGCATGGCGCGGCATCTCGCCCTCGTACAGCACCGGCACCGACAGCACCGGGCTGCCGGCCAGCAGCGCATGACGGACGGGCGTGGAGAGAAAGCACTCTGCCCGCCGGTCATAGAGATCGAACTCCAGGAAGAAGGCCGGCAGCCGGTCGTACCAGCAGCTGTGCTTGGCAAAGCACCACTCGCCATACATCACGTAGCGGTCCTCGAGCCGTTCGAGCAGCGCCGCTTCATGCGCGGCGGCCCAGTGCTTGAACAGGTTGAACTGCCGCTCGCCCGCGCCGCCGGCCAGGTAGTGGCCGCGCGATTGCAGCAGCAGTTCGCCTGCAGGGGTAAAGGACACGGCCGCATTGGCGCCATCGAGCTTTTCCTCGATGACCCCATGCCGGCCCTGCAGCGTGGACAACGGCGTCTGGCCGTCGTCGGTATCGCCGGCCTGCAGGCGCGAGCCTTCGAGGTGCGCCGTACGCGGGTACTTGCGCAGCGGGATCGACGAAAGAGAAGAAGAGAGAGGGAACACGTTGTTCTCCAGATGGAAATCAGGAAGAACCGACAACGTGCGGGAGCGAAGCTGGAAAGGGAGTCGACTTCGGCGGCCGGTGGGCCGTGTCTGGTCAGCGGGATGCGCAGCTTGGCGCCCGACATGACCAGTGAAGTGGTGTTGTCGGCGTCAGAGGGTGATGACGGCGAATCGGGGCACTTGGCGCTCCAGGGGATCGAATGATCCGTAGGTTGAAAAAGAGTGGGCGATTCTAGCCACGCGCCATGAAAAAAGCCGACCCTGAGGCCGGCTTTTCGAGGTGCTGTGTCTTCAGCGCATCAGGCAGTTGCCAGTGCAGGGCGTGCAAGGCGCAGCGCATGCATCCAGGCGCGGCGCAGCACGGCCGGCGAACGCGACTCCTCGGGAATCAGCAGGAAGCCGCGGTCGCGCAGCGTGGTGCCCAGCGCGATCTGGCTGGTCAGCACGGTCAGCGGAATCGCCAGCAGCAGCGGCAGGCCGACGGGCATGAGCCAGATCAGCGCGCTCGGGTCGATCATCGCGACACCGACGGCCAGCATGGCGATCACCAGCGTCATCGGGGCCAGCTGCGAAGCTGCGACCTTCCACGGCACGGCGTTGGCTTCACGCGGGGGCGACTTCCAGTCGAGCTTGATGCCGGTGAGGGCGACCAGCACGAACAGCGAGTGTGCCAGCATGCGAACCGGGGCCTGCACGATGGCGAGGCCGCTTTCGAGCACCGAGCTCTTCACGAGGCCCCACACACCGCCGTACTGGCGTTGCTCGCGGCGCATCAGCACGGCAGCGATGCCCAGCACGCGCGGCAGGAACAACAGGCACAGGGTCCAGATCCAGAGGCCGGCCAGTTCGGCGGGCAGCACGCTCCAGCTCGAAACCAGGCTCGAACCGCTGAGCCACAGCGCGGTGCCGAGCGTCAGGAACGCGAGCCACAGCGGTGCCGAGACATAGGCCATGGTGCCGGTCACGAACATCGCGCGGTGCACCGGGTGGATGCCGGGCTCGGCCATCAGGCGGGCGTTCTGCAGGTTGCCCTGGCACCAGCGGCGGTCGCGCTGCAGTTCGGCCAGCAGGTCCGGCGGTTGCTGTTCGTAGCTGCCGACCAGGTCGGACACCAGCCACACGTTGTAGCCGGCACGGCGCATCAGCGCGGCTTCGACGAAGTCGTGCGACATGATGCCGCCGGACATGCCGCCGGTGCCCTTGATCGGGGCCAGCGCGCAATGCGCCATGAAGGGTTCGACGCGGATGATCGCGTTGTGGCCCCAGTAGTGCGATTCGCCCAGTTGCCAGAACTGCATGCCCAGCGTGAACAGGCGGCCCGTCACGCGGGAAGCGAATTGCTGGGCGCGGGCGTGCAGCGTGACGTGGCCGATGGCCTGCGTCGCGGTCTGGATGATGCCGGCGGTGGGGTTGGCTTCCATCAGCTTGACCATCGAGGTCAGGCAGTCGCCGCTCATCACGGAGTCGGCGTCGAGCACGACCATGTAGCGGTAGTCCTTGCCCCAGCGGCGGCAGAAGTCGGCCACGTTGCCGGCCTTGCGGTGCGTGCGGCGGGTGCGCAGGCGGTAATACACCTCGACCTGCGGCTGGTTCGGGCTGTCGGCCAGTGCGGCGCGCAGGTCTTCCCAGGCGGCGCGCTCGGCGGCGGCCGTCTCGGGGTTGTAGCTGTCGGACAGCACGAACACGTCGAACTGCTTCGCGTGGCCGGTGGCGGCAACCGATTCGCAGGTGGCGCGCAGGCCGGCGAACACGGTGGCCACGTCTTCGTTGCAGATCGGCATGATGATCGCGGTGCGCGCTTCGGGGTTCATCGGGTGGTTGGCCACCTGTTTCGCCGAGAGCGCGTGCTTGTCGCCGCGCACCGAGACGTAGAAGCCCATGAGCGCGGTCACGAAACCGGTCACGACCCAGCCCGACAGCAGGCCGTAGAGGCCGATCTGGCCATATTCGAGCCAGACGTTGTCGTAGTCGGGTTGCACGCCGGCGAACAGCGTGGAGGCGATCACGGTGCTCAGCACGGTGAGCAGCATGAAGGCCAGGCGGCGCTGGGCCGCGGCACGCTGCCACGGCTGCTTGACCTGGCCGGCGGCCTCGGCGCCCGCGCCTTCGGCACCACGGCCGGCGCCGAGCTTGACCAGCAGGGCCGTGCCGATGCTGTTCCAGAAACCGCGCCAGGGGCGGGGCGTCATCGAACCGCGGTTGACCGGGGGGGCGGTGACCGCGTTGGGGTGGCGTTCTTCGCGGACCGGGCTGCGGTGCGAGAAATCGGCTTCGGTCAGCACGTTCAGTTGGGAGAAGTCGTTCGGCTTCATGTGTGATTTACCAACGTTGCTTGTCGAGGGAAGGGGTGTCGCCAATGGCAGGAAAGCGCTTGATCACGCAATCCGGTTCGGCGCCGCCTGCGCTGGCGAGCGCGGCCAGCGAATGACCCGTGGCACGGGGCCGCGAGGAGGAAAACTGCTTTTGACGCAGGCCGTCGCGCTGCTGGCGCAGTGCGAAAGATGGGCTGGTAAGTGCTGTCATGCCTGTACAGGGGCAAACCCTGTGCCAGCATGGAAAAACGCTTTCAGATCAACGACTTGGAGCGATCTGAAGGCCGTTTTCGAAGCGGAGGCCGGTGAGAGGGCCTCAAAACCCCCGATTTTGTCGCCGAATCCCGACAAGCCTTGGAGGCTGGTGGGGAATGACCATTGAAATCAACGACTTAGAGGCGTCGCTACTCGGCGACAGGGTCGCTGCCCGAAGCGACAGCGTCGGCCTTGAAGTGCCCCGGCGTGAGCTCGTGCTTCTGCAGCAGGCGGTAGAACTCGGTCCGGTTGCGGTCGGCCAGGCGGGCCGCATCGGCCACGTTGCCGTCGGTCAGCTTGAGCAGGCCGACGAGGTAGTCGCGCTCGAAACGCTGCTTGGCCTCGGCATAGGTCTGGACCTCGACGCTGGGCACCCGCAGCGCGCGCTGCACCAGCGCCAGCGGGATCAGCGGCGAGCTCGACAGCGCGCAGACCTGCTCGACCACGTTGAACAGCTGGCGCACGTTGCCGGGCCAGGCGGCGGTGGTCAGTGCCTTCAGCGCCTCGGGCGCGAAGCCCGAGAGCCGCTTGCCGTACTTGGTCGACAGGCGCTGCAGGAAGTGGTTGGACAGAAGCGGAATGTCCTCGCGCCGCGCTGAGAGCGGCGGCAGCGTGAGCGTCACCACATTGAGGCGGTAGTAGAGGTCTTCGCGGAACTGGCCTGCTTCCATCGCGGCGTCGAGGTCGCGGTGGGTGGCCGAGACGATGCGCACATCGACCTCGATCGACTGGCTGGCGCCCAGCGGGCGCACCGCGCGCTCCTGCAGCACGCGCAGCAGCTTGACCTGCAGCGCGGGCGGCATGTCCCCGATTTCGTCGAGCAGCAGCGTGCCGCCGTCGGCCTGCTGGAACAGGCCCTTGTGGTTGGCGTGGGCGTCGGTGAAGGCGCCCTTCATGTGGCCGAACAGTTCCGACTCGAGCAGTGCTTCGGGAATGGCGCCGCAGTTGACCGCCACGAAGGGCCTGTCGGCGCGCGCGCTGGCCTTGTGGATGGCGCGCGCGAGCAGTTCCTTGCCGGCGCCCGAGTCGCCGCGCAGCAGCACCGAGGCATCCGACTTGGCGACCATGCGCGCCTCGGCCAGCAGCTCGGCCATGCGGTTGCTGCGGCTCACGATTTCGGAGCGCCAGCTTTCGTCGCCGCTCTTGGCCGGCGTGCTGGCGGGGGCGCCGAGCGCCAGCGCCTGCGCGATCTTGTCGAGCAGCTCGCGGGCGTCGTAGGGCTTGGTGAGGTAGGTGAACACGCCGCGCGCCGTGGCCTCGACCGCGTCGGGAATGGTGCCGTGGGCGGTGAGCAGGATCACGGGCAGCGAGGGATGACGCTTGCGGATCTCGTCGAACAGCGCGAGGCCGTCGCGTCCCGGCAGGCGCACGTCGCTCAGCACCAGTTGCGGATGCTCGATCTCGAGCTGGGTCAGCGCGGTCTCGGCCGAGGTCACGGCCGTGACCTGGTAGCCCGCCGACACCAGCCGCATCGAGAGCAGCCGCAGCATGTCCGGGTCGTCGTCGACCACGAGGAGGCGGGCGCCAGGGGTGCTCATTCAAAAGCCTCCGTGCTGCGCACTGCGGTGCGAGTACCTTCGGGCGGCTGGGCGGTGCTCATGGACTGGGTTTGTTTCCGTTGGTCGCCGGTGCGGGCGCAGGCACCGGCGTGTTGGCGGGCCGCGCGAAGCTGCGTTCGATCGCGCGCAGTGCTTCGATGCGGTCGTTGAGCTGGTCGATGCGGCGCTGGCTGTCGCGCAACTGCTGCACCTGCTTGTCGCGGTCGTCCTCGACGCGGCGCTGCTCCACATAGCGGGCCGCCAGCGCGCGCGCCAGGGGGTGCAGCGGCTGCGCCTCGGGCGAGGGGTTGGCGATCACGCGCTGCAGCAGGCCCAGAGCGCGCGCCAGGTCGGCAGGCACGCGGGTCTGCGACAGCAATATCGCCAGCTGCATCTGCGTGGTGGGCGAATCGCCGGGGTCGCCGATGCGGGCGATCTCGGCGTTGAGCTCGCCGCCGCCGAGCGGGCGCACCTTGTCGGCATACGACAGCATCGCGGCCTGCGGCCCCTGGGTCATCAGCGTGAAGAGCGACGCCGGCTGGGTGGCGGGCGCCCTGGGCTCGGCCTCGACCGGCATGACGCGCGGCACGGCGGCGGGCGGAGGCAGTGCATCGGCCTCGGCGGGCGGCTTGGGCTGCGTGGTGC
>Ga0268265_10002539_pt1 | contig 13664 bp, 8 predicted proteins | sample KBSSwiS52_FD_190355 | JGI IMG/M metagenome (GOLD analysis project Ga0268265, IMG submission 190355) | Switchgrass rhizosphere microbial communities from Kellogg Biological Station, Michigan, USA - KBS Switchgrass S5-2 (SPAdes) (version 2) | ecosystem: Host-associated > Plants > Roots >... | reverse complement strand
GCCGGGCGGGGCGGCACCGTGCAGGCGCCATCACGAGGAGGAGTCGATCATGCTGCGACGCTCTCACCTTTACGCGTGTGCCGCCACGCTGCTCTTGTCCGCGAGCGCCTATGCGGCCGACATGACGCCGGCCGGCACCTGGAAAACCATCGACGACAAGACCGGGCAGGCCAAGTCGATCATCGAGATCGCCGAGCACAACGGCGAGCTGACCGGCAAGGTCAAGCAGGTACTGCAATCCGATCAGGGCCCGAACCCGATCTGCAAGGACTGCGAGGGCGAGCGCAAGGACCAGCCCGTCACCGGCATGACGATCCTGTGGGGAATGAAGAAGGACGGCGACACCTGGGAAGGCGGCAAGATCCTCGACCCGAAAAACGGCAAGACCTACAGCTGCAAGATGCACCTGACCGACAACGGGCAGAAGCTCGAAGTGCGCGGATTCATCGGCTTTTCGCTGCTCGGGCGAAGCCAGGTCTGGGAACGCCAGCCCTCCGAATAACGCACCCTCATCTTTAGCCCTCCCCTTCAAGGGGAGGGTTGGGTGGGGATGGGTTCGCACCAATATTTAGCGACGCATTACGAGCAGAAACACCCCGCAAAGCCGCGCCGCAGAAGGGAATCGAGCAGAGCATGCAATAATTCCGCTTTGCAGCAACAACGCCGACACGTCCACGGATGAAATCGCAAGCGCGCAAGATCCTCGTCACCAACGCCCTGCCCTACGCGAACGGCCCGATCCATCTCGGGCACATGCTCGAGAACATCCAGACCGATATCTGGGTGCGCGCGATGCGCATGGCCGGACACGAGGTGACGTACGTCTGCGCGGACGACGCGCACGGCACGTCGATCATGCTGCGCGCGGAAAAGGAAGGCATCACGCCGCAGGCGCTGATCGCGGACGTGCTCGAGCAGCATCGCAAAGACCTGCACGATTTCGGCGTCCAGCACGATCACTACTCGACGACCGACAGCGAAGCCAATCGCGAGCTCACCTATCGCATCTGGAAAGCGCTGGTCGCCGCAGGTCACACCGAATCGCGTCCGGTCAAGCAGCTCTACGATCCGGTCAAGACGATGTTCCTGCCGGACCGCTTCATCAAGGGCGAGTGTCCGAACTGCCACAGCAAGGATCAGTACGGCGATTCCTGCGAGGTCTGCGGCAAGACGTACAACCCGACCGACCTGATCGAACCGTATTCGGTCGTCTCGGGCGCGAAACCCGTCTTGAAGGAATCGACGCACCACTTCGTCAAGCTCGCCGATTTCGAGTCGATGCTGAAAGCGTGGCTCGAAGAACGCCGCGACGCCGGCGGATTGCAGAGCGAAGTCGTGAACAAGCTGCAGGAATGGTTCGAAGACGGCTTGCGCAGCTGGGACGTCTCGCGCGACGCGCCGTATTTCGGATTCGAGATTCCCGATCAGCCGGGCAAGTATTTTTACGTCTGGGTCGACGCGCCGATCGGCTATCTCGCTTCGTTCCGCGAATATTGCGACGCACACAACGCGGCGCATCCGGACAAGCCGATTCGCTTCGAGGACTACATCGAACGCGCCGATTCGGAGAAAGCCGGCACCGAGATGGTGCACTTCATCGGCAAGGACATCATCTATTTCCACACGCTTTTCTGGCCGGCGATGCTGTACGGCGCGGGCCTGCGCACGCCGACTGCAGTGAACGTGCACGGCTTCATGACCGTCGACGGCGCCAAGATGTCGAAATCGCGCGGCACGTTCATCAATGCGCGCACGTACCTCGATCATCTCGATCCGGATTATCTGCGTTATTACCTCGCAACGCTGCTCGGTCCGACGCTGGCGGATATCGATCTGGATTTGAAGGCGTTCGAGGAACGCGTCAATTCGCACCTGGTTGGGAAGTGGGTGAATATTGCGAGCCGATGCGCTCGACTCTTGGAAACGCATTTTGACGGAAAGCTTGGGCGTGCGTTCTGGGCGCCCACGCTACAACCCATGCAACTGCGAAAATTCGAAGTTGAAGCCAACGAAGCACTCGGTTACGTCGTCGGGGGATTGGGCGCAAAAGAACTTTCTGCCTTCTATGAGAGCCGTGACTACTCGCGGGTCATACGCGCCGTCATCCGCGCTGCGGACATAGCGAATGAGTACGTGAATCGCACGGCCCCATGGGCAATAGCGAAAGACTCGTCCCGCAGGGAGGAACTCCATACCGTACTCACGTCTGCGCTAAATCAATTCCGCGCAATTGCTTGTGCGCTTGCGCCGATTGCGCCGCGAGTGGTGGCCCTTGCAGAACAATTCCTTTCGCTACCAGAACCGCAATACCCCAACAACAGATTCTCTTCTTTTCAGCAAGTGGAATCTCATCTAGCCGAGCACCAACTAGCCAGGTTCGAGCCTCTCTTAACGAGGATCGACCCGAAGAAAATCGAAGCCATGATCGAAGCATCGAAGGAATCGTTGAAACCGACCGAGGGCGCGACTGCGGTCGCCGCCCTGGACACGAAAACATCGGGCGCTCACGCGAAACCATCCCCACCCAACCCTCCTCTTGAAGGCGAGGGCTTGAAAGCTGCTCCCGCCGGGACCGCCGCGACGATATCGATCGACGATTTCACCAAGCTTGACCTTCGCATCGGCAAGGTGCTCGCGTGCGAGTTCGTCGACGGCTCGGACAAGCTGCTGCGCTTCGAGCTCGACGCGGGCGATCTCGGCAAGCGCCAGATCTTTTCCGGCATCCGCGCCGCATATGGCGAACCGGCGAAGCTCGTCGGCCGCAGCGTCGTGTTCATCGCGAACCTCGCGCCGCGCAAGATGCGCTTCGGCGTTTCCGAAGGCATGATCCTCTCGGCCGGCAGCGGCGGCGGCGACCTGTTCCTGCTCGACGCTGACGCGGGCGCTGCACCAGGAATGCCGATCAAGTAGCGGCGTCGCACGGCTCGGGGAGGCCGTCATGTCCACGAACGAGCATCACGACTTCCGGCAACGCTTCGCGGCGGGCCTGCGCCGTCACGCCGTCGCGTTGATCAGCCTCGCAGTCGCGCTGTTCGGCACCAGCTACAACACCTGGCGCAACCAGACCACCGAGGCGCACCGCAACACGCGCGCGGCCGCGTTCATGGTTCTCGAAGCGCTGGGCCAGCTGCAGGAAATCAGCGACCGGCGATTCTTCGGCCGCGATCACAGCGACGCGAACCGTATCGAAGGCTGGGGCAAGGTGACGGTCGTGCGCGACATGGCATCGCTGGTCTCGAACGATTCCGATGCGCGAGCACGCGAGTTGTTCGGCACGTGGCGCGATAACGTCGACAAGTTCGATACCGGCGACGCAACCGCCGAGCACAACGTCGCCGATGCAATCACACGGCTGCGCAGTCAAGTCGTGACGGAGTTGAAGACGCTCAACTGAGTCCACACCGCCGTCGCGCAGTGCAGATGGCCGTCGCAGCAGCACGCGACGCCTGACTCCCGCTTGCACTCTCCCCTGCGCGCGGGAAGAAACCTCGCGACCGCGAGGTTTCTTCCGTCTCGATGGATCTATGGCTGCTGACGACTCCCAAGCCCGCGGACAGCCGCCGTCTCGGCGGATCGTGCAATCGGTTTTCTTTGAGCCGTCGGACTATGCGCCGGTGTCGTCGGGGATGGCGCTACACCGGAGCACGTTCCGATCGCCGAGTTGTCGATGACGACGTCGTCGACAAAGATCATGTTGTTCGCCGTCGTGCCGGTCTGCAGCGTCTGCAGGATTCCGGCATCGGTGATGTTCGCGCTACCGACCGAGCTTCCGATCGCATCGTGGAATATCTGCGTGCCGTCCATGCAGATGTCCATGACGCCCGTCGCGCGCTCGACAATGACTTTGAGGTTGAAGTAGGTGTCGATCGGCCATTGCGCGCCAGTGTTGACGAAGGTCGCGTTCTCGAAGTCGCGCACCTGGATGTTGCGCGCCGCGAGCTTGTCGAAGCGGACGCGCGCAACGACGAGGCCATTCGCGAAATCCTGCGGATCGAATTCCCAGGTTGCGCCGTTGGTGAGGCGGCTGATCCGGAGGTTCGCGCTCAGAATCGAATACGGCGATGTGCCGATCGGCTGCACCGGCGAGAGCACGAGCGGATAGTTCGGCGTCGTCGTGCTGCTGGTCGAGACCAGTCTTGCGTGCTGGGCACCATTGGCAGGCGCGGCAGCGAGGACGCTCGGCTGGGTGACGTTGGATTGTCCGTACCAGCCTTGCTGACCATTGAGAGCACCGAAGACGAACGGTGCTTCGAAACCGGTCGCGTAAGTCGGGACACCGGCAGGGTCCGCGAATTGCACGGTCGCCGAGTCGGGCTCCGGATTGCCGCCGTTTTCCGTCTGGATGGCGCCGGCGGCGATCGTATTGACGTAGATGCCGGCCGTCGCCGATGTGACATCGATATTCACCGAGCAGGTTCCGTTCGCGGGAATCTCGGAGCCGCTGCCGAGCGTGAACGAGCCTGCGCCGTCTGCGGCGACGAGCGCATTGCCGGCGCAGGTGGTGCTCGCGTTGGAAGGCGTCGCGACAACCAGGCCCGCCGGAAGCGTGTCGACGAAATCGGAGACGAGATTCAACGGGACCGGGTTGTAGCTCTTCAGCGTGAGCGTCAGTGTCGCGACATTTCCGGGCGTGGGCAGATAGTTGGGTGAAATGACGCTGCTCGAAAGCGCCGGCGACGGCGGTATCGGCAAGGCCGGATCAACGAGGAAAAGATAATCCTCCGCTTGACCATAAAAATTGTCGCCGCAGGGATTGCCATAGAACGACCATGCCTTGACCACGCGCACGCGCGTCAATCCAGTCTTAGCGGTAGGCGGCACGACGAAGACCTTGCTCGTCGATATCGCATCGTTGCCGGTCGAGTTGGTGATCGAGCCGACGTCGACGCTTTCCGAGCCGTCGGTCGCGAAAACGCCGTCGTGATTCCAGTCGAAGTAGGCACGCACGAAGTCTTCCCAGTTGCCGTCGGTGGCCCCGCGCACGGTGATCGTGTAGCCGCCGGTCGGCGCGAGAGCGCCACCGGCGATGGCGAGGAAGTCTTCCGACTGCGTCGCCGAGCCTCCGGCTTCGATGAGGGCCGAGGAAAGATTCGCGATGCCGGCGAGCGCGACGTGGGTGATCGGTTCCACGGATGTCAGCGCGGTCGATGCGCAGTACGGAGCGGGAAAGCCGCCGGTCACGACGACGCTGTCGGACGCCGCCGCGTCGTTGTTGCCTGCGCTGGTCTGCAATGCATCGACGGGCAGCGTGTTCGAATACGCTCCGGCGACCGCCGCCGTCACGTCGGCGCTGACCGTGCAGGTGCCTCCTGCGGGAATGGCCGAGCCTGCGCCGACGAGCGTGATCGTATTGGCGCCCGCAATGGCGTTGACGGCTCCGCCGCACGTGGTTGCCGCATTCGGAGTCGACGCGACGACGAGGCCTGCAGGCAGCGTATCGACGAGATCAGCGCTCAAGTTCGCCGCCGCGGCGTTGCTGTTGCCGAGCGTCAGCGTGAGCGTGCTGCTTGCATTCGCCGCAACGCTGGTCGGCGAGAGCGCCGCATCGATGGTAGGAGGCACGATCGGCGCGGTCACTGTGAGGGTAGCCGACGCATCGGTTGCGTTCGTGCCGGAGTCGGCCTGCAGCGATCCCGCGCCGATCGTGTTCGTGTAGTCGCCGGCGGCTGCCGCCTGGACGTCGACGTCGATCGTGCACGTGCCATTGGCGGGGATCGACGAGCCTGCGTTGTCGAGACTCACGATGCCGCTGCCGGCGGGCGCGTTCAGCGCGCCCCCGCATGTCGTTGATGCATTCGGAGCGGTTGCGACGACGAGGCCGGCTGGGAATGTATCGGTGAACGTTGCGCTCAAGGTCGCTGGTGTCGCGTTGGCGTTGGCGAGCGTGATCGTCAGTTTGCTCGGCACGGCGGTCACGACGGCCGCGGGCGCAAACGCCTTGGCAACCGTTGGTGCGATTGGGGCCGCGGTCACGGTCAGCGTGGCCGACGCGTCCGCCGCATTATTGCCGGCGTCGGTCTGCAGGCTGCCGATGGCAATCGTGTTCGCGTAGTCGCCGGGCGTCGCGGCGACGACGCTGACCGACATCGAGCACGTTCCGCTGGCGGGAATCTGCGCGCCCAAGGAGTCGAGCGTTATCGAGCTTCCGTCCGCAGCCGTCGTGACCGCGCCGCCGCAATCCGTCGTGGCATTGGAAGGCAGCGCGACGTTGAGGCCAGCCGGGAACGTGTCGGTCAAAGCGGCAGTCAGCGACGCGAGCGTTGCGTTCGCGTTGGCGAGCGTGATGGTCAGCGTGCTGGGTGTTCCTGCGGTGACGGGGGCGGGTGCAAAAGCTTTTGTGAGCGTCGGCGCGATTGGAACTCCGGAGGGCGTCACAGTGAGTGTCGCGGTGGCGGCCGTCGTATTGCCGCCGGCGACGAATACCTGCAACGCTCCGATCGGGATTGTGTTGGCGAAGTCGCCCGCGGTCGCGCTTTGCACGTCGACATCGAACTTGCATGATGCGTTCGGCGGAATGACGTTCCCAGCGGATGCGAGGGTAACCGAGGAAGCTCCAGGCGATGCCGTCAAAGCACCGCCGCAGGTCGTTGATGCGTTCGGAGGCGCTGCGACGACGAGTCCGACGGGAAGGTTGTCGGTCAACGGTGAAGCGAGTCCGAGTCCCATCGAATTACTGTTGCCGAGAGTGACCCTCAACCGGCTTGACGTATTAACCGACACGGTCGACGGCGAGAACGCCTTGGAGACGGTAGGCGGATTCAGAGGCGTGACGGTGAGCGTAGCGCTCGCCGCGGTTGCATTGGTGCCAGCCGTCGTCTGCAGTCCTCCGGCCGGTATCACATTGATGAAATCGCCGGCCGTCGCCGAACGCACATCGACCCGCACGATGCACGAGCCATTCGGTGGGATCGCCGCCGATCCGTTCGGTACCAGCGATACTGTCGTCGAGCCGGCGGTTGCGCCGGTCAGCGCGCCGCCACATGTCGTCAGCGCGTTAGGCATCGGCGCTACGGCGACATCGGTCGGCAACATGTCCTGCAGTGGAGCAGTCAACGCCGCAGGTGAGGCGTTCGTGTTGGCGAGCGTCAGGGTCAACCTGCTTGGTGTGGACACGCTGACCGAAGCAGGCGCGAACGACTTGGTTAACGTCGGCGGATTCAGGACAGCCGTCACCGAGAACGACACAGGAATCTCGACGACAGGGCTGATCGGATCATCGCTTGCGACACAAATCGTCGCCGCGTAATCGCCGACGGCCAACGCCGTCGCATCGAGCGTCACGGTCGCCGGCTGCGCAGTCGAAGGCGCGGTCGTTCCACTCGTCGGCGCCATCGAGAGCCACGGCACGTCCGCGGGGTTGGCGCACGAGCCGCCTTGTGCGGCGGAGAGTGCTTCGTCCAACACCCAATGCAGATCGCTCGTTCCGCCGTTGCCGATGTCGAGTGTCACGTTCGTCGAAGTACCTGCCGTGCTGGTGCCGGCGAGACTGGCAGGAAGCTCGATGTGCGGTGCGCTGACGTTGATCGTCACGCCGTCGTCGGTGTCGGTGAAGGCGAGCGGATTGCGCAGCGTCCAGTCGATGAAGAAAAGATTCCTCAGCGATGGCGTTTCGAACGAGAATTCTTCGGCGATAGCGGGATTCTTCTGGAGGCCAATCGTCGCCGAGCCGCCGTCGTCCCAAAGCGGATCGGCTTCGAAGGTCGTCTTGAGATAGTTGTAGTCGAGCGAACCGTCTTCGCCGAAGACGACTTCGAACGTGACGCCGCCGAGGCCTTGGCTGCCATCGTCGAAGTGATCCTTCTCGAACCATTCAACGACGAACTGGCGGTTCGGTGCCATGCCGATCGTCTGCGTGTAGACGTTGCCGGCGGTGAAGAGATCGTCCCAGAACGGCAGCAGCGCGGAGCCTGCGAAACCGTCGTACGGCAGCGGCCGGTTCAGCGCGAACGTCGCGGTGTCGCACTCGGGAATGCCGAACAGGACGATGCCGTTGTTGCCGATGCAAAGTCGGTTCGAGGTCTGGCCGTAGAGATTGAACGAGAACGGCATGTCGAAAGCGACGGCATCGTCGTCGCCGAGATCGAGCGCGGCGCCGGTCGTGCTGATGTCGATGAAATCGCCGGGAATCGCGCCGTCGCAGGGCAACGGCACACTGTCGAAGCCGTCGGCGAAGAAGCGGTCGGCGCAGTCGGAAGGCATGCCGGGATCAAGATCGCCGGTCGTGTGGTCGTAACCGGGAAGCTCGGTCAGCGCGGTCCAGGTCGACGTCACCGATTGCGAGGCATCGATCGTCGCGACGCGGTGATGCGTCAGCGTCGCGCCCGGCGCGAGCGAGGCGGGCTCGACATCGAGAATTTGTCCGTTGACGTTGTCGGTCAGCGAATGGAATTCGAGCGGCAGGCCGCTGCCGTTGGTGACGGTGTAGCAGAAGTCGACCGGCTGGCCGGCGAGGATGTCGAGCGAGGTCGCGGTTCCACAGAGGTCCGGATTGGCTGGGTCCTGCACGGCGACGCCGACATCGAGGCAGATGCCGCCGCCGGCGCAGGGCGCGCTGCCGTTGACCGAGCCTACGATCTGGAAGAGATAGTTTTTCTGTGCGAATCCGCAGGTCGTGAGCGGCATCCACATCGTGCAGCCGCTGGCGAAGCCGTCGCCAGGATTCTCCCAAGTGCCTTCATCGCCGATCGTCGGATCATCCGAGAGCGACCAATACGCTTGCGGCGGCCATTCGAAGTTGGCCGCGAAGGAAATCCAGTACGAACCCGTGGGCAATACGCAAGGCGTCGGAAGGACGACCTGGAGATTCGTTTGCGACGCATCCAGCGCGCCATCGGCATGCAGGAATTTGCAGCCGTCCATGACAGTAGCGCCCGGAATTCCACCGGCGTCGGGGAAGACCGCGAGATCGTACGTGGCCGACGCCGGCGCGCCGGTGGGTTCGAACTGGATCTGGAAATTGAAGCCCGTGACGGTCCATCCGTTCGGATCCGGCACGACGAAATCATCCGCGCCTCGGGAAGAGAATTCGGTGCCGTCGTTCAGCGTCGCGGCGCCGTTGGCGACGACGCCGGATTGATCGTAGAGAACCGCGCCGGTCGGCGTGCTGAAGTGCGCCGGAGCGGATGTCGAGCCGGATGGCTGCGAATGCCGCGCTTGCGCGCTCGCATCGGCCGACCCGGCGATGATCTGAATCGTGAGCGCAGCCGCGCCCAGGAGCGCTGTCGCGCCCTTGTTGATGGTCATCGGATTTTTCCTCCCGCTTTGGACACGCAGCGTCATCGCAACCGTGCGAGTGCCACAAGAGGCAAATCCGTGATGGGTTTCACCACGAATTTTCGGGTGTCTCTAATGAGTCGGAACCGTTGCGACGCGCGTCGATTTGCATGAAATGTGCTGTCGTGTCGCGTCCGGAGCGCTTTGCTAGACTCCCGACCGCTCCGCCTCTGCGTCGTGCCATGAGCCCTCCCCTCGCTTCCGATCTTCTTGCCGATCGCATCGATGCGCTGCTTCCGCAGACGCAATGCACGCGCTGCGGATTTCCGACGTGCAAGGCGTATGCGCAAGCGATCGCGAACGACGCGGCCGATATCGATCAGTGTCCTCCGGGCGGAAGCGAAGGCATCGAGGCGCTGGCACGTCTTCTCGGGCGCGGCGTCAAGCCGCTCAATCCTGCAAACGGTATCGAAGCACCTCCTTTAGTCGCAGTGATCGACGAGGAAATCTGCATCGGCTGCACGAAATGCATCCAGGCGTGTCCGGTCGATGCGATCGTGGGCGCGGCCAAGCGCATGCACACGATCGTCGCGGCGGAATGCACGGGCTGCGAGTTATGCCTGCCGCCGTGTCCGGTCGATTGCATCGCGCTGGTGCCGATCGCGGACTACCCGCTCTCACGTAGCGAGGTGCTGGCGCGTGCGGCGCAAGCGCGTTCGCGTTTCGACGCGCGCGCGGCGCGGCTCGCGCGCGATCGCGTCGCACGAGAGTCGCGCAAGGCGGCGAAGCCGCGAAGCGACGCTCCGATCAGCCGCAACGCCGTGCTCGAGGCGATTGCGCGCGGCAAGGCGCGGCTCGAAGCGCGCAAGGACACCCGCCGGCCATGAAGAGCGGGCGGCGATGAAGAAGGAAAAAGTCGTCGAGCTGTTCCGGCGCTTGCGCGATCTCGATCCGAATCCGACGACCGAGCTCGACTACAAGACGCCGTTCGAGCTGCTCGTCGCAGTGATCCTGTCGGCGCAGGCGACCGATGTCGGCGTCAACAAAGCGACAAAGAAACTCTTCCCGGTTGCCAATACGCCGCAGAAGATTCTCGATCTCGGCGAGGAGGAGCTCAAGCGCTACATCGCGACGATCGGGCTCTACAACGCCAAAGCGAAGAACATCATGGCGACCTGCCGCATCCTCGTCGAGCGGCACGGCGGCAAGGTGCCGCGATCGAGGGAAGAGCTCGAAGCGTTGCCGGGGGTCGGCCGCAAGACGGCGAACGTCGTGCTCAACACCGCGTTCGGGGAATCAACCATCGCGGTCGATACGCACATCTTCCGCGTTGCCAACCGCACGGGTCTCGCTCCGGGCAAGGACGTGCGCGTGGTCGAGGACAAGCTGATGAAGGTCGTGCCCGAGGAATTCCGCAAGAACGCACACCACTGGCTGATCCTGCACGGGCGCTACGTGTGCAAGGCGCGCACGCCCGAATGTCCGCGCTGCGCGATCAACGACTTGTGTGCTTATCGTAACAAGACCGTAGCGATGTGATCCGCGGCCGGCGAATGCGCTTGCGCACCGCCCAGACAAAGGCTTGCAGCGCTCGCGATGCCGCGAACGTGCCTCGAATCGTCGTGCACAAACGTAATTGCGTGCGAAGGCGACGTTAAGCGCACGTTGATTTGTCATCGAACCGTAACAGCGCCTGCCCAAACTTCGCGGCCAGTTCTGCACCCACTTCCGAGGAATCGTGATGAAGCTGCGCCACGCCATCGCCGCCGCGCTTGCCTGCGCGTTCGGCAGCAACGCCATGGCTTATGACCTGCTCAACGACTGGCCGACCAAGTTCAAGACCGACGACGGCTACGAGTTCGGCGTGAAAGGACTCTGGCAGTTCGACAGCAACAACTTCTCCGGCGACACGACCAACCCGGCTACCGGTGCGGTCCTGCTCGACGACACCGACGCCTGGCGCCGCAAGGAAATGAACTTCTACGGCAAGACGCCGTGGGGCGTCGATTTCAACATCGGCTACGACTACACCAAGTTCGCCCGCACCAAGGCCGGCTGGATCGACAACTTCGTGCGCTACACCAACCCCGCGATCGGCGAGATCCGCGTCGGACAGTTCAAGACGCCGGTCGGCTGGGAAGAAGCATCGAGCTCGTCGGCGACGACGTTCCTCGAGCGCGCTCTGCCGGTGCAGGCCACCAACATGGGCCGCCGCATCGGTGCCGACTGGCTTTACACCGGCATTCCGAACTGGCTGTTCGATCTCTACTACTTCAGCGGCGGCGATCTCAACGGCGACAACGACGGACACGGCCCCGCCGCGCGCGTCGTGTGGACGCCGATCAATCACCAGCCGGGCGCGGGCTCGCGCGAACAGGCGGATATCCTGCATATCGGCTTCGACGTCTCGCGCGAAGAGCGCGATTCGATCACCGACGGCAACGGCGTCACGACGCCGCCGCAGGCGCGCTTCCGTGCGCGTCCCGAGGCGAACCTCACGACCACGCGCCTGATCGACACCGGCAACCTCAATAACCCGGGCGACATCGACCGCTTCGGCCTCGAAGGCGCGTACATCCACGGACCGTTCTTGGTGCAGAGCGAATACCTTCGCTTCAGCGCCGATCCGGCCGGCAAGCCCAGCTACGAGGGCGACGGCTTCTACGTGTTCGGCGCCTGGATGCTGACCGGCGAGACGCGCCAGTATTCCAAGGGTGCGATCGGAAACACGCGTCCGTTCAACGACTGGGGCGCGTTCGAAGTCGCGCTGCGTTATTCCGAGCTCGATCTCAACGACGGCCCGGTGCGCGGCGGCAAGGAACACGACTGGACCGTGGGCGTCAACTGGTACCTCGGCCAGCACTGGAAGGTGCAGGCGAACTACATCTGGGCGAAGTCGACGAAGTTCTACGGCAATCCGCTCAACGCGGAAGCCGACGTCGATCCCAAGATCGTCTCGCTGCGCCTGCAAGCGTATTTCTAAGTTTCGTACCTCCCTTAGTACACTCTCCAGGGGCGCTTCGGCGCCCCTTTTTTTTGCGCGCCGTCCGGGCGCGCATCGGGGTGACGAGTTGGTTTCGCCTGCTGCGGCGGCACGTTGGTTGAAGTCCAGAAGCGGCCGTCCGTGGCCGCACTCTTTAAAGACAGCACGCTTCGAAGAGGCGGTGTCGCGAAGGCTGGTCGATCATGGGATACGTTATCTGGTGTCCCCGTGCTGAAAGGATTCCCATGCGATCTCGGTCCTGAACTGCGTTCCGGCGCGCTGCGATGCAGCAACGGTTGTCCCGACGGTTCGATGCGCCGAAACGTGCGAACACTATGCATCCGCCCCGGTCCATAACACGTAGTTCAGTTGACGTGGATAAGTTACGCGTCACAACCAGTGCCGGATCACCGGCCGAAAAAATCGGCGAGCATTCCGCTCGCGTATCACTCACGGAGATCACTCGCATGTCCAACAAGATCGGCAATACCCTCAGCGTCGCTATCGGCGCGGCGGTCATCGGTTCGCTGTCCCTGAGCCAGCTCGCCGCCGCGAGCCCGGTGTTCCAGGCCAGCGACCTTGCGACCGGCTACATGCTCGCGGCCGCGGGCGAAGGCAAGTGCGGCGAAGGCAAGTGCGGCGTCGCGAAGATGGACAAGAACGGCGACGGCAAAGTCTCGATGGACGAGGCCATGGCCGGCGGCTTCAGCGAAAGCCAGGTCAAGGCCTGGGACAAGGACGCCGACGGCACGCTCGACGCCAACGAATTGAAAGCCATGCACGCGATCATGGATAAGGGCGATCACAAGAAGAAAGGCGCCGAAGGCTCCTGCGGCGGCGACAAGAAGAAAGGCGCCGAAGGTTCCTGCGGCGGCGACAAGAAAGGCGGTTGATCGATGAGACGAACGAGTCCGCTGCATCCGCCCACCGGTGCGGGACTCGGCTTGCGGCGGGCCCTTCTGGGCCCGCTGCAGGACACGCCTGATCGCGCGGTCGATTTCTTCGAGATCGCGCCGGAAAACTGGATCGGCGTCGGCGGCAAGCTCGGCCGCACGCTGCGCTCGTTCACCGAACGCCATCCTTTCGTGTGCCACGGACTTTCGCTCTCGCTCGGCGGACGCGATCCGCTCGACGAAACCTTGCTGGTGCGCATCCGTCGTCTGCTCGACGCGCATGGCATCGCGATCTATTCCGAACATCTCTCGTACTGCGCCGACGAAGGGCATCTCTACGATCTGATGCCGATTCCGTTCACCGCGGAAGCCGTGCGCCACGTCGCTACGCGCATCCGCCAGACGCAGGACATCCTCGGCCAACGCATCGCGGTCGAGAACGTGTCGTACTACGCCGCGCCCGGCCAGGACATGCGCGAGATCGATTTCATCAAGGCGGTGCTCGACGAAGCCGACTGCGATCTCCTGCTCGACGTCAACAACATCTACGTCAACAGCGTCAATCATCGTTACGA
>Ga0268265_10002536_pt1 | contig 13669 bp, 5 predicted proteins | sample KBSSwiS52_FD_190355 | JGI IMG/M metagenome (GOLD analysis project Ga0268265, IMG submission 190355) | Switchgrass rhizosphere microbial communities from Kellogg Biological Station, Michigan, USA - KBS Switchgrass S5-2 (SPAdes) (version 2) | ecosystem: Host-associated > Plants > Roots >... | reverse complement strand
CGACATTCACGCGGAAGTGATTCCGCGCAGCCGCTTCAAGAAGATGGTCGAAGGCGCGTCGCGAACCGCGTTCTCGCACAACTTCTTCGCGAAGCGGCGCATCGTCGCGAGCAAGGACAAGTCGATCGACGGCTGGTTCAAGAAGGCCGACCGGCTGGCGACCAAGGATCAGGAGCGCGAGCTTCTGGCGTTCTCGACGTGGACGATCCACGCGACGATCCATGCGCGCAAGCGCCTCGAGATCAAAGGCGACCTCGAGCTCGCGTCGCAGAACACGCTCGGTGCCGCCCACAGCGTGGCGCATACGGAGATCATCCGCCGCGGCGAGATCTGGGAAGACGACGTCATCTATCGCGCGATCGAGGGCGCGCCGGCGCTGTTCAAGACGATCTACCTCGACGTGCTCGCAAAGCCGAAGAATCGCAAGGTGCTCTCAGCCGCGCTCGACGCCGTCGATGCCTATCTCGAGGAGCACTACCGGGCGCATCTGAAGCCGCTGCTCGACTATCTGAAGAAGCAGGACCGCGTCGTGCCGCTATCCGAGATCAGCGATCACTTCGCGTTCTCGCAGGTGCATCCCGGCCATCTCGAAGCGGCGTGCGAATGGCTCGAGCGCAAGGGCTTGCTCGAAAAAGTCTCGGCGCCGTTCAAGCTGACGAAGCGCAGCCTCGAGCGCGTCGAGGAGCCCGCGTACTTCCTCGACGCCTCGACATGAGACGTCGATGCGAACGACATGAGAACGACCATTGAGATTCGCGGAGCGCGCGAGAACAACCTGAAGAACGTCGACGTCGAGATTCCGCGTGACAAGCTCGTCGTCGTGACGGGCGTCAGCGGGTCAGGAAAGTCGTCGCTCGCGTTCGATACGGTGTACGCCGAAGGCCAGCGGCGCCTGCTCGCGTCGATGTCGACGTTCGCGAAGCGCTTCATCGGTCAGCTCAAGAAGCCCGACGTCGACTTCGTCAACGGCCTGTCGCCGGTCGTCTCGATCGACCAGAAAACCGTCGGCTCGAATCCCCGCTCGACGGTCGGCACGATGACCGACGTCTCCGACTATCTGCGCATGCTGTTCGCGACGATGGGGACGCCGCACTGCCCGATGTGCGACGAGGCGCTCGCGATCCGCTCGCCGCACCAGATGATGGAGCACATGCTGTCGCTGCCGAAAGGCACTGAGGTCGAGGTGCGCGCGCCGGTCTACAAGATTCACGGCGAGGACTATGAGTTCCTGTTCGAGCAGATCCGCGTGAACGGCTACCGCCGCGCGCGGATCGACGGCAAGCCGCGCGACCTCGGCGAGCACATCGACCTCAGCGAGGACGAGGAGCACGCGATCGAGGCGGTCGTCGACTCGTTCGTCGTCGGCCCCGACATCGACCGGCAAGTCGTGACCTCGCTCGAGCACGGACTGAAGCTCGGCGACGGCTTGCTCGGCTTCCACATCGTGAAGCCGAAGGCGCCGGGCGTCGCGCACAAGAAGTTCTACGACGGCTTCGGCTGCTCCCGGCATCGGCTCGTCGCCGGCACGATGGAGGCCTATCAGTTCACGTTCAACGATCCGGCGGGCGCGTGCCCCACGTGCGCCGGCATCGGCACCGCGATGCGCGTGCACCCGAAGCTGCTCGTGCCCGATCCCAAGCGAACCTTGAACGAAGGCGCGTTCGTGAACGCCGCGCTCGGCAACAGCCCCGACAGCTGGGGCGGCCGCATGCTCTACAGCCTCGCGGCGCACTACGGCTTCAGCCTCGACGTGCCGTTCGAGGATCTCGCGAAGAAGCATGTCGACGTCCTCTTCTACGGTACGAAGGGCGAGCAGTTCGAGGTCAAGGTGCCGCCCAAGGCCAAAGTCGGCCAGCAGCACGCCGGCAAGAAGATCAAGTTCGACGGCGTCGTGACCCAGCTCGAGCACCACTATCGGCGCTACCGCAAGCAAGGCATGTCGAACGCCGGCATGGACGAGTACTTGAAGAACGTGATGGTCGAGTACGACTGCCCCGAATGCGGCGGCGCGCGCTTGAAGCGGACGCGCCGGCTCGTCACGGTCGACGGGCGCAATCTCTATGAGGTCGGCGAGATGCACATGGCCGACCTGCTTCGATACTTGAGAGGGATCAAGCCGACGGCCCGGCAAAGCGCAATCGCCGATACGATCCTGCGCGAGGTTTCGACGCGGCTCGAGCTGCTGATCGCGATCGGTCTCGATTACTTGAGCCTCAATCGCCGCTCTGCGACGCTGTCGGGCGGCGAGTCGCAACGCATCCGCTTGTCGTCGCAGATCGGCTCCGGGCTCATGGGCATGCTCTACGTGCTCGACGAGCCGAGCATCGGCCTGCACCCGAAAGACAACGTCAAGATGATCGAAACGCTGCAGCGACTGCGCGACCTCGGCAACACGGTGATCGTCGTCGAGCACGACGCCGACACGATTCGCGCCGCCGACCACATTCTCGAGATCGGACCCGGTCCCGGCACGCACGGCGGCAAGATCGTCGCCGAGGGCCCGCTGCGCGCGATTCTGAAAGACGGCAAATCTCTGACGGGCCAGTACTTGAGCGGCAAGAAGAGCATCGCCGTGCCCGCTCGCCGCCGGCCGGGCAACGGCAAAGCGCTCGTCGTCCGCGGCGCGCGGCAAAACAACTTGAAGAACATCGACGTCGAGATTCCACTCGAACAATTCGTTTGCATCACGGGGGCTTCGGGCTCCGGCAAGAGCTCGCTGATTCACGACATCGTGCAGAAGCGTCTGTATTCGTTGTTCCACGACAGCCGCGTTTTCGCGGGCGCGCACGACGAGCTGTTGGGAACCGAGCATCTGAGCGACGTCATCGACGTCGACCAATCGCCGATCGGCCGATCCTCGCGCTCCAATCCCGCAACCTACATCGGTTTCTACGACGCCATTCGCACGCTGTTCGCCGAAACCGACGAGGCGAAAAAGCGCGGCTTCACCGCGTCGACGTTCAGCTTCAACGTCAAGGGCGGCCGCTGCGAGGAGTGCGGCGGCGAGGGCACGATCACGACGCAGCTGTCGTTCATGCCCGACGTCGAAGTGCTCTGCCCTACCTGCAAAGGAGCGCGCTACAACCAGGACACGCTCGAGGTCGACTATCAGGGCAAGAACATTGCCGAGGTCCTCGACTTATCGGTCGAGGAGGGTGTTGCGTTCTTCGCGAGCGAGCCGGCGATCGCGCGCAAGATCGGCGTGCTCGACAACTTGGGTCTCGGTTACCTGAAGCTCGGTCATCCGTCGACGATCCTCTCGGGCGGCGAAGCGCAGCGCGTCAAGCTCGCCGGCGAGCTCGGCAAGTTGAAGCGCGGCAAGCACAACCTCTACATCCTCGACGAGCCGACGACGGGCCTGCACTTCGCCGACATCGATCGGCTGCTGGTCAGCTTGAACCAGCTCGTCGACACCGGCCACTCGGTCGTCGTCATCGAGCACAACCTCGACGTCATCAAGACGGCCGATCACGTCATCGATCTCGGGCCCGAAGGTGGGCACAACGGCGGTCAACTGATCGCGAGCGGGACTCCCGAGCAGATCGCGGCGTGCAAGGCGTCGCACACGGGCAAAGCCCTGGCGCCGCTGCTCTAGAATTCGGAGCGCCCGGTCAGCGAGACGACCGTCGCGAGCAGCTCTGCCGCTTCGACGGGCTTCGTGACGTGCGCCTGGTAGCCGTAGAGCAGAGCGCGCGTTCGGTCCTCGGAGCGCGCGAATGCCGTCAACGCGGCTGCCGGTAACCGGTGGCCGCCGCGGCGGACGTCGCGGATGAAGTCGTAGCCGTCTTTGCGCGGCATGCCGATATCGCTGATCAACGCGTCGAAGTGTTGCGCGCCGAGCAACTCCAGTCCGGCATCGGCGGAACCGGCCGTCACGACCTCCGCGCCGTAGTACTGGAGCACGTGCTGCGCCATTTCGAGCGCATCGGGCTCGTCGTCGACGATCAGCAGGCGCAAGCCATTCAGCCGCGGGTGCTCGACGTCGGTTGGAGCAGGCGGCGCCTGCGGGTGAGCCCACCCAGGCTCTTCCGCGGGGTGCACGATTGCGAGCGGAAGCTCGACGATGAACGTCGCTCCTTGCCCGATACCGTCGCTGGCCGCGCGCACCTTGCCGCCGTGCAGCTCGACGAGCTGTTTGACGAGCGCGAGGCCGATGCCGAGGCCGGTATGCTCGCGCGACGGCGAGGCATCTGCTTGCGTAAAGCGTTGGAACAAGTGCGGCAGGAATTCGGGCGCGATGCCTTCGCCGGTATCGCTGACGCGGATCTCGATCTGTGAGTCCACGCGGCCGACCACAACCTGAACGCGCCCGCCCTTCGGCGTGAACTTCACGGCGTTCGAGAGGAGATTCCAAACGATTTGCTGCAACCGCGCGGGATCGCCATGGACTGGCCCCATGACCGGCTCGACGATCGACTGCATGCGCACACCCTTCGCATCGGCGGCGGGCCGAACGGCTTCGAGGGCGCCCGTGATGACGGCTGCAAGGTCGACGCGTTGCACGTCGAGCCGCATCTTGCCCGTTACGACGCGGCTGATGTCGAGCAAATCGGAAATTAGCTGTGCTTGGACGCGAGCGTTGCGCTCGATGATTTCGACGCCGTGCTGGATCCGGCCCGCGTCGTCCGGATGCTTCCGTAACAAGTGCGTCCAACCGAGGATCGCGTTCAGTGGCGTGCGCAGCTCGTGCGAGAGCGTTGCGAGGAACTCGTCCTTGAGGCGGCCTGCGTGCTCGGCCGCCGCGCGCGCGGCCTTCTCGTTTTCTTCGGTGCGCTTGAGATCGGCGTAGAGGCGCGCATTGTCGAGCGCGATGGCGGCTTGTGCCGCGATGCCGACCGCAAAGCGCTCCGATTCTTCGTCGAAGACCCCGACTTGCGGATGGCCGAAGAACAAACCGCCGATGACCTCGCCAGAGCGCGACTTGACGGGCACGGCGAGATAGCTGCGCACGGGTAGATGCCCCTCTGGCATACCCTTGCGCGGCTCGTTCTTGCCGTAGCGGGGATCCTTCGTGATGTCGGCCGACCGCATGACGGATTCGCCGCTGAACGTCGGCGCGAAGACAGCCGTATTGCGCGGCATCGGAAATTTCGAGAATGCGGAGCGCGGCACGCCGGACAGCGTGTACAGCATGTATTGCTCGCCGCTCGGCTTGACGACGTTGTAGAAGAAGGCGCCGAACGCGGCCCGGGTTGCCTGCGTGGCTGCGTCCGTGGCCGTCTGCACGATGACCTCGGTGTCCGTGGACGAGGCAAGTGCGAGGTTCGTGGCGTGCAAGCTCGCGAGCGTAGCGACGTGCCGGTGCAGTGCGACCTCCGCTGCTTTGCGGTCCGTGATGTCGACCGTCACGCCGTCGAATTGCACCGGCTTGCCGTCGTCGTCGTAGAACGTCCTGCCCAAGGCCCGTATCCATTTGGTCGCCGTGCCGTCGGGCGATACGGTGCGGTAATCGATGTCGTAGGGCTCACGTGTTTCGATGCTGCGCTCGATCGCGTCACGGGTCCGCGCGCGGTCCTCGGGATGCAGGCGATCGTAGAAAATGTCGATCGTGACGTCGGCATCCGGTGCTAGATGAAAGTGCGATTTGACGCGCGCGTCCCAGATCAACCTGTCGAACGGCAGCGGGCAGTACCACACGCCGACGTCGGCGCCGCGGAGCACCAGCTCCATGCGGTCGCCGATCGGGAAGCCCGTCTTCGCGTCTAGATGCGCCGTCGCGTCGTCCATCGCGAAAACATAGCATGCCCCGTCTGGCGACCGGGACCGCCCTTATTCCGCGCGGTTGCTGGGGCGTCGCTAGCGCGGCCGAAAATCTTCGAACACGCCGATTGCGCCGAAGACGTGACGGGCCAACGGCTCCTCGCGTCGGCGAAGATCCTCGGCCGTCTCGCCCCAGTAGAAGCTCATCCAGCCGTCGGCGATCGCGCGCGAGCCTTCCAAGAAGTTGCGGTAGTCCTCGAGCCCGCTGTCGATCGGAAATGCTTCCTCGATGAAGACCGGTAGCCCGACGTCGTACCCTTGAAGAAGCTTCAACGCTTCGTCGACGCGGCCGGTCCGTGGATACAAGTGGACGCTGATGAAGTCGAGATCGGCGGCCAACCGCATTGGAGAGAATCCGCTGCCGTCGACCAACCCGAGAACGGGGAACATGCCGACGGTGATGGGCCGCTCGCGGTCGTGCATTCGGATGGCCTGCTTCATCTGCCGAACCCAGGCGACGGCGATGTCGGCTCGATCTCTGCCGGCCGGATCGAGATTGATGTACTCGACGTAGTGCTGGCCCTCGATCTCCTGGGGATGCACCCAGGCGCCTCGTTCGAGCCGCTCGCCCGTCACGATCGGCTCGTTCATGAGATTGAACGCAAACACTCCGGGCCTGTCCGCCAGCGTCTCCGCGATCGTCTCCCAGAATTTCGCTTGGGCAGCCCAACGCTCGCGTTCGGACAGCTCGACGTACCATGCCGGATCCTGTTCGGGACGAAAGCTCCCGAGCCCCACGATATCGAGGTAGATGCCGAGCCCTTCCGCGAGGATCACGAGGTCCCTCAAGCGCGACAAGTTGCGCTCGTTGGGAGCGCTGGGTCCGTCCATGAACCGGTGGTACTGGAGGCAGATGCGAACGACGTTCGCGCCGAGCGCGTGCAGCTCGCGAAAGTCTTCCTCGACTCTGCTCCAGTCGTCTTCCCAGTACTCTTCGATGAGCCGGTACTCCCAGTCGCGATCGTAGTTGAACCCCCACGGCGTGAACGTCGCGCCGGAACTGGCGACTACGAAGCGGTCCCCCGACACCGCGATGCGCGGAACAGCCGACTGGGCGAGGGCATTCGTGACGCCGACGGTCAACGATAGAGCTGCGAAAACAAGCCTCATTGCAGTGCCCATCCCACTCGCGCTTTTCCGTCGACCGCTTTGACGCAGATACGGCAAACCCCGGCGCGGTTGCGGTTGCGCTCGGCCCGACCCGGGTTAAGGGCGCCCAGTTATCCCACGCCCGGGATGCGGCGTGCGGATCTGGGACGCTGCGCCGAGCACGAGCGCCTGGTGTTGCAGTCGAGTCAACGAGTTACGGTGACCTGATCCCTGGCACGCTTATCGCTTTGCAGGCCCGCGCAGAGTAAAGACACCGCTTGGAGGCCAGCATGCTGTCGACGATCTGGAACGACGTCCGCTACGCCGCACGCACGCTGGCTCGCAATCCCGGTTTTGCCGCCGCGGCCATCGTGACGATCGCGCTCGGCGTTGGCGTCAATGCCGGCATCTTCACGACCGTGAACGGCTTGCTGTATCGCGATCTGCCGGCGCCCGACGCGCACGAGCTCGTGACCGTCGAGCAAACGATCGAAGGCGCTCCGGACCGCCGAGGCTACGCGTTCACGACGCGCGAATACCGCGCGTTGGCCGATAGCACTACCACGTTCTCGGGAGTGTTCGGTAACTCCGATCCGACGCGGACGACGCTCGGCGGGGAATCGCCGCAGCAGATCGCCGGCACGATCGTGACGTGCGAATACTTCGACGTCCTCGGGCAGCCGCCTGCCATGGGGCGCGCGCTGCGGGCCGAGGACTGCGCAACCGGCGCCGCTCCCGTCGTCGTGCTCGCGCACGATCTCTGGTCGACGGCATTCGAGTCGGACCCGAACATCGTCGGGCGCGTCGTCGAGCTCAACCGGCAGCTCTTCACGGTCGTCGGCATTGCGCGGGAAGGCACTTACGGCGGCCTCGGGTTCTATCGAACTCAATATTTCGCGCCGATCTCGGCGCAGCCGCTGCTGCTGCCGAATGAGAACACCTACAACAACGACAACCGCGGCTGGCTCAGCGTCGTCGGCCGGCGCGCCGCGAGCATCGACCAAGTGCGTGCCGAGCTGCGCGTCTTCGCGGCACAACTCGACGCCGAGCAGCCGGGCCGTACGACGACGGTGCGCGTCGAGCGCGCAACGCCGCTCCCCGGGTTCTTCCGCGACACGCTCGGTACCGTCACGGCTGTCGTAATGGCGCCGTTCGCGTTCGTGCTGCTCATCGCTTGCGCAAACGTCGCGAACTTGCTGCTCGCGCGCGCGACGGTGCGCAATCGCGAGATCGCCATCCGGTTCTCGCTCGGCGCGAGCCGCGCGCGAGTGATTCGCCAGCTCTTGACCGAGAGCATGCTGATCTCCGTGGCGGGTGGAGTGCTCGGTACGGCGCTCGCTCTGTGGGCGTTTCAAACGGTCGCCGCCGTCGTGATCCCGACGCTGACGCCGGTAGGCCTGCCGCCGTTCTTCATCGACGCGACCCCGGACATTCGCGTCATCGCCATCATGGTGGCGATCATGCTCGGCGCGGGCGTGCTGTTCGGTCTCGCGCCGGCCTTCCGGGTCTCGAAACCCGATTTGCATGCGGCGATCAAGCAAGATGCGCACGGGGCGAGCGGTCGCCGAGGCGGGCGCCTCCAAGGCACGCTCGTCGGCGTTCAGGTCGCGATGACGATGGTGCTCATGGTCGGCGTGGGGCTGCTGCTTCGCGGGCTCGCGGCGACGCAGATGGTCGATCCGGGATTCGAGGTGCGCAACGTGGCGGTCGCGAGCTACGACTTGTACGGCAGCTACGATCCCGAGGACGCCGTTACGTTTCAGCGGCGTTTGCTGGAGGAGGTCCGAGCGCTGCCCGGAGTCGAGGCCGCCGCACAAACGATTACAGAGCCGCTGAATCCGGACACCGAGGACACTGCGGTCCGCCTACCTGCGCAAGACCGAGCTCAACTCCGTAGCGTCGACGTGAACGCCGTCACCTCCGACTACTTCGATGTCGTCGGAATCCCGATCGTGCGCGGACGCGCGTTCGCGCAAGCCGACATGACGGATTCCTCAGTCGCCGCGATCGTCACGGAGTCGACGGCGCGCAATCTCTGGCCCGACCAAGACGCCGTCGGTCAGACGTTGTTGCTCGCCGTCAGCAGGGATCGGGATGTCGCGCTCGAGGTCGTGGGCGTAGCGCGCGACGCGCAAGTCGCGGTCGTGGGGGAGGTCGCGCCATACTATTTGTATCTGCCGGCGGCGCCGCGCAACGCGCTGGCACTCAAGCTGCTCGTGCAGAGTCGCACCGACTTCGCGTCGACGGCCGCAGCGATCCGCGCCGCCGCGCAACGGCTCGATCCGCGCCTCGCTGTTGAAGTGAGGCCGCTCGAAGTGAATCTTGAATATTGGCGAAATCTGTCAGGGACCCTGACAGGGCTCGCCGGCGCGCTGGGCTTGCTCGCGCTGACGCTCGGCGCCGTCGGCATCTACGGTGTCGTCGCGTACTTCGTCGGGCGGCGCACGCGCGAGATCGCGATCCGCGTCGCGCTTGGCGCACAGCCGGGCGATGTGCTCGCGATGATCTTGCAGCGCACGATGCGGCCGGTTGTCGTCGGTGCAATCGTCGGCCTCGCGGGCGCCGTCGCCGTGTCGCGCGTCTTGTCGAGCGTGTTGTTCGGCGTGAGCCCGTTCGATCCGCTCGGCATCGGCGTGGCTGCGGTCTTCGTGCTCGCCGTCGCGTTCGCAGCCGGATTCCTGCCGGGGCGCAGCGCTACGCGTCGGCAGCCGCTGCCAGCGCTGCACTACGAGTGAGCGGGCGCCGTCCCGCGATCGAGACGCGGCGCGCGAATCCGGGACGTAGTCGCCTCGCCACGGACGGATAAACCTAGTAGCTGCGCGGACTTGCGCTCTGGCACATCGCTTGCAAAACGTGCGGCATGGCGCTGCTGGCCGACCTCGTCCGCGACTTCCGCTACGCCGGGCGTTCGCTCGCTCGAAGCCCCGGCTTCACGGTCGTCGCAGTCGCTGTGCTCGCGCTCGGCATCGGCGCGACGTCGGGGGTCTTCAGCCTCGTTAGCGCGGTGTGGCTGAGACCGCTGCCGTTCGTCGATGCCGAGCGCATCGTCACGTTGTGGGCCGATTTCACTGCCATCGGCGGGCCGGCGAGCGTCAACATCGCTCCCGGCAACTACGCCGACTGGCAAGAGCGTTCGAAGTCATTCGAATCGATGACGCCGATCGAGGTCGGCAGCTTCAATTTGACCGGCGGCGGCGAGCCCGAACAGCTCACGAGCGTTCGGACGACGCCGAATCTGTTCGAGACGATCGGCTTGATGCCGCTGTTGGGGCGCACTTTTGCGCCGGACGACGGCGCGAGCGAGGCGGTCGTCGTCAGCGAAGGTTTCTTTTTACGTCGCTTAGGTGGCGACCCCGCGGCCGTCGGCCGCACGATCACACTAGATGGCTCCCCCCATTTGGTCGTCGGTGTCGTGCCGCGGGATTTTCGATTTCCGAGCGGTGAGATCGATGTGTTCGTTGCGACGCAGTTCTCGCCCGAGGTGCTCGCGCGCACCGGGACGTACTACTGGTACCTCGTCGCCAAGCTCAAGGCCGGCGTATCGGCCGAGGCTGCGCGCGCGGAGATGCGCGCGATTTCCGCAGCGCTCGAGGCCGAGAACCCGAACACGGGCCGCGGAGTCGCAGTCACGATCGTGCCGCTGCGCGAGCAGCTCGCGAACGCCCGCTCGCCGACACTGAACGCGGCAACCACGCCGACGCTGACGGCGCTTCTCGGCGCAGTGGCGCTCGTGCTGCTGATCGCGTGCGCCAACGTCGCGAACTTGATGCTCGCGCGCGCGGCGGGCCGACGGAAGGAGCTTGCGATCCGCAAGGCGCTCGGCGCCGCGCGCGGCCGTGTGTTGCGCCAGTTGTTGACGGAAAGCTGCGTGATTGCGGCGTCGAGCGTCGTCATCGGGCTGGGCATCGCAGTCGCGTGCTTCGGTTACCTATCGCGACTCCTTCCGAGCTCGCTCCCGGCGAGCGCGAGCGTCACGCTCGACGCACGCGTCCTGGCGCTCACGATTGGAGCTGCGGTCGCGACAGTCGCCTTGTTCGGCGCAGGGCCCGCATTCGTCGCCGCGCGGCGCGACTTCGGCTTGACAGTAGGTCGAGCCGTCGGCGCCCACGGCGCCAACGCGCGGCGCTTGCGGACGGCGCTCGTCGTCGCCGAAATTGCCTTGACGGTGGTACTGCTCGCGGGCGCGGGGTTGCTGCTTCGAAGCTATCGCGCGGTACTCGACGTCGACGCCGGCTTTGTTGCCGAAGCGCTGCTCGTCGCCGACACAGCGCTGCCAACCTCGCGTTATCCGGATGCTGCCTCGCGTAACACGTTCTACCAGCGGGTGCTCGAACGCGTCGAAGCGGTTCCGGGCGTCGAGAGCGCCGGATATACGAACTTCGCACCCCTGCTGTTCAAGGGCGGCCGCTCGGTCGTCCGGGCCGAAGGCCGCCCACGACCCGAGCCGGCGGAGCTGGTGCGCAATATGGCGAGCAATCGCAGCGCGAGCCCTGGCTATCTCGAGACGCTCGGTGTGCCGCTGATCAGCGGCCGTTTCATCGACGCGCGCGACGCGGCGGACGCGCCGCCAACGGTCGTCATCAACGAGTCGTTGGCGCGTGCCCAGTGGGGAGAACAGGATCCGCTCGGGCGGAGTCTCAGCATGGGCCCCGGCGACGGTCCCTACGTGACGGTCGTCGGCGTCGTCGGCGACATGCGGCAGATGGGTTTGGACGTGCCCGCGGAGCCCGAGCTCTACGTGCCGCTCGACCAGGTCGGCGGCGCTGCATTCATGGCGCCGCGCCAGCTCATCGTGCGCACCGCCGGCGACCCGCTCGCGCTCGCTTCCGAATTGCGCAGCGCCGTGTGGGCCGTCGATCCCACTCAGCCGGTGTCGAATGTTCGCGCGATGAGCGACGTCCTCGACGCCGAGCTTGCGAATCGCAACACGCAGCTCACGCTGACCGGCGCATTCGCCGCGATCGCCCTAGTGCTCGCGGCCGTCGGGCTCTATGGGGTGTTGAGCTATACCGTGTCGCAGAGCACGAACGAGATCGGCCTGCGCATGGCGCTCGGCGCCGAGCCGCAGACCGTCGTCGGCGCTGTCGTTCGCTCGGCGCTCGGCACGGCGGTGCTCGGCATCGGCGTGGGACTCGTCGCCGCGTATGCGCTGACGCGCACGATCGCGTCGTTCCTATACGGAGTGAGCCCGACCGATCCCGCGACAGCCATCGCCGTTGCCGGCGTGCTGCTGCTCGTCACCGGGATCGCGGCGTTCGTGCCGGCGTTGCGTGCCGCGCGCGTGAATCCGATGACGGCGTTGCGTGCGGAAGGTTGAGCACGAGGTCAGCATGAAGATACTCGCCGATTTGCCGCGTGACCTGCGTTATGCGGCACGCTCACTGCGCCGGACGCCCGGGTTCACCGTCGTCGCCGTCGCCGTCCTCGCGCTCGGCATCGGAGCGACGTCGGCGATCTTGAGTCTCGTGAGCGCCGTTTGGTTGAAGCCGCTGCCGTTCGCGAACGCGGATCGTGTCGTCTCGCTGTGGGTCGACCTGTCGTCGCTCGGCGGACCGCCGCGGCTCGAGGCGACGCCGAGTCATTACGATGCGTGGCGGCAGCGCGCGCAGTCGTTCGAGGAGATCGCCGCGGTAGTTCCGTCGAGCATGAACTTGACCGGCGGCGGCGAGCCCGAACGTCTCGCCGCCGTGCGCACGACGCCGAACCTGTTCGCAACGATCGGTCTGGCGCCGATCCTCGGTCGCACGTTCGTGCAGGATGACGGCGCAGAGGAGGCCGTCGTCATCAGTGAACGGTTCTGGCTGCGCCGCCTGGGCGGCGATCCCGCGGCCGTCGGTCGCACCATCACGCTCGACGGGTCGCCGCACGTCGTCGTCGGCATCGTGCCGCCCGACTTTCGCTTTCCGTACGGCGAGAAAGACGTCTTCATCGCGACGGCTTTCTCGCCGCAGCTGCTGGCCGAAAACGGCGCGTTCATCTGGTCCGTCGTCGCGAAGCTGCGCGCCGGCGTATCGATCGAGGCGGCGCGGGCCGAGATGGACGCGGTCGCCGCCGCGTTGCGCGCCGAGAACCGCAACGGCTCGCCCGTCGTAATCGAGCCGCTGCGCGACTCGCTCACGCGCGGGAACCCCAACGCACGTGACATCCGTCCCACGCTGATCGGGCTGCTCGGCGCCGTGGGGCTCGTGTTGCTGATTGCGTGCGCGAACGTCGCGAACCTCATGCTCGCGCGCGCGACGATCCGCCAGAAGGAACTGGCGATCCGCAAGGCGCTCGGCGCGGCGCGCGGCCGTGTGCTGCGGCAGCTCGTGACGGAGAGCGGCGCGCTGGCCGCGCTCGGCGTCGTCGCGGGCTTGGCGGTTGCGGCAGCCTGCTTCGGTTATCTGACGCGCTTGTTGCCCGCAACGCTGCCCGCGAGCACGACGCTCGCGCTCGACTGGCGTGTGCTTGCTTTGACGATGGGTGCGGCGCTCGTGACCGTGCTGCTGTTCGGTGTTGGGCCCGCGTTCGTGGCCGCCCGCCGCGATTTCGGCGCAGCCTTCGGCAGAGCCGTCGGCGCTCACGGAGCGAGGGCGAGGCGGCTCCGCTCGGCGCTCGTCGTGGCGGAAGTCGCGCTGACGGTCGTGCTGCTCGCCGGCGCCGGATTGTTGCTGCGCAGCTACGCGGCAGTGCTCGCCGTCGATCCGGGCTTCGAGGCTGAGGGCGTGCTGCTCGTCGATACGCCTCTGTCGCCGTCGCGTTATCCCGCGGCAGCGGATCGCGATGCCTTCTACCAGCGCGTGCTCGAGCGCGTGCGCGCGTTGCCCGGCGTCGAGAGTGC
>Ga0268265_10002534_pt1 | contig 13672 bp, 20 predicted proteins | sample KBSSwiS52_FD_190355 | JGI IMG/M metagenome (GOLD analysis project Ga0268265, IMG submission 190355) | Switchgrass rhizosphere microbial communities from Kellogg Biological Station, Michigan, USA - KBS Switchgrass S5-2 (SPAdes) (version 2) | ecosystem: Host-associated > Plants > Roots >... | reverse complement strand
CATCGTTTTCTCTGCTAGCATAGGTCCTGAGCCGCTGCGGGGTACTTGACCGATGAGAGTCAGGATTTCGCCTGCGGCTAGCGGGCGCTCAGTTCGCGCTGCATCCCGCCATGATCTCCGTCGCCCTCGCCGTTGTCGGCGCGACCTGCCCACAATTGGCCACGCTCGATGCAGCGTGGTCGCCCTGCACCATTGTTGACCGGGATTGAAATGCAAACCCCCGGCGGAGCGATCCGCCAGGGGTTCTTGGCTTGTTGGGTCTGCCTCAGTCAACTCCAGCTATCAGGCCTTTTTCAGCTGAGCTGCCTGCTTGCCTTTGCCCTTCCTGTCGTCCTCCAGCTCGAAGCTGACGCGGTCGCCCTCGTTCAGCGCCCGCATCCCGGCCGCCTCGACCGCCGAGGCGTGCACGAACACGTCCTTCCCGCCCTCGTCGGGGGTGATGAAGCCGAAGCCCTTGGCGCCGTTGAAGAACTTGACCGTTCCGGAGATTCGCATGTGGTAGGAAGCCTTCTGAAGTGCGTGCAGGAAGCCGATAGCCGGTGAGCCGCCACGCCGGGCTCAGAGGGGTAGCTCAGATTTGGGGGAAGCCGTTGGCCGATGGTCGGCGGAGGGTCTTGGCCCGAATGTGAGAATTGCGGCCCACCATGGGCCGCATCGGCTGCCGGGAATATGAGCCGCATTTGCGGCAACCTGCAAGCGGAACCGACCTTCCCGGTGGAAATGCAAGCGAGCCGCCAGTTGCCCAGCGGCTCGCATCTCCGTGTACACTGGTTCTGCGAGGAAGCAGGAACGGAGAACCTATTATGCCCCAGCCCGACGAATTCTCGGATAATGAACTTGCCCTGCTCGATGCGGTACGCACGCTCTACGACATCGTGATCGGAGCAGGCACCACTACCTATGCTCAGGCTGATGGCCTGCTGGAGATGCATCAACAGCGGTGGGAGCATCGGGGTCGACCCAAAGCCGCAACCATGCTTGCCCTAATTCGGAGGCTCGCCACTGATCCAGATGCTGAGAAGCGACGGGCAGTTGTTGAAATGCTGAGAATGGCAAAGCCCAAGGGGTCGGGCTGATCCTCGCTGGCACTAGCGCATCACGCAAGTGGTCTTCAATCTGCATGGTGACCTCCTGTGTCATTCGCTGAGGCTGGGACGCCATTCTTGCGCTTCAGCCCGGCAGCGCGAACTCCGGCACCGCCAGCGCGATGATGCCCACCCCTGCCGCTTGCGCCGGCGCAGAACCGCGCGGAATCGCGATCAGGTAGTGCGCCACAACTGGCGTGGCGTCGGTTGGCATGGCGTGGGGCTCCATGGCTCAGCTCGGCAGACCTTTGCCGGTTTCAGACAGCAACACGCTGCCCGTGATGGTGACTGGGATCTGCGGCACCCCAACGCGGAAATTGAGCGCCTGACTCACCGTGATGACGACGCGCTCTTCACGGTCGCGGGGCCTGTAGGACAGGCGGCCCATCGAGTCGAACGCACCGCTCCACAGCAGGACAGCGGACGCTGTGCTCGTCAGGCCGCTGGAGGGTCCGGCAACGGTCAGGTTCGGGGTGGGTGTGTTCGGCCATCCCTTGACATTCCGCGGCGTGATGGCGGCGCCAGTGCTCGCCGCTGTCGAGCCACGAAGGAGCTGCAACGCAATGGCGGACCCGGACGCGAACTGGGTGGAGGCGAGCGACAGGTCGATGCCAAGAAGCTCGAACCTGCTGCTTGACGAAGCGGTGATCTGGAGAACGTCCCAGCCGTTCGAAGTGGAGAGTACCGATGTGGACAGCGGGGCCAGGAAGATCGGCCCTGCTGCGCGCTGCGAGATCATTTGTTGTGTTCTCCGTTATACTACGCCACGCGTTGATGGTTGGGGTTGCCGAGGCCGAGGCGATCGCAGAACGCGGCCTCGCTCGAACGGGTGTGAACAAGCTTGGCCAATCGATCAGGCCCGGCCCCGGCAATCTGTGTGGAGGCACTCATCGACGCTTCCGTTTCGTGTTGGCATGCCCAACCGACGCAAATGCCCGTCGAGGCTGCTCACGGCCGTAGCGCGCCAGCAACTGCTCACCATGCGCCTGCTCGGCATCGATCTGGGCCTGTCGCGCACGACGCGGCTCGTCAGCAGGTGAGACCGGCTCCGCAGTCTTGTCAGCGTCGGCCATCGATCTCCCCTCCCTGGCGCCGCGCCCGCTCTTTGGTCGAAGCGTAGCCGACGTTTGCGAACGCCGGCCGCTCACCACGACGCCGCTCGTTGAGTTGCCGCTTCACCGCGACGTTGCCTGGCGCAAGGCACATGACGACGGAGTCTCCTTTGTCCGGGCTCCGACCCAGCCGCTTCCGGATCTCGTCCTTCGACTCCACCTGGATGCCGTTCGTCTTCACCTCGAACCGCGGCGCAGCCAAATCCGCCAGCAGTTCCGGATCGTCAGGCAGGACAATCGTCGCCCCGCCCTCGCGATCAGGGTTGAGCTCTTCCCGAAACTTCCACCACGCCTCAGCCCTCGCGTTCACAAAGCCGATGCCGTCCTTCCGCTTCGGGCTCACCGGCTTGGCCGCCCCGTTGAATGCCGTGTGGGAGATGCCGTTCTCCTTCAGCCGGGCCGTCACGTCGCCGCCGTAGCCGCCACCCATGTCAACAACGACCGGCGCATTCGCCCGACGGCGCGTCACAACCTGACCCGCCATCGTCGAACCGTCGCGGGTCAACTCGCCCTTCAGGGTCACAAGCGGCGCGTACCAACCGCCATGCCGCCAGCACAGCACTGCCGCGTCCTTCCCACCGCCGGCCGGATCGAGCGCCATGGCGGTCATGTCGTACTCGCGCCAGCCGTCCGGCTTCCACTTGGCCATCGCTGCCTTGATCCAAGCCGTCGGGATCACCTGGTTCTCGTCGTCCCGGAACTGTGTCCGGAAGCCGCCCAGGAGCAGAGAGCGGAAGGGCTCGGGCAGCGCATCGACCGTCGATTGGTAGCCGGTCCGAACCAGATAAGGGTTGTCGGAGAGCTTGGCAGGGATGAAGGTCCGGCTTGTCGGCTTCACCATCTGCCCGTTCACGACGCGAACGTCGCCAGGACCGCTGACCCACTCGTCTCGACCCTCCGCGTCGGTGACGACCCAGCGCAACTCGCCAGGGGCAGCCTTGTCACGGAAGCCAGGATCGAGCCACGGCGCGAACATCTTCACGAACCACAGACCCTCGGCGGACAGAGGTGGGTTCGTTGCCAAAACGGTGCGGCAACGCTGAGTTGGGTCCTCGCTGCGCACCCAGCCCATGAGGAAACGGACCTGGCTCTCCGCGAACTGCGTCGCCTCGTCGATCGCCAGTAGGTCGCGAGCCTGGCCCATCGTGCCCTGCTCATCACCGATCAGGTGCGCGGCGCGGAAATGGACCACGCGGTCCTCGGAAAGCCGCAGGCGCGGAGGTGGCGAGGCGTTGAACCCTTCCCGCGACCCGTGGATCTTGATCGCATCCTCGATCAGGGCGGAGAGATCGGCGTACTGCCGACGCATGATGAAGCTGCGCTTGTGCCGCGTGAACGCGAGGCCGAGGAGAAGCTGGCTCTTACCCCCGCCAGGCTCGCCGCCGTAGCCCAGAACGGCCGCCTCGCTCTCGTAAGCCAGGGATTGCGGTCCGGGCGACGGCGTCCATCGGTCGGGGCCGAGAAGCGCGGCCAGGCTCGGCAAGTTCGCCAACCCGGCCCTGATGTTGGGCGGCAGCTTGGCGACCAAGGCCGCCAGTTCGTCGAGCCCCATGCCGCGGAGCCTATTGCGCATCCAGTCGAGCTCGACGCCGGCAGCCTCGGCAAGCGCGATGATGAGGCGGTGAAGGTCGGCTGGGAGGCTCACAACCGCATCTCCTTGGCAAGTTTGCGCACCACCCCAACGTCGAGTTTCGTCTTCTTCGCCGTGTCCTTGATGCTGGTACCGGCATGCAACAACGTGCGTGCCTTGCTCAGTGCCTTCTCCTGCGCCCATGCCTCCGCCTTCGTCGTGAGCTGGGCAACGGAGGACAGGAAGGCGTCAGTGCGCCATTCGCCATGCCAATGGGCAACGACTGGTGTCTCGGGAGGCAGCCCCTGCAGGTGGCTGAAGCGGCGCGTGACGATTGCCCCATCCGGGACGATGGCCGTGAACGTAGACGAGGCCCACGCGGTCGGCGAGGAGGTGAAGCGGAACTCGTCGCCGGGGCGGGTGTCACCCTCCTCTATGCCCTCAACCTTGATTGGGAGGCTCATGGACGAGCCTCCCAGGTGGTGCGCGTCAGGTCTGCGGACCGCCCGGCTTCTTGTCCCAGATCGAGGCGAATCGCTTGGCGGATGTCTGCGTGTAGCGCACGGTGTGCCGAGGATCGCGGTGGCCGAGGTAGTCCTGGATCAACCGCGTGTCCTTGCCCATGTTGGCCAGGGCGTAGCCGCAGCTGTGCCGCAGCATGTGTGGATTTACCCGGTCGAGCCCGGCCCGCTCGCCGGCCTGCCTGATGATGTAGTTCACGGCCTGGCGCGTAAGCTTCGTCTTCTGCTCGGAGATGAACAGCCACTCCAGCTCGTCGGTCCTGGTGCGCAGGTAGCGCCGGAGCACCCGCAGGTCGTCGCCCTGGATGCGCTGCTCGGTCGAGAGCGAGCCCTTGAGCCGCTGCACCCAAATGTGCGGGATGTCGAGGTTCACGTGCGACAGCTTGATGTTGATCGCCTCGCTGACGCGCAACCCGTGCCGGTACATCAGCAGTAGCAAGGCGTGGTCCCGGTCGCCGTGGCGCCCGTCCTTGGCCGCCTTGAGGAGCTTCTCGACCTCGCCGGGAGACAGGTAGCCCTTGCCCCGTTCGTGGGCGTCGACCGCCTCTCCCGCCCCACCCTTTACACTTCGCCGTTTGGTCGTCGTCATTTCGTGCCTCGCCGATGCCCGTGTTTCCTGGCGTCAGCACATAGCACGTTTTACAAAATGTACCAATTGTAAAAAGTGAGAAGTCGGTGGATTGCGTGTGCATCACGCGTCACCCCCCGGCTTCACCTCAACTGCCTCCACCTCGATCGGCTCGGGCGCCGGCAGAGCAGGCGTCAGCGCATGGGCCAGGGCTTTGGCGATGTCGAGGTCGGACGCGGAGATGAGAGGCCTGCCGGCGGAGGTGACATCGACCTTGTCGCCGTACTGCGCGGGCCGCAGTCGAGCGATCAGCCACTTCTTGCTGTCCACCACCAGCCGCAACGCGTTCGCCGTCTCCGGCGTCGCCTTGGCGGACGTGTCGATGATGTCATCCGCCCACCGGGCAATCTGGCTGTCGCGTGCGCGCGCGTATCGTTCGGCAAGGTTATGGCGGTCCTGATGTATCCAATCGATGACTGTTGATGGTGCCGGGAAGCCTGGATTGGTGTTGCAAGCCTGGGTCAGAGTTTCACCGTGGGCGACGCGCCGCAGGATTTCGTCCATGATTTCGTCTGAGTAGAGGGTGGGCTTCTTGCTGGTGCGTGGGCGTGCGTAGAGCTTTGGTGTTGGCAATAGCGGCTTAGGGCCGCCCTTGCCGTTCTTGGCCTTGGAGTTCTTCCGGCGAGGCTTTGGGCTCATGATGTCTGCGGGGATAGCCTGGAGGCTCATGCCGCTTTTCCTTCGGCACGGCGCTGGCGCATGAGATCGCGCATGTAGAGGCGGCGCTTGTCGGGGTTGCGGAAGCGGTAGGTAGTGCTGGCTCTGTTGCGACCGGGTGTGTTGTTAGCCAGTCGATCGTTTGCGTCGTTAGCCAGTTCGTTAGCCACATCGGCTTTGGGGGATGCGGTGGGTGCGATCTGCAGCGGCAGGCATCGGTGGACTCTGCCCACGACGTTTCGGATAGCGCCGCAGAGCGAGCAGAGATCGGGCTTCATGCCGCTTGCCCCTTCCTCGCAGGCTTGATGCGCTTGCTGCCCTTCTGGCGGAGGCGCTCACTTACGGACAGCCGACGCTGATCGCGCTCGATCCGGCCAGCCTTGCTGAGGCGGAAGCCCTTGATGGCGACGGCGCGGGTCATTGAGCGGCCTCTCGCTGCCTGGCGCGCTCGGCGGCTTCCGCCCTGAACCTCTCATGGTTCGCCGCGCGCTGGGCTCGCTTGAGAGCCGACTTATTCCGGGGGAGTTTGCTCAGCCTTCTGGCTGCCTGCTCAGGGCTGACGATAGGGCCGTCCCGGAATTCAGGGAAGTTCGCGATCTGACGGGCGACCCACGTGGGACGGATGTAGAGCTCCCGCTTGAAGTAGGGGCGATCGACGGTCTCGTTGAGCTTGGGCGGCATGAAGGTCCGCCAATATTGGTCCTGGCGATCGAAGCCGAAGAAGCCGGTCAGCACCTTGTCCTTGATGACGGCCTCGAAAGGGGCACCCAGCCTGAACCCCTTGAAGGTGCCGTGCACGAAGAGGTCGCTGCGACCCTGAACCCTCATGAGGGTCGCCCACCTGTCGTCGTCCGCGAATCTCCCTTCCGGGGCCAGGATCTCAATGCTCACGGCAGGATCGACGCCGGGCAATTGCTCCGGCTCCTCCGCCACGTCGGCCGCCACCTCGTCGAACTGGCGCTCCGAGAAGGTCCACAAGTGTCCGAAACCATGAGCGAACGACGCATCGATGGCTGTGCGCAATACGATGCCGCTGTAGGCCAGGCTCCAGGTGACGGAGATGTGCTCGCGGACCGAGACTGCCCACTTGTCTCCGGACTTGCAGGTGAGAACATGTAACATGGTCAGGTCCTCCCGGATTCGATGGCGGCCAAGCGATCGGCGCCAGGACGACCGGTGTTCTTCCAGTTGCCGAAGGCGAACATTTGCGGGTCGGAAACGCGAAGATTTCGCAACGCGCGCGCCTCGGACTGGAGATCGCCTTCGCTAGGCTTTCCTGTCTCTTCGCCAGAAAGCTCGCGCACGATTTCCAATGACCTGTCGGACCCGCTCTTCGAGGTGCCCTTCCATGGCCGTTTCATGAACTTGTCGATGTCTGTGTCGCGCAAGGCGTTGAGTTCTTGCAACTCGGCTTTCAGCATGTTGGAGCGGTCCTGTGGCTGTTGCGGGTTGGCCTGCTGGCGCATGGTGGCGAGTGCCTGCACGAACTCAGGCAATAGAGCCAGCCTACGGCCATCCGGGGTGCGAGCGTCGCGAACAGCGCGCTGCAGTTCCTTGGGCCAGGTCGTCAGCACAGCCTTGGCGGAATTGATGAGCTCGGCGTGCGCATCCTTGCCACCAAGGGCTTCAACGGCGGCCCTCGTGGCTGCCTTGTCGGCTGCCGCCAGGCGCTCGACCTGGGCAGCCACCAGCTTGTCATACAGGCCGATGATCTTGTCGCGCTGTGCCTCGTCGGTGGCGATGCCGTCGAGCGCTTCGAGGTGGGGCTTAACATGCTCGGCGACCTCTGCCCCCTGGGGCGGCGTCCAGGGCCTGAGCGGAGCGCGCTCCTCAGTCTGTTCCGCCTCTTCCGCAGGCGGTTCCTCGCCCTCGCCGGCATCGTCTCCATCCTCCGCGAGGAGATCGAGATCGCCATCGGGTGCTTCGGCGCTGACCGCCCCCTTGGGCTGCTGCGCCTTCTTCAGGGCGAGGTGTTCGTTAGCAAGCCGGCCGCCGTCCTCGTATTGGTAACGGTTCGGATCGCTCTCGAAGAGCTCGGTCAGTTCCTGGTCGCGGGCGGCGACAGCCGCTGGGTCTGTGGGCGGAGCTGGCGTCGTGTCAGGCGCGGGCGCGGCGGGCGTTCCGTCGGTCATCGGGCTGCCCCCACGGGCTCGATGCGCTCGATCTCGCCCTCTTCGCGCAGGGCGAGGCCCTCAGCTTGGAGGCTCCGCAGTAATGCCTGGCGGACCCACTCGGCACCGGTGGTATGATGCCGGCGGGCGGCAGTCTGGACCGCAGCGGGCAGACCGCGGGGCACGCGAAGCCGCAGCGCTTCGGGAAGGCGGCGCACGTCATCGTACGCGGCGGGTTGCATCGCGGGAAACTCCCTTGTTGGCGTTCATGGCCTACATAGGGTGTTCGCGGAGCGCCTGCGAGGGAGAATAAATCGGATGCTGACTTTCAGGTCGAGAAGGCTGCGCGGCAGTATCTCTCGATGCGCCGGACGGCGGCGTCCTCGGTCACATAGTCCCTGTTGTGCACGCGGGGCGCCACAATCCTCGCCGCATCTCTGAGTGTCGGCACCAGCGGGATCGGCTTGACCATCTGGCGCACCTCCTCAACGAGGGGGGCATCGAAGCGGAGGTAGCCGGTGCCAGGCGGGCGGCCTCGGCCCCGAGGTTCTGTCTCCGCGATAACAGTGGTGTCGCTCACCTGTGCGTCTCCTTCTCTCGCGCCCGAGACGCTGGCGCACTCTGGTCTGTTTTTTCGTCGAGCTCGTCCAAGATCGAGCCAGCGTACTGTGCGCACTCCTGGCGCAGCCGCTCGCGCTCCCTGCGCTTGGCCGCCAGGGTCTCAGCCGGAATGATGGTGGCACTCACCGCACCCTCTCCGTCCCGTGGCCATGGCCGCGGTCACCGTGGTCAGGTCTCCATGCCGGCCGGCCGCGACGGCGGGCCGCGACTCGCTCCCGCTCCATCGCCGCCTGCTCAGCCCGCTGCGCTGCGACGTGGTCGGTGTGACAAGGCAAACACCGCCCCCCGATCACGGCGTCGTTCGCGCCGCAGCCGCACATTATCGTCATCGGTGCCCCCCTACGTTGAGGCGGTTGACGCGGAGAAGACAAAGCAGGTGGAACTCCACATCGGCACGTCGACCCGCGGCGATGGGAACAGCCAGCTTGTTAAAGGATGCGGCGGCGCGATTCGATTGCGCTGCCGGTTCACGCTCGGAGTGACAGCCTCCAAATGGTGCGGGTTGAGGCAACGCTTGTTCTTACAAAGATGATCTACCTCGTGGTCCTCTGCGATTGCGCCTCGGAGGGCGGTGTATGCCAGCCGCGAACCCTGCACCATCTCCGAATTGCCGCCGAGCGATAACCCGAAGCGGCGCGTATTGGCGTAACCGCTGTTGTTGGCGGACAAGGTGTAATTCCAACAGCCCGAAAGCGGGTCCTCGTGGCATTTGCCCCTTATCTGCTCCAGGAGGGCGGTGTTGGGGATGCCTTCGGCCATTACCGCCACTCCGGAGCGAACGGGATCGAATCCTCGCCGTCGAAGGTTGGCCCGCCAGCAGGCGCACGCTTCGCACCCGCTGAAGCATAGGTGTTCTGGGGTTCCGGCTGAGCGCGCTGCTGCTCTTCGGCAGGCTTGGCCGCAATCGAGAGGAACTTCCCGCGCTTGCCCTCCTTGATCCACCCGCTGAGCCAGAACTTCCGGCCGTCGATGACGATGTCGCCCTTGTAGTCCGGGTGTCGGTCGCTCTCCTTGCGGTCGTTCTTGAACAAGGCGCCGCGGAGGTCATTGCTACTGTCTGCCATTGGAAACGGCCTTTCTGCTTTGTCCGGGTCCAAGCCCGGCATTGGATTGAGTGGAATGGCGAACTGGCCACGCAACTTCACTAGGGACTGATGCTTCTGGGCGAGCCACCTCGGGAGCGTGACGCTCACCTTGGCACCCGGCTCCGGTGGCTCCGACCATGTCACGTGCTCGCGGGGCAGCCAGAATGGCTCAGACGTGGAGGAGGGCGTCGCGCATTGGATGCCCTTGGGGCTCGTGGCGAGGACGTAGAGGCTGAAGTTCATGCCGCCCTCGCTGTTATGAGAGTGGGGGGGGTAACTGCCAAAACTGCCAAAAGGGGGCGGATGACGGCAGAATGAGCGCCGGTGAGGCACTGCCAAAACTGCCAAAAGGGCTTTTGGCAGTTTTGGCAGTTGGGGGGGGTACTCTCATTTGCAGTCATGCCAGCGCCTTCGGGTTGACCGTGTAGGTCGTGGCTGGCCGGCCGTTCGTCTCCTCCTTGTCGGCGCGAAGCCAGTCGTAGTCGGTCAGGAGATCAAGTGCGGCCATCACGACCGGACGGTTTCGCAGCCGCGACCACTGAGGCCGCCACACGTCGCGGGAGCTGAAGCCTTCCTTCAGAAGGTGGCCGCTTTTCACCTTGGCGATGATCGCGTTGGCGGCGGTCACCACGGCGATGTCGCCGGAGCCGTAGACGCGGGCAGCGTGGGTCTTCAGGTAGGCAGCCCACTTGAGCGCCTTCTGTATCGCCTCAACGGAGATGGGGCCGGCCGGCCGGGCCGGGTCCCAGTCTGCCAGATGGCAGATAAGGGCGAGGCTGGGTACGAGCTTCCGGTGCTTTGAGATGTGCTCCTTGAGCAGCGGATCGTCCCACTCCTCGCGGATGCTGTCCTCAAGCTCCTTGTGCCAGGCGCTGAACAACGCTTGTGCCTCGGGGCAGAACCGCAGGTAGGGGATGCCGATCGACTTGTCGCCGATCTTCTCCTGGGTGGCTCCGACCGACTCCGCGGTCATCTCGTCCAACTTCTTGAAGACCTGCGTGGCCATCTCCCTGGCCATCGTGCTCGGGTGGCGATCCACGTTGGTCCACTTCGCGGTGATGTCCGGCCACACCATCAGCCCGAGGCGCTGAATGAGCCCGTCGTTGCCGCGCCCTCCCCGGCGGATTTCGGCGATGTATTGAGAGAGGAGTGAGGGCTGGGTGGTACCAACGATGGAGATGCAGACCGCGGGCACATAGTTGTCCGGCCCCCGGCCGATGCGGTCGAACACGTAGTCGGTGTCGCCACTCCAGCCCTGCAGAAAGAAACCACGGGCCTCGGCCTGTCCATCTTCGTCGAGACGGCGAAACAGGGCCATCAGCTCGTCCCGGATATTGAGCGTGCCGTTCGTGTTCGCCTTGAGCACCTCGCCCATGGCCTCGGCGGTGACATTCATGGTGATGTAGCGCCGCTGCTCTGGCTCAACGAGATGATCGGCGTCCTGGTCGGCGTCCTCCAGCTCCTTCACCTTGGCCTTGTGCACGGCCTTGGCCAGCTTGAACTCCTCCCGTGCCGCCGCCTCCAGCGCCCTCACGGGAGCGAGCGCCTCATTCTGTGCTGGGCTCTTCAGGAAACCGGGCGGGGCAATGATGGCGTTCCACTGGTTGGGAACGACCGTCCAGTCGTCCTTCTCCTTTGGCCGTACTGCCACCTTGCGCCCGATGACGCTGCCGAGACCGGCCATGATGCCCGTGGCCACGAAATCCGGGGGGCACTGCATGCGCTCGACGATGTCTTTGACCCTGCCCTGCACCCTCTCAGGCAGCAAGTCGGAGCTGAACGGCGCGACAGGGAGCAGGCCGTGGGGCAGCGGCACAGGATCAGGCCATTCCGGTTGCGCGTGACCGTTGGCACCCTTCTTCGCCTCGGCGCTTCTCACGAGCTCCGGTATCTGGGCGAAGCGGTCTCTCCATCGCGCGTCCTGCTCCTCCTTCGGCCTGGCGAGCATCATGCCGCGCAACTGCTCGATGATCTGCCCCGCCTGCATGCCGGAGCCGATGAGCCGGAAGGCAAGCGAGCAGAGCGCTGGATGGTAGTTCTCGCCGGTCAGCACCTGGCGCACCAGTTCGGCGTGACCCTCGCTCTCCCCATCGCGGGCATGGCCATTGCTGCCGGGTGGAGGTGGCGATTTCACCGGAGGAGGGAACGCCTCCAGGATCTGCTCGCGGGTGTAGCGTCGGCGGCAACCGCCGACGATGCGCACCATGTGCGGATCATCGGGGTTCTTGCGGTGCAGGAAGCCCGGCAGACGCAGCACCCGGCTGATGTCCTTGGCCCCCGGATCGCTGCCGTAGCTCGCAATCATGCGGGCCATGACGCCGGCAAAGTCCTTGCGCCCCTGCTCATCGGCAGGCCACCCACCATCGACGAACCAATGCCGGTGAAAGTGACCCGGAGAGGTTTCAACCACCAGCGATGGTTCCAAGGGAAACTCGCCTTCGAAGCCGTCGTCGTCCTCCTGCCAGACGGCGCGGATACGAGTGACATCGGTAGCCTTGCGGCTGTTGTCCTTCGTGGCGTTGATGGTCACCCAGACTCCGGCACCGTCCGCGTAGCGGTCGAGCACCGCAGTGGTGATCCGTTTGACCGTGTAGACTTTTGCGAGCGGATCTGGCCTTGGCTTCTGCTCTTGGTCGGTGAATGTCTGGAGCGTGAACCATTCGGCGTCAGGATCGAGCAAGCGCAGGAAATGCGGAAACTGGCTCTTGTCGACCGGCGGGCGCTGTGGAGCTGGATTACCTTCGAGGTGCATATGGACCGCCTTGGGCATTGCCTTGGGCGGCGCTACGCGGTACACAGTCAGCGCCATCTACTTTGAAGCCTGCGGCAACGTTGTCGCGCACCCGATTGGGGTGTAGCTGGACATCCGCCGCCGCTACTGAGTGGTTGGGGTCAGCTTGCTGGGCTGAGAAGATTTGAGGCCGCTCCTGCTGGGGGCGGCCTCGCCCATTTGTGGGCATTAAGCGCTCCTCCCGTTCGCAGGGGTGATCTCGCGCCGCCACCAGTCGACCAGGTCGTGATAGCCATCAACGACCGGCACGCCCGACCTCATGGACCTGGCGCCGATGATGGCTTTGGCGCCGTTCTCGCCCTTGGTAGCCTCGCAGATGAAGGCGACGTGCCGCTTGTCCACAGTGACCTTGCGGCCGTCGGGCATCGTCAGTTCGCGCAGAAATGCCACGTGCGGCACCTTCGGTCGGTCGAAGCGCCGATCGACGGTGCGGCGCTCCGGCGTGGCCGTGGTCGCGCTGCTGTTGGCGTCGGTCATCGGTGCGCCTCCTCGTAGGCACGGTCGAGTGCCACTTCGGCATAGGCGCCGGAGGTGTGGACGCCGCTCACCTCGAAACGATCGATGGCGGCAAAGCCCCACCCCAGGGTGCCGTCCGACGCGAGGCCAGCGCGGCACTCCGTGCGAACGTGCTCGGCAACATTGCCAACGAGATTCTTGACCTGCTCCTCCGTCAGCGGGCGACTGTGGGTGATCTGGATCGTGATCTTGGTCGTGATGGTCTCGATTTCAGACATGCTCAGTCTCCTTCGGCTGGTTGAACTTCTCGGCCGTGCGCCAAGCTTCGATCAGCTTGGCCATCGCCGCGTTGATGCGCGTGCGCTCCTCGCCGGTCGGGTACGGGTTGCCCCGGAACCCACGGTCGAAGCGCTCGCCCTCGACGCCGTGCACAAGGTACTGAGAGACACGGCCGCGCTCGGTCAGCCAGTCGTACACGTAGGCCTCGAAGGCGCGGGCGAACATCTCCAGCGGCGCCTCCCAATACTTCCCGAGGCTGCGCGCCTGCCTGTGGTAGTTGGTCGAGCGCCACGGACCCGGCTTGTCCGGCTCCGCCTTCATGATGACATCCAGAACGCGGCAGAACGCGGCGTCGAGCGGGCCGTCGAGAAGCTTCTGGCGCTTCTCGCCTTCCTTCCAGTATCCGACCCACGACGTTGACGGGAAAGAGCCGTGCTTGACCTTCCTGCGCCCCGTGCCGGTGTCGGGCTTGAACTCGAACCCGGCGAGGCTGTGCTCGAACATGTGCCCCATCTCGTGCGCCAGCGAGCCATCGCCAGCGAACCGGGTCAGGTTGATGACGACGCGGTTTGGCTCATAGTGGGCGGCGGCGGCGACTGGACCCTGCTTGCCACGGCCGCGAGAACCGAACCCGATGCCGAGCCTTGCCCGGCCTATCATGTGAGGGTCGACGCCGAGCACGCCAGACAGATCCCAGAGGGCGTCATAGCAGAGGTCGACGCTCAACTGCCGCTCGGCCGGTGTCATCACAGTGTG
>Ga0268265_10002533_pt1 | contig 13672 bp, 10 predicted proteins | sample KBSSwiS52_FD_190355 | JGI IMG/M metagenome (GOLD analysis project Ga0268265, IMG submission 190355) | Switchgrass rhizosphere microbial communities from Kellogg Biological Station, Michigan, USA - KBS Switchgrass S5-2 (SPAdes) (version 2) | ecosystem: Host-associated > Plants > Roots >... | reverse complement strand
AGCTCGGTGCCGCGCGCGACGGCGTCGCGCAGCAAATCGCCGGAGGAGACTTGCGGCACGCCGTACTTGGCCTGCAGGCGCTGCGCCTGCGTTCCCTTGCCCGAACCGGGCGCCCCCAGCAACACGATCCGCATAGTCCGTCCGACCCTCCCCAAAGGGACGCTACCCTACAGAAAGACCGGCCACCGGCCAACTGGCAGCGAGGTTTGCGCTATCCTTTCGCGCCCCGCAGCGGGCCAAGAATAAGGTTCTGCCCATGCCCTCAGCCAAGCCTCGCAATGCGTTCTATGCCCAGTCCGGCGGCGTCACCGCCGTGATCAATGCCTCCGCCTGCGGGGTCATCGAAACCTGCCGCAAGCACAAGAACCGCATTGCCAGGGTGTATGCAGGCCGGCATGGCATCGTCGGCGCCCTGACTGAGGACCTGATCGACACGAGCAAAGAATCCGCGGCTGCTATCCGCGCGCTGCGGCACACACCGTCCGGCGCCTTCGGCTCGGCGCGCTACAAGCTGAAGAAGTTCGAAGACAACCCCGCTCAGTACGAGCGGCTGATCGAGGTCTTCAAGGCACACGACATCGGCTACTTCTTCTACAACGGCGGCGGCGACTCCGCCGACACGTGTCTGAAGGTGGCGCAGCTGGCCGACACACGCGGCATCGCGATCCAGGCTATCCACGTGCCCAAGACCGTCGACAACGATCTGCCGATCACCGACTGCTGCCCGGGGTTCGGCTCGGTTGCGAAGTACGTCGCCGTGTCGATTCGCGAAGCGGGCTTCGACGTCGCCTCGATGGCCAAGACCTCGACGAAGGTATTCATCATGGAAGTGATGGGCCGGCACGCCGGCTGGATTGCCGCGGCCGGCGGTCTGGCCGCGGAAAAAACCGGCGACGCGCCGCACATCATCCTGTTTCCGGAAATCCGCTTCGACGAAGAAAAGTTCTGCGCGCGCGTCAAGGAGTGCGTCGAAAAGTTCGGCTACTGCGCGGTCGTCGTCTCCGAAGGCGTGAAGAACGCCGAAGGCAAGTTCCTTTCGGACGCGGGCCTGCGCGATGCATTCGGCCATGCACAGCTCGGCGGCGTCGCGCCGGTGATCGCGCAGCTGGTGAAGTCGAAGCTCAATTACAAGTACCACTGGGCAGTTGCCGATTATCTGCAACGGGCGGCACGCCACATCGCTTCCAGAGTGGACGTCGATCAGGCTTATGCCGTCGGCAAGGCCGCGGTCGAGCTGGCGCTGAAAGGCCAGAACTCGGTGATGCCGACCATCGTTCGCACTGCAGACAAACCGTACAAGTGGAAGATCGGCACGGCACCGCTCGCCGAGGTCGCGAACAAAGAAAAGATGCTGCCGCGTGACTACATCACCGAAGACGGTTTTCACATCACGGCGAAGGGCCGCCGCTACTTGAGCCCGCTGATCAAGGGCGAGGATTACCCGCCGTACAAGGACGGCCTGCCGCAGTACGTGCAGCTGAAGAACGCGCCGGTGCGCAAGAAGCTGGCCGAGCCCTTTGTGGTATAGTTCCGCGCCTTTTTTCAGGCATCCCGCACAACGCAGCCCCTTAAGAGGGAGGAAATTTTGATGTCCACCAGTGTCGCGCTTTGGCTCGCGATCAGCGCCGGCGTGCTCGCCGTGCTCTACGGCGTGTTCTCGGTCGGCTGGATCAACAAGCAACCCGCCGGCACCGCGCGCATGCAGGAAATTGCCGCCGCCATTCAGGCCGGCGCGCGCGCCTACCTCAATCGCCAGTACACGACGATCGGCATCGTCGGCGTCGTGCTGCTCGTCGTGCTCGGGTTCGCGCTCGATTGGCAGACCGCGGGCGGCTTCGCCGTCGGCGCGGTGCTTTCCGGCATGGCCGGCTTCATCGGCATGAACGTCTCGGTGCGCGCCAACGTGCGCACGGCCCAGGCAGCGAGCGTCGGTCTGAACCCGGCACTCGCGGTCGCATTCCGCGGCGGTGCCATCACCGGCATGCTGGTCGTCGGACTCGGCCTGATCGGCGTCGCCGGTTACTTCGGGCTGCTCGGCGCGGACAAAGATGCGCTGCACGCGCTGGTCGGCCTCGCCTTCGGCGGCTCGCTGATCTCGATCTTCGCGCGACTCGGCGGCGGCATCTTCACCAAGGGCGCCGATGTCGGCGCCGACCTCGTCGGCAAAGTCGAAGCCGGCATTCCGGAAGACGATCCGCGTAACCCGGCGGTCATCGCCGACAACGTCGGCGACAACGTCGGTGACTGCGCCGGCATGGCTGCAGACTTGTTCGAAACCTATGCGGTCACGATCGTTGCGACGATGGTGCTCGGCGGCTTGGTGTTCAAGGCGGCCGACGGCGGCCTCGACATCCGTTACGTGATCTTCCCGCTGGTGCTTGGTGCGGTGTCGATCGTCGCGTCGATCGTCGGCACGTTCTTCGTGAAAGCAAGCGAAGGCGGCAAGATCATGAACGCGCTGTATCGCGGCACCGCCGTGTCCGGCGTGATCGCGCTCATCGCGTTCTTCTTCGTCACGCCGCGTGTGCTCGGCGAAGGCTCGATGAATCTGTTCTGGTGCGCCGTGATCGGCCTCGGCCTCACGGCCGCGCTGATCTGGATCACCGAGTACTACACTGCGACCGAGTTCAAGCCAGTGCGCGGCGTGGCCGCTGCTTCGCAGACGGGTCACGGCACGAACGTGATCGCGGGTCTCGCCGTGTCGATGCGCTCGACCGCGTGGCCGGTGCTTGCGGTGTGTGCTGCGATCTGGGGTTCGTATCACCTCGGCAATCTGTACGGCATTGCCATCGCTGCAACGGCGATGTTGTCGATGGCCGGCATGATCGTCGCGCTCGACGCATACGGTCCGATCACCGACAACGGTGGCGGCATCGCCGAGATGTCGGGCCTGCCGAAGGACGTGCGCAAGATCACCGACGCGCTCGACGCGGTTGGTAACACGACGAAAGCTGTGACCAAGGGTTATGCGATCGGCTCGGCCGGCCTCGCCGCGCTGGTGCTGTTCGCGGACTACACCCACAACCTCGACGCGCTGGGCAAACTGCAGGCGTTCAGCCTGTCGGATCCGGCGGTGATCATCGGTCTGTTCATCGGCGGTCTCGTGCCGTACCTGTTCGGCGCGATGGCGATGGAAGCAGTCGGCCGCGCGGCCGGCTCGGTCGTCGTCGAAGTGCGCCGTCAGTTCCGTGAGATCAAAGGAATCATGGAAGGCACGGGCAAGCCGGATTACTCGAAGGCGGTCGACATGCTGACGCGCGCGGCGATCAAGGAAATGATCGTGCCGTCGTTGCTGCCGATCCTGGTGCCGGTGATCGTGGCGTTCGGCATGAACTACCTGATGGGACCTGGCGCCGGTATTCGCGCGCTGGGCGGATTGCTGATCGGTACGATCGTCACCGGATTGTTCGTGGCCATCTCGATGTGCACGGGCGGCGGCGCGTGGGACAACGCGAAGAAGTACATCGAGGAAGGTAACTTCGGCGGCAAGGGCTCCGAGACGCACAAGGCGGCGGTCACGGGCGATACTGTCGGCGATCCGTACAAAGACACAGCGGGGCCGGCGATCAATCCGTTGATCAAGATCATCAACATCGTGGCGCTGTTGCTGGTGCCGCTGCTGTAACGCTGATCCTTTCTTCTACTCTGTAACAAGCGGCGCAGTCTTAACCGACTGCGCCGTTCTCTTTCGCGTAGCGACGCGCTCTCCTGAGCCGCGTGGGGATTGGGGTGGTCGTCTTCGCCCCACCGCCGGTGGTCGTCCCACCGGTGGAGTTGACGACCACTTTGCACGCTCACTTCACCACCGACGCGGCGCGTTGTTACTCAGCTCAAGCCATCAGCCGAGCAAATGTTGCGGGCACCCATCTCCGAATCCACGCTGCCCTCAATGACGCAAGGGCGAGACGAGCCAGCCCCAAGCCCCACGCGGCTGCGGCCGTAGGCGCGCGTCGCAAAGCGATCAGCGCGTGATCGCGCGTTCTTTCAGGAAGGCGTTGATCTTTTCGAGGTCGGCGCGGTCGAGGGTGCCGGTGGCGAGCTGCAGGTTGAGGACGTTGAGGATGTAGTCGTAACGGCTGCGCGAGTAGTTCGTCTGCGCGTCGAAGAGTTGGCGGCGGGATTGCAGCACGTCGACCGTCGTGCGCGTGCCGACTTCGAAGCCAGCTTCGGTGGCTTGCAGGGCGGTGCGGCTGGATTCGAGGGCCTGCTTGGAGGCGCGCACGCGGGACATTTCGCTGAGGACGCCGAGGTACGCGTCGCGGGCGGCGCGTTCGGTTTCGCGATTGGTGCGTTCGAGGCGCTCGCGCGCGGCGCGGTGCAGATAGACGCGCTGACGCACGAGTGAGGACGTTGCGCCGCCGGAGTAGATGGGCACCGTCACCTGGATGCCGATCGAGTCGGTTTTCTGCGATTGATCTGCGGGGCTGCCGATGGGGCTGCCGTTGACGTTGCGGCTCACCTGGTCGCCGTTGAAGTCCTGGTCGTCGCGGCTCGCGACGATGTCGAAGCTCGGCAGGTGGCCGGAGCGAGCGACGGTTACGTCCTGCTTCGCGATGTCGGTGGCGAGGCGAGCGGAGATCACGCGCAGGTTTTGATCCAGTGCGGAGGTGACCCACTGCTCTTCGTCAGCGGGAGCCGGCGATTCGAGCGGCAGGTCGTCGATGGGACCGGCGAGGCTGTCGAACGATTCGCCCGTGAGCTCGCGCAACAGTTCCTGTGCGGTAGCCAGAGCGCGTTTCGCTTGAATGACGGCGGCGGCAGCCTGATCGTGTGCGGCCCGTGCTTCCTGAACGTCGGTGATGGCGATCAAGCCGACTTCGAAGCGCTTGTCCGCTTGCTCGAGCTGGCGCGAGAACGCTTCGAGGGTCGCCTGCGCGGCATCGACGGTGTCTTGCGCGGCGAGCACGTCGAAATAGCGTTGCGAGGTGCGCAGGATCAGATCCTGTTGCGCGGCCTGGTAGTCAGCTTCCGCCTGCGCGACCTGTGCGTCGGCACGACGCAGCGCGGCCCATTGATCCCAGTGGAACAGTGACTGCCGCAGCGTCAGGTCGTACTGGCGCGCCTTGTAGTCGCTGTCGGTATTGATGTCGCGAGGAACCAGGACGCTGTTCGGATCGCTGGGAACTGCCGGCGTGAGCGTCGTCCGCGAGAATTCCTGACTCACGTCACTGTACGAGCCGCTCGCGTTGAATTGCGGCAGCAGAGCCGCGAGCGCCTGCGGCTTCGATTCGCGACTGGCCAGGCGGTTCGCATCCGCTTCGCGAATCTGCGGGTCGTTCTGCAGCGCCCGCTCGTAGACGCTCAGAAGATCGGCCGCCTGAAGGGCGCCGGCGAACAGCGTGAGACCGCAAGCCGCAAGGATCCGCGCACGTAGAGTCATTTTGTTGGTTCCCGTCGGCGCCTCACGGGCGCCGGTTGCTTCAGCAAAGTCGCGCAATGATGACACGACCGCGATTTAATTTTAGGAGCGACCGGCAAACAGCAAGCTGCGACCGGCGGCCCCGCTGGCGGACACCTCGGACACCCGTTCGATACTGAACGGCCCGCAGTTGGACGCGTCAGTAGGTCGGGATGGTTGCATCCAGTTCGCGGGACCAGGCCAGGATGCCGCCGGCAAGATTGACCGCCTGGAAACCGTTTTGTTGCAGGAAGTTCGCCACCTGCAAACTTCTGCGACCCGAGCGACACAGCACGACGACCTCGCGGTTGCGGTCGAGCTCGCCGAGACGATCGGCCACCTCGCCCATCGGAATGTGGACGACGTCCGGCACGCTGGCCACGCCCAGCTCCCACTCCTCGCGAACGTCAAGCAACGTCAGCGACTCGCCGCGCGAGCGGCGTTCGACGAATTCGGACGGCGTGATTTCGGCGACGGCCATGGCGAATGACTGCAAGACCCGGGTGGGGGCGAAAGGTTACAGGATCAGAACACGAATGCCGATGGCCGGGCCGCGTTGATCAGCGGCTCGACGACGGTCTCGAACAACGCCTGACGCTGCCACTCGCGTTCGCCGACGCGCACGACGCGCCACGCTTCCATGATCGGCGCCTGGCCGACGACGACGAACAGCCGTCCGCCGATGCGCAGTGCCTGCTGGAAGCGCTCATCGTAGATCGGCAGCGAGCCGGTCACGGCGATCACGTCGTAGGTGGACTGCTCGTTCAGCTGCATGGCATCTGCGGCTTCCACCGACACGTTATTGATCCGAGCCGCCAGCAGATTGGCGCGCGCCTGCTCGGCGAGCTCGGGGAAGATCTCCAGCGAGCGCACGCGCGAGGCGAGCCTGCCGAGACAGGCAGAGAGGTAGCCGCTGCCCGCGCCCACTTCCAGAGCGACGTCGCCCTCGCCGACCGCGAGCGCCTGGAGAATGCGCCCGTGCACCTTCGCCGGCAGCATCGTCTGACCGTGTGCCAGCGGGATCACCGAATCGGCGAACGCCACGTCGCGGTAACGCAGCGGCGCGAATTCTTCGCGCTGCACCTGGAGCATCGTCTGCAGGACCTTTTCATCGAGCACGTCCCAGGCACGGACCTGCTGCTCGACCATCTGCTCGCGCGCGGCTTGGAGATTCATCGGCAAAGTCGTCATGGCAAAACGCGGGCCGCAAAGGGTACGAACTTTGATTACGTCATACAAGCTTATGGTGAACCCGAGATCGCGGCCGAATGCGCCACGATCGTGCAAATCGCCGCGTACAATATGGTCAATCCGCGCGTCATTCACCAGGAGCGTTCGTTATGCTCCCCGAACGAGAATCCAGATGTTGCGCGTAAGTTCGCCGTTGCTGATCAAGTTGCCGCGGTGCGGGGCGGCAATCCCAAGCAGATCGCGCAAACGAAGGGGATGCAGGACACGACCGGCGGTTCAATGTGGGCGCCCTTTTAGGGACTTTGGCTAGTGTTTTGGCTTTCGCAGTTCTGGTGCTGCTCGGCGTCCTCGTTTGGCGCGAGCGTCGCGCCGCTGCATTGACGCGCGCCGCAGATCAGCTCGACGGTATCGTGCGCGACAGTCGCTTCGCCGAGCGCGTGCGCACCGGCGGTCCCGCCGGCCGACTCGCCGACAACGCCAACCGCCTGCTCGAACATCTGGCGATGAAGGATCTGATGATCAACGAGCGCGAGCGCTCGCTGGTCGGTCTGCTTGGCGGCCTCCACGAAGCGCTCGCCGTCCATCGCGAACACGTCGTATTCGCGAACGATCGGTTCGCAGCGCTGGTCGGCAGCAACGACGCGCGGCGGCTCGAAGGCAAGTCGGTTTCCGAGCTCGTCCATCCCGACTACACCGATCTCGTGCGCGAGCATCTGCGTCGCTCGCTCGCCGGCGAGCCGGGTCTCGAACGCCTGGAAGTCGAGCTGCACCCACAGTCGGGGCAAACTGCGCGCGCCGAGCTGTCGGCCGTCCGCATCGACTACCAGGGCGGCCCGGCGTTGCTGCTCAATCTCGTCGAAATGGGTCCGCGCGCCGCAGCCGTGCCGCTGCCGTCGCGCTCCCGCCCGACCGCATGGGAAACGCTCGATTCGCTCGGCGAAGGCGTCATCACGACGGACGTCAGTGGCCGGATCGACTACGTGAATCAGGTCGGCGAGCAGCTGATCGGCGTCAGCGCGGTCGACGCGCTCGGCAAGAGCATCACCGACATCATCACGCTGCTCGACGAAGGCGACCGCCGCTCGCTCGGCGATCCGGTACGGCATTGCCTGACCACGCAGTCGAAAGTGACAGTCGGCCGGCGCGGTCTGATGATTTTGCGCGGCGGCGGTGAGGAGCGGTCGGTCGAGCTGACGGTAACGCCACTGCGCTCGCAGAAGGGCGACCTGATCGGCACGGTGATCGTGGTCAGAGATGTCAGCGAGCTGCGCGGCATCACGCGCCAGATGTCGTATCAGGCGAGTCACGACGCGCTCACCGGGCTGGTCAACCGTCGCGAGTTCGAGCGGCGTCTCGAAGAAGCGCTCGAGATGGCGCACTCGAACGAATCGCGCAACGTGCTGTGCTATCTCGACCTCGATCGCTTCAAGGTCGTCAACGACAGCTGCGGTCACATGGCCGGCGACGGCATGCTGCGCGAGGTCGCAGCGCTGATCAAAGAGACTGTTCGCGATTCCGACACCGTCGGGCGCCTCGGCGGCGACGAATTCGGCCTGCTGCTCTCCGGCTGTCCGCTGGAGAAGGCGCGGCAGATTGCCGATGACGTCGTCAACAAGGTCAACGACTATCGCTTCGTGTGGAAGGACAAGATCTTCAACATCGGCGTGAGCGTCGGCCTGATCGAAATCTCGCGCGAGAGCGGCGCGCCCGAAGAAGTCATGAGCGCCGCGGATTCCGCGTGCTACGTCGCGAAGCGTCAGGGCAACCACGTCCACGTCTACTCGGCGCGCGACGAGGCCGTGGCGCGCCATCGCGGCGAGATCCAGTGGCTGCAGCGGCTGCAGTCCGCCCTGAAAGAAAACCGCTTCGAGCTGATGGCGCAGACGATCGTCGCAACGACGATGGAAGCTACGGCAACCGCAGGCCCGGCGCTGGAAATCCTGCTCCGACTGCAGGATGACAGCGTACCCGGCGGTATCTCGCCAGCCGAGTTCCTGCGCGCCGCCGAGCGCTATCGGCTGATGTCCGACGTCGACCGCTGGGTCGTGCAGACGACGCTGACCGCGCTCGGCCGCGGCGGCATCCGCCTGCCGCCGAACCGCAGCCTCGCGATCAACCTGTCGGGTCAGACGCTCGGCGATCCGACGTTCCTCGAATACGTCGTCGACGTGCTCGACCGCACCGGCGTGCTGCCCACGCAGCTGTGCTTCGAAGTCACCGAGAATTCCGTGATCACGAACATCGAGCACGCGCAGCGCTTCATCGGCGTGCTGCACGGCATGGGCTGCCAGTTCGCGCTGGACGACTTCGGCCGCGGCCTGTCCTCGTTCGGCAACTTGAAGAACCTGTCGCTCGACTACCTGAAGATCGACGGCACCTTCATCCGCAACCTTGCCGTCGATTCCGTGAACCAGGCGATGGTCGCAGCGATGATCAAGCTGGCGCGCACGCTGAACTTCCAGGTGATCGCCGAGCAGGTCGAGGACGCCGGCGCGTTCGAAGCGGCGAAGCGCATGGGCGTCGATTTCGTGCAGGGCTATCACCTCGGCCGCCCGCAACCCCTCGCCCGCGCTGCAGCCACGCCGACAAGTCGCGCCTCCGCGTAGGTCTTTCCCAACTCCCGGGAACGACCGCCAGCAAAGCGGCGTATCATCGGGACAACCGCTCTCCACGGGAATCTCCGATGATGGAACTGTCGCTCACGGTCAATGGCCGGCGCTGCACCGTGCACGTCGATCCTGCAACCACGCTGGTGGAAGTGCTGCGCGACGAGCTCGGCCTCACCGGCACCAAGATCGGCTGCGACCGCGGCGCCTGCTCGGCGTGCACGGTCTGGATCGATGGTGAAGTCGCCGCGAGCTGCATGACCTTTGCACTCGATGCACGCGACAAGCAAGTCACCACGATCGAGGGACTCGCGCAAGGTGAGCAGCTCCATCCGGTACAGCAGGCGTTCGTCGAGCACGACGCCTTGCAATGCGGCTTCTGCACGCCGGGCATGGTCATGAGCTGCGCGCATCTCGTCGAGCGCAATCCGGACTGCAATCTCGATGACGTGCGCGGCGCAGTGAGCGGGCATCTGTGCCGCTGCGGCGCCTACCCCAACATCTTCAAAGCGACGTTGGCGGCGGCAGCGGCTGTGCGCCAGAGCAAGAACGGAGGCGGCACATGAGCGCTCCAGATGCACGCGAGAGTAGCACCGTTCTGACCGGCATCGTCGGCGACACGCTGCAGCCGATTGCACACGAAATTCCTCGCGGCGAGCCGCCTGCGTTGCCGCCGAACTCGGAGCTGCGCGTCATCGGCAAGCGCGTCAACCGTGTCGATGCCGTTCCGAAGGTTACGGGCCAGGCGCGTTACACGTACGACGTGCGACTGCCCGGCATGCTGTACGCACGCATCGTGAGCAGCACCGTGCCGCACGCTCGCATCAAGTCGATCGACACATCGGCGGCGGAGGCTTATCCCGGCGTCAAAGCCGTGCACATTCTCGATCGCGTCCTGTCGATCGCTCAGCTGCGCGATCCCAGCATCGAGGCGAACGAACGCTTTCCGCTCGTGCGCTATCACGGTCAGCCGATCGCGGCTGTCGCCGCGGTCAGCATGCGAGTTGCGAAGGCCGCCGCGAAACTCGTGCGCATTGAATATGAGCGTCTGCCGCACGTCACGATGCTGGAAGCAGCGATGCGGGACGACGCTCCAGTCGTCTTTCCCGGACCGACGGAGCAAGCAGCGACTGCAGGCGGTGGCGGTGCCGCTCCGGGCTTGCCGCAGAAAGGCAACTTACGTGGCCCAGCACGCGGCGGTCTTGGCGGCGGTGGGCGCGGCGACGTGCAGCAAGGTTTCGCGCAGGCCGATCACATAGTCACGTGTGAATACCGCACGCAGGTGCAGACGCACGTGCCGATGGAAACTCACGGTCTCGTTGCCGACTGGCGCGACGAGGAATTGACGCTCTATGCCTCCACCCAGTACACGCTCAGCGTGCGCGACGATGCCGCGAGCGTGTTCGGGCTGCCGAAGGAAAAGATTCGCGTGATCAGCGAGTACACCGGCGGCGGCTTCGGCGCGAAGTTCGGCATCGGCAATTACGGCGCGCTCGCAATTCATCTGTCGCGCAAGGCCCGAGCGCCGGTGCGGCTCGTGCTCGATCGCCGCGAGGAGCACGTCACTGTCGGCAACCGACCCAGCACCGTTCAGCGCCTGAAGCTGGGTGCCAAACGCGACGGAACCGTCACAACACTGCACGTCGAGAGTTATGGCACCGGCGGCGTGGCTGCGGGCGCCGGCGTCGGCTTCTGCCACACCGCCATGTATCCGATCCCGAATGTCGCGACCGAACACTACGACGTGTTCACCGACGCCGGCCCGAGCGCTGCCTTCCGCGCGCCAGGCCAAGTGCAAGGAATCTTCGCGCTCGAGCAGGCGCTCGACGAAATGGCTCATGCAATCGGCATGGACCCAGTGGCACTGCGCGAGAAGCTCGATACGAACGACACCGACGACGCGCGCGCCCGCAAGGCTGAGCGACGCATCGGTGCCGAGCGCGCCGGCTGGTCACAACGCCGGCCGACAGCTGCCGATGCGGGCACAGTCAAGCGCGGACTCGGAATGGCGCAATCGCAGTGGGCGTACATCGTCCATGGCGGCCCGACGACCTGCGAAGTGCGGATTCGCGGCGACGGCTCCGTCATCGCACTCTGCGGCGCACAGGACATCGGCACCGGCACGCGCACGGTCATGGCACAAACCGTAGCGGAAGAGCTTGGACTCCGAGTGGAGGATGTGGACACGCGCATCGGCGACTCGCGCTATCCGCCCGGCCCCGCGTCTGGAGGGAGCCGTGTCACTGGCTCGCTAACGCCGGCAGCACGCAATGCTGCGCATCTCGCCGCGCGCGATCTGGCCGCTCGAGTTGCACCATCGCTCAATGCGAAGCCGGAAGAAATCGTCTTTCAGGACGGTCGCATCTTCGCGCGCGGCCGCCCGGACAGCGGAGTGAAGTTCGCGGCGGCCGTGCGCAAAGCGAACTTTGATGAGATCGTGCACCGGGCTGACCGGCGCGAAGACTACGAAGGCTATCGCGCGAAGTTCGGCGAACTGCACATCAGCCGCCACGGCATCGGCGGTGTGCAGTTCGCGGAGATCGCAGTCGACACCGAGACCGGCGTCGTCAAGGTGGAACGCGTCGTCGCGGTTCACGACTGCGGCCGGCCGATCAATCCGAAGCTGATCGAAAGCCAGATCTACGGCGGCGTGATCCAGGGCGTCAGCTATGCGCTGTACGAGGAACGGCATCTCGATCCGCACACCGGCGTGCAGCTCAATGCGAACATCGATCAATACAAGATCGTCGGCGCGCGCGAGACGCCCTCGATCGAAGTGCATCTCATCGAGCAACTCGGCCGCCAGTCGTCGACGGACGCGCGCGGCGTCGCTGAGCCGGCGAACGTCGCCACCGCCGCGGCTATTGCCAACGCGTTCTACAACGCGACCGGCAAGCGGATTCGCACGTTGCCGATGACATCTGCCAACGTGCTTGCCGCGCTGCGCGCCGAGGATCAGCCATGAGCAGCCTGCAGTGGATCGACGCGAAATCGGTGGAAGAAGCCGTGTCGTTGCTGGCGAGGGATGAGGGCGGCACGACGATCGCCAAAGCGGGCGGCATGGATCTGCTCGATCTCCTGAAGGAAGGCATCATCGCGCCAGCGCGGATCGTCAATCTGCAACGCATCGATGCGCTGCGCGGTGTGCGACTCGACGACGCCGCAGGCCTGCGCCTCGGCGCGCTTACGACGCTCGCCGAGATCGCGAGTCACGTGTCTATTCGAGAGCGCTACCCGGCGCTGGCGGCAGCGGCCGCGCACGCCGCGACTCCGCAGGTTCGGAACGCCGCGACGATCGGCGGCAACCTGCTGCAGCGACCGCGCGACTGGTACTTCCGCAATGAGCTGTACCACGGAGCGCGTGAGGAAGTCGGTCGGGAGCAATCGCAGTACGGTGCAATCTTCGACAACGCGAAGAGCACGATGGTGCATGCATCGACGCCGGCGACAGCATTGCTGGCGTACGGCGCCAGCGTTCATGTCGTCGGCAAGTCGAGCAGGGCGCGCACGATCGCTCTCGGCGATTTCCTGCTGCCACCGGATTTCGACCGCGATCGCGACACGACACTCGGCAGAGACGAGGTACTCACGCACATTACTGTGCCGCCACTTTCGGCCACTACGCGCGCCGCGTATCACAAGCAAACAGAGCGCGACAGCTACGACTGGCCGATCTGCGACGTCGCAGTCGTGCTCACTCTGGCGAATCGCAAGGTGGAGGCCGCAAGGATCGTTGCGGGTGCCGTGGCACCAGTCCCCCGCCGCATGACCGCGAGCGAAGAACTCCTGCGCGGTCGCGAGATCGACGCGACCATCGCGGCCGAGGCTGGACGCGCCGCCGTTCGCGGCGCGACGCCGACCGAGCAGAACAGTTACAAGGTTCCGGTGTTGGAGGCCGTAATCAGGCGGACGATCTTAGCCGCGATGGCCTAGCAGACGCGCCGGCAGGAACAGCAGTGCCTTGATGAACGCGAGCACTGCTCCAAGCAGCACGCCGACGATCCTGAACGGGATCGACAGTAGCCACAGGAGCGGCAGCAGGAACACGAGCGCGATCGCCAGCGGCCAAGCGATGACGAACAACAGGCACCAGGCGAGCACTACCAGTACGAATTGCATCTGACGCTCCGATCCGATCCACGAGACCGGAGCATCATAGGGCAGCCGTGCGCTGCGCGGGGAACGACTGGCCGGTCAGCCGCCGCGGGTGACCGGCATCGCAACCTCCTCAGCCGACTTGCCGAGATACTTCGCGAGTTCCAGCTTCGCGATGGCGTTGCGATGAACCTCGTCCGGACCGTCGGCGATGCGCAGCGTGCGCTGGCCCGCCCACAGTTGCGCGAGCGGGAAGTCCGACGTCACGCCGCCGGCGCCGTGCGCCTGGATCGCCCAGTCGATCACCTGCAGCGTCATGTTCGGCACGATGACCTTGATCATCGCGATTTCCTTGCGCGCCACCTTGTTGCCGACCGTATCC
>Ga0268265_10002532_pt1 | contig 13673 bp, 10 predicted proteins | sample KBSSwiS52_FD_190355 | JGI IMG/M metagenome (GOLD analysis project Ga0268265, IMG submission 190355) | Switchgrass rhizosphere microbial communities from Kellogg Biological Station, Michigan, USA - KBS Switchgrass S5-2 (SPAdes) (version 2) | ecosystem: Host-associated > Plants > Roots >... | reverse complement strand
CGGGTTTCCGCTGGTGAGCTACGCTCGGCTGAGCGGGTGCCGGACGCCGGGTCGCATCACCGGCCGCGAAGTCGTGGAGCAACTGCTCCTGCGTACCGGCCTTGGCCCCGATCACACGCTGTTCTTCCTGGTGGATAGCAGCGCGACGGCGGCCGCGATCGTCCGGTGGAAGGACGAAGGGAATATCGAGGCTCGCGTCGTGACGGAGGTCGCGCCGCAGCGCTTCGGAGAGGATCTGGCGATTTGCGCAGCGGTGGCCGAGCGGGTTCGCAAGGCGGGGACGACGATCCTGTTCCTGGGCCTGGGCGCGCCGAAGAGCGAACTGTTCGCAAGCCGGTATCGAACCCAACTGGGCGGCTGCTGGGCTCTTTGCATCGGCCAGGGGATCAAGATCGCACTGGGGCTGGTGCCGACACCGCCGCGGCTGGTGGTCCGGCTGCGGCTGGAATGGGCATGGAGAGTGCTGCAGGAGCCCCGGCGCCTGTGCGGCCGTTATGCATCCTCGTTCATCGGCTTCGGTGCCGCCGTTCTGAGAGACATCGTGTGGCCCGCACGGCGCGATGTGCTGCCGTTACCCTATTCGAGCGGCAAGTCCTGAAGCGGCAAGTCCTGAAGCGGTTGTCGCGGCAGCGTCGCTAGACGAAGCGGGCGAGCATTCGCGGCCAGCGGATACGCCGGCCGGTCAGTACCACACCACGCAGCGGCGCCTCGCTGACCCGCAAGCGCTCGACGAGGCGCTGTAGCGTCGGGCGCCGGCTGACCTCGGCGCGGACCAGCAGGACCACGTCATCCGCCATCGCAGCCGCGCCCAGAAGACTCTCCGCCTCGGTGCCTGCGCCGTCGGCCGGCGGTAGCATCAGGACCGTCCATCCGAACGAGGCCCGCAGCGAGGCGAGCAGGCGGTCACCCGTCGCCTCGCTGGCCCAGGCGCGGGTGCCGATGCGAAAGCGGCTCCGGCCGTCCGAAGTCGGGAGGATACGGTCGAGCGCGCCCCGTTCCAGGCGATAGGCCGCTTCCTCGAAGCGCAGCACCGCCACGTCCCCGGATTGCTCGCCCAGCAATCGCAGGAGCAGGGCAAGCTCTGGCCCGTAGGCACCCGGCTCCGCGCCGACCACGGCCAGAATACGGCCCGACTGGGGCCGTTCCCGCGCGGCGGCCCGGAACGGCGAGCGGATCCGCGCCGCCGCGCTGGCGCCCAGGGGCTGGCGCAGATCGAGCAGCACCGGAAGGTCGAGAGCCTCGACGGTCTCGCTTGCCTCCAGAATCGTATCCCGCCGCAGGATCATGGCTACCAGCACCGATGCGGCCAGCAACAGCCCCGCGGCGATCGCGCCGATCAGCAGCAGCGCGCGCGAGTTGCTGCGGCTGTCCGGGACCGAGGGCTGCTGGATCACGCGCACGTTCGTGCTGCCGGTGCTGGCCTCCAGCTCACGCGCGCGCGCGTCCTCCAGCTGGCTGGTCAGCCCCTTGTATCGTTCCTCCGCGACATCTCGGCGGGTCCGCAGTTGCCCGACGGTCGTCGCGATGCCGTTGAGGTCGCGGAGGCGGGCTTGCGAGGCAGAGAGTTCCTGCCCCAGCCGGTCCAGCTTGGCGGCTTGTCCGGAGGCGGCCGCGCTCGTCTGCTGAATGCGGTCGGCCGCAGCGTCGTAATAGGTATTGCGCCCTGTGCGCCGCGCCTCGCGCAGCTTGCCGCTCTGCTGGTCGATGGCGGTGCGCAGGCCGGCGATCTGCTTGTCGATCTGCTCGATCAGGGGAGAGCCCTGCATGTAGCGACCGGAAAGATCGGCACGCTTGGCCTCCAGCGCGAGGATCTGCCCCTGCATGTCGGCCACCGCCTTCGTGGCTTCGGTATCGTCGCGGAACAGCTCTACGGTACGCGGAACCCGCGCGCTTTCCTGCCGCAGCCGGCCGGCGTTGCCGCGGGTCTGGGACAAGTCGGCCCGGGTGGTGGCGAGGTCCTGCCGAAGCGCGGTGTCCACGGCGACCGCCCCTGTCACCTGCGCCTGGATATCGACGATCCCGTTCTGCTCCTGGAAGGCCTTCAGCGCCGCCTCGGCCGCGTCCAGCTCGCGCTGCGCGACATCGCGCTGCCGGGCGATAAGCTCCGACCGGCCGGATGTCAGCACACGGGCGCGCGTCTCGAAGTAGACGTCGAGCAAGGTCTGGAGCTGGCGCGCCGCCTGCTGCGGATCGCGCGCGACATAGCCAAGCTCGATGACGTTGGCGCCGTCGACCCGCTCGATCGTCAGATTGCGGGCGATGTCCTTGCGGGCCTTCTCCAGGCTGGCGGCGTCGGTGCCTGCCGCCATGCCCGAGCGCCGTGCCACCTCACGCTGGAGGTCCTCGCTCGAGAGGAGCTGCATTTCGACGTTGGTCAGTTCCTCGGGCTTGAACGAGGTTCCGGCCTCTGCCCCGCTCTTGTCCCGTCCGCCGACGGCATAATAGTCCGAGGGCAGGGCCAGGAGGCGCGCCTCGCTGCGATACTTGGCCGGAATCACCAGCGCGAGCGCCACGCCCAGGACCAAGGTGACGAGAAATACAAGGATTGCGGTGCGGGAGTGATAGATCGCACTGCGGGCGATCGTGGCATACCCTTGGGGTAACGCTAACGCCGCTGGCCTTGGCCGATAAGTGGTGGCGTCCGTTTCCATCCTTGGCGGCAAGTGTCCCGAAACAGACCGGATCGGCCTGGAAGCTGTTGCGAAGGCGCGAATTAGGTATATTCGCTGCACTGCAATAGGAGAAGCGCAGGTGAGCGCGCAAAGCCGCCAAAGCTGCCCAGGTCCCGGATCGGGACAGGCCCGTCGCGCGATCGTAAACGCGCTGTTTGGCCTGCTGTTGCTGCTTCTGCCCGGCACGGCGGTTCCCGCCACCGCGCAGGAAGCTGCGGCGGCGCCCGGCGAGTACCGGCTGCTGCCCGGCGACGAGATCAGCGTGAAGCTGCCGCTCAATCCCGAGCTCGATACCAGCGGGCCGGTCGGACCCGACGGACGGTTCTCGATACCGCTGGCGGGCCGCATCGAGGTGGGCGGGATGACGCTCTCGCAAGCCGAGGGCGCGATCGCCACGGCCTTGCGCCAGCAACGGATCGTGGCGGACGCAAAGCCCGGGATCGTCGTCGCGAAGTATGCGGGCGTGGTCTATGTCGGTGGGGAAGTGCGCGCGCCCGGGCAGGTCCCGCTGACGCAGGCGCTCAATCCGCTGCAGGCGATCATCCGGGCGGGAGGACTGCTGGACACCGCGCGCAGCCGCAAGGTGGTGATCGTGCGCAACGCCTTGTTGACCCCGCATCGGATCGAGACGGTGAACATCCGCGACATCGTCAAGACCGGAGGCCAGTCGGCTCCGCTCTCGCTCGCGGCGGGGGACGTGGTCTTCGTGCCCAAGTCCACGATCGCAGAGGTCGATCTCTTCATCGACCAGTACGTGAACCGCATCGTGCCCAACGCGCTGCACTTCAACGTCAACGTCGGGCACGGCGCGACCACGACGACCACGGCTGACACGGCCGCGGCAACGATCGCTCCGTGAGCATCGACATGGGCGCGCGGGTGGCCCCGCCGGTCACGGCAGGAGCATCCGGACCCAGGCGTGCTCTGGCGACGTTTTGGGCCACAGCGGCCAACCGGCGCGTGCTGCTGCTCGTCGTGCTGCTGCCGCTGTTCGGCCAGACGTTCCATTACATGAAGGACCTGAAGCCGCTCTGGGCGCTGTCCAAGGCGTTTCCGATCCTTTCGCTTCCGCTTGCGCTGCCGGTGCTGACGCGGCTGAGGCTGCCACTGGTGCTGACGTGGTTGTTCGTCTTCGTATGGCTGGTGCTGGTATCCAGTTTCATCGGGATATTCACGTTCGACCAGAACTTCCTTGCGGGCCTGACTGCGCAAGTGAAGTTGCTGCCGATGCTCTACGCATTCTCGTTTTTGGGCCTGCTTCTGATCGTCCGGCCCACGGCGCGTGAGCTGACGTGCGTCTTCTTCGTCTGGGCGGCGCTGACGTTCGCGGCCGTCGTGCTGCTGTGGGCTTTCGCGCCGCAATCCTGGTATGTCTCGTCGATCGCCTATGGTGACGCGCCGCTGCTCAGTACGGACGATCGGGGCAATCGCATCCGGATGCCGATGTACTTCGGCATGATCGCGCTATTCGCCTTCCACCGGCAATTCCTGAAGCGGGGAGACTGGCGCTTCGGCGTGCTCGTGGCGGCGACGCTTGCCGTGCTGGTCGGGATCATCCGGACACGCTCGGTCGTGCTGGCCAGCGTGGCGACGCTGGCGACGGTCACCTTCGTAGCTGCTCCGCCGCGCTGGCGTGCGGTGGCGGTGCTGGGGATTGCGCTGGCGGCGCTCGTGCTGCTGCAAGTGCCATACGTGCGCAGCGCCTTCAACACGAGTTCGGCGTCCGGCTTCGACGTGCGGCAGGTGACCGCGGACAAGGCGATCGCATTCCTCGGCGATCGGCCCTTGCGCTGGTTGTTCGGAGTGGGGACGATCACTTCGCTCGATCCCGGCGGACTGGCGAAGTTCTTCAACCACTACTTTTTTCTTGGCGACATCAGCTGGCTGGGCGTCGTGTTCGAGTTCGGGCTGATCGGCGCCGGGCTGTTCGTTCTGCTGCTGGCCCGCACCTGGCTGTTTGCCCGGACCATTCGACGCTCGTTCGACACCGCCTCGCTGGGCGGGCTGCAGGACTATGTGCTGTTCACCGCGATCCAGTCTCCGCTCTACTCGACGATGACGCTCCAGCCCGGCGAGATCGCACTGATCGCCGCCTCGTTCGTCTACCTTGCCATCGTGCTTCGCGATGCCGGCGTCGATGGGGCGCGGGTCGGCAGGACGACCGGGGCGTGATCCGGGCCGCTGTCGCGACCTGCCTCGCGCTGGTCGGTTGCGGGTCTGCGGGGGCGGGGCCGGCTCCCCGCGCGCCGGTCGAGATCGTGGTCGACACGCGCACGGTGCTGCACCGTATCGATCCCCGGATCTACGGCGTCAGCTTTGCCACCGGCGAAGTGCTGCGCGACCTGAACCTGCCGATTGACCGCTCGGGCGGCAACAGCGCCACCCTCTACGATTGGCGCACCGACGCGCGCAACGCCGGGTCGGATTTCTTTTTCGAGAGCCTGCCGGTCACCCCCGACATCTTCGATCAGTTCAACCATGGCTTCGTCGCGCAGGCGAAGAGGGGTGGCGCGGAGCCGATCCTGACGATCCCGGCGATCGGCTGGACCGCGAAGCTGGGACCGGGACGCGCGAAGCTCGCCGCATTTTCGGTGCGCAAGTATGGCTCTCAGCAGGCGGCGGACACGCAGTGGTTCCCGGATGCGGGCAACGGCAAGCATCCCGACGGCACGCTCGTCACCGTCAACGATCCCGAGGACGCCGCGCGCCGCGTCGACATTGCCGGGGAAGCGCGCGCTCGGGTGGCGGACCTGGTCGCGCGCTGGGGAAGGGCTGGGGCAGGCGGGGTGCGCTACTACGCAGTCGATAACGAGCCCGGCCTCTGGCACGAATCGCAGCGGGCGGTGCAGAAGGAGGGCGTCCACGCGCGGGACCTCGCCGATCGCACCATCGCCGTCGCACGTGCCATCAAGGCGTCCGACCCGCGCGCGCGCGTGCTCGCGCCCGAGGCCTGGGGCTGGCCCGAATACTTCGACAGCGGGTTCGACGTGCGGGGCAGGGCCTCCGGACGTCCGCCGGCAGAGAGCGACCGCGCTCGACAGACTGGCGGCATGGACCAGCTCCCCTGGCTCCTCGCCCAATGGCGCGCGGCGGGGCATCCGATCGACATCGTCAGCGTCCACTTCTATCCGCAAGGCGGCGAATACAACGACGGCAGCGCCGGAAGCCGCGAGATCCAGTTGCTGCGCAACCGATCGACCCGCGCGCTGTGGGACGAGAGCTACCGCGACACCAGTTGGATCAATGCCGAGATCGGGCTGATTCCCCGCCTGCGACGCTGGGTGGACACTGGCTATGGCAAAGGCACTCCCATCGCCATTACTGAGTACAACTGGGGCGGCGAAAACAGCATGAGCGGGGCCACCGCCCAGGCGGACATCTGGGGCATCTTCGGGCGCTATGGCCTCGACATGGGAGTGCGCTGGGCGGCGCCCAAGCCGGGCACCCCAGTTTACAAGGTCATGCGGCTGATCCGCAATCCGGATGGGGCGGGGAACGGCTTCGGCGAGCAGGCACTGGCCGTTGCGATGCCCGATCCCGACCGGCTCGCCTCTTTCGCGGCGCGCAGAGCGGACGGAGCGCTGACGGTGCTCGCCATCAACAAGGCTTTGGACGAGGATGCCCCGGTCATGGTCCGTCTGCGGGGAATGTCGGCTGGCCGGAGCCGCGCGACCGTCTATCGGCTGGCGGGCGGAGAACTGGCCGCGCCCCGCCCGGTGGCGCTGAGCGCAGGCACGCTCGCCGACACGCTGCCGCCGCAAAGCGTCGCGCTCTACGTGATCGCCGCCTGTGGCCACTGAATCGATTCCCGGCGCCGGCGCGGCGGTGCCGTCGATCTGGCGATCCGCCCTGGGCACCCTTGCCACGCGCGCCATCGACATACCGAGCCGCTACGGCTTTCACATCCTGGTCGCCTGGAAGCTGGGCCTGGTCGATGCCGGTGGCTTCTACGTCGTGTTTTCGGTGCTGACGCTCGCCGCGGGTCTCGGCCGGCTCGGTATCGACCGGGCAATGACGCGCGAAGTGGCGAGCGCACTGGCGCTTGGCCATCCCGCCAGGGCGAATGCGGTGATCCGCCGGGGGATGGCGATAATCCTGGCGCTGTCTGTGGCTGCGGCTGCGGCACTGGCATTGGCGGCGCCGGCGATCGCGCAGCATCTGTTTCACAGCCCGCGCCTCGCCATGCCGCTTGTCGCCGGGGGAGTGGCCATCGTGCCGCTGTGCGTCAGTGTCGGGGCCGCCGGCGCCCTGGCGGGGCTGCATCGCATCGCTGCCAGCCAGATGATCTATTCGTGGCTCTGGCCTGCGCTGTTCTGCCTGATGGCTGCGGCGATGCCGCTGACCCTGGACATGGCGATGGTCCTGATCGTGGCCGCGACATCGGCAACGGCGCTGTTCTCGCTGTTGCTGTTGGTGCGCTACCGCCAGGCAGGAGCCGCATCCGCAGAGCGTGCGCCGCCGTTGATGGCGCTGGGCTGGTCGCTGTTCACCACCGAGATCGTCCAGCTCCTGCTCGCCGGGTTGCCCGGGTTGGTGCTGGGCGTGGTCGCCAGCGAAGCGGTGGTCGGCGCTTTCGCGGTGGCGTGGCGGCTCGCGCTGGTCCTGAACCTGCTTGTCGTCGCGGTCGGAGCCATGGCCTCGCCGCGCTTCGCCCATTGCGCGGCCCAAGGCGATAGCGAGGGGTTGCGACGCACCGCCGCGCAGTCGCTGGGTCTGGTGCTCGCGCTGGGGATCGTGCCGCTGGTGGTGCTGGCGGTGGGGGCGCCATGGCTGCTGGCGCTGTTCGGCAAGGGCTTTGCCAGCGGTACCGCGGAGCTGCGGCTGCTTCTGCTGGGCCAGGCCGTGCTGATGCTGGGGGCGACGACCCCCGAGCTGCTGGGAATGACCGGCCACGAACGCGCGATGCAGCATCTCAACACCCTCGCGATCGCCGCCTATACTCCGCTGCTCTGCCTGCTGGCCTGGCTGTGGGAGGGCGAAGGCGCTGCGCTGGCCAACTTGTTCGCGGCGCTGGTCTCGGGCGCCGGGGCGCTTTGGCTGGCCCGCCGGTGGCTGGGGTTTACGCCACCCGGTGCCTTGCTGGCGATGCTGCGCACGCACCGTTCCCGCACGCGCGCATGATCCGTGGCGGTCTTGCGCGGACGGCGCTGCGGGGGATGGCGTACTTGTGCGGCGGCCTTGTCGTGGCGGGACAACTGGGGCGGTTCGCTGCTTCGTTCGACACGTTGAATGCCCTGCTGCTACCGCTCGTCGCCGCGCTGGCGCTGCTGTCGATCGCGGCGCTTGCGTGTCGCGAGCGGGTGTCGGGTATCGTGGCGTTTGTCTGCTTGGCGATCGGTCTGGGGCAAATCGCCTCACCTGCTTCACCTGAGAAACTGCCCGCTACCGGGTCGCCGCCGCCGATCCGCCTGCTCACACTGAGCACCTGGCACTCCAATCCCCATCCTGAGGCGGTCCGCCGCGCGGTGGAGGCCGAGCGGCCGGACATCGCGCTTTTGCAGGAAACGGATCGTGCGACGGCGGCCGTGGTGCGCGATCTGCTGCCGGGATACCACCGCGTGCGCTCCTGCTCCCGGCGCGACTGTTCGCTGACGATCCTGTCGCGCTGGCCTGCCCGGCGGATCGTCCTGGCGGCCAAGCCGGGCGCTCGGCTGGCCGATCTGCTGGTGGCCGAGATTGCCGCGCCGTGGGGTTCGTTCCGCGTGGTGAACGTGCATCTGCCCCGGCCCTACACGCCTGACGCCCAGCCTTTTGTCGATCAACTGGCGATCGCGATGGAGGAGCAGGGGCGAGGTCCCTTGATCGTCGGCGGAGACTTCAACATGGCGACCGGCAGCTTCGGCCTCCGCAGGCTTGCTGATGCGGCCGGTCTACGCCGCGTGGAGGGCTTGCTGCCGACGTATCCGGCGCACCTGGGTGTGCCTCCGTTCGTCCCCATCGACCATGTTCTGGTCGGCCGCGACTGGGGCCCCGCGCAATGCCACGCGATGGCTTGGGCCGCTTCGGACCATCGCGGAATCGCCTGCACCCTCTCCCTACGCCCAAGCCCGAGCCCACGCCCGCGCGTGTTGCGGGAGATGGCGGGTGGCACGTAGTCCTGCGCATCGGCGGGGCGACGATTTGCGTCTTGCTCTGCTCCGCCATTGCGCCAAGGCTGCGTGGAAGCCATCGCACCCTGCACGGAGCCCGATACGTGAGCACCCTTTTCGATCTGCCGCCCGTGATTATAGCTCCGACCAGCGAGGGCAGGGGGTTTCCCGTCCGCCGCGTCTTCTGCATTGGCCGCAACTATGCCGCTCATGCGCGCGAGATGGGCCAGGACCCTGAGCGCGAGGCACCGTTCTTCTTCACCAAGTGGGCCGAAACGGTGGTCCCTTCGGGCACGCCGGTCGCCTACCCGCCGCAGACCGCGAACTTCCACTTCGAAGGCGAGCTGGTGGTCGCTATCGGGAAGGGCGGACGCGCGATCGAAACGGACGACGCGCTCGACCACGTCTACGGCTACGCGGCAGGCCTCGACATGACGCGCCGCGACCTCCAGTCCGCCGCGCGCGAGAACGGTCGTCCCTGGGATACCGCAAAGAATGTCGAACAGGCCTCGCCGCTGGGCCTCATCCACGCCGCCACCGAAGTGGGCCACCTCGCGAGCGGCCGGATCGCCCTCACGGTCAACGGGACGTTGCGGCAGGAAGGCGATCTGGCCGACCTGATCTGGAGCGTGCCGGAGGTTATCGCCTACGTCTCGCGCTTTTATCGACTGGAGGCGGGAGACCTGATCTACACCGGCACCCCGGCCGGGGTCGGCCCGGTTCTGCCCGGAGACTCGATCGTGGTGTCCATCGCAGGCCTGACCGATCTCGTCACGCAGATCGGCCCCCCGGCCCAATAGCTGCCGGGTTGGGGCGCTCGAACAAGGCAGCCCTCAGCCGTCGAGCATCTTGATGATGCCCGAGAAGTCGAGACCGGCGTTGCCGGCCTCGGTGAACCGCCGGTAGAGTTCGGTCGCCCGCTCGCCCATCGGCGTTTCGGCGCCGACGGACCGCGCCGCTTCGCTGGCCAGCTTCAGGTCCTTCAGCATCAGCGCGGCGGCGAAACCGCCCTGATAGCCGTTGTCGGCCGGGGATTTCGGACCGACGCCCGGAAGCGGCGCGTAGCTGGTCATCGACCAGCTCTGGCCGGTGGCGACCGAGCTGATGTCGTAGAAGGTCTGCGGATCGAGGCCAAGCTTGCGGGCGAGCAGGAAGGCCTCACAGGTCGCGATCATCGTCGCCCCGAGCAGCATGTTGTTGCAGATCTTCGCCGTCTGGCCTGCGCCGTTGCTGCCCGCATGTATCACCGCCTTGCCCATGTCGGCCAGGATCGGTCGGGCGCGGGCGAAGGCCTCGTCGCTGCCGCCGGCCATGAACGTCAGCGTGCCCGCCTGAGCGGCGGCGATGCCGCCGGAGACCGGCGCATCGAGTGCGAGCAATTCCTTCCCCCCGGCCTCGGCCGCAAGCGTCCGAGCGGTTTCCACGTCGATCGTCGAGCAATCGATCAGCAGGGTGCCGGGCGCGACCGTCGGGAATACGCTGTCGCGGTAGACCTGTGCGACATGCGCGCCGGCCGGCAGCATGGTCAGGATCACCTCGGCCCCAGTGGCGGCCTGGGCGGCGCTGTCGGCCGCCTCGCATCCTGCGGCTACAGCGCGTGCCAATGCGTCCGCCGAAAGATCGAAGGCGCGAACCTCGTGCCCGGCCCTGGCCAGATTCGCGGCCATTCCGCCGCCCATGTTGCCGAGCCCGATGAATGCGATCCGTGTGATCCTGACCTCTCCGTTCGTTACGTCCGGTCCGTTCAGCGACCCCGCCACTTCGCCGGGCGCTTTTCCACGAAGGCGGTCACCCCTTCCATCCGGTCCTCGGTCGCCGTGAGGATCTGGAACAGGCGCCGCTCGCTGACGATCCCCTGGGTAAGCGTGCTCTCGAACGCGAGGTTGACCATTTCCTTGTTCGCTATCGCGGCGATCGGGGCCATCGACGCAATCGTGGTGGCAGCCTCGATAGCCTGGTCGAGCAGGTTCGCGGCGGGCACGACCCGTGCCACGAGACCGGCGCGCAGGGCCTCTTCGGCGTCCATCATGCGCCCGGTGAGGCACATATCCATCGCGATGGCCTTGCCGACGGCGCGCGTCAGTCGCTGCGTGCCGCCCATGCCGGGGGCGATGCCCAGCTTGATCTCGGGCTGGCCGAACTTCGCGTTGTCACCCGCGATGATGAAGTCGGCCATCATCGCTAGCTCGCATCCTCCGCCCAGCGCGAAGCCGGAGACGGCGGCGATCCAGGGCTTGCGCGTGGCGACGACACCGGATTGCCACCCCTCGAAGATATCCTCCACAAAGAAGTCGGAACTCGGCCTCTGGAGCACTTCCTTGATGTCGGCGCCGGCGGCGAACGCCTTTTCGCTGCCGGTCAGCACCGCACAGCGTTGCTCGGGATCGGCGTCGTAGGCGGCGAAGACGGCGGTGAGATCGGCCAGCACCTGAGTGTTCAGCGCGTTGAGCGCTTCGGGCCGGTTGAGGGTGATCAGCGTGACGGCGCCGCGCTGTTCGACAAGCAGGGTCGAGTAGGTCATCGGGGTTCCTCAGTTCTGAGCGAAGAGCGGTCGGATCGGACCGGACTTGCGGATGGGTCGAAGCGTCACTAGCGGGTCAGGTCGCGCCCGACGATCAGGCGCATGATCTGGTTGGTGCCCTCCAGGATCGAATGGACGCGCAGGTCGCGCCACAGGCGCTCGATCGGGTAGTCCATCAGATATCCGTAGCCGCCGTGCAGTTGCAGCGCGCGGTCCACGACGGCGCTGCCGGTGTCGGTCGCCAGGCGCTTCGCCATGGCGGCGAAGCGCGTCTTGTCCGGCGCATCGGCAGTGACCTTGGCGGCGGCAAGATAAAGCAGCGCGCGGGCGGCTTCCAGTTCCGTCGCCATGTCGGCGAGCGTGAACTGCGTGTTCTGGAAGTCGGCGATGGCCTTGTCGAACTGGCGCCGCGACTTGGTGTAGGCGATCGCCTCGTCCAGGGCGCGCTGCGCACCGCCAAGCGAGCAGGCGCCGATGTTGAGACGGCCGCCGTCGAGCCCGGCCATGGCGATGGAAAAGCCCTGTCCTTCGGCGCCGATGCGGTTCGCCACCGGCACTCGCACGCCATCGAGGATGAGTTGCGCGGTCGGCTGGCTGCGCCAACCCAGCTTGCGTTCCGGTGCGCCGAAGCTGACGCCCGGCATCTCCTTGTCGATCACCAGGCAGGTAACGCCCTTGGGCCCATCCTGGCCGGTGCGCACCATCGTCACATAGATGTCGTTCGCGCCGGCGCCCGATATGAACTGCTTGGTGCCGGTCACGATATAGTCGTCACCATCGCGCACCGCCCGCGTCTTCAGCGCGGCCGCGTCCGATCCCGAGCCCGGTTCGGTCAGGCAATAGCTGGCGACGCGCTTGGCGGGGATGAGGTCGGGAAGATACCGGTCCTTGACCGCCTGATCGCCGAAAGTGTCGATGATCCACGACGACATGTTGTGGATCGAGATGAAAGCGCTGGTGGAAGGGCAGCCATAGGCCATCGCCTCCATGATCAGGGCTGCTTCCACCCGGCCAAGGCCGCTGCCGCCGCTGGCCTCGGACACGTAGATACTGCAGAATCCAAGCTCCGCCGCCGCATCGACGGTGTTGCGCGGAAACTCGTGCCGCTCGTCCCACTGCGCGGCGTAGGGGACGATTTCGCTGGCGGCGAAGCGACGTGCCATGTCCTGGATGGCGCGCTGGTCATCGGTAAGGTCGAATTGATTGGCCATGTTATTCAGCCCATTGTTGGAATGACGAAAGCACTGTCCCCCGTGGCGCCGCCGTCCGGCCAGCGCTGGGTGACGGTCTTCACTTTGGTGAAGAATTTCACGCCCTCCACACCGTGCTGGTTGGTGTCGCCGAAGGCCGAGCGCTTCCATCCGCCGAACGTGTGGTAGGCGACAGGCACCGGGATGGGGACATTGATGCCCACCATGCCGACCTCGACCCGGGCGGCGAATTCGCGAGCGGCATGGCCGTTGCGGGTAAAGATGGCGACGCCGTTGCCGTAGGCGTGCTCGCTCGGCAAGCGCAGCGCTTCCTCGAAATTCTCGGCGCGCACGATTTGCAGGACCGGGCCGAAGATCTCTTCCTGGTAAGTCCGCATCTGCGGGGTCACGTGGTCGAACAGCGTCGGCCCGACGAAAAAGCCGTCCTCGTGGCCCTGCAGGGTGAAGCCGCGGCCGTCCACGACCAGTTCGGCCCCCTCGTCCACGCCCATGCGGATGTAGTTCTCGATCTTCGCCTTGTGCGCAGCGGTCACCACCGGGCCGAAATGCGCCTCGGGGTCGGTCGAAACGCCCACTCGCAAGTTGTCGATCGCGGGGAGCAGCTTTTCGCGCAGGGCGAGGGCGGTCTTCTCGCCCACCGGAACGACGACGGGGAGCGCCATGCAGCGTTCTCCCGCCGATCCGAAGGCCGCTCCGGCCAGATCGTTGACCACCTGATCGAGGTCCGCGTCCGGCATGACGATGCCGTGGTTCTTCGCGCCGCCCATCGCCTGCACGCGCTTGCCTGCATCGACGCCGCGCCGATAGACATAATGCGCGATGTCGGACGAGCCGACAAAGCTGATCGCCTTGATCCCCGGATGATCGAGGATCGCGTCGACCATCTCCTTGTCCCCGTGCACGACCTGCAGCACGCCCTCGGGCAGGCCGGCCTCCAGCATCAGCTCCGCCAGCCGGACGGGCACGCTCGGGTCGCGTTCGGAGGGCTTGAGGATGAACGCGTTGCCGCAGGCGATGGCGATGCCGAACATCCACATCGGGATCATGGCGGGGAAGTTGAACGGGGTGATGCCGGCGACCACGCCCAGCGGCTGGCGCATCGAATAGACGTCGATGCCGGGGCCTGCGCCCTGGGTGTATTCGCCCTTCAGCACATGGGGGATGCCGCAGGCGAATTCGA
>Ga0268265_10002527_pt1 | contig 13686 bp, 10 predicted proteins | sample KBSSwiS52_FD_190355 | JGI IMG/M metagenome (GOLD analysis project Ga0268265, IMG submission 190355) | Switchgrass rhizosphere microbial communities from Kellogg Biological Station, Michigan, USA - KBS Switchgrass S5-2 (SPAdes) (version 2) | ecosystem: Host-associated > Plants > Roots >... | reverse complement strand
CCAGGCGTTATCGCCCAGCCTGACCGTCACCAGCCGAACCGGTCAACGTCAGAGCGGCTCTTTCACCATCCGCGGCCAGGGCCAAAGCTTTGGCGGCGCCCTGCCGAGCGTAATCACCTACTTCTCCGAAGTCCCGCTGGACTCCAACGGTGGCAGCGCGTTTGCCTTGTATGACCTTGACTCGGTGCAGGTGCTCCGCGGTCCGCAAGGAACCCTTTTCGGCCGCAATACGAACGGGGGTGCGGTTTTGCTTGCGCCGGTGCGCCCCAAAGATGAGTTCGAGGGCTTTTTCACCGCGTCTGCGGGCAATCTCTCCTATCGTGAGTTCACCGGCGCGATAAACGTACCGATAACAAGCACGCTGGCCGTGCGTCTTGCAGGCAACATCAAGCGACGCGATGGTTACGTCCACAATCTGGCAAACGGCAAGGATTACGAGGATCAGCATAGCCAAAGCTGGCGTGCTTCGCTCCGCTGGACGCCCACTGACACCATAACCAACGATCTTGTCTACAACGGGCTGACAGCAGACGAGAACGGCTCTGCGTATATCCTCAGCGTGCTGCGCCCTGGCTCGCGCACCGCTCTCTTCAACGGCGGCACTGCTGTGGGCCAACTCGCCGCGCAGCGGCAGCGTGGCCCACGCGTAATCTTCAACTCCCAGCCTTATCTTGGTGCGAAGCGCGAGATACACCTCGTCGTCAATACCACCGCTCTCGAACTCGCCGACAAGCTGCAGCTTAAAAATATTGCAAGTTATGAGCGAGTGAAGGTGGATTACGGCACGGATTTGGACGGCATTGAATCGCGTTCGACGCTGACGACATCATTCAAGAATGCTTTGGCCGATGTCCTCAAGCTGCCCTATGGTTCCGATACCAACCTGAATCAACTTACCGAGGAACTGCAACTCAGCGGCGAGGCATTCCATGGCAATCTCAATTTCATCGTAGGTGGGTTCTTCCTTGACCTGCGCACGCCAGGCGGCCTCGACAAGTTCTCCATCTATCGGACAAGCTACTCCCCAACCGGCCCCAACTCGGTCAACATCAACGTCTCTACCAACCAGGTGCATGATCAGAGCAAAGCCGTTTTCGGCCAGGTGACGCTGAAGCTGGACGGTCTCATCGATGGCCTTAGCGCCACAGGTGGCCTGCGCTACACCTGGGACAAACGGCAGACGAGCAATGGGCAGCTCACCAGCAGCGCCGGAACTTCGACCGAGACGATTGTCCCCGCCAGCACGTATCGCTGCTTGCTGCCAGGCGTGGGGCCGGCTGCCGGCGTCGCGCCAGATCGATGCTTTCGCCTCCTCTCGGGCAAATACGACGACTATGGCTATAACTTCAGCCTAGATTTGAAGGCAGCACATGGCGTTCTGTTCTACGCAGCGACACGCCGGGGTTTCAAGGACGGTGGGTTCAACAATCTGACTGTGACCGCGAACGATCCCGCTTATGCTCCGGAAATCGTCACCGACTACGAAATCGGCGTCAAGACGACGTTCCGTTCCGGCAACATCTCGGGCCGCTTCAACGTGGACGGCTTCGTCAGCAACTACTCCGACATCCAGCGCCAGATTACGGGCGGCAATCCAGTCACTGCAACGATCGTCAACGCTGCGAAAGGCAAGATCAAAGGCATCGAGGTGGAGGGGACGATCTCGGCAGGCCCGGTTTCGCTCTCCGGCTTTTACTCGTATCTGAAGACCAGCTATGTCGGTTTCATCGACCGCGGCATTGACGTATCTTCGGCCGCATTCCTTGGGGTGCCCAAACACAGCGGTGGCATAACCTTGCGAGGCGAGCAGGAACTTGCCAACAACCTCGGCACACTGTCGGCGCAGGTAAACGCCTACCTCACCACACGCGTTGCCCTCGATGCAAACACGGTGTTCCACTACGAAGGGTTTGCTGAGGGCTATACGCTGCTCAACGGGCGCATCGACCTCGCAGATATCCGCGGCAGCGGCGTAACGGTGTCGGCTTGGGCCCGGAACCTCACCAACCGCCTCTACAAGTCTGGCGGTGTCCCGCAGGGCGGCACGAACGGCAACACGTCGTTCCTGTACGGCGAGCCGCGTACATATGGGCTGGAACTTAACTTCGCCTTTTGAAGGCAGGTAACCGGGCCCGATGGGCCGACGTACCCGGGTTTTCTCCTGCGATGGCAGGACCGGGCACGGGGTCCATGGCGTCGAATTCTGGCTGATACGAAGCGTTGCTGTCCCTGGCCATCGGCCTGCCGGGGACCGAGGCACGGTGCTGCGTTCGGCAGGGACGGTACGACTCGGCGGGCGTATTCTAGTCGTCGAAGCCCAGAAACCTTACCGATTGCGCGATTGGAGCCCGGCTCGTCCGCAGGCTGTTCACGGCAGCCTGCGGATCGGCATGGCCGATGGCCAGCCCGCAACAGATCACATGATCGTCGGGGATTTGTAGCTCATCCCTGACCGCCGGTGCGCCGTGTGCCCAGGCACCCTGCGCACAGGTTGCCAGACCCTCCTCCTGCAGCAACAGCATCACGGTTTGCAGCCAGATTCCGAGGTCCGCCCACTGTGCCCGCTCCATCCAGGCGGGCATATGCGTGAATAGGAGGCACGGTGCGCCAAAGCTGACCCAATTGCGCGCCACCTGTGCGGCCCGCGCCGACCTGTCCTCTCGATCAATGCCGAGGGTCTTATACATGTCCGCTGCACACGCGCGGCGCCGGGACATCCAGGGTTCGGGAAGCGGGTCGGGATAGCTACTATAAGCGCGGTCCATGCCTTCGCCGGCCGACATCCTCTTTGCGACACCGTCCAGGAGGCGCCGCAACGCGCCGCGGGTGACAACAACCGCCTGCCAGGGCTGAACATTGCCACCAGACGGCGCAAACCGGGCTCGGTCCAGAACGCGCTCGATCACGGCACGGTCGACCGGATCCGGTAGGAAAGCGCGCGTAGAGTGCCTGTTGGCGACAGCCTCACTCACATCCATCGAAGAAGGGGCCCCTCAAAAATTCTCCCGCGGCCTATGCAGGGCAATCGCGCGGGTTGCCTGGCCTTTGGACTTGGTGATCCGGTTGGCTAGCGCCGGACGTCTGGCTTGGACTTCTTGCCGGCACGACCAATGATCACCTTCAAGCTCACGCAGCCGCCATCAGCCTATTACACCTCGCGCTCGCAGATCAGCTATTTCTTCCTCGCTGCGACCCGCGGCAAGCAGGACGTCACGGGTATCCGCTCCCAAGTCGGGGCCTGGCGTGTAAACGCCGCCAGGAGTGTTGGAGAGCTTGATCGGTGTGCCGGCAACCGAGACGGGCTCGACGATACCGTCGATCGCGAGTTCGGGGAGCATGTTGCGCGCCTTGAAGTGCGGGTCCGCAGCAATCTCCTCCATTGTGTAGACTGGTCCAAACGGCACGACTCCGCCAAGTCGCTCCATGATTTGCGCCTTGGTCATGCGTGCCGTCCGCCCGGCCATCTCGGCGATCAATTCAGCCCTGTGGCCGCGGCGAGCATCGGAGGTTGCGAAACGCGGGTCTTCCAGGAGCTCCGCTGCGTCAAGTCTGGCGCACATCACTTCGAAGAAGGGCTGATTGGCGGCGCACAGCGCGACATAGCCATCGCTGGCCGGGTAGAGGCCAAACGGCGCCATGAATGGCTGATGATTACCCGTACCGGTCGCGATCGTCTGGCCGAAGGAGCGCTGATAGACAATGCGCTCGCTGATCGCGAGGACTGAGTCGACCATTGCAACGTCCAGAAACTGACCCTTGCCGGTCCTGTCGCGGCTGACGACCGCCGACAAGATGCCAATTGCCAGGAACATTCCCGGCACGATGTCGCCGATCCCTGGCCCGATTTTGGTGGGTACCTGCGGATCGGAGCCTGTCACCCCGCAGATACCTCCCATGGCCTGGGCGACGACATCGTAGGCGGGCCAGTCTGCGTACGGGCTGGCGCCTGATCGTGGATCTCCAAAGCCGCGGAGCGCAGCATAGATCAGCCGCTCGTCGCGGGCGTGCAATTCCTCGTAGGATAGGCCCAAGCGCTCCATGGTGCCCGCCCGGAAATTCTCTACGATGATGTCGTAGTCCTTGATGAGATCTAAGACGATCTCGTGACTCGCGGGGTCCTTTAGATTGAGGGTGATACTCCTCTTGTTTCGGTTTACGCTATGAAAGTAGCCCGAATGGCGGCGGTTTGGATCACTCGGGTGCCATGGACCGGAACCGCGCGTGGGGTCGCCGACGCCGATCGTCTCGACTTTAACGACATCGGCGCCCAGGTCCGCCAGGATCTGAGTCGCATATGGCCCTGCTAACGATTGCGTGAAGTCGAGCACCTTCAGACCGGTGAGGGCGCCTCTGCCAGCGAGCATCGATGGCTCCGAGCTCTCGCTGCGGAGAGGAGCCTTGGTTTCCACTCCGGTTATGGAATGAGGTGCGCTGACCATGATGCTCTCCCGAATGATGGCGTAGTTTGCCTGCTTGGGCTGTCTATCTTTGTGTTCGCGAAACCGGGAGGGATGGGGTGCCGAAGTGCCTCTAAGGTCGGGCCATCCAATCCCTCGAGAACCGTCATTGCGCACTGCAGCTGTGTTTTCAATCCTGAAGGTCTGCATCGGCAAATATTTGGATGCCCAGACGACCGCACATTCCCTGCTTGCAAAGCTGCAAGCGCAAACCGAATGCGATATTTGTGCTTGAGCTACGAATTCCCTGCATTTGAACGGATGGTTTGACGGAGAGGGCTCCTAAACCATGAAGTGGGGCGGGCTGCCATACGGCGGAGCCCAGGCGGAAGGTCTGGTTAAACAGCGGCTGCCGTCCTCAGTCCATTTATCGGACAATGTCGAAGTTCTCGTGCAGTCGGGAAGGGCCGCGTGACTCCGAGTCCACACGGCCTATTATCCGAATGCTCTGTAGAAGTTGCGTCCAACCAGCACGTGGCAATTCCTCTAAGTCGCGTTCAACGCGAGAACGCATCACCCACCGGAGTGAAAGCAAAAGTCGCGAGAGGAGGCGAGAAGGGCTGCGCAGATACCCCGCCCTTAGTTCGGATCGCTATAGCAGAGCCGCCCCTAGGCTACGTGGACACCTCAAAAGCCATACCTGTTTCTAATGGCGACATCGGGAGCGAGCATCGCTCAACCCCGAGCGGCCGACCTCACGCATTCTACTTGGAGGGATAGTATCTCGACTTACGGATGATTTGCCAATCCTTCGCGGGCCAACAGGCGGAAGCGGCTGTCGGTATCTCGCTTGCGGACCCCAAAAAGCACTTTACACAAGCTACACCGAGTGCCAAATCTCCAGATAGAGATATATGTAGGGAAGGATGTGCCGGCTAGCGACCTGCTTGGTCGGAGCGACGAAGGCTTTGTCAAACACATACGTGCGTCGGCGTTCTAGATGAGAGGCTACTCATCGGCGCTGCGCGCCGCACAGGACACGCGACGGTGTCGCCAGGATTAAACGACGCATCAGATCCGTTCGGCAAGCATGAGTTTCAGGGCCACCGGCAAAAATGTACAGATAACAACTTAAACGGAGGGGATAATGAGGTTAATTCGAACAGCCATATCGGCTTTCCTTGCAGCAAGCGCACTTACGCCACTCGCTGCGACTCAAGCCTTTGCTCAAGCCGCCGAGGCGGATAGCAAAAGCGCCGGCCAGATTGAGGAAATTGTCGTCACCGCTCAGAAGTTCGAGCAAAATGTGCAGAACGTACCGATCTCGATCTCTGCAATTTCCTCGGCTGAACTGCAGAACCGGTCGGTCGCCAATATTTCCGACATCCAGTCGGCAACCCCCAACGTAACATTCACGGCGCCATCACAAGGCACCATGGCGTCGACCGTCGGCATCCGCGGTCTACGCAGCGCCTCGATTGAGCTGACAAACGACCAGCCGACGGCCATTTACATCGACGACGTCTATCAATCGTCTGCGATCGGTAGCATGGCGTTCCTGGGCCCAGACGTCGAGCGCATCGAGGTCCTGCGCGGCCCACAGGGTACCTTGTTCGGCCGCAACACAGTGGGTGGCGCCGTTTCGATCCATACCAAGCGGCCCGACACGAGCGCATTTGCTGGACGCGTGATGGCTGGCGCCGGCAACTACGGACTGGTCGAAGGTCAAGCCATGCTGAACGTGCCGCTTGCTACCGACCAACTCGCTCTGCGCCTGAATTTCGGCTACCACGACGACAACGGCTATGCCCGTGATCGGACCTATAATCTCCGGCTGGGTCAGTCCAAGCAAGTGTTTGTTCGGGGCCAGCTTCGGATCAACCCGACCGACGATCTCGATATCTTGCTTTCCGCAGATTATGTCGACTCGCGGACGGATGGCAATCTGGTCCAGCCTGTCTTTCTGACGCCGAACTCTTTCGCGTACAAGGAACTGGGTACGTTCTACGGGATTGATCCGTTCGGCCTGAACCCAACCGCCGCAAACTATGCTGCGGTTCAGGCCCGCTTCTTCAGCTGCGGCGGTGGCCCGAAGCCGACGTTGGCTGACCGCTGTTTCTCCCGCTCGCCGACCAATCCCAACGTCTCGACCGGGCTGTTCGCACCGAATGGCTCCCTGGGCGACCGCTCGACTTACAAAGATCGCGGAGTCACGGCGAACATTACCTATCATCTGAGCGACACGTGGGAGCTCAAGTCGATTACGGCTCTCCGCAGGTTCAATGCGAACAGTCCCAAGGACTACGACGGTACCGACGCGATCGTACTGTCGTCGCGGTCTATCTGGAGCGGCGAGACGTTGACGCAGGAAGGACAACTCAATGGACGCCTGCTTGACGAAAAGCTGAAAATGACGCTCGGCGCGTACTATTATCGCTTTCGGGGTAACGAGACTGGTGTGAACATCAATCTCGTCTCGCTCGCCGGCAACAACGCTGCGAACTATCTCACCGACAGCATCCGCAATCACAGCCTCGGCTTTTTCGGCCAGGCTACCTACGCCCTGACCGATCGGCTAAACGTCACCGGAGGCTTGCGCTATACCAAAGAGCAGAAGAACGTGGCGGTCACGCAGTTCAGCAGCCGTGCGACCACTCCAGCCTGCACCCTTCCGTTCCCAAATGCGCAGTGCCTGAATACCGCGTCGCTCAACTACAAGTCTTGGGACTGGACGGGAGGTGTTGACTATCGGCCAACGGACGACGTGATGGTCTATTTCCGCGCCGCAAAAGGCTTTCAGGCGGGCGGGATCAACCAGCGCAGCGCGCTCGGAATACCTTTCCAGACGTACCGGCCGATGACTGCGATCAACTACGAGCTTGGCGTCAAGGCTGACCTTCTGGATCGACACCTCCGCATCAATGTCTCGGCCTTCCAGAACGACGTCAAGGGGCTTCAGCTTCCTTTGCCGAGGACCTTTGTCGGCGCGGACGGCAATCCGGTGACTGTCGTGGGCCTTATCAACGCGGCCTCTGCCCGCTTGCGTGGCGTGGAAGCCGAGCTCACCGTCATCCCATTCCGGAACGCTCAGATCGCCGCGCAGCTGGGCTACACCGATCCCAAGTATAAGAAATTCATTGCGATCGACAGCCGGACCGACCTGACGCAGAACGACTTTCAGCAGATATCCAAGTTCACGTTTGGTATCTCGCCGTCCTATACCCTGCCGGTCGGCTTCGGCGAAATTCACTTTCAGGCCGACTACGTTTATCAGAGCCGTATAAATCTCCAGCCGGCTTTGACTTTCCCTACAGACCGGGAGCTGCCTGTCCCTGCTATGATCCAGAAGGGCTACGGCCTTCTCAATGGCCGCATCGCCATCAGGATCGGTGACCAGACCGAAATCGCGCTGTGGGGCAAGAACCTGACGGACAAGCGTTATTTCAACAGCGGCCTCAACATCGCAAACAGCCTCGGCATCGCCAATGCCGTTGTAGGCACGCCGCGCACGGTGGGAGCGCAGGTCAGCCAGAAGTTCTGATCGATACGTCAGATCGCCGGGGGCCGTTACTGCGGTTCTCGGCGATCATGCCTCCTACCTGGGAAAGTCGATTGCACTCGTCCCGCTGTCGGCGAGTTCAAAGGCGAGGGGGCTGGTGTTCCAGCCTCCAAAGTTTTGTCTCGAGAACTTCGCTTGAGCCAACTGTTGGCTGGCCATGGGCTTGCTCTGACGAAGCGTGCGGCCGCTACGCAGCCTCGTCTTCATCGGAGCCGTGGCTCCCGAGCCCCGCGCCTGCTGAGTGTGCTTCGGCCCAGGATTGATCGCCAGCGCCTTACAATAGCATTTGGCGAAGATCGGCGTCACGCCAGGCCCACTAATCACCCAATCTGCCCACTCGGTGGGGCTGGGGCGGAAGATCGCTTGTTCGCTCGCGAGCGAGACGTACCATTGTGACGGCATATTTCATGACGCTCGCGCAGGGCGGGGCCATTTACAGGTAGCTCTATAGGTCAAAGAAGTTGCAGGCCGCCTCTGAGGTGGGTAGCTGCGCTGCTTCAAGGAGGAGGGAATCGCAATGCCGTTCAAGACACGGGTCACGGAAATGCTGGGCATCGAACACCCCATCATTCAGGGCGGCATGCAGGGCGTCGGCTATGCCGAGCTTGCGAGCGCGGTGTCGAACGCCGGGGGCCTTGGCCTCCTTACGGCGCTGACCCAGCCCAATCCCCAGGCGCTTCGTGACGAGATCGAGCGCTGCCGGTCGATGACAGACAAGCCGTTCGGCGTAAACATCACTGTCCTGCCGGCGATCTTACCGCCTGATTACAGGGGCTACGCCGAGGTTGCGATCGACGCAGGCGTCAAGATTTTCGAGACGGCCGGGACGGCCGAAGTCCGCGAAATCTGGGAAATGGCTAAGGCCCATGGCGTCAAGGTCATCCACAAGTGCACCGCCGTTCGCCATGCCGTGTCCGCGGAGCGGGCAGGCTGTGACATCGTGTCGATCGACGGATTTGAATGCGCCGGCCATCCCGGGGAAGACGACATCGGTGGTCTTGTGCTGATCCCGGCGACGGCGGACAAGGTCAAGCTGCCGCTGTTGGCATCCGGGGGCATCGGCGATGCCAGGGGGCTGGTCGCGGCGCTGGCCTTGGGCGCCGAAGGCGTCAATATGGGAACGCGATTCTGCGCGACGCAAGAGGCCCCGATTCACCCCAATGTGAAGGCGAAGTACATCGCGAACGACGAACGCGGCACCAACCTCATCTTCCGCAAGTTCAAGAACACTGCGCGCGTTGGCAAGAACGACGTCTCGGATCAGGTGGTCGAGATTTCGGCTCGACCCGGGGCCGTCTTCGAGGACATCCGCCACCTAGTCGCGGGAGCGGTCGGCCGTGAGATGTTGGAGACGGGCGATCTCAACAAGGGGATATTCTGGGCCGGGATGGTCCAGGGCCTCATCCACGACATTCCGACTGTGAAGGACCTGATGGAGCGGATCATGTCTGAGGCCGAAGACATCGTAAGGGCTCGCCTGGGCGGCATGCTCGCCTGAATCGGCCGCAATTCGAGACCACTTGCGGTTAGCTCGGAAGCCACTGGCGGCGACTCCAAGGCGTCGCCTTTTCGGCAAATAGACGCCTGGATCGTGTATAGGCAGCGTCGGCGATGCGGGCGTCATTGGCGCAGGATGAGCACTCCGTGACAGCCTTGATCTCGATCGGTGAGCCAGCACGCCCCATCACTTGACCCAGACGGCGAGTGCATCCAGCGCTTCGATGTCGTTGCCTCGCACCAGCAGGGGATTGACTTCGAAAGCTGCGAGGTCCGGTCCCAGAGCGAGCGCCGCCCGGCCAATCGCCGCTGCCACTGTGGCGAGCCGGTCCAGATCGGTCGCCAACGTGCCGCGATAGCCGGCGAACAGCTTCGCGCCGCGCAGCCGGCCGATCGCAGTTGCGATCTCCCCCTCGCAAGCGGGAAGTGGGACGAGAACCGTGTCCTGCATGACCTCCACCCATAGTCCGCCAAGACCAAGGGCCATCACCAAGCCCCATTGTGGGTCGCGTGCTATGCCGACGAAGAACTCCACACCTTTGGCCCGCATCGGTGAGACGACGATGCCGTCGAGCCGGGCATCAGGGCGAGCGGCCTTGGCTGCTGCTTCGATCCGGTCGTAAGCCTCGCCGACGGCTTCGCGGCCGCTCACGTTCAGGGCAACGCCACCGATGTCGCTTTTGTGCGCGATATCGGGCGAAGCGATCTTTAGCACCACCGGCCCGCCCAGTTCGTTGGCGGCGGATTGGGCCTGGACGCGATTGACGGCTAAGCGGAAGGGGACGACCGGCACGCCGTGTTCGGCAAGGTGATGAAGCGCCTCCTGCTCGGATCGGGGACGCGCCGTGCCTTTCGGCGGGGCTACCCTTCGATCCCAGGGCGTGCGCTGGCGCAACTTCGCAGACCACCATGCCAGCTTCGTCGCGGCGAAAATGCCGAGGCCGATGCCGGGAAGGACGCAGGAAATGCCGCTCTCTGTCAGCCAAGCTTGTCCAGCCGGCGTGATGGGCTTGGTGTAGCTCTCCATGAGGCAGATCGGGCTAGCGGCTTCGTGGGCGCCCAACGCGATCTGTTCCAATGCCGCCGCTTGCGGAGCGGGGCTTTCGGTCGGCAGTTCGAAGGTGCAGATGGTCAGCCCGATCTGCGGATCCTTGGACACGGTTCGCAGCGCCTTGCGCCAAAGCGTCGGGTCCGGCACGGCCGCGCCAGTAAGGTCGATCGGATTATGGGTTTGGCCAAAGTCTGAAATGAAACTCCTGAGCTCTGCCGCGGTCTCATCCGAAAATGCGGGCATCGACGCGCCGTAGTGAGCCGCCAGGTCAGATGCTACCTCGCATGCCCCGCCAGAGATGGACACCATAGCGATGCCGTCGTTCTCCAGCGGGCCGATGCTCCCCATGGCCCCGGCGGTGGCGATCAGTTCTTCGAAGGTTGTTACACGGACGATCGCGAGCCTGTCGCAAATGGCGTCGAATACTCGGTCGTCACCGACGACCGCACCTGTATGCGCCGCCGCGACCGCCGCGGTGATAGGTGCAGCACCCACTTTGAGGACCACGATCGGCTTACGCGCGGCCAACGCGCGTTCGGCGGCCGCGGCGAAGACATCGGGATCTCGCACCGATTCCAGAAGGAGAGCGATCGATTTGACGGAGGGGTGCGCGGCCAGATAATCGATGCACTGCGCGGTGGTGACGTTGGTCTCGTTCCCCGTTGCGATCAGGTGACTGCAAGCGATGCCGTTCTGTCCAGCGAGGGACGCAAGTTGGTAGGCGATGTTGCCACTGGCCGACACTATCGCCAGCGAACCGTCGTTGCGGCCGTTAAGAACCGGAATGGAGCCCAACGCTACGCCGTCGGCCTTGTTGACGAAACCAAGGCAATTGGGGCCGAGGAGTTGCAAGCCCTTGCGAGCGCAAAGATCGATCAGCGCATCCTCGCGCACTTTGCCTTCTCCACCGACTTCGGAAAAGCCCGAGCTGAGGACGACAAAATTGTAGATTCCAGCCTCAGCCGCCTGTTCGATCGCATTCACGACTCCGGCGACCGGCACGCAAATGAAGGCGGCGTCTATTGGCTCGCCGATCGCGGCGCAGCTCTCCTTGGCAGTCTGGCCAAAGATCTCGCCGCCGCGAGGATTGACCATGTGGACCGTGCCTCCGTATCCGATCGCCCTCAGGTTCCTGATAGCGATGTTGGCGTAGGCGTTACGCTCGGAGGCGCCGATGATGGCGATCGAGCGAGGCTGTAGCAACGGTGCTAGCGCATGCACGAAGTTTGCGGGCATCTTGTTATATCCGTGTCTTGGTTTTTGCGGATTCTCTTGGTGGAGGGAGCGATCCGCGCAGTCTGGAAACGCCGTTAGACGCAGGCTTTCGTGATTTGCTGGTCGCGCGCTAGCCCGAGGTGCCGGCCCATGAAGGGGCAAACCGCCGCAACGAAGGCGTCGTTGCGATCGCTGACGATCATGTGCCCGGCTTGCGCGACATCGACATATTCAAGCTGTGGCGCGATCGCGCGTAAGGCTGCGATGCCATCCGCGCCGACGACGTCACTCTTTAGTCCGTGCACCAAGAGCAGCGGCCCCTTGTAGGTAGCAGCTGCCGCTTCGAGTTGATCGAGCCTCTCCTGCCCTCTGGGTAAGCTTCTGAGGAACGCCGGGTCCCAATGCCAGTACCATCGCCCATTATCGCGGCGCCGGAGATTCTTCTCGAGACCGGCGGTGCCGCGCGGCACCGCTTCTCCGCGATAAGCGGCGATCTCCAAAGCGGCTTCCTCTAGTGACGCGAAGCCGTCGGCATGAGCTTCCATGAACAAACGAACGCGGCTTGCGCCATCCTGCGCAACGCGCGGAACAATGTCGACGATCGCCACGGCCCGGACCATCGATTCCGGCATCGCGGCCGCCAGCAGCGACATCATCCCGCCAAACGATGCGCCGATCAGCCCCACCGGCCGGCCATGAGCAAAAATTCGAACGGCTGTGTTGATGTCCTCGGCGAACCGCTCGAACGCGTAGTCCACGGCCTGCGGCCAACTGCTCTCGCCATGTCCCCTCAGGTCCAGCGACACCGCCTCAAAGCCCCTGCTCCACACGGCGGCCATCGCCCCACGCCAGCTATGACGAGTCTGACCGGCCCCGTGCGAGAAGATCAGCACGGGTGCTCCGGGGAGCTGCGCGCGGTCGCCGACGATCGTGGCACCTCGCGTCTCCAGAACAAGCCTCTCTATGCCCGCCGATGGACGGTCGCCGCTCCTGCGCTGCGCTGCTTCGGTCATATGCGGGTCAACTCACTGGTGAGTGCCTCGCACTGCCATAGGCTTGAGTGGTGGCGATGCAGGATCTTCCAGCCAGCTGGCTGCCGCACCAGGACATCGCGGTAGCGGATGCTGCGTATCGCCACCGGCGCGCCGGCTGCGGTATCCTTGACCAGGTAGGCGAGTGCCATCGTATCGGCGTCGGCCCGATGGCCATGAACAGCAATCAACTGGCTGCTTCGGATATGACTGGTCGCGGTGAAGTGCGCGCCACGGCCAAGACGCGCGCCAATGGCGTCGCCGCTATCCATGTCGAGCACGCCAGCGTCGCTGCGATACGTCGCCTCGTCGGCAAAGCAGGTTCGGATAAGAGCTGGATCGCACCGGTCGATGCCCGCGAAATAGCGGTCGATGACCTCGCCGATCGCAAGACGGTCGATCAGTGCATCCATCTACCTTACTCCGTGATCAGCGCGATATCAGGTCTTCTCGGACGACCAGATGCGCTCCAGCGTCGCGCGCTCCCACTCGCTGTCGGCCTGCGTGGCGCGCTGCGCGTACATGGCGAAAGCGTCGGGAGTGCCTTGCATTCGGAGTGGTGGATCACCTGCCTCTATCGCATCGGCGATCCGCAACGCGACGCTCTGTGCGCTATGGCGGTTGCCGTTGTGCTGGCCAAGCATCGCACTCACGTGCTCCACCAGATCTTCGTAACCTGGCGTCACGATATCTCTTCGATTGTGTCCGAAATCGCTTGCCACCGCCCCTAGGACGACAATGCAGACACGGATGTCGAAAGGCGCAAGCTCTATCCGCAGCGCTTCCGAATAGGCATCGAGGGCGGCCTTGGTCGCCGCATAATGGCCAACCAGCGCGGACGAACGTTTGGCGACGGTCGAGGAGACCTGGAAGATATCTCCACCGCGATGGGCCCGCATGCCTGGCAGAAAGGCTCGCAGGGTGCGCAGCATGCCG
>Ga0268265_10002526_pt1 | contig 13688 bp, 12 predicted proteins | sample KBSSwiS52_FD_190355 | JGI IMG/M metagenome (GOLD analysis project Ga0268265, IMG submission 190355) | Switchgrass rhizosphere microbial communities from Kellogg Biological Station, Michigan, USA - KBS Switchgrass S5-2 (SPAdes) (version 2) | ecosystem: Host-associated > Plants > Roots >... | reverse complement strand
CCGCTCAATGTCCACCGGATGGCGCGAGGAGCAAGCCCGCTGCCAGCGAAGAATCGAACAGCACCAGATTGCAGACAAATCCTACCTGGATGAAGGCGTGCAGCTTTTGGAGCTGGCCCGGAGCGCACAACGCCTGTTCGCGGGCCAGGAACCTCGCGAAAAACGTCGTCTGCTCAACTTTGTCCTATCGAACTGCGTCCGGGAGGACGGCACCGTCGCCGCCGAGTTCCGGCAACCCTTTGACTTATTGTCAGAAAGTGTGTCGGAAGCCGCCGCTTTTGCGCACGGCTCCATCGGCCCATCGGCGAAAAGTGAGATTTGGCTGGGGAACTAGGACTCGAACCTAGAATGACGGTACCAAAAACCGCAGTGTTACCATTACACCATTCCCCAGCAGGAGCGGCGGCGGGCCGCGCGAGGGCGTGGGGATAGCGCAACGTCCGGCGCTATGCAACGCCCGGAAGCTTGCTTGCGGCGCTGCGGAGCCTCCTCTATAAGGCGCCCTCCCAAGTCGGAGTGTGGCTCAGTCTGGTAGAGCACCGCGTTCGGGACGCGGGGGTCGCAGGTTCAAATCCTGCCACTCCGACCATTCATTTCCCGCGATCACCCCGGGGAATCCCCTTCCCGCCAATATCCCCGAGAAGTGCGCGCCTTGGGCGACGGGGGCCTCGTGCGTCTGGCTCTCCGGATCGCCCAAAGCCGCGTTTTCACGCCTGCTCTCGGGTTTTTCTCCAGCCCCGAATCGGAACTGTACGCTCTGGCGCGCCCTTCCCTGCTAACGGGCAAAATTGCTGGGAAAGCCGACGTTTGGCGGCAACGCGGGTTGGAGCTCAGCGAGCCGCCGAACGCAGGCTCGCGAAGAGAGCCCGCTGCGCCGACCCGTCCAGCGATGGCTTCAGGACCAGGCAAGAACCGGCCAAGCATCTTCTGCCAACTGACGCCTGGCATGAAGGCAGGCTGGCGTGAGACCAAGTCGCTCGCGCTTCGCCCATGTCCATTTGGGCCGCCGCCGAGGCGGCCTGAAACCTCTCCCGCCGATACCTGAGAAGTCCCGCCGGTCCGTCGTGTCCGCCGCGCCGCCGCCTATCCCGCCGGCGGCTTGACGAAGAGGCCCCGACCCGTGGGAAGCGGAAAGACCGTCAGGCCGCGAGCCCGAAACCAGTCCATTTCGGCTTGAAATTGCGCCGCTGACGCCGACCAGCAGAAGTCGTCGAACACGATGACCCCGCCGGGAGAAAGCCGCGCGTAGAGCGCCTCCAGCGCGCCGATCTCCGCCGCGGCGTTATTCAGGTCGATATGGATAAAGGCGATCCGATCCGGACAGGCCTGGGTGAAGATTTCCGGAACCCGGCCCTTGGTGACCGTAATGTTGCCATATGCCGAAAAGCGCTCACGAACCTCCTCGAAGGTGAACGGCAGTCCATAGGACGCGGCGGTGATGGAGCGGCCGGCGTCCATCTGGTCCGCAGGCACGCCCTCGAAGGTGTCGAAGAGCCACCAATGCTTGTCCCAGCCGGCGAAGTCCACATAGTCGGCGATGAACTTCGTGGTGTGGCCCTTGTAGACCCCGAGTTCTACATAGTCTCCCGGGATGTCCTTGGCCTGTTGCGCGGCGCAAAGGACGGTGCTCAGGTTCCACTGCCAGTTCGAAATGCCCGCGGGGGCCAGTTCGAAGTCCTTCGCGTATCCGGTCCGACATCGGCCACAGCTTGCCCGTCGACAGGGGTGGATCCACGAGGACGAGCCTCCTGATCTGCGGCAGCCGCAAGGCCATGGCGACCAAGCCGCCGACGGATAGGCCCAGAACGATCAGGGGCCGGTCCTGGAACGCCTTGGCGATCGCCTCCCGAAACCCCGCGGCGAACACCCCGACCGAGCCGAAACCAATGGCGGCGAGCCACCATGGCCCGGCAGGCTGGCCAGGGCGCAGTCAACGTCCACGTGCTCGGGCAAGTGAGACAGGCTGTCACGCTCGGCGAAGGCCCCGCGGATCACGAGCAGCAATGGGCCCGAGGCGCCGAACACCTCCGGTCTGGCGGCCCATTCGATGGGCCCGAACGCCGTCTCGACGGCAAGTTTCTGCATAAAGCCCGGTTACCATGGACGCTCGTGCGCGCCACCCTGTCGAGGCGCAAGCCCACGGGCTTCATCGGCCCGGGCCAGGGCGAGGCCGCGCCCTAGACTCAAAAGTTTGGGCGCGTTCCCATCGCAAGACCGTATCCGCTTTTGCGGAACGCGCCTTACCCGACCGCGCCCACCACATGCACCTTCAGCGCCGGCGCGCGCGCGCTCGACAGGTCGACGATCACATAGGTGGGTCCTTGCCCGACGGTGTCGGTCGGCGACCCGGAATAGGCCGCGGTCGCCGTGTCGCTGACCAGCTCCAGGGCGGCGTGGTGGTGGCCGAGCGCCAGGTAATCGCAGTCGCTGCGCTCAATCTCGGCCTGGTGGATCGGCGACGAACGGTGGGTGTCGCCGCCGTGCGGCACGAACAGGCCGTGCGCCAGACCCAGCCACCATCGGCAACCGTCCGGCCGCGGCGGACAGCCGGCGAGCGGACGATAGTCGGGGGTGTGGTCGACCATCCCCTTGCCCCAGGCGGCCACGCCCAGGTCCGGCAGCCACGCGACCTCGCCCGCGTCCGCCGCCAGCAGGCGCACGTTGGGGATGTTATTGAAGTCGTGGCGCCGATAGATGGCGTGCTCGTCCATGCAGTCGTGGTTGCCCGGGATCATGACCACCGGGAAGGACAGGCGGCTCAGCGCCTCCATCGCCCAATGGATGGTGTCCGCGCCGGCGCTGTTCGATTCGAACAGGTCGCCCGCCAGCAGCAGCAGATCCGGCCGGTGCGCCCCCATCGCCTCCAGGGCGGCGGCGAAGGCCCGGCGCTGGCGGTCATTTCGCGCGGCGTCGCCGGAAGAGTCCGGGTCCAGGTGGATGTCGGAGCAATGGGCGATGCGCAGCGTGTCGGTCATGGGCCCAGGATGCACGGCCAGGGCGTCCGGGCGAAGCGCTTCCGACGGCGCGGAGCGACATCCCCGGGCCGGCGTCAGCTCGAAGCGTTGAGTACGTTCATGGCCGCCGCCTCGTTGGCGTAGACGGCGTGGCCAGCAGCGTCCTGGATTTCGAGACGCATGACCGCACCGTCGATGCTGTTCACCTGAGCCGTCACGTCGAAGGTGGACTCAAGCGGTATCCTGGCCATTGAACTTGAGAATTCCTGCAACACCTCGACATCAGAATACTGCTTTACCGACCGACCGTTCTGTATTTTCAACGACCCGGACACTTGGTCACTTGATCCGACGATGCATGTGCTCACCTGCATCTGGACGCCGGAGATCCTGCAGGTCAGCACGGCGGTGTATGTCGGCGCGGCGTCGGCGGGCTGGCTTTCCGCCTCCCCTGTGGTCTGAGACGATACCTCCGCGTCCTGCTGCTCCAGCGGCGAAGATTCCCGCTCAACAGGCTCTTCCGTCCGCGCTGGCGCAAGCTGTGCGACCTCGTCCAAGGGCGCAGCCTCTTCAGTGGATGCAAACTGGTATAGGGTGATCGCCCAACATATTGGGATAAGCACTGAGAAGATCGACAGACCCGTAATGACTTTCCAGGTCTGTGCGGTTCCAAACCGGCCTTCGGTGATTTTTGAGAACGCCATTACGTCAGGCCGCCCGAAGAATTGTTTTCTTTTGCTGGGCGAATTCGTCCTGGGTGAGCACGCCCTGGTCCCGAAGCCGCGCGAGTTGCTCAAGGCTGTCAAGCATGGCCTTGGCCTGTTCAAGGGACGGGGGCGTCATGATCTGCGAAGGCGTGGCCGCCGGCGATGGCGGCTTCTCAGGCGCAGCGGCGGTCTTGCGCCCGCTCTCGGAAATCGCCGTCGACAGGTGGCCCAGCATCTTGCGCCGGCGATACACCCAGAGCTTCTGAGATGTCCCGTCAACTAGATGAATCGTCATATACTGAAAGACGAAAAACGGGATGATCATGATGTAAAGGTTGAGCAACCCGAGCCCGAAAAGCACATACCATATTGTCCAGTGCCGGACTCTTTCGACCCTCTCGATCTCGATCAACTCGGCTTGGCCGATGACCTCGCCGCTCTTCGGGTGGCGAAGAATCAGCCGGTCCTTGGTGAGATAAAGACGGCCCACACGGTGGCCCCAGAAATTGGCCAGACCGCCCCGGGTGACGAAGATGGTATCGGTCAGGTCGCGGGTTTGGGGCTTGGCGGCCATTCTCGCTCTCGATGCAACTCCTGCGCGACAATGCGGATAAGTCGTAAATGAAGCTTTAGGTCTGGACAGGCGCTTTTCTAGACGTCCATGCGGTCGTCGGGCCTCCCGGTGTCCGTATCCCCATGAAGACTCAGAACGTCGCGACCTTGCCTCAAGCGCTACACGCGCTCGACCCGGCCCGGCCCCCTACGGCGCCTATCCGAGCAGGAACGAACCAGAGTCCGGCGCGATCGTCTCGGGAAGGTCCTGCAGCACGTCCGGCGGTTCCGCCGGCGCGGCGGCCCTTTGCGCGAGCACCTGCCCGACCGCGATCGTCAAGGCGTCGCCCCCGCCCACCATCACATAGGCGTCCTCGCTTCCATCGCCGTTGAAGTCGAGCCCGAGGCGGGCGCCGGCCATCGGTCCGCCGGCGGACAGCGCCGACAGGGCGGCCAGAGGCGCGGCCATGTCGGAGACCGGGGTGTTGCTGACGACGACGACCTGCGATCCGAGGGCGGCCTCCAGCCGGTCCCCGTCGCCCGGCTTGTAGTCGATCACCCAGCCCAGAGGCGCAGGCGGGGCCGTCGCGGCCTCCGGGGCCGGACTGGCGTCGGGCTGGGGCGTCGCCTGGGCGGGCGTGGCGAGGACGAAGGCGTCGGCGCCGGAGCCGCCGACGGCGATGGTGTTCCCGCGCAGGATCAGGCGGTCGTCGCCAGGCCCGCCGTTCAGGAGGTCGAACTGTCCGTCGGGCGCGCCGCGTCCGTCCAGCAGGTCGGCGCCGGGGCCGCCCGACAGGGTGTCGGCGCCGGGTCCGCCGTGCGCAAGCTGAAGCGTCCCCGCGCCGGCGGGCGTCTCGGCCGCCGCGGGCGCCGAAGGCTCGCTCGCCGCGGCGGCGGGCGCCGGGCTCTGCGCAGGACCGGCCCCCAGGGCGTCTGTGTCGAGACCCGGGGCGGTCGCCGGCGGGGAGTCCGCCAGCGCCGACAGGATGGCCGCCGCGGGCTTGCGGGGCAGGTCGTCCGCATCGGCCGCCCGGGCGCGCGGGACGGGTTCCAGAGGGAGCATGGCCACGAGGCCCGCATCGCCCGCGGCGCCATGGTCGTCCGGCGCCGGCCCGGCCGGCGCAGGCGGCGCATCCGGCCCAACGGCCGGCTGGCTCTCGAAGAAGAAGGCCGCGGCGGCCATCAGCGCCAGCAACGACTGCGCCTCGCGGCCGCGCAGGCTGACCACCACGTCGTCGCCGGCCGCGCGCAGCCCGGCGCCCAGCAGGCGCCCGAGGGCGTCCCAGAGGCTGTCGCCGTGCTGGATGGCGTCCGGCGCCGCCTCGTGCACCACGAACCGGCCATTGATCCGCGCTACATGCACCAGCACGTCCCCGTCGTCGTCGGTGACGACGCACCAGGGATCGCCGGCGTCCGAGGATCCGAACACCGTCGACACCTTCGCGTCATTGGACGAGAGGCGTTCGGCGAGCTCTTCCAGGCGCGCACGCTCGGAGGCGGTCCAGTCGCCGCCCAGCTGCGCCCGGGTGAGGAAGGGCAGCACCTCGCCCAGCGACGGCGACGGCATCAGGCGCCCACCTGGCGGACGCCCACCTTGTCGCCTTCCTCGTCCAGGAACAGCAACCTGTAGAGCTCCGGCTCATAGTAGCGCAGCAGGGTGCGGGCGAACTCGGCGGGCGGGTGGCCGATCGCGTGGGCCCAGGCGCCCTGGGTCTCGATCGGCACCCGCCCCAGGCCGCTCTCCACCTGGGAGACGAAGGTGTAGTAGCGCAAGCCGCACCGCTCGGCGAGTTCGGCCTGGGTGAGGCCCGCCGCTTCGCGGCTGGCCTTGAGCCATCGTCCGGCTTCCTGACGCAACCGCTTGTTGAGCGCGGCGCGGGCCGGATCCACGGCGGGTCTTGGCATCGGATGTCCCCTGGGCGCGGCCGATCGAAGCGTGATCACGCGGTTGTGTACAGTTTAAACTTAACTACCGATAAATTCACTCGTATGTTCTCGTCATGTCGAGGCTAGTTCTTTTACGAGCACAAGGCACGGACTTTCTGAGCGAACCGACCGGTGTCGCTCCTGGGCTCACGTACGGTGAGGAGAGCGTCTGGCCGCCGTCCATGCGGCGCCAGACGGACGGCGGCGAAACGGCGACCTCCCCTGCCCGTTTCGCCGCCGGACACCGGCCCCGTCGCGCCCCGGACAGGCGGGCGGCATGCTGACGCCCGCGCCGCCCGACCCGACGCTGCTTCTGATCATCGGCGGCCTGTGTTTGATCGCGGGGCTGGTGAGCCGCGTCCGATCGGGCCGGATCCCGGGTCGCAGCCGCGGCGGCGGCGCCGCGCTGGTCGGCGCCGTGGGATGCGTGCTTTGCGGCGCGACCGCGATCGCCGCCGATCCCGCGACGCTGATGACCACCCCGGTGGCCCTGGCGGTCAGCCTGGGCGTGCTGGATGCGGCGCTGGCGGGCATCAGCCTCGCCGCCGAAGGCCGATGGACCCGGCGGCGAACCCAGCGAGGAACCCAGCGGCCAACCGCGACCGCATGGTGACGTCCGAGACCCAAGCTTAACATCTCTTTGAGGTCGTGACCTAGGTCACAGCGGACCTTCGCCACGTCCGGCATGTTCGGGGCATCGCAAGTGCCTGTTGCTTCCGGAGCGCCCCGTGACCCTCCTCGTCCCACCCGCCGTCGCCGCAATCCCTGCCGGGACGGGCCAGGGCTCGCGCCCCGCCGACGCCTTCCGCGCCGAACTCGTGGCGATGATCCCGAAGCTGCGCGGCTATGCGATGGCGCTGACCCGGTCCAGCGCCGAGGCCGACGACCTGGTGCAGGACGTCCTGCTGCGCGCCTGGCGGTTTCGCGACGGCTACCAGGCCGGCGGGAACATGAACGCCTGGCTGAACCGGATCCTGCGCAACACCTTCTACACGTCGGTGCGCGCGCGCGCCTCCACGGTCCAGGACGTGGACGGCAAGCACGCGGCGCAGGTGACCTGCGAGCCGGACCAGGAGTGGCGGCTCAAGCACGCCGAATTGCTGGCGGCGATCGGCCAACTGACCGAGCTGACGCGCGAAGCCCTGCTGCTGGTGGTCGCCCAGGGCCTCAGCTACGAGGAGGCGGCCGAGATCAGCGGCTGCCCGGTGGGCACCATGAAGAGCCGGGTGAACCGGGGCCGCGAGCGGCTGGCGCAGTTGCTGGACGAGGCGCCGATGCGGCGACCGCCCGCCCTGCCGGCGGCGCGATCCGCCAACCTCTTCGGCGGAACCTCGGATCGAGGCCGCACCCAATGGCTCGCGGCGACCGCCGCCGCCTGAACGCCGGTCCGCGCCGGCGAAGGCCCGACCACATCCGGGTCGGGCCTGGGCGTGGAGGCGCCTGGCGTACCCCCCGCCATACGCGCCTCCACGCCCGTTTTTCGCCTCAGCGCCGGTCCAGCCCTCCAGTCAGGACGCGCAGGCGCTCGACGTCGGTCAGCCGCACGCCCCCCGACGCGATCTCCACCCAGCCATGCCGCACCCATTCGTGGAGCTTGCGGTTAACCTTCTCGCGGGAGGCGACGAGCCGCCGGGCCATCTCGGTCTGGGTCAGGGACACGAGGCCGCGCCCGCGCTGCTCGGCCAGCAGCAGCCGCGCCAGCCGGCCGCCGAGGTCGAGCAAGGTCTCCGCCTCCAGTGCGGCGTTGGCGGCCCGCAGCCGATGGCTGAGCTCGACGATCAGCGCCACGGCGATCTTGGGTTCCGCCTCCAGGGCCGTCACCAGCGCCGCCCGGGGAATGCGCCACAGGCGCGCGCGCGTCGCCGCGACGATGTCGGCCGAGCGCCGGCCGCCGTCCAGGGCCGCCATCTCGCCGACGATCTGGCCCGCGCCCAGACCGACCAGGCGCATCTCCCGTCCCGCGGCGGAGTCCATGCGCGCTTCGACCTGGCCCTCCAGCACCACGAACACGGCGTCGCCCGGATCGCCCGCCCGGCACAGCAGCGCGCCCGCGGCGAGGCTCACCGGCGAACCAGCCGCGGCCAGGCGTTCGGCCGCGGCGGCGGACAGGTGGTGCAGCACCTCGCTGGCGGCGAGCGCGGCGACCACCGGATCGATGGCCGGGCCGCTCATGGCGGACAATCGCAGCGGTCGAAGACCATCACGTCTCACTGAAAGTTGAGTTCAGCACCTGGAAATCATTCCCAGTCAGCTTCCCGGATCAAGGGGCCAAGGTCGGCCAGCCGACAAGGCGCGACCGCACGACGGAGGGCGTCCTGCAGCAAGGCGTCTACACCTTTGTCTTCAAGATCTCCCCCGGGCGGCGGCTTGCGCTGAAGCGCCTGCTGGCGAGCTGGGAGCCTGACGGAGCCGGCGCCGCGGCGCTGGGCTTCGCCGACATCGACAGCGTCCACTTCGCGTCGGTGACGGTGTTCGAACGGGCGTTCCTCGATCCGCTGCTGGTGATCGAGTGCAATTTCGACGGGCGTCTGGCGGATTTCCTGCCGGTGTTCGCCCGCAAGGCCGGCGGACTGGCTGCGCTGCTCAACTGCCGGATCGGCCCGCCGGTGGACAGCCCGCAGTCTATCGTCGAGGTTCTGCGGGCGGCCGCCGTGAAGCCGGCGGCCCGGCACATCGGCGCACTCGGGCTGTCGCGCCGGGAGATCCTCGCCTCCGAGACGCTGGTCGAGGCCGCGCGCGCGCACCTGGGCGCCCAACAGGTCGGCTTTTGCCAAGCGGACGCCGCGACCGTGGCGGACGCTTTGCGGCAGGCGTTCAAGGACAAGTGTCCGCCGCTGACGCCGCGGCGGACAATGTCGGAGGCCGTGGTCGCGGCCGCGCCGCTCGCCTTCGTCGCGCTGGGCGTCCCGGCCGCGCTCCTCTGGGCCTGTATCCGTTTCCATTCGATCTGGCCGCTGGCGGCGCCTCTGCTCCTCGCAGCCGCGGCGGCAGGGGTCTTCCTGCGGGCCGAGCGCCGCGAGCCGGTCCGCGAGCGCCCGGAGGAAGGCTCCGACCTGGCGGCGCGCAAGGAAAACCGGCCCGGGGTCGTGCAGAACCATTTCTCGTCGATCGCCCCGCTGAAGATCGGGCCGGTGCGATGGGTCTCGCTGCGCGCCTTCATGTGGCTGCTGGACCAGATCGCGCGGGTGTTCTTCACCAAGGGCAAGCTGGGCGACATCCCGTCGATCCATTTCGCCCACTGGAGCGTCGTGGACCAGGGCTCCAGCCTAATCTTCGTGTCCAACTACGGAGGGACCTGGGAGTCCTACCTGGATGACTTCATCCAGAAGGCCGCCAACGGCCTCACCGGCGTCTGGAGTCATTGCCAGGGGTTTCCGGCCAGCCGCTGGCTGGTCAAGCGCGGCGCTCGGGACGAGCGGGCCTTCAAGCAGTACGCCCGCGACACCCAGGCGGCGGAGGCGCTCTGGTTCACCGCCTATCCGGGACTGACGACACGCCGGATCAACAACAACCGCGCGATCGTGGAGGCGCTGGCGGGACGCTCCAGCGAGCCGCCCGCGCGCTGGCTGGCGAGGATCTGAGGCATGGGGTTGGCGAAGCAAGAGATCCAGGGCCTGGTGTTCAGCGGCTACGCCAGATGGCCGAGGTCGCGCCTGCGGCTGCTGCGGATCACCGACGCAGAGGCGGCGCGCCGATGGCTGGGCGAGGAGGTCGAGCGCCTGACCTATGGCTCGGGTGACAAGGCCAGGGCCACGGCCGCCGTGCACTGCCGCAACCTGGCTTTCACCCACGACGGCCTGAAGCTGCTGGGCCTGCCGGACCAGGGGCTGGTCGGCTTCGAGAAGGCCTTCCGCGAAGGCATGACGACCCCGCAGCGGTCCCAACTGCTGGGCGATGCGCCGGGGGCGCCGAGCGACACGGCGAAATGGCGATGGGGCGCCGATCCCGCGCAGCCCGTCCACGTCCTGCAGCTGCTCTATGCGCGCGACGATGACGCGGCGGACCGCCTCCTGCGTGATGAGATCATCGCCACGCAGGCCTGCCTTGCGGACGTCACCCCGCCCTGCGCCATCTACCTCACCGACGACGGCAGGGAGCATTTCGGCTTCGCGGACGGCATCTCCCAGCCGGCCTACGAGGGCGTCGATCCGCCCGGCGACGCCGGCTATGCGGCGCGGCGCCTCGCCACCGGCGAGCTGTTGCTGGGCTATCGGGACAGCCTGGACAACATCAGCCTCGGCCCTGTGGTGGACCCGCAGGCGACCGGCGCGGCGGTCCTTCCCCAGACCGCGGACGGGCTCGGCGACTTCGGCCTGAACGGCGCCTACCTCGTCTGCCGGCAGATGCGCCAGGACGTCGGCGCCTTCGAAGCCATGCTCGCGCAGCTGGCGGCGTCGTCCGCCATGGCGACCCTTCTGCCGGACTGGACGGCGGCGGAACGGGCTGACTGGGTGGGCTCGCGCATCGTCGGGCGCTGGCGCAGCGGCTGCCCGGTGACGGCCAGCCCCGACCGCGACGACCCGCAGTTCTCAGGGCGCAACGCCTTCCTGTTCGAAGCCGCGGACGGAAAAGGGCGCGCCTGTCCGTTCGGCGCCCACGTCCGCAGGGCCAACCCGCGCGACAGCCTGTTCGAGCCCTGGAAGACCACCCGCGGCCGGGACGCCGACAAGACCCTCGCCGACAACGACCGCCGGCGTCTGCTGCGGCGCGGGCGCGCCTTCGGGCCCCCCTTCAGGGAGGCGCCCGAAGCCGAGCGCGGCCTGGTCTTCCTGGCCCTCGGCGCCAGCATCGAGCGGCAGTTCGAGTTCGTGCAGCATTCCTGGGTGCTGAATCCCAACTTCGCCGGCCTGGCGAACGAGACCGACCCGCTCGTGGGCGCGGCCGACACCACCCTGACGCTGCAGGCCCGGCCGTTCGCCCGCCGGCTCGACGGGGTGAAGGCCCAGGCCTGGACCGAGGGCGGCGGCTATTTCTTCCTGCCGAGCCGGGGCGCCATGCGGTTCCTGGCGGCGCAATAGCGGCGCAACAACGTCGAACTTGGCCTTAATAAGGTCCGGCCGAAGCTGGATCGTGGCCTCGTGGACGATCGCGCGCTGCAACCTATTGCTTTAGGGCGCAACCGGGGCTGAAACCGGCGTCTGCTATCGACGCCGCTTAGCGGCCGGCGATCGATCCGATGTGAGGGGCTTTAGGATTGCGCGACCCGCCCACAACAGGGACCTCCATGAGGTGCCCGCGATGCGGCGCCTCCGTCGGCGCGGGCGGGCTCTATTGCAGCCAGTGCGGCGCGGCGCTGGTGGGCGAGCCCAGGGCTGCATCCGACCCCGCGCGGACCGCGGACGAGCGGCGCCAGGTCACGGTGCTGTTCTACGATCTCGTCGGCTCCACCCGGCTGGCGCAGAGCTCCGATCCCGAGGATTTCAGCGAGGCGCTGGCGGTCTTCCACCAGCGGGTGGAGACGGAGATGTCCGCCCTGGGCGGGGTCCTGGGCGCCCGCCTGGGCGACGGGGCGATCGTCTACTTCGGCTATCCCGACGCCTATGAGGACGCCGCAGAGCGGGCGGTGCTGGCCAGCCTGCACGCCGTCGCCGCCGCGGCCGAGGTGGTGCTGCCGGGCGGCGGGCGCGCGATCGCACGGGTCGGCGTGGCGACCGGGCCGGTGGTCATCCGCCGGGTGGCGGCCGGCCGCGGCAACGAGGTGGTCGGCGCCACGGCCAACCTTGCGGCCCGGCTGCAGGCGGCCGCGCCGCCGGGCGCCGTGGTGATCGCCCAGACCACGCGACAGATCGTGGGCGACCTCTTCAGGCTGGAAGATCTCGGGCCGGTAACCGCCAAGGGCTACGCCGACGGAGTGCGCGCCTGGAAGGTGGTCGGCCGCGGCGACGTCGACCGGTTCCGCGCCCTGCGGGCCGGCGCCCAGGCGCCGCTGGTGGGCCGCGGCGCCGAGCTGCAGCAACTGGTCTCCGCCTGGCGGCGGACGGCGGCGGGTCGCGCGGGCGTGGCGCTGATCGCCGGGGATCCGGGCGTGGGCAAGTCGCGCCTGGCGGCGGCGCTGGTGGCCCAGCCGGAGCTGGCCGACGCCGCCGTGCTGCGATTCTTCTGCACGGCTCACACGCAGAATGCGCCGCTCCGCCCCTTCGCCGACCAGCTCCGCCGGGTTTCCGGCCTGGAGCCCGACGATCCCCCTGCGGAGCGCCGGCGCAAGCTGGTGGCGTTCCTGTCCTCCGACACCACCGCCGAAGACCTCGCCATGCTGGGCGCCCTGGTCGGCCTGCCGATCGCACCCGGCTCTGCGCTGGCCGGGCTCGAGCCGGCGCAGCGGCTGGACCGCACCCTGGGCGCCCTCAGCCGCCAGGTGCAGCTTCTCGCCCGCCGCCGCCCGGTCGTGATCCTGTTCGAGGACGCCCAATGGGGCGATCCCACGTCGCTGGGCTTGATAGAAGCCTTCCAGCGCGGGGCGATCGCGGGTCCGATCCTGCTGGTGGTGACCGCGCGCCCGGAGTTCCGCCCCGGGTGGACCACCGCTGCGCGGGTGACGTCGGTGTCGCTGGCGCCCTTGCTTCCCGAGGAGAGCGACGTGCTGCTCACGCGCATCGCCGGCGGCAAGGGGCTGCCCGCAGCGGTGCGGCGGCTGATCCTGCATCGGGCGGACGGAGTGCCGCTGTTCCTCGAGGAGATCACCCGCGCCGTCGTCGAGGCGCGGCAGGCCGAGGCGGCGCCGGGCGCCGAGATGGACGTGCCGACCAGCCTCCAGGACTCGCTGCTCGCCCGCCTGGACCGGCTGCAGCACGGCAAGGCCCTGGCGCAGGTGGGCGCCGTGATCGGGCGAGACTTCTCCCAGGAGCTGCTGGCCGAACTCACCGGCCAGGACGCGGCCAGCTTGCGGACCGGGCTCGAGCAGCTCACCCAGGCGGGCCTGGTGGTCGCGGGCGGCGGCGCGCAGCGGCCGGTCTACCAGTTCCGCCACGTGCTCATCCAGGAATCGGCCAGCGGCACCCTGCTGAAGGCCGAGCGGCGGCGGCTGAACAGGCGACTCGTGGAGGTGCTGGAGCAGCGGTTCCCGGATGTGGCGCGCGCCGAGCCGGAACGCCTCGCCCGCCACGCTGCGGAGGCCGGAATGACCGCCACCGCCGTCGGTTACTGGCTGAAGGCCGGGCTCCAGGCCCTGGGACAGTCCGGCATGTCCGAGGCGATATCGCGGCTGAAGGCCGGGCTGGCGCTGGCCCAGACCCTGCCGGCCGACGAGCCGCGTTGGCGCCTGGAGCTCGACCTGGAGATCGCGCTCGGCAAGGCGCAGATCGCCACCATTGGCTATGCGCCGGCGGCCACGGGCGAGACCTTCGCCCGCGCCCAGGCCCTGTGCGCGGCGCTGGGCCAGCCGGCGCAGTGGCTCACGGTCCTGCACGGCGAATGGACCCACGACCTGCTGCGCGGCCGCCTGGGCGCCGCGCGCGCCCGGGCCGACGAGCTGCTGGCCCTGGGCGAGGCCCGCGGCGACGCCCTCCACACCCTGATGGGCTGCCGGCTCCAGGGCGTCACGGTGTTCCCG
>Ga0268265_10002524_pt1 | contig 13696 bp, 7 predicted proteins | sample KBSSwiS52_FD_190355 | JGI IMG/M metagenome (GOLD analysis project Ga0268265, IMG submission 190355) | Switchgrass rhizosphere microbial communities from Kellogg Biological Station, Michigan, USA - KBS Switchgrass S5-2 (SPAdes) (version 2) | ecosystem: Host-associated > Plants > Roots >... | reverse complement strand
GGCGGCGCTCGTGCTCGCGGTGATCGGACTTCCGATTGCGGCGGTGCTGGGTGTGCTCGCGCTGCCTGTGCTGTTGGTGCTGTTCATCGTGGGACTGCCAATTTTCCTGGTGCTGCTCGTGGTCGGGGCGGTGGTTGGCGTGCTGTTCGGTGTGCTGGGCGCGTTCGTCGGATTGACGGTGGGCGCGATCAAGCTGGTGCTGTTCGTCGTGCTGCCGGTCGCGTTCGTGGGGTGGTTGCTGATGCGGCTCATTGGCGGGCGGCAGCGAGCGTACTCGGCCTAGTGGCGTGGGGTTTGTCTCGGCCGAACCGGTGTGCGCGGCTGCCGCCGATTCGCCCACGTTGTTGGAGGGAGGGCTGCGGGTTACATTCCGCGTTCCTGCTTTCGGGCCGGTGCTTGAATTGGCTAACGGGGCGGGTGGAGTAGACGGGACGTAGCGCAGCCCGGTAGCGCACCTGAATGGGGTTCAGGGGGTCGCGGGTTCAAATCCCGCCGTCCCGATCGAGTAAGCGACTGATAGTCAATGCAATGAGAAAGCCCGAGACGCGTCGTCTCGGGCTTTCTGTTTGCCGGGTAAGCACCGCGTAAACACGGCACGTTTCAACGACATTCAGCGGCTACGTGCGATGTCACACCTCTGCCGTGTGTGCGCATAAAAGAAATAGGTCCGCCAAATAGACCATTAGGAGCTCGCGCCGCCTCCGTTCGATCGTGCGACGTAGCTCACCTGATGACGCGCGGTCCCACTGCGTTAACGTCCGTTGCTCAGCTCGTCGGCCCCATCGAAGCGGCGAGCTTCACCCATACCACGACGGTTTCGGGCGGTGTGGGTCCGACGCCAGTGTCGGGCGGCTTCTCATACGTCCTGTTGACGCAGTCCGGCATTGATGGATTTGGAGCCGCGTGAGGCGGCCGACTTCACGTACGTGCCGACGCGGCCCGGACAGGTGATGCCGGAAGAATGGTACCCGAGGGGACCGCGTATCACCCTCCCGGCGGAAGTGCAGCACGCGGCGTGAGCCGATTCGCGCCCATTTGTCGACTCCAGAGATAGGAGCACCTACTGGCCACAGCGATTTTCGCGTTCCACAATCCACCCTCATTGTCTCGGATGGGCCGCATGATCACGGCAGAATCCCTCACCCGTGTCGCACTGTTCGCTGCCCTCCCAGACCATGAGCGCGCATCGCTCGCTGCACGGGCAGCAGACGTCCGACTCCGCCAGGACGAGTGGCTGCTGTCCGAGGGTCAGACGGTTGGGTTCTACGCGCTCCTCGAAGGAAAGCTGGCCGCGGTGAAATCAGTAGGCGGACAGCAGCGCGAGCTCTTGTTCTACCAGCAGGGCGACTACTTCGGGGAAGTGCCGCTGCTCCTCGGATCGCCTGCGGTGACAAGCGTCAAGGCGCTCGAGCCTTCCCGCGTCATGCAGCTCGATGCGGCAGACTTTCATGATCTCATCATGCACTGCCGCGCGTTGAATGGTGCGATACTGAAGACGATGGCGCGGCGTGTTGGGCGTATTCAGGAAGTCGTCGTCGAGTCGTCCGCGCCCGTCGCGACCGTCATCGGCCGTCGACAGGATCCGACTTGCTTTCAGCTTCGCGAGTTCCTCGCACGGAATCACGTCAACTTCGCGTGGCGAGATCTCGATGATCAGGAAGGAATACAGCGGCTCGTGCACGATGGGTTGCTTCGCAGCGCCAACGAGGCGGCGACGGCGTTCTCCAGGCTCTCAATGCCGCTCGTGATCTTGCCAGGTGGTCGTCGACTCGAGGCACCGTCATTCCGCGAGCTGGCGGACATTGTCGGGCTCCAGACGAAGCCGAAGCACACCGACTACGACGTCGTGATTATCGGTGGTGGACCCGCTGGATTGGCTGCGGCTGTTTATGGGGCGTCCGAGGGATTGAGCACACTCCTGGTCGAGCGCCTTGCATGCGGTGGTCAGGCCGGCACCTCGTCGCGCATCGAGAACTACCTCGGATTCCCGGCTGGGTTGTCGGGCGATGATCTCAGCGTGAAGGCTCGGCAGCAGGCGCTGCGCCTCGGCGCCGAGCTGCTGGTCACCCGTTCCGTGGCTTCGATCGAGCTCGGCAATCCTACCGAAGCCGATGGCATGCCACACACCATCGTCCTCGATGGCGACTGGTGCCTAACGACCAAAGCCATCGTCATCGCTACGGGGGTGCAGTGGCGACGGCTCGAGACACGTGGGATCGAACGCCTAACGGGTCGAGGCGTCTGCTACGGGGCAGCGCGCACCGAAGCGCTCGGCATTCGTGGCCGCCGCGTCCACATCGTCGGCGGCGGAAACTCCGCCGGGCAGGCGGCGCTGCTGTTCTCCAGCTACGCCGAGTCGGTGACGATGCTCGTGCGTGGCTCATCGCTCGCGGCCAGCATGTCACAATACGTGGTCAGCCAGCTTGCGACGAAGGCCAATGTGACCGTCGAAACTCAGGTCGAAGTGATGGCGGTCGAGGGCGCCGACCGGCTCGAAGCCCTCGAGCTGGCGGTTGGGACGTCGCGCAAGCGAGAACGGCGTGACAGCGATGCGTTGTTCGTCTTCATCGGAGCGCAGGCGGAGACGTCGTGGCTGCCGGAGGGCATCATCCGCGATCGGTGGGGCTACATCTGTACGGGACGCGACGCGAAGGATCTGCTCGGCGGCCAAGGGGCGGGCGCTTGGCCGCTCGATCGTGATCCGTTCCAGCTGGAGACGAGCGTGCCAGGAATCTTCGCGTCGGGAGACGTTAGGCACGGGTCGATCAAGCGCGTGGCCTCGAGTGTCGGCGGAGGGAGCATGGCGATCGCGTTCGTCCAGCAGTATCTCGCGGAAATTGCTGAGACCTCCTCGGCGGCATTATCTGGGTAGAGGGCACCACTCCTTGAAACAGACGCACCCCGTCAGCCGCGCTCCCTGCCACCGGGGACGTCCCTCGCTCGTGTGGTAGCGGTCGCTCGGCTTCCGCCCTGGGCCATAGTTCACGAACACCCAAGGAGCCGAAGGGAACGATCTATCGGCTGCGTATCCGGGTATGCCCTTGCCATACCCGGTGGGTCTGGCCAAGATCTCCCGCGTACGCCATTCGCACATGCGAGAGTCACGCACATGCCCACGCACGGATTGCTCCGGCGCCTCGTCTCTCCTGCGGTCGTCGTCGCCGCAACTCTGTCCACTCCGCTCGATGCGCAGGCTCAGCCGTCGAGCCCCGCAACAGCACCGCGTATCGCCGTCGGCCCGAACCTCCGCCTGATCCCGGGCCAGCATAACGAGATGTGGGTCGCGGTGAGCCCCACGAACCCGAACGTGATGGTCGCCGTGGCGCAGCAGCAAAGCGGCGATTCGCTCGGTGTCGGGGGACGCCATGCGTCAACAATGGTCTCGCGCGACGGCGGGAATACGTGGACCACCGTGCGCCTCCCCGGCTACACCGGCGGCGCGTTCGATCCGATGGTCGTCGTCGGCCCCGGAGGGCGCTTCTACGTGATGCAGTGCGTGATCGGCGGCTCCTTCGCCCGCGCGCTCAGCGGCCCCGAGGCGTCGCAGCCAGCATCTATCCGCGTCTGGACCACGACAGGCGACGCGTGGTCGTGGGACGGGCCCACGGAGATCCGCCCGTCGGTGCAGCCCGACCACGCGCGGCTCGTCGTCGACATGACGAACGGTCCGCACCGGGGACGGGTGTACCTCGCCTGGAACGACGTCTACGACTCCTTCGTGCGCAACCAGTACGCGATGTTCCTGCAGTACTCCGATGACAACGGGAAGACCTTCACGGACCCGATGCTCATCGACATGCGCCCCGACGGCAAGCTCGTGGCCACCGAGCCGGTCGTTCTCTCCGACGGCACGGTCCTCGTCACCTATTACCAGTACTGGAACCCGCTTGGCGACCCGCGCAACAACAAGCTCCCGATGTTCGTGCGGCGCTCCACCGACGGGGCAAAGACGTTCAGTCCGCCCGAACAGGTCTTCGACTTCGGCCCGCACATCTGGCCCGAGCGTCGGGGCGAGTTCGCCATGGCCTTCTCGCTGCCGATCTTCGTCGCCGACACGTCGTCGACCAGCCCGTACCGCGACCGCGTCTACGCCACTTGGGACGACACGCGGAGCGGGCAATCGGACATCTGGTTCTCGAAATCCGCCGACAAGGGGCGCACCTGGTCCGGCCCCCTTCGCATCAACGACAACACGCCCGGTGCCCCACTCGGCGTCGCCGACCATCGCATGACGCCAGTGGTCGCGGTGACTCCCAAAGGCGAGGTCGGCATCGCCTGGTACGATCGCCGAGCCGATCCGGCGCGACGCTGCTGGGACTACATGTTCGCGTATTCGACCGATGGAGGGCAGCGATTCAGCGCGAACCAGCGCGTGTCGTCGGCGGTGAGCTGTCCCCCGCCGCAACGAGGCCCCGAGGCGTACGTGCACAACTTGAGTCCGCACGACGACCCGAACCGTCCCCCGGATTCCGTCGCGACGCGCCTCACGACGATGGAGCGATTCGCCGTGTCGGGGCCGGAGTGGGTGCGCCGCGCGCGCAACGAGGCCAACAAGAACCTAACGAACGGCCGCATCGTCGTGTCGTTTGATGGATCCCGTAACTTGTTCGCGGGCCACTATACAGGGCTTGCATCGGATCGCAACGGAGCGTTCGCCGCGGTGTGGGCCGACCGCCGGAGCGGCCGCCAGGAGCTTTACGGCACCCGCATCACCCTCGGTCCCCCGACCGCACCGCCGTCCAACCTCGCGGAAACCGACGTCACCAACCGGGTGGAGGTCGTGACGAGCGCTCCGGTCTATGACGCCGCGAAGTCGACGGTGCGCCTGCAGCTACAGGTGCGCAACGTGTCGCAACAGCCCGTCTACGGGCCGGTCCGCCTCGACATCGTTGGGATCCTGAATGCGGCTGGTCAGCCAACCGCGGAGCGGGTGGATACCGCCGGCACGGCCGTCACGTCGCCGGAGGTCTCGTTTGTCGGAAAACTCGGCTCGGCGGACACGCTGCTGCCGCGCGGGGTGAGTGAGTCGGTGGAGGTCGTACTCAAACTCCGGCCGGGAGTCGGGTTCGACACCGCGCTCGACTTCCGCGTGAAGGGACGTATTACTCGTTAGGCTCTCTACCGGGAGGATCGCGATTCCTCGACTTCGCGCTGCGCGCTCCGCTCGGAATGACTCACCGCCAATTGAGGTACAGCGTGCTTAACACACTCGGTCGAGGCGCCGCGCTCCTGCTCATCGCCGCCACTTCACTCGCGGCGCAGAACATCGCCGTCACCGGCGCCACCGTCATCGACGGCACCGGCAAGGCGCCAATCGCCGATGGCGTCGTGGTCATCACCAATGGCCGCATCTCCGCGGTCGGCAAGGCGGGGACGGTTCAGGTGCCCGCGTCCACGCGCACCATCGACGCGCGCGGGAAGTACGTCATCCCCGGGCTGATGGACGCCAACCTGCACCTCTTCCTCAACCGCGATCTCGAAACGCTCATCAAGTACGAGGGGCGTTACCACGAGGTGGCGATCGAGGGCGCGCAGATCGCGCTCAAGAGCGGGCAGACGACCGTCTTCGACACCTGGGGTCCGCGTGACGCGCTCATCAAGGCGCGCGACATGATCCACTCGGGTCAGCAGCAAGGCAGCCGGATCTACCTCGCCGGGAACATCATCGGGTTCGACGGCCCCCTCACGGCCGACTTCCGCCTCACCGCGGCCCCCTTCGTGAGCAAGGCCTTCGCCAAGCGAATCAACGAGACGTGGGAGCTCGGCACTGGTCGGAAGCTTCTCTGGATGTACCCGCAGGAGGTGCGCGACTCGATCAGGAAGTACGCGGCGAGCGGCGTGGACTTCCTCAAGTATGGGGCGAGCGGCCACGTCGACATGAACTTCCTGACGTTCTCGCCGCGCGCGCAGCAGGCGATCGTCGAGGAGGGGCATCGTGCGAGGAAAACGGTCCAAGCGCACGTGACTTCGCCTGAGAGCGTCGACCTCGCCGTCGAAGCCGGCGTGGACATCCTCACCCACGGCGACATGTCGGGGCCGAGTCATCCGATCGCCGAGGAGACGTTGAAGAAGATCAACGCCGGCATCGAGCACCCCGTCCTGCGCAGCGAGTCGCGAACCATCGCCGCCGACACGATCGATCCCCGCGTTAGGCTCGGCGAGGGTCACTTCAACGCTCCCTACGCGCTCGAGGAGCTGGGGATGGACCACATGGAGATCCTCAAGACGGCGACGAGCAATGTTGCGCACGCGTACAAGTTTCCCGACGCGGTCATCAAGGACGGCAAGGTGGTTGACCTGGGCGCCTTGCCGACCGCGCCGCTGATTTCCGCGAAGACGAAGTCGTAGGCAATGGGATGTGTGTCCAGCTAACCGCCACGCTCGCCGCCACAATCGTGGTCGCGTCTTCGCTCCGCGGGCAGTCGCTCCCCCACGTCGTCTTCCGCACCGAGCGCGGCGAGATCGAGGTGGAGGTCGACACGATCCACGCCCCGATCACAGGGAAGAATTTCCTTCGGTACGTCGATGGCGGCTTCTTTACGAACGGGTCGTTCTACCGCGTCGTGCGCCAAGACAACCAGCCTAACGACTCGATTCGGATCGAGGTCATCCAGGCTGGAACGAGCCGCGACAAGCGCGGCCAAGGCTTTCCGCCGATCGATCTCGAGCGGACGTCGCTGACGGGCATCAAGCACCTCGACGGGACGATCTCGATGGCCCGCGCCGGCGCGAACACCGCCACGTCGAGCTTCTTCATCTGTCTGGGCCCGCAGCCTGCGCTCGACTTCGGCGGCATGAGGAACCCCGACGGACAAGGTTTTGCCGCCTTCGGGCGCGTGGTCCGAGGGCTCGACGTGGCCCGCCGCATTCAGGGCGAAGCGGCGACCGGCCAAAACCTCGTCACGCCCGTCGTGATCCAGGACGCTACACGCAAGGAGGGGCGGGACCGGTAGGTTCCCGCCTCGCCACTCATCCCAACGCGGAGCATTGGGCACGGCTCGACGCCACTCGCGTCGTTTCCGAAGCGCCTCATCACGACTGGACCGATCCAGTCTTGACGGTAGTTGTCTGCACACGGATCTTCGCCCCAGAGACGCTAGCTGACACGTACTCCCCTTCGCGCGTCGCGACGTGTGCGGTGCCGAGGCGTTCCCACTCAGTGCCAGGAGCAACCATGGAGCTCGCTGCATTGGTGAAAGCAGTCTTGCTGCCGCTCGCCCTCGGCTCACCATCGGCGCGGCCGGAAAGCACAGAGCGCTCGGACTCCTTCGTTTCCGCGGCGGAGAATGCGCGTTTCACAGGAACTATCAGAGGTCGCGTCGTCGAGGCGGGCTCTGGTGCACCCATCGCGGGCGCCACGGTCACCGTAGGCGGCACGCGTCTCGGTGTGATGTCGGGCAATGACGGCCGGTACGTCATCACTCAGGTGCCGGCAGGGAGCCAGGCGCTCACGATCCGGATGCTCGGCTATGCGCCGAAGACCGACAGGGTCTCCGTCACGGACAACGGCGAGGTCACCGCTGACTTCACCCTCGAGCGCTCGGCGTCGCAGCTCTCGGAGGTCGTCGTCACCGCGACCGGCGATCAACGAAAAGTGGAAATCGGCAACGCGGTGGCGACGCTGCGCGCCGACTCGCTCGTCGCGGTGGCGCCCATCACGTCCGTCGGCGATATGCTTCAGGGTCGCGTTGCGGGCCTGCTCACGTTCGCCAACGCGGGTGTCACGGGATCAGCGCCACGCATCCGCATCCGCGGCTTCAACTCGCTGTCCCAGCCTAACAACCCGATGATGATCGTCGACGGTGCACGCGTCGACAACACGACCGGCGCCGGCGCCGGTGGCGGCACGAACATTCAGTCCTACGGCTGGACCGCCGGATCGGTCACCGCGATGAATCCCGATGAGATCGAGTCGCTCGAGATCGTCAAGGGACCCGCGGCCGCGACGCTCTACGGAACGGACGCGGCGAACGGCGTGATCGTCATCCGGACCAAACGCGGCGCAGCGGGTGCGCCGAAGTGGAACTTGTACGCGGAAGGCGGGCTCATTCCCGGTCCGACGAAGTGGGACGACAACTACTACGCGTTCGGCAAGAACGCGGCGGGCCAGGCGTTGCAGTGCGTCAACCTCGCTCGCGCGGCGGGACAGTGCACCGTGGATAGCGTGAGTGTCTGGAGCCCGATGGACGATGCCCCGAGCTCGCCGGTCGGAACTGGAAACCGTCGCCAAATTGGTGCGCAAGTCGCGGGTGGAGCGCAGCAGCTCCGGTATTTCGTGGGCGCCGAGTGGGAGCGTGAGCGTGGCTACCTCGAGCTGCCGGACGTCGAGATCGAGCGCCTGAAGGCCCAGCGCGGTGGCGCCGACATCCCGGATGAACAGATCCACCCGAACTACCTGCATCGGACGGCGATCCGTGCCAACGGGTCCGCGACACTCGGAGCGAAGGCAGATCTGAACTTGTCGAACAGCCTCCAATTCCAGCGGAGCCAGATCCCCCTCAACACCGTCTTCACCGACGCGGCGTGGGGGTCAGGCTACAAGGACGCGTTCGACGGATGGGGCCAGCAGCGTCGGCCGGGCGAAACGTTCTCTATACGCGCCGCGGAGAAGCTACTCCGCCTCACCAGCTCGGCCAACGGGAACTACGCCCCGACCTCCTGGCTGACGACTCGCGCCACCATTGGCGTGGATGCCAGCTCGAATTTCTCGGACAACCTGCAGCGTCGCGGCGAAGGTGGAACCGCGCTCGCGCCGAGTCTCGGGCGCCGGCTCGACGTTCGCTCGACCACGGTCCTCTTCACCGGTGACGCGGGTGCGTCGGCGACGTTCAGCCTAACGCCGTCGATCGTGTCCAGGACCTCCGTCGGCGCCCAGTACAACCGCCGCGACCGTGGGATCACGACCGCCACCGGCACCAACTTGCCGCAGGGTTCGAGTACGCTCGCCGGCGCGGCGACGGTCACCAACAGCGAGGCGACCATCGAATCGGTCGTGGCCGGTGGGTACGTCGAGGAGCTGCTCTCGCTGAACGACCGACTGTTCCTCACGGCCGCCCTGCGCGCCGACGGCGCCAGCACGTTCGGCGAGAACTTCGAGACCGCATACTACCCGAAGGGCAGCGTCTCGTGGCTTGTGTCGAGCGAGAACTGGTTCCCGAAGACGAACGCCCTCTCGAGCCTCCGCTTCCGCACGGCATACGGTTCGTCAGGCGTGCAGCCGCCGGCCGACGCCGCGCTCATGCGCCTCCAGTTACAGACGGTGTTCGTGAACGGCACGACGAGCTCCGGCGCGATGCTGCAAACCCTCGGCAACCCCGATCTCGCACCGGAGCGCACGACCGAGCTCGAAGCCGGCGTCGACATCGACTTCTTCGGCGGGCGCGTGCGCCTCGAAGCGACCGCGTACGAGAAGCGGAGCGAGGACGCGCTCGTGCAGCGCTCCTACCCCCGCTCGGCGGGGCTGATCGCGACGGGGCAGCTCGACAACGTGGGTCGCGTGCGCAACCGCGGCGTGGAGGGCGTTCTCAACGGGATGGTCTTCAAGGCCGGTGGCACGGAGCTCAACGTCTCGCTGAACGGCTCGATCAACCACTCCAAGCTCCTCGAGCTCGACGAGAGCACGCGCCCGCCCGAAGACCGCTTCATCAAATTCGTGCAGGGCTACCCGCTCTTCGGGATGTGGGATCGCAAAATCCGCGGCTACAGCGACGCGAACAACGACGGCGTCCTGCAGATCAGCGAGGTGCAGGTCGACGATTCGGTCACGTTCATCGGCGTGACGAACCCGACGAACCTGCTCACGTTCACGCCCGTTCTCTCGCTGTTCAACGGGACGATTCGTCTAACCTCGATGTTCGTTTACAAGGGCAACTTCATCCAGACGAACTTCTCGGAGCTGAACAAGTGCGCGAGCTTCGGGGCATGCAAGGCGCGCAACGACCCGACTGTATCAGTCGCCGAGCAGGTGCCGTACGCGGGGTTCGCCGGCTCGACGCTCACGTATGCCGGCTACGCGGAGGACGGCACATTCACGCGCTGGGCGGAGGCGTCGGTGGTCTGGGATGCCACGCGCCAGCTCAAGCGCTTCCTCGGCAACCGCAGCGCCACGGTCACCCTCAGCGGACGCAACCTCGGGCTGTGGACGGACTACTCGGGGCTCGATCCGGAAGTCACGGCGAACCCGGACCTGACCGGAAACTTCGGCACGGTGTGGGACCTCGGATACGACAATCCGGTCTCGCCGCTGCCGAAGTACTTCATTCTGCGTCTTTCCCTCGGACTGTGAGGAGCCGACCGATGACTTCACGGATTTCTCGGCTCACCGCGGCCGCAGGCCTCACGTTGACGATTGGCTGCTCGTCGCTCACCGACGTGGACTCGCCCGACGTGGTCCAACCGGAGCAATTGAACAACGCCAACGGCGCTGAGGCGCTGACGACCGGTGCCCTCGCGTCGATCATGTCGCCGTTCATGACCTTCGCGTACAACACCGCCGTCTTCAGCGATGAGATGAAGCTCGCGACGGCGTTCACGTCCTTTGCGGACATCGATTTTCGAACCCAATCGCTGACCTTCAACGAGTATGGGCCGATCGGGATGCACCGGGTTCGGACCGAGACGCAACAGGCCATCGAGGCCCGTAAGGAATTCGCGCCGACGCCTCGCGCTCGCATCGGTCAGCTCTTCGCCACGAGGGGCCTCGCCGAGTTGTTCCTTGGCGAAACGAGCTGCAACGGCACGCCGCTCACCGACATCGAGGGAGCGACGGCGGTGTTCAGCGGCCCGTTGACGAGCGACAGCATCCTCAAAGTTGCCATCTCGAACTTCGACTCGGCGCTCGTGTATGCGGCGGACAGCGCGCGCGTGCTGAACCTGGCGAAGGTCGCACGGGGTCGCGCGCTGCTGAATCGCGGGCAGTACGCGCAGGCAGCAGCTGCGGTGGCGGGCGTGCCGACGAACTACGTCTACAACGCTGAAGCGACGCTCGCAGTCGCCAACCAGATCAATCTGATCTGGAACGCGAACAACCTGCGGACGGCGACGGTGGCCGACCGCGAAGGCGGCAACGGGTTGAACTTCGTGAGCGCCGCCGATCCGCGCCTTCCAACGACGGCGAATGGTGTCGGCACCGACGGCGTGACGAACGTCTTCATTTTCGGAAAGTATTCCGGCCAGGCGTCTTCGATCCCGATGGTGACCGGCATCGAAGCGCGACTGATCGAGGCGGAAGCCGCATTGCAGGCGAACCGCAACGATACGTCGCCGACGGGCACCGGCTGGTTGGGCATCCTGAACACCCTGCGAGCGACGGCAATCACGCCGGCGATGGCTCCGCTCGCAGATCCGGGGAGCTTCGATGCGCGCGTAAACCTGCTCTTCCGCGAGCGCGCGTTGTGGTTGTACGGAACGGGCCACCGCATGGGCGACCTGCGCCGTCTCCTCCGACAGTACGGCCGCGCCGAAGCGCAGACGTGGCCGAAGGGACCGTATAAAGCTGGTGTGAGCTACGGCGACGAGGTCGTGTTCATCCTGACGCTGTCCGAGCAGGCGAACCCGACCGCGCGGGAGTGCGTGGACAAGAATCCGTAACCGGAAAACGGCTAGCGGCGCTCATCGACGCGGGCAAGCGGTTCGACATGATGGTTTTTCCGGATCAGGCCACTCGAGTGGTGGCTGGTACGGGAGCCGCCTTTTTTGGCGAGGCCTTGCGCCCCGCCTGTCTTACTCACGAGAGGCCGCCTCATGCTTCGTGTCCGACAGGTCGTAACGTCCCTTGCGTTGGTTGCCGTGGCTTCCTCGAAGGCCGCGTCGCAGGGCTCGGGCCGGCCGTGTGCCATCGCGATCGTTGGCGTGACCGTGATCGACGGCAATGGCGGTGCGCCGCTCGCAGACGCCACCGTCCTCGTGCGGAACGGAAAGTTCGAGCAGATCGGCAAACGCGCCGACGTGAAGGTCCCCGACTGCGCGCAGAAGGTCGATGGCACTGGCAAGTTCGCGACGCCGGGGTTTGTCGACACGAACGTGCATAACGGGATGCCGACGAGCGCCGCCGAATACGCGCGCTACTGGGAGAAGCTGAGCGACATCGCCATCGAAGGGGCGCAGATGCACCTCAAGTATGGCGTTACGTCGGTGCGTGACTCGTACGGCACGATGATGCCGCTGCTCGCCGCGCGCGACGCGATCAAGAGTGGCAAGGCGATCGGTGCGCGCATGTACGTCGCCGGCAACATCATCGGCTGGGGTGGCACGTTCTCGAAGACGTTCCGCGGTCGTGATCCCGAGAGCTACTACGAGGAGTGGATCAACGACCAGATCACGCAGGGCGCCGGGGAGCTCATGCCGTGGTTCGGTCCCGATTCGCTGCGCGTGATCGTCAACAACTACATCGATAAGGGCGTCGACTTCGTGAAAATCGGCGGGACGACGCACACGCAAACCGAACCGGGGCTCGTCTTCAGCGAGCGTCAGTTCAAGGCGATCGTCGACGCGGTGCACAAACGCGGCCTCATGGCCGAGACGCATGCGACCACGCCCGAAGGCATGTATATCGCGCTCATGTCGGGCGTCGACCTGATCCAGCATCCCGAGGTCGGCGGCGTGCCGATCACGGACGAAGTGCTCAAGCTTCTCGACGAGAAGAAGCCGTTCTGCTCGATCCACGGCAACAACCACTACGGGCGCGCCTACCAGGCGGCTCAGGCCCGCGCGAACGCCGCGGGTCGCACTGGAGGTGCTGGAGGCGCGGGGGCCAACAACGAGCCCACGGAACTGCGCAGCTGGCCAAAGCCGAAGATGACCGAGAAGATGATCGAGGATTCGATCCGCTCCACGAACCCACGCGTCATGCGCGCCAACGCCGAGAAGATCGTGAAGACGAGTTGCCCGATCACGACGGCGACGGACAACCAGGTCGCGCAGGGCGTCGAGTTCTCGCGCGACCCGAACCAGTGGGGCGCGCGAGAGCCTGGTGTCGGGACACTGGCGTCGATCGAGTCGCTCGTGGATTTCGGGATGACACCGACGCAGGCGATCGTCGCGGCGACGAAGAACGGCGCCAAGGCGCTGCCGCATCGCATGGGTGACTCGTTAGGGACGATCGAGCGGGGGAAGATCGCCGACGTCGTGATGCTCGACGCGGATCCGCTCCAGGACATCAAGAACATCCGGAAGATCCGGATGGTGATGAAGGACGGCGTGATCATCGACCGCGACAAGCTCCCCACGAACCCGATCATCTACAAGCGACACCAGCCGTGAGTCCCCGGCACACTCCGAGCTTCGTATCCCGGACCTGCGTCGCGACGGAGTGCCATTGAACGATGATGGGGCAGTCGTAGCGAGATGCTACGCTGCCCCATGTTCTTTCTCCGGCACGATCCCACACGCTGATCGAGGCGTGCCTTCGCTGTTCAGGCACCATTTCCGACGTTGGGTTGTGGCTCTACCTCCTCGAAGAGGACGTGCGTCGGGTCTTTCGGCGGCCTCGGTGTTGGCGAGCGGTGCAAGCCGTCGCCGATGCGTTGCTGCGAGACGACACCGTATCGGAGGATGCAGCCTGGGAGTTGCTCACTGCCGCCCTTGGCGATTGGGGCGAGCTCCTCGAGCGCGATCCGGCGAAGCGGCGAGGGAAGGGGTGAGCAGGCACGTCCAGCGGACGGCTACGAGGAACACCTATGATTGCCGAGCTGGTCGC
>Ga0268265_10002519_pt1 | contig 13718 bp, 14 predicted proteins | sample KBSSwiS52_FD_190355 | JGI IMG/M metagenome (GOLD analysis project Ga0268265, IMG submission 190355) | Switchgrass rhizosphere microbial communities from Kellogg Biological Station, Michigan, USA - KBS Switchgrass S5-2 (SPAdes) (version 2) | ecosystem: Host-associated > Plants > Roots >... | reverse complement strand
GGGTGGAGCGCCGATCCCTCAGCCCGTGCCCTTGTTCCCCAAGCTCGAGCTCGAGGAAGAGCCGGAGACGGCCGAGTGAGGCTGATCGACAGCCATTGCCACCTCAACTACGAAGGGCTCGTCGATCGCCAGGACGAAATCCTGGCCAGCGCGCGGCAACGCGGGGTCGCGGGTTTCCTCAACATTTCCACCCGCCAGCGCGAATGGAATGACGTCATCGGCGTCGCTGAGCGCAACGGAGACGTCTGGGCAACCGTCGGCGTCCATCCGCACGAGGCGGACGCGCATCCCGATCTCGGCGCCAAGGCGCTGAGCGATGCCGCATCACATTCCCGTGTGATCGCGATCGGCGAATGCGGGCTCGATTATTATTACGACAAGTCTGACCGCGCCGCGCAGCGCGAGCGTTTCCAGGCGCATATCGAGGCGGCGCGGCAGACCGGATTGCCGCTCGTGATCCACACGCGCGACGCCGAGGAGGATACGGCCGAGATCCTCACCGAGGCTGTCAGGGAAGGGGGCGTTACGGGCGTCCTTCATTGCTTCACCGGCTCGGCCGCGCTGGCGCGCAAGGGTCTCGACCTCGGTTTCTACGTATCCCTCTCGGGCATCGTGACCTTCAAGAACGCGGCGGACCTGCAGGAAACGGCCAAATGGCTCCCCGCCGACCAGATGCTGGTCGAGACGGACTCGCCCTTTCTGGCGCCCGTCCCGCACCGCGGCCAGAAGTGCGAGCCCGCCTTTGTGGCGGATACGGCGGCGTTCGTGGCTGATCTTCGGGGCGAGGACCCCGAGCTGCTGGCCGAGACGACGACGGCCAACTTCTTTCGATTGTTCAAGAAAGCCCAAGGGCCGACGGCTTGAAAGTCAGGGTGTTAGGCTGCGGGACGTCGACCGGGGTCCCCAAGATCGGCAACAACTGGGGACAGTGCGACCCCGCCGAGCCCCGCAATTATCGCCTGCGCTCCTCGATTCTGGCCGAAAGCGGTAGCGTGCGCGTGCTGGTCGATTGCGGGCCGGACCTTCGCCAACAGCTTCTCGCGGCCGAAGTCGGGCGGGTCGATGCGGTCATCGCGACCCACGACCATGGCGACCACGTCCACGGCATCGACGAGCTGCGGCCGCTGTCCCAAGCGCTCGACGGGCCGATGCCGCTCTACAGCGACGAACGGACGCTAGCGAGCCTGCGGCAGCGCTTCGCCTATGCCTTTGCCAGCAGCGAATTCTATCGCCCGATCGTCGATGGCCGGCGGCTGCCGGGTGAAATGCCGTTGGGCGCTGCCCGCGTCCGCAGCGTCGAACAGCCGCACGGCACGACCGTGTCGCTTGGCCTGCGCTTCGACGAGGGTGACAGGTCAATCGTTTATGCCATCGATTTCAACGCGATGACGGACGACATGGCGCAGCTCTATGAAGGCGTCGACGTGATGATCGGCGATTGCCTGACGCGCACGCCGCACCCGACGCACATGCATCTCGATGGGCTGCTTGCTATCGCGCGGGACCTGCGCATCGGACAACTCTACTTGACCCACATGGGCAACGGGCTCGACTATCGGACCCTGGTTGCCGAGCTGCCGGACTGGGCGGCGCCGGCGCATGACGGCCTGGAGATCGTGGCGTGAACAACGGGAGCGGGGGCTTCGCGGCTTATTATCTGATCGTGATCGTCGCGGTGGCGAGTTCCCTGTTCGCCATGCGGTTGCCGCTCGGCAAGGTGGTGAAGATGGCGTTGGGCTGGGTCGCCATTTTCGGCGTCGCGTTCATCCTGTTTTCGTTCCGCAGCGACTTCTCCGCGTTCGGCCAGCGGCTCAAGGCCGAAGCGATGGGGAGCTCGATCAGCGACGGGCAGGCGATCCGCATCCCGATGGCCGAGGACGGCCATTTCTGGGTCGAAGCCAAGGTCAACAATCACGCGCTGCGCTTCATGGTCGACAGCGGCGCTTCCGTGACCACCGTGTCGGTACCCTCGGCTAAGGCCGCGGACATGCCGATCGGGTCTGAACGCACCGTGGTGAACACCGCGAACGGCCCGACCTCGGCGATCAAGGGCTGGGCCGGACAATTCGAGCTCGGGCCGATCAAGAAGAGCGATTTTCCGATCGATATCAACGAGCACGACGACACCAATCTGCTCGGCATGAACTTCCTGTCGTCGCTCAAGAGCTGGCGGGTCGAGGGAAATTACCTGGTGCTCGAGCCGTGACCAACGACCTGATGCTGGGCGGCGTCTATATCCTGATGGCTGTCATGCTCGTTCTCGGGACCCTGATGTCCCGACGCGAGCGCTGGGCGAGGCTTGCAACCACCGCACTCGCCTGGGTCTCGATTTTCGCCGCCGGCTTCGTTCTGCTGACCTTCCGCGACGATTTCGGCTGGGTCGGACAACGCTTGCGCGCCGAGGCGACGGGAGCGCCAGTCATCCAGGGTCGCGAAACCCGCGTCCCGATGGCGATCGACGGCCATTTCTGGGTCGAAGGACGGGTCAACGGCGTACCGGTCAAGTTCCTCGTCGACAGCGGCGCCACCATGACCACGATCGACCGGGAGACGGCAACGCGCGCGAGCGTCGACGTGGCACCGCGGCCGGACCAGCTCGTCCGCACCGGCAATGGCGTCATCCGGGTATCGAGCGGCCGGGCGCGAGAGGTGCTGGTGGGCGGGATCAGCCGCGGCAATGTTGGCGTGCAGGTTGCGGAGCACGACAATCTCAACGTCCTCGGCATGAACTTCCTGTCGTCACTGAGCCGCTGGAGTGTGGAAGGGCGCTGGCTGGTGATGGTCCCCTGATGTCTGTGAGATTTACATAATGCATATTATCATACTAACAGAACTAGCCGGATATGGGCCCCCCGATGTCGCTTGAGCGCCTCGTCGAGATCATGCGCCGCCTGCGCGACCCCAAGACCGGTTGCGAATGGGACAGCGTCCAGACGTTCGAGACGATCGCGCCCTATACGATCGAGGAAGCCTATGAGGTCGCCGACGCCGTCGCCCGCGACGATATGGACGCGCTCGCGGACGAACTCGGCGATCTCCAGCTCCAGGTCGTGTTTCACGCGCAAACGGCCGAGGACGCGGGTCATTTCACGCTCGACGACGTCCTCGCGCGCATCTGCGACAAGATGGAACGCCGCCATCCGCATATTTTCGGCGACGCCGAGCATGGCGGTCATCACCTGTGGGAAATCATCAAGGCCGAAGAGCGCGCCGCCAATCCCGACAAAAGCGCGCTTGCCGGCGTTGCCCTCGCGCTCCCGGCGCTGGAACGCGCTGCCAAGCTGCAGCGCCGCGCGGCCCAGACGGGCTTCGACTGGCCCGATATTTCGGGCCCGCGCGCGAAGATCGACGAGGAACTGGCCGAGCTCGAAGCCGAGACCAGCCACGACCGCAAGCTGGACGAACTCGGCGACCTGCTATTTGCCGTCGTGAACTTCGCACGCCATCTCAACATCGAGCCGGAAACCGCACTGCGCGAAGCGAACCGCAAATTCGAGAGGCGCTTTCGCGCGATTGAGCAGACGCCCGGCTTCAGCGACCTGTCACTCGACGAAATGGAGGCCCTGTGGGTCGCCGCAAAGGCGGCTCAGGCGGCGCCGAGCGACTGAAAGCGCGCCCAATTTTCGGGCGAAAGCCGAACCGACAGCTGAACCTCGTCCTGCTCGACGTGCTGATCGAGCACTTCTCCACGCGCGTGCAGCCAGGCGATCCGCTCCCCCGCCCCGGCCGGAAGGCGGATCTCATGGACCTGCTCGCCACTCCGCAGGGCCGTCGCGACATGCTCGCGCAGTTCGTCCAGGTTGTCGCCGCGCAGCGCAGAAATCGGCACGACGTCGTCCCGGCGCTCCGCCTGTGCTATCACCTGTAAGCGCTCTTCGTCCGACATCAGGTCAATCTTGTTCCAGGCTTCGAGCCGAGGCGGTGCCCCCTCCTCAGCCAGACCGAGCGACTTTAGCACGTCATCGACGTCTTCGCGCTGTGCCTCGCGGTCCGGATGCGACATGTCGCGCACGTGGACGATGAGGTCGGCCGACTGGACTTCTTCGAGCGTCGCCCGGAACGCCGCGATCAGCTCGGTCGGGAGGTCGGAGACGAACCCGACCGTGTCGGACAGGATGACCTTGTCGAACCCCGGCAAGCGGATATCGCGCATGGTCGGATCGAGCGTTGCGAACAGGAGGTTCTCCGCGAACACCGCTTCACCGGTCAAGCGATTGAATAAAGTGGACTTTCCGGCGTTGGTGTAGCCGACCAGCGCGACCACTGGCCACGGCGCGCGCTGACGTCGATCGCGATGCAACGACCGGGTCCGCTTGACCTGTTCCAGTTCGTGGCGAATCTTGGCCATGCGGTCGCGGATCAACCGCCGGTCGGCCTCGATCTGCGTTTCGCCCGGCCCGCCAAGGAAGCCGAAACCGCCGCGCTGGCGCTCAAGGTGGGTCCAGCTGCGGACCAATCGGCCCGCCTGATATTCGAGATGGGCGAGTTCGACCTGGAGTTGCCCTTCCGCCGTTGCCGCGCGCTCACCAAAAATCTCCAGGATCAGCCCGGTGCGATCGATCACCTTGGCCCCGACCTCATCCTCGAGGTTCTTCTGCTGGATCGGCGCCAGCGGCGCGTCGACAATCAGCAGCCGTGCTTCCTCCGCCTTGGCGAGCTCGGCCAGCTCATCGACCTGGCCCTTGCCGAGCAAAGTTGCGGGCCGGATCGTCCGCACCCGGAACGCCTTTGCGGCAATGACGTCGATGCCGATCGCGGCAGCCAGCCCCTGCGCTTCCTCGACCCGCGCCTCGGCCGAGCGCCGCGCACCGTCTCGCGGCAGCTCCGGCACGGCGATGACCGCGCGCTCGCCTCGGGCGACCTCGATGGCGCCATTGCCGTCGAAATTATTCAGGATCGCTCTCCGCCTCGCCCGCGGCTTCGGGCCCGAGATTGAGCGCATGCGCTGGCTGCAGGGTCGAGATGGCGTGCTTGTAAACGAGCTGAACCTGTCCGCCGCGCTCGAGGACCAGGCTGAATTGGTCGAAGCCGGCAATTGTCCCCTGCAGCATCACGCCGTTGACCAGGAACAGGGTCATCCGCTCGCTGTCGCGCGCCGCAGCGGTCAGGAACAGGTCCTGCAGCGTCGCCTTGGGGCCATCGACTGTGGTGTGACTGGCGACAAAGTCCGGCGGCGGCTCGGCCGGCATGATGGTCGAGATCGAATGCTTGTAGACCAGCTGCGACGTGCCATCGCGCCGCAGGAGCAGCGAGAACGCGTCGAACCAGGTCACCACGCCTTGCAACTTCACGCCCTTCACAAGGAAGATCGTCACCGGCAGCTTGGCGCGCCGGATCGCGTTGAGGAAATGATCCTGCAGGCTGAGTGACCGAGCCGACATGGCGCCTTTCGCTACTCGTCGTCCTCTCGCTTGTCGCCGATCCCGAGCGCCTTGAGCTTTCGGTGCAGGGCCGAGCGTTCCATGCCGATGAACGATGCGGTGCGGGAGATGTTGCCGGAAAAGCGGCGGATCTGGATTTTAAGATACTCGCGCTCGAACGATTCGCGGGCTTCGCGCAGCGGACTACCCATGATCGCCACGGCCGCGGTCGGTCCGCCCATCGCATTCTGATTCTCAAGCACTTCGGGCGGCAGCAGGTCGACTTCGATGCACGACACGCGGTCGCCCGGAGCGAGGATGATCGTCCGTTCGATGATATTGCGCAGCTGGCGGACGTTCCCCGGCCAGTCGTGGGCCTGCAACGCCGCCATCGCCTCTTCGGAGATGGACGGGGTCGACGCGTGCCGCTCCGCAGCGAAGCGCGCGAGGAAGTAATTGACCATCTCCGGGATGTCCTCGCGCCGCTCGCGCAGCGGCGGAATGCGCACCGGGACGACGTTCAGGCGATAGAACAGGTCTTCGCGGAAGCGTCCGCCGGAGATTTCGTCCGACAGATTGCGCGAGGTTGCCGAGAGGACCCGGACATCGACCTTGACTGGTCGCTGTCCGCCGATCCGGTGGTAGCTCTGGTCGGTCAGCACGCGAAGGATCTTGCCCTGGGTGGTCAGCGGCATGTCGGCGATTTCGTCGAGGAACAGCGTCCCGCCGTGGGCATGTTCGAGCAGGCCCGGGCGGACGACGCCGTCGAGTTCGCTGCCGAACAATTCCTCCTCGACGCGGTCGGGGCTCATCATCGCCGCTGGCAGGACGACGAATGGCGCCTTGGCGCGCGGGCTCCAGTTGTGGATCATCCGCGCCGCGATTTCCTTGCCGACGCCCGCGGGGCCGGAGATCAGTACCCGGCTTCCGGTCGGCGCAACGCGCTTGAGCGTGGCGCGGACGGTGTTGATCGCGACAGAACTACCGTGCAGCAGCTCCTCGTGACCGACCTGGCGGCGCAGGCTCTCATTCTCGCGGCGGAGACGCTCGGTGTCGGTCGCCCGGTCGACGAGATACAGGAGCCGCTCGGCCTCGAACGGCTTCTCGATGAAGTCGATCGCCCCTTCCCTCACCGCGGCGACCGCCGTGTCGAGATTGCCGTGGCCCGAGATCATCAGCACCGGGACGGTCGGATCGCGGCGCTTGATTTCCTGCAGCAATTGCAGCCCGTCGAGCCGCGAGCCCTGGAGCCACACATCGAGCAACACCATCGACGGGCGCCGCTCCTCGAACGCTTCGAGTGTCTGCGTGCTGTCGCCAGCCGTCCGGACGGTGTAGCCTTCGTCTTCGAGCACGCCGCTGACTAGCTCGCGAATGTCGGCTTCATCATCTACGACCAGCACTTCTAGCGCCATCAGGCTTGATCCTCGCTTGGGTTATCGTCCGCATCCTCGGATGCGAGCGCGGTGAGCTTTTCGGTATCGAAGGCAATCCGGACGTGCGTGCCCCCGCCGGGCCGGTCGAGGAAGGCGATCTCGCCCATATGCTCCTCGACGATTTTCTTGACGATCGCGAGGCCAAGGCCGGTGCCCCGCACCCGCGTCGTCATATAGGGCTCGGTCAGCCGCTCGCGGTCCTCGGGCAGGCCGATGCCATTATCCATCACATCGATGATCAAATGATGGTCCTCGGCATGAACCTTCAGGTCCACGCGGTCGCCAGCGAGGCTGTGCTCGCCGCGACTTCGTCGACTTTCAATGGCTTCGACCCCATTCTTGACGACATTCGTGAGCGCCTGGCCGAGCTGCCGGCGGTCGCACACCATCTCGAAATCGCCCTGCTGCGGATCGATCGTGAAGGTGATCGCGGGGTGCGCCACTTCATGCAGGAACAGCGCCTGCCGGGCGACTTCGTGGATATTCTCCGCGCGGAACACCGGCTTCGGCATCCGCGCGAAGTTGGAGAATTCATCGACCATCCGGCGAAGGTCGCCGACCTGGCGGACGATGGTTCCGGTCAGCTTCTCGAAGGTCTCGCTGTCACTGGAGATTTCTCCACCAAACCGACGCTGGAGCCGTTCGGCGGCGAGCTGGATGGGGGTCAGCGGGTTCTTGATCTCGTGCGCGATCCTGCGGGCGATATCGGACCAGGCCGCGCGGCGCTGGTCGGTCAGCTGGTCGGTGATGTCGTCGAAGGTCAACACGCTGCCGTTCGGGTACCGCACCCGCTTCACCGCCAGCGTGCGCTGGCCGCCCCCAGCGACGACGATCACGTTGGCCTCGCCCTGTTCGCCAGCGAGGAATTCGTCGAGATCAGGTGCCACCTTGGCCAGCGCTTTGCCCTCGAGGTCCTCCGGCTCTCTCTGAAGGAGCGACTCGGCCGATCGATTCACGAGCAAAATCTGGTTCTTGAGGTCGAGGGCGATGACGCCGGCGGTGACACTCGACAGCACGGCCTCCATGAAGGCGCGCCGCGTTTCGAGCTGCGTGTTAGCGGCCTTGAGCGCCCCGGTCTGCTCCTCCAGGCGTCCGGTCATTCTGTTGAATGCCGCCGCAAGTGTCTGGATTTCGTCCTCGGTGTCGGTAACCGGTACGCGGACCGAGAAATCGCCTTCCTCGATCCGGCCAGCGGCCGTAACCAACTGCCCGACTGGGCGCACCATCCAGTCCGCGATCTTTAGGGCCGCGAGGATCGCCAAGCCAACAATGACAAGCGCACCGAGCAGCAAGGCGCCGTTGAAGCGCAACTGGTTGACCCGGGATCGGTCCTGCAGACCTTGATAATCCTGCAGGACGTCGCTCGCCCGCCGAATTTGGGTCGCGATCTCTGGATCTGCTCGTCCAACGTACAAGTAAGCACCGGTATCTCCGCCCAAGCGCGTGACGACGGCGATGCGGTTGGGAGTCTCCGCATCGACACTGGCATTGTTGGGCAACCGTTTCAGCTTGCCGATCGCCGCCTTGATCCGAGCGTCGTTAATGTCGAGCCCGTAGCTGCCGACAACCACGCCGAGAGTCTGCAATTCTCCGGCCTTGCCGATTTTGAAGATTGCTGCTTCATTGAGCCCACGTTGCAAGGTTTGGTACGCAAAAGCCTCTTTAAACCGGGGATCGTCGAACTGAACTTGCGCCAGCGCGTTCGTGAGGTCGCCCGCCATAGTCGTGGCTTCGTTGCCGACGCGGGTCAACTCGTAGCCGTATGCTCCCCGAGCAACCTGAACGGTATTCTCAATCATTGTCCTGGCACGATTGGTCGACCAGAACTCCAGGCCACTTTGCAGCAGGATCGAGGCGAAAATTGCCACCACCACAGTCGGGACGGCGGCAACCACCGAGAACAAGGCCACCAGCCTCGTGTGCAATTGGCCGCTGCCGAGCCCGCCCTGCTCCGCGCGCTGGAGGGCAATCCGGCGTGAGAACAGGACCATAAGCGCGATGGCCGGCGTCAAATTAGCGATCAGCAGCAAAGCGACGACTGGCGGCGAGAGCAACGAACCGGGCGCCGCAAAGCGTAGCAGCCAGAAGCTGAGCCCCAGCATGGCGACTAGGAACAGCCCGCTGAGGATGGCGGCGCGATCGTACAGCCGACCGCTCACGCGTTCGCGCTCGAGCCAGCTCAATCTTTCCTTCATCGCCGATTCGGCCACGCGGGCATCCATTGGGGGCGCCCCTAGCACGCCCGCCGCACGCGTTGCATCAAAAACACACTTGTGTCGACGAAATCCCCGTCAGGCAGCGGCGCGGTCAAGCCAGGGCGCGTAGAACTCGCGCAGCATGGCGATCACGATCGCCGGATCGTCCTGCTGGTTGACGATGTTTCGTACCTCTGCAGACCCCGGCAAGCCCTTGGTATACCAGCCGATATGCTTGCGGGCGAGGTTCACGCCGGTGTGCGTGCCGTAAAGCGAGAGCATCTCGTCATATTGCTGGAGCATCACCTCCAGCTGCTCGCCGAGGGTCGGGTCGGGCCGTGTGCCTCCCCCGCCCAACTCGGCCATGATCTGGCCCGGAAGCCACGGCCGGCCATAGGCACCGCGGCCGATCATCACGCCGTCGGCGCCCGACTGGCGCAATGCTTCGCGCGCATCGGCGATTGAGCAGATGTCGCCGTTCGCGATCACCGGCACCGATACGGCTTCCTTCACCGAGCGAATGAACGCCCAGTCCGCCTCGCCCTTGTACATCTGGCAGCGGGTGCGGCCGTGCACCGTGATCATCTTCACGCCCAGATCCTCGGCGATGCGGGCAAGCTGTGGCGCATTGAGGCTGTCGTGGTTCCACCCCATGCGCATCTTCAGGGTCACAGGGACTGCGACTGCTTTCACCGTCGCATCAATGATTTGACCGGCAAGCTTCAGGTCGCGCATCAGCGCGGAACCGGCCTCGCCGTTGACCACCTTCTTCACCGGGCAGCCCATGTTGATGTCGATGATTGCCGCACCGCGCTGCTCGTTGAGCTTGGCGGCCTCGGCCATCACGCTGGGCTCGCAACCGGCGAGTTGCATCGACACCGGCTCCTCAGCCGGGTCCCACATGGCCTTCTGCAGCGACTGCCGCGTCTCCCGCACCATCGCCTGGCTGGCGATCATCTCGCTCACCGTCAGGCCGGCGCCATAGCGCTTGACCGCCCGCCGGAACGGCAAATCGGTGACGGCCGTCATCGGCGCCAGGATGACTGGCGACGCGACCTCGACCGGGCCGATCTTGATGGGCTTCAGGGTCTGCATGAGAGCGCGCGCCTTTACAGGAGGCGGGTTTGGTGGGCAAGGCGCGCGCCGTGACCGTGACCGCACTGATTGTTGCCGCCGGCAAGGGCGAACGCCTCGGTGGCGGCGTGCCCAAGCAATATCGGGCGCTGGCCGGCAAGCCGGTGCTGCGCTGGGCGGTCGAACCCTTCCTGCACCATTCCGCGATCAAGGATATCCGGGTGGTGATTGGCGGAGGCCAGGAGCAGCTTGCGGCTGAAGCGCTCGACGGTCTTCCGATCCAACCATTCGTCACCGGCGGCGCCGAGCGAGCGGACTCGGTCCGTGCCGGCCTCGCGGCGACGTCGAGTGATGCGCTCCTGATCCACGATGCCGCCCGCCCGTTCTGCCCGGCCGCGGTGATCGACCGTCTCGTCGCGTCCCTGGAATTTCACGACGGCGCTGCCCCGGTCCTTCCGGCCGGCGACACACTGGCGCGGGGCGACACGACGATCGATGCGCTGGTCGACCGCTCTGGCCTGCTGCGCGTGCAGACCCCCCAGGCGTTCCGGGCCGATGCGCTCCGGCACGCCTATGCACGGTGGTCCGGCGACGCCCCCACTGACGAGACGACGGTTCTTCACGCTGCCGGGATGACCGTGGCGGCCGTTGCCGGTGATCCGACGTTGGATAAACTCACGTCCCCTGCCGATTGGACGCGGGCCGAACAATGGCTTGGCGGCAGGTTGATCCCGCGCACCGGCATGGGCTTCGACGTCCATGCCTTTGCCGGCGAAGGCCCGATCATGCTCGGCGGCATCGCTATTCCCCATTCGCGCGGCCTCGCGGGGCACAGCGACGCTGACGTTGCGCTCCACGCGATTACCGACGCCTTGCTCGGCGCAGCGGGCCTCGGCGACATCGGCGAGCATTTTCCGCCCTCGGACCCGCAGTGGAAAGGCGCGGCATCCGCACTATTCCTGATGCACGCGGCCAAGCTCGTGCGCGACAAGGGAGCGATCCTCGATCACATCGACTGCACGGTCATCGCCGAGGAACCCAAGGTCGGCCCCTATCGTGACGGGATGCGTTCACGAATTGCCGATATTCTGAAGGTCGACATGAGCCAGGTCAGCATCAAGGCGACAACCACCGAGGGCCTCGGCTTCACCGGTCGTCGCGAGGGTATCGCCGCACAAGCGGTCGCCAGCATTCGGATGGCACACCATGGTTGAAACGCTCCTTCCGCTCGAACTCGTCGAAAAGGCGCGCGAAGTCGTTGCGGCCAATCGCAAGGCCGCGCGGCGGATCGCTGTGGCCGAGAGCTGCACCGGCGGGCTGGTCAGCGCCGCGATTACCGAAATCCCCGGATCGTCCGAAGTGTTCGAGGCCGGCTATGTTACTTACTCGAACGCCGCCAAGATCAGCGAACTGCATGTCAGCGAGGATGTCGTCGATACGTTCGGCGCGGTCAGCGTGGCTACCGCCTGGGCGATGGCCCGCGGCGCGCTGATGTCATCCGAAGCGGACGTTGCGGTGGCGATCACCGGCATCGCCGGCCCTGGCGGCGGAACACCCTCGAAACCGGTCGGCACGGTCGTCTTTGCGCTCGCCGAGCGGAATGCGGACCCGGCCAGGATCGTCGCCGACCAGAAGCTGTTCAAGGATGAAGGTCGCGCCTCGATCCGGCTTCACGCCGCGCTGACGGCGCTCGACTTGCTAATGCCGTAGAGCGCCGCGGCGCGCTGCTCGAAAGCGGCCGTCATACGCCGCAGCGCCCGATCGAACATTGCCCCGGCGAGCGTTTCGAAGAGCCGGGACTTGAAGGCGAAATCGACCGAAAAATTGAGGTTGGTGCCGCCGTCGTCCGCTGGCTCGAACGTCCATTCGTTGTGCAGGTACTTGAGCGGCCCATCGACGTAATCGACGTAAATACGCTGCGGACGGTCCTTCTCGACCCGGCTGGTGAAGCGTTCCTTGAAGGCGTTGAAGCCGACGACAAGGTCCGCGACCGTCTCTTTCTCGCTTGCCGAACGGACCCGCACCGCAACCACCCACGGCAGGAATTCGTCGTAGCGGGCAACGTCGGCGACGAGGTCGAACAATTGCTCCGGCGTGTAGGGAAGATACTTGGTCTCGCTGTGCCGCGGCATCAGGGGGTCGCGCGCTCCAGCTGCCCGGCCCGCGCCGCCTGCATTTTCCGGAAATCGTCGCCGGCATGGTAGCTCGACCGGGTCAGCGGCGATGCCGCAACCAGCAGGAAGCCCTTGGCTCGGGCGATCGCGGCATAAGCGTCGAACGCCTGCGGGGTCACAAACTCCTCGACCTTCGCATGGCGTGGGGTCGGTTGGAGATACTGACCCATGGTCAGGAAATCGACGTCGGCCGAGCGCATGTCGTCCATCACCTGGTGGACCTCCAAGCGCTGCTCGCCGAGGCCGACCATCACGCCCGACTTGGTGAACAGGTGCGGCGCACGGCGCTTGACGCTCTCGAGCAACCGCAGCGATGCATAGTAGCGCGCGCCGGGCCGTATCGTCGGGTAAAGCCGCGGCACGGTCTCGAGATTGTGGTTGTAGACGTCGGGCCCGGCATCGACGATCGCCGCCACCGCATCCTCGCTCTTGTTGCGGAAGTCGGGCGTCAGGATCTCGATCGTCGTCGCAGGCGTCCGCTTGCGCAGCGCCTCGATCACCTTGACGAACTGTGATGCACCGCCGTCTGGCAGATCGTCACGGTCGACCGACGTCACCACGATATGTTCAAGACCGAGCTCGGCGGCCGCGGTCGCGACATGCTCGGGCTCGAGCATATCGACCGCGCGCGGCATCCCCGTCTTGACGTTGCAGAAGGCGCAGGCCCGCGTGCAGGTGTCGCCGAGGATCATCACCGTCGCGTGCTTCTTGGTCCAGCACTCGCCGATGTTCGGGCAGGCCGCCTCCTCGCACACGGTGGCGAGGTTGAGCTCGCGCATCAGCCGCCGAGTTGCGTGATAACCCTCACTGACGGGGGCCTTGACCCGAATCCAGTCGGGCTTGCGTTGTTTCGGAACTGCAGCGGGTGCGCTCATGCGGGGCCAGATAGCGATTGCGCTTGGCGCTTGCCACCCCTCCCCTCCTGCCGGTAGCGCTCGGCGGCATGACCCACTTCAACCAGCTCATCGACGGCTATCACCGCTTCCGGGAGAATGACTGGGCGAGTGAGCGCCGGCGCTGGGCAGAGCTGGCCGAAGGGCAGAGCCCGAAGGTCATGATCTTGTCCTGCGCCGATAGCCGGGTCGACCCGGCCCATATCTTCGATGCCCGCCCGGGCGAGATGTTCGTCGCCCGCAACATCGCGGCCCTTGCCCCTCCATATGAGACGAGCCGGGGCTTTCACGGCGTTTCGGCCGCGCTGGAGTTCGCGGTTACGCAGCTGGAGGTCGCCGAGATCCTGGTAATGGGCCACGGCCTGTGTGGTGGTTGCGCCGCCGCGCTCACCGGCCAGTTCGACGATACCGAGCCGGGCGAAGGCCATTTCATCGCTGATTGGGTGCGGATGCTGGCCGGCGCACGGGATGGCGTCCGCGCCCGCCACGCCAAGCTCGACCGCGCGGCGTTCCTCGACATGGAGCGTGAGGCGGTGAAGGTCAGCCTCGCCAACCTTCGCACCTTCCCGTGGATCGCCGAACGCGA
>Ga0268265_10002512_pt1 | contig 13736 bp, 9 predicted proteins | sample KBSSwiS52_FD_190355 | JGI IMG/M metagenome (GOLD analysis project Ga0268265, IMG submission 190355) | Switchgrass rhizosphere microbial communities from Kellogg Biological Station, Michigan, USA - KBS Switchgrass S5-2 (SPAdes) (version 2) | ecosystem: Host-associated > Plants > Roots >... | reverse complement strand
TGGCTGGCCGCGAAGCCGTTGACGCGCACTTTCTCGTCGCCTTCGGAAAACCCGCCACCGCTGCCATCGCCCTCGAACGGCGACGGCCGCACCTTGTGGTTGTTGGAGAAGCTGTAGCGCGCGAAGAACCGATCGTTGCTGTTGAAGTTGTGATCGACGCGGACGTCGAAGGCGTGGGTGTCGTCGGCGTTGGTCCGGTTCACCGTATAGTTGTTCAACAACCCCGCCTGAGTCGGCGACGGATACAGCTGGAGCAGCTTGATCGCGTTGGGATCGATTCGGCTGACGGGAATCTGGTTGCCGGGAAATGCGTCACGTACGAAGCCCGTACGCGCCGCCACGATCCCGGTGACCGGATCCAGCTGTCCGGCCGTCAGCGAACGCGTCGTCGCCGGATCGAAGACGGTGCCGCGCGGAAACGTCCGGTTCAGTGCGTCAGCGCCAACCGTGCCGCTCTGGAGCGAAATCAGATCCGAGAAGTTCGTGAAGCCACTGCTGCGCTCGGCCGCCGTCGGCACACTCGTGACCCACGTGCGAGCCTGTTTGATCAGGCTGCCCTCGTAATCGGCAAAGAAGAACGTTTTCGAGGGAACGATCGGGCCGCCGCCGGTGAGCCCGAACTGGTTCGACAGGTACTCGCCTTTCTTGAGCCCTGCGCGGTTCGCGAAGAAGTCGTTGGCGTTTAGACCGTCGTTGCGGTTGAACTCCCACACCGTGCCGCGTAGCTTGTTCGTCCCCGACTTGAGCGTGGTGTTGAGCACCGCGCCGCCGGCGCGGCCGTACTCCGCGCTGAACGAGCTCGTCAGGACCTTGATCTCGTCAACCGCATCGATCGGCGGCTTGACGACATACGCGACGCCGCTCAGGAAGTCGACGTTGCTCGTGTTGTTGTCGATGCCGTCCAGAAGGTAATTGTTCTGGGCGGGTCGCACGCCGTTGGCGGCGAACATCAGCGGCGCGCGCGCCCCGGGCTGCGGCGGCACGACGCCCGCGACGAGGCGGGCGATGATGGTGTAGTCGCGGCCGTTGACTGGCATGGTTTCGAGGCTCGCGGACTTGAATGTTTCCCCGACCGTCCCCGATCCGGTCTGCAGCAGTGGCGAGGCGCCGGTGACCAACACCTCTTCGCTGATACCACCGGCCGAGAGAACGAAATCAGCACGGACCTGTTCCTGGATGCCGACCGTGATGCCGCGTCGCGCTTCTTTCTTGAACCCTTGAAGCTCGACGTCAATGCGATACGCACCGGTGCGGATCGGCGTGAAGATGTAGGTGCCGTCCTCGCGCGTCACGCTGGTCAGCGTCAGCCCTTGACCTTCATGCGTGATGGTGACGGTGGCGCCGGGGACGATCGCCCCGGACTGATCTTTCACGGTGCCGGTGATCGAGCCCGTGTCGACCTGGGCACTTGCCGATGCGGACAGAACCGCGGAGAGGGTGAGTGCCAGCAAGCCGATGCCAAATCCTGACCGGAAGCGCATCGCGTCCATCCTTTCGACCAAACTAGTACAAACAGGTTATTCGCGGGACGAAGCCTAGCTTGACGCTCAGCGTTTTGCAAGCCTATCCTCCTGTCCCTGAACAAGTTCCGGTATGTGAAACAGATGAAGTTCTCCACCAGGTTCCGCGTCGCTATTGCTCTTCCGTTGACGTTCCTGGCGCTTGAGCGCCCCGAGGGACACGCCGTCCCCGCCGCTGCGCTTGAACGGCAGCCCGCCGCCGCCGCTGCCTTCGCCGATTTCCGCGACCTCGCCGCCGCCGCCGGTCTGACCGCGCGCACGGTCATCGGCGGCGAACACACCAAGGACTACATCCTCGAGACCACGGGGGGAGGCGTCGCGATCCTCGACTACGACAACGACGCCTGGCCCGACATCTTTCTCGTCAACGGCGCCCGCCTCGCGGAGGGGTCGCCCGACAGGCCGTCGAGCCATCTGTATCGAAGCCGCGGCGACGGCACGTTCGTGGACGTCACCGAGAAGGCGGGCGTAGGCGGACGCGGATGGGGACAAGGCGTCTCCGCCGGCGACTACGACAACGATGGTGACGTCGATCTGTTCGTCACCTACTACGGCGATCAGGTGCTCTATCGCAACAACGGCGACGGCACCTTCAGCGACGTCACCCGTCAAAGCGGCTTGTCGCTCTCCAGCCCGCGCTGGAATACCGGAGCGGCATTCCTCGACTTCGATCGCGACGGCCACCTGGATCTGTTCGTCACCGCCTACGTCGCGTTCGCCGATGCGACCCGCTATCCCCGCGGAAGCCGGGGCGACTGCTTCTGGAAGGGACTCGGCGTGATGTGCGGCCCGCATGGCCTCGCCGGCTCCCAGAACATGCTGTTTCGCGGCAACGGCGATGGCACGTTCAGCGACGTGTCCGGGAAGGCAGGCCTCCTGGCCGCCCGTCCGGCCTTCGGCTTCACGCCGCTCGTCCTCGACTACGACAACGACCGCTGGCCGGACGTCTACGTCGCCAACGACTCCGCCGCGTCGCTGCTCTTTCACAACAACCGCGACGGAACGTTCAAGGACGTCGGTCTGCAGGCGGGCGTCGCACTGACCGCCGACGGCCGCGCCCAGGCCGGCATGGGCGTCAGCGCCGGCGACTACGACCGCGACGGCTTGCTCGACATCGTCAAGACGAACTTCGACGACGACACGCCTTCCTTGTATCGCAACCTGGGCCGCGGCCTGTTCGACGATGCGACGCGCGCGGCAGGACTGGCGGTCAACACGCGATACCTCGGTTGGGGTACCGGATTCCTCGACGTCGATCTCGATAGCTGGCCGGACATCCTCATCGTGAACGGCCACGTCTATCCGGAGGCCGATCGTCTCGGTGGAAATTACAGCTACCAGCAGCCGAAGCTGCTGTACCGCAATCTCGGCAACGGACGCTTCGAGGACGTCTCGATGCGCGCGGGGCCGGCGCTGCTCGAAAAGAGGTCGTCACGCGGCGCCGCCTTCGGCGACCTGTTCAACACCGGCACGCTGGACATCGTCGTCAACAACATGCACGACGCACCGAGCCTGCTGCACAACTGCGCGGCGCCGGCAGGCCACGGGCTTCTCGTCGAGCTCGTCGGGACGCGCTCGAATCGCAGCGCGATCGGTGCGCGCGTGACGGTCTCGGTCGCGGGCCGTCGGCTGATCGACGAAGTGCGCAGCGGCGGCAGCTTCTGCTCGCACAACGACCTGCGGATCCACATGGGGCTCGGCGGGCAGACCCGCGCCGATGCGATCGAGGTGGCCTGGCCGAGCGGCGCGACCGAGACGATCGCCGCCGTCGACGCGGATCAGCTGGTCGTCATTCGCGAAGGCAGCGGGGTCGTTCGGCGCACGCCGCTGACGCGTCGCGCGCTGCCCGGATGTCCCGCCTTGCCGCCCCCGTAGAACGGCGGTAAGCTGCCGTCGCATGCCTCCGGTGAGCCCGCGAACGCTGGATCCGAGTGCCGCGCTGCGCCGGCGCGATCTCCTCCGCATGATGGCCGCATGCATGGTCGACTGGTGGCTGCCGCGCCGCCTCTTCGCGCAGCGGATCGCCGCCTCAAGGAAACCCGAACGCCGCGTCATCGTCGTGACGTTCGGCGGTGGCGTCCGCTACGAGGACACGCTGGCTCCGGAGGGATGGGTCAACATCCCGCACCTGGCGTCGGAGCTGGTGCCGCAGGGCCTCGTCTATCCGGTCGCGCGCCACGAGGGGCTCACCGGGCACTTCAACTCGACGGGCGCGATCGTCACCGGTACGCGGCAGAACGTCGACGCGTACGGCAGCGAGGCGCCGGTGACGCCGACGATCTTCGAGCAGTTTCGCAAGGAACACGCGCTACCACCCGAAGAAGCCTGGGTCATCGCGACGAACAAGAGCTTCGGGCTGATGGGCGGCAGCAAGCTGCGCGCGTTCGGCGATCCGTACTCGGCCAACGTCGTCCTTCCCAAGCAGCTGCTGATCAAGACGATCAAGTCGGCGGTGAGCACGAACAGCGGACCGGGGGTCGAGGATCGACGCGCCCTGGCCGAGCGCATGATGCTCGCCCTCGACGAGGGGTACGAAGGCTTCGGATGGCGGGTCTTCGAGTCAGAACGGACGCTCGGACCCGAGCTGAAGGCGAGCCTGGCGAAGTCGCTCCTCGATTACTTCAACGATCCGGCGGCGCCAACCAGCGGCGACGAACTCACGTTCTTCATGACCAAGGAGATCATGAACCGCTTCGCGCCGTCCCTGCTGGTCGTGAATTTCTGGGACATCGACATCGCGCACTACGGCGCGTTCTCGCTGTATCTCGATGCGGTCCGTCGAACGGATCGACTCGTGCACGAGCTGTGGCAGCACGCGCAGTCGCTGCCGGCCTACCGAGATCGAACGACGCTGATGGTGGTGCCCGAGATGGGACGTGACAGCGACGTGGCCGGCAACGGCTTCGCGAATCACCGCAGCGGCGACGAGTCGTGCCGTCGCGTGTGGCTCGTGGCCCTGGGAGCGGGGGTGCCGAAAGGCGTCGGCAGCCAGCGCCCGATTCGGACGCTGGATGTCGCGCCGACGGTCGCGCAGATTCTCGGCTTCAAGATGGTGGAATGCGAAGGGCGGCCGCTCCCCGAGCTCGCCTTCTGAGATGAACGTTTTGCCGCAGAGCACGCCGAGCACGCAGAGATCAAACACGGTTTTTCTTTGCGTTCTCCGCGGCCTCCGCGGTCAGTAGCCGGACAGATGCAGTTCACCGCCACACTGATCGGAGACGCCGCGACGCTGGCGCGGACGCACGCCGGGATGCTCGCGCATCTGCCGGCGACCCTGCACGCGTCCATTCTCGTCGAGCTGCAGAAGTGGCCGACGCTGTTCGAGCCCGAACATCGATATCAGCGCGCGTTGCTGGAGCACCTGTCGGGGTTGCCGAAGTCGTCATTGGACAGCGCAACGGCGGGGATCGCCAGAATCGAAGAACAAGCCGGCATCAACAAGGTCACCGATCGCCATCCCGCCGGCTTCCAGGATGCAGCGCAGGCGCTGCTGCGCCAGCGCGGGCAGCAGGTCGCCTGGCGTAGCGAGGTCGACGGGTTTTTCCGGACGATCGATCCGGCGCTCGAGGCCCGGCTCTATCCCGCCGATGCACCACGGCGGGTCGTCGTTCAGATCTATGGGAGCGGCATTGCGGTCCAGCGCGACAAACTGTGGAGCCGCTTCAAAGGCGCCGGCGTCCGCGTGCCGCTGGACCTGGCGGCGGCGAAGAGCACCGACCCGTTCCTCCGGCAATTGCTTGGCGCGCCGGATGGCGGCGGCTCGCCCGCCCTGCTCGACGCGGCCAGCGCAGCGTCTCCGCTCGACGCGTGGCTCGTCGAATCGCACGAAGCGCTGCACGACATCTGCGACGCCGGGCAGACGAAGAGCGCGGGCGGCGGAGCGACCGGGTTGAGTTACGACCGTCTGCGGCCGTACCGCGATGGACTGACGCGGGCGCTCAACAGCAAGATTCAGAGCGGCGTGGAGAGCCCGCAGGCGTTTGCCGCCTACGCCCGAAGCCTCCAGATCGCCCCGCCGGCCGGCGCGCTGCTGTACTCCGCCGACGTGCTCGTGGCGTTCGTGCGCGACGTCCTGCTCACGGGAAACGGCACGCTCCTGATGAACAACACCTTCGTCGAATGGGCGGCGGTGCAGGCGATCAAGCGGGCGCAGCCGCGCGTCCTCATCACGCGGTTCGGCGTGCGCGACAAGTTGAGGCCGTTCAGCAGCATGGTGATGTTCTCCCAGCCGCGGCCCTCCGATCAGCTGCCGAGCGTCCAGGATCCGGCCGGATCGTTCGTCGACGTCGAGCAGTTGTCGTACTACGTGTGGCTGAACGCGGAGAAGACTCCAGCCTACCGCGGCAAGACGCTCTATCTGTTTCTCGCAGAAGGCGTCGACGAGATGCTGGCGATTCGATCGGATCGGCCGGCCGCGACCGCATCGGGGCTGCCGCGAGCGCGGCTGGCGGATGTGTACGCCACGATGGCGCAGTGGCTCGGATCCCCTCCAGCCGGCCACTCCGGACAGCCGATCGAGCCGCTGATCACCGGAACCTAGAACTCGTCTACGGAATCGGAATGCGGTACAGGTTCCGCTGCACGGTCTCGCGGGAAAACGCGTAGACGTCGGGCGTTGGCCCCGGTGCGGGATCCGTGGCGTCGATCACCCGGGCTCCGGGCACCGCAGCGATCTCCGCACCGGATGCGAAGCCGGTGGCCGGCATTTTGGGCAGCGGCTGGCCGCGCGGAACCGGCACCGCGTACGTCCGTCCGGACACCGTCATGAACAGGAGCCTTCCATCCCGCGACCAGCTGATGCGCGTGCCCGTCCCGTACACCGGCACGGGCGTTCCGCCTCCAAATGGCAGGAGGATCGTCCCGCCCGCCCGGTCTGTCGTGGGGCGCGCGTACACCGCGAGCCACCGCCCGTCCGGCGTCACTGCTATGTTGTCGATGACCGGATGCTCGTGCACTTTCTGCAGGCCGGTGCCGTCCGGGCGAACACGATACGCAAAGCCATAGTCTCCATCGCGGGCGCGGAACAAGACGTCGCCGCTTGGATCGAACAACGGCGCGTCCCCTTCGACGTCCGGAATCTGGCGCGGCGGCGCGCGGCGGTCGAGCGTTGCCAGCCAGAGCCGGTTCTTTCCGCCGGCGTCGACGGCTTCGAAGACCACCCACTCGCCGTCGTGCGAAACGTCGAACGCCGATCTCGCCGAGGCCGCTCCGCCGGTCCCGACCGAAAATCCAGGCAGCAGACGCTCGTTGAGACCGGTGTCCAGATCGGCGATCCACAACTCGCCCCGATGCGATGACGCGCTGTCGGACACGAAGTAGACGAGCTTCTTGCCGTCGGGTGTGAACGTCGGGTTCAGTGCGTAGCCTTCGAGCGAGACGGCGCGCTCGCCCTTCGAGTCGTGCACCCAGACGGACCGTCGCTTCATGCCGACGGCGGTGATGAACGATCGGCCGTCCGGCGCGATGGCGAGACCTTCCTCTTCAGTCGGTCCGGAGGTGACTTGTTCGGGCCGCGCGAGATTATCGCCGGCCGAGAACCGTTGGCGCCACGCGTGAAAGGCGTTGCCGGCGTTCGAGCTGAAATACATCCATGCGCCGTCGGGAGACCAGCCGGCAAACCAGCAGTCCGCTTCAGGCGGGCCAACGTGGCGGCCGGGCGAACTGGCGTCCATCGGCACCAGACGGCACGGCGTCCATGCGCCACGGTCGGTCATTTCCGCCACCAGCGCCCACCGGCCATCGGGCGACGGATATGACCGATGCGCCATCGCGCCCTTCGGCATCGGCACATACAGATCGCGGGCGTCGGCGCGGCTCTCATCGGCCGCAACGACCTTCATATGGTTGCCTTCGCTGCCTCGGATCTTCTCAGAGAACAGCAGCTTCTGCCGGCCCGTCCAGATCAGCCCCGATGCATTCGGCAGCCATTGCCTCGGCTCGCCGCCGAGAACCGGGACCACCCATGTGTCCCATTCGTTGTGCGCGTTCGACGTGGTGTAAGCGATTCGCGAGCCATCCGGTGAAAACACGGGACTCATCTTCGTCATGGTGTCGTTGGTCAACTGCTTCGGCTCGCCATCGGGCAGCATCTTCACGTACACCTGACCCGGTGTCGTGAACGAGTTCGGCCCACGAATAAAGGTCAGCATGCGCCCATCCGGCGAGAGCGATGGCTGGCCGACTGAGTCTGGGAAGTTCGTCAGCTGCGTCCAGTCCGAACGGGACGCCGACAACGGCTCGCTACCGCGCGACCACGAAATTCTCCAGATCCCCGCTGCCAGTGCCGTGAGCGCCAGCAGCCCCACGGTGGCGAGTGCCACAAGGCGGCGTACAGGTGGCCAGCGCGCCGCCGGAGCTTCGATGAATCCGACACCCGAGGTCCCGGCCTGCAGATCGGCCAGCATTTGATCGATGTCGGCCGGCACGTCCCCGATGTCACGCAGCCGCTGCTTCACGTCTTTTTCGAGACATCGTTGCAGCAGGCGGCGAACGGCGAGCGGCGTCCCGGCCGGCAGCAGATTCCAGTCGGGCTCGCGTCCGAGGATCGCCGTGATCGCGTCGGGGACCGTGTCGCCGGCGAAGAGTCGCCGCCCGGACAGCATCTCGGTCAGCACGCAACCGAACGCCCAGATATCGGTGCGCTTGTCGAGTAGCGTCCCGCGCACCTGCTCGGGACTCATGTACGCGGCGGTTCCGAGCAGGACGCCTGCCTGCGTGCCCTCGAAGGTCTGAGTCGGCGAGTGTGACAGGTCCGGATTCACCGCGCCGCCCATCGGCTTCGCCAACCCGAAATCCAGCAGCTTGACGCGGCCGCCGGGCGTGACCTTGACGTTGGCCGGCTTCAGATCGCGATGCACGATTCCCTGCTCGTGCGCCGCATCCAGCGCCTCCGCAATCTGCCTGGCAACCTGCAGCGCCTGGCGCAGCGGAAGCGGCCCCTGGGCAATCAGGTCGGCGAGCGTGGGGCCGTCGACGAGTTCCAGCACGAGCCCGTGCGTGACGCCGGAATCCTCGAAGCCGTAGATGTGACCGATGTTCGGGTGATTCAGCGACGCGAGCACCTGCGCTTCGCGCTTGAAGCGAGCGAGCCGATCCGGATCGCTCGCAACCGAATCGGGCAGGACTTTGATCGCGACATCGCGATTCAGCTTCGTGTCGCGGGCGCGATACACTTCGCCCATGCCGCCGGCGCCGATGGCGGCCATGATCTCGTATGGGCCGAGCCGAGTTCCCGCGGAAAGGGCCACGCGTACCTTTGCCGTTTGCGAGAGGCCTTCATTGTAGTGAGTCGGGCCCCGGTTCGGAAGAGCGCTGACAGGAGGGAGCCATCGCGTCACCCCTCAGGGTTGTCACGCGCTGTTCGAACGGAGAACCTCTGGATTGATCAGATCCATCTGCGCGAACGCGCGCGCCTCGGCCCACGCGACATTCTGGAGCGCCCGCTCGGCCATCCGTCGATTGGCGGCGGCGGTGTTGCTGCCGATATGCGGTGTCAGGACGACGTTCGGGAGCGAGCGAAGGTCGCCGCCGCCGGCCGCCGGCACGTACGGCTCGCGTTCGAAGACGTCGAGCGCGGCGCCGGCGAGACGATGGCCGCTCAGCGCGTCGAACAGCGCGACTTCGTCGACAATCGATCCGCGCGAGGTGTTGATCAACCAGGTGCGCTCGCCGAGATGCGCCAGCCGCTCCTGGTTGATGAAGTGGACGTTCTCGGGGCTCGCGGTCATGTGCAGGCTGACGACATCCGCCTGTCGCGCGGCGATCGCAAAGTCGTTCGTGATGACGTCCACGTGTTCCAGCGCCGCGGGCGGCGGCACGCCCGGCCTCGAACAGCCCACCACCCTCATGCCGTAACCGAGCGACGCGATCCGCGCGACGGCCAGCCCGATGCCGCCGCACCCGACGATCGCGAGTGTCTTCCCCTGGAGCTCCACGCCGGGCGCCGGCTCCCACACGTGTCGTGTCATGTTCGCCGACGTGGAGAGCAGCGGTCGCGCCGCGGCGGCCACCAGCAGCATCGTGTGCTCGGCGACCGACTGGTTCAGCACGCCGGGCGTGTTGGTGCAGAGCAGACCGGCCGCCGTGGCTTTGCGCTTGTCGATGTTGTCGTGCCCGACGCCGAATCGGGCAATCACGCCGCCCTGCGGCATCGCGTCGTACAGCGGGCCGGCGTAAGGCCGCGGACCGACGATCACATACGTGGCGGGCGTCTCGCGCAGGGCCGCCGCGAGATCGGCCTCGTCGTCAGGCGCGCGACGGCACGCCAGCCCGGGCGCCGACAGAAAGGAGCCTTCCGCTTTCCTGTATTCAGACTCCGTGACGAGCACTGCCGGCCGCGAATCCGCCATGACAGCGGAATTTAGCATTGACAGTATCTCGACATCGTTCCTATTCTTCGAGCCACGTGAGTTCCGGCCTCTCCAGCATGGCGCCGCCAACGGACACGCGTGTCCGCTACAAAGTGCTGGGCATGACGATGGTGCTCGCGGCCATCACCTATCTCGATCGGGTCAGCATTTCGGTGGCCCGGCCCGACATCGCACGCGATCTCAACCTCGGCCCGACGCAGATGGGGTATGTGTTCAGCGCGTTCTACCTCGCCTACGCGGCGTTCGAGATTCCCACGGGCTGGTGGGGCGATCGGATCGGCACGCGGCGGGTGCTGACGCGGATTGTCTGCTGGTGGTCGGCGTTCACCGTGCTCACCGGCGTCGCGTTCAGCTACTCGTCGCTGCTGGCGATCCGGTTTCTGTTTGGCGCCGGCGAGGCAGGGGCGCTGCCCAACGCCGCCCGGACGTTCTCGCGCTGGTTTCCGCGGCAGGAGCGCGGTACGGCACAGGGCATTTTTTTCATGAGCATGCACCTGGCCGGCGGGCTCACTCCCCTGCTGGTCACGGCGCTGCTCATCTATTTCAGCTGGCGGACGCTGTTCGCGGTGTTCGGGTCGCTCGGGTTCCTCTGGGCGGTGGCCTGGTACCGATGGTTCCGCGATTCGCCGGCGGATCATCCCGCGGTCGGTCCGGGCGAGCGCCAGATGATCGAGAGCGGGCTTGGGGCCGACACCGGGCATGCGCTCGATGCCACGCAGTGGAAGCGGCTGCTCTGGAACCGTACGGTCGTCTGCCTGTGCCTGATGTATTTCACGCAGGCCTTCGGCGGCACGTTCTACGTCACGTGGCTGCCGACCTATCTCGCGTCGCGCGGCCTGACCGGGATGACAGCGGGCATTCTCGCCGGCTTGCCACTGATCCTCAGTTCCGCCGCGGATCTCCTGGGCGGCGTCGCGACCGATCGTGCGGTGCGGCGGCTGGGCCTGCGGCCTGGACGGATCACCATCGGGGGCGGCGCGCTGGCGTTTGCCGGTGTGTTCACGATCATTGGCGCCTTCGTCGCCTCGCCGGTTGCGGCGGCGGTTCTCATCGCCTTCGGCGGGGCCTCGTCGAATTTCCTGCTCGGCGCGGCATGGGGAACCTGCGTCGACATCGGCGGCCGCCGTTCGGGTGCGGTCAGCGCGGCGATGAACACGTCGGGGCAGGTCGGAGCGATCCTCAGCCCGATCCTGGTGGCAACGGTGGTGCGGAACTTTTCGAACTGGAGCGCGCCGCTCTATCTGACGGGGGTGCTGTTCCTGCTGGGCGCGCTGTGCTGGCTGTGGGTCGATCCCACGAAACCGGTTTCCGAATAGGGGTCAGACCAGGGTCAGACCAGGGTCAGACCCTGTCTTACAACGAGACAGATCGCCGGTAAGAGTCCGAGATCAGGACAGGGGGTCTGACCCTGGTCTGACCCCGAGAGGTAGAAATGAACAGCGCAAGGCTACAGGTTGTCGTGATTGCGATCGCGGTCGCTTCCATCCGTACGCTGTCGAGCGCCCAGCCGCCCGCCGCGCAAGGACCCGACTACAACGCCTTCTATCAGATCGGCCCCGACTCGCTGCCGCACGACGGCGTGCCGAAAGGCGAAGTGCGCGGGCCGTTCGTGCTTCCCAGTCAGGCGTATCCGGGCACGCAGCACACCTACTGGGTCTACGTGCCGGCGCAGTACGACCCGGCCGTCGCCGCGAGCCTGATGGTGTTTCAGGACGGACAGGCGTTCAAGGACATGGACGGCGTCGTCCGCGCGCCGAACGTGCTCGACAACCTGATTTATCGCCGCGAGATTCCAGTGATGATCGCGGTCTTCATCAATCCCGGCCGCACCCCGGAACAGCCAGAACCGACACCGTCGAACTGGGGCGATCGCGACACGAACCGCCCGACCGAATACAACACGCTGGACGACAAGTACGCGCGCGTCGTCGTCGACGAGCTGATGCCGGCGATCTACAAGGAGTACAACGTCTCGAAGGATCCCGATCGGCACGGCATCGGCGGCGCCAGCTCCGGCGCGATCGCCGCCTTCACGGTCGCCTGGCAGCGGCCGAACGACTTCCGCAAGGTGCTCAGCATCGTCGGCAGCTTCGTGAACCTGCGCGGTGGCGACGCGTACGCCGACATCGTTCGTCAGAGCGAGAAGAAGCCGATTCGGATTTTTCTGCAGGACGGCCGCAACGACAACCGAGGCGTGGGACGCGGCGGCGGCGTCTACGATCAGCGCCGCGACTGGTTCTACCAGAACGTCCGGCTGATGCAGGCGCTGACCGACAAGGGCTACGACGTGAACTACACGTGGGGCATCAACACGCACGGGCAACGGATGGGCGGACCGATTCTGCCCGAGATGATGCGCTGGCTGTGGCGGGACCACCCGGTGTCGACCGACGTCAACGACACGGTCGAGCGCAACTTCAACGCGCCCAGGAAGACGCCCAAGTAGATCCGTGAATCGCCGAACGGTATTGGTCGCGGTGGCCGCTGTCTCTCTGACGCGGCTGCTCGCCGCGCAGCGCAGCACCGACGCCGACGTCCGCGCCGGCTTCAATGGCATCTGGAACTCCGCCACTGCCACACCGCTCGAACGCCCGGCGCAGTTGAAGGACAAGCCCTTCTTCACGCCCGAAGAAGCCGCGCAGTGGGAACGCCAGGTCGCGGAAAACAATCAGGAACCTTCACCCCAGACGCCTTCCCGGAATACCGGCACCGGCACCTACAACACGTTCTACCGGGAGTTCGGCACTCGCACCGTCAAGACGCTGCGGACCTCGATCGTCATCGATCCACCCGATGGACGCATTCCTGCCCTCACACCCGAAGCGGCTGCGGTGAAGCGCCGCCGCCTCGACGCCATCAAGACTGCCGAAAGCGCGCAGGACACGGGCCTTCAGGATCAGTGTCTGTCGTTCCTGACCGCCGGGCCGCCCATGCTCCCGTACTCCTACAACAGCAACTACCAGATCATGCAGACGAGGGACGCGGTCGTCGTGCACGCCGAGATGATCCACGACGCCCGGATCATTCATTTGAACCGCCGCGAGCATCTCTCCCCCGAGATCAGGCTGTGGCTCGGCGATTCGATCGGCCGCTGGGAAGGGGCAACGCTCGTCGTGGACACTACCAACTTCAACGACGGCGGGGGGTTCTACGGCGACGCGGGCGGCAACTTCGGGTGGGACCGGAACCTTCACCTGATCGAGCGATTCAGTCTGCTCGACGCCGACACGCTGCTCTACCGGTTCGAGGTCGACAATCCCACGGCGTTTACGAAGCCCTGGAAAGGTGAACTGACCATGACGCGCTCCGCCGGGCCGATCTACGAGTACGCGTGTCACGAAGGCAATTACGCGATGACGAACCTGCTGCGCGGATACCGCGCCAGTGAACGCCAGTCGCCCAAACCCTGACCGCAGACGAACTGCTGACGATCATGACGAGCGACGCACCTCCAATCCGGCAGCTGTCGGCACCCGATCTGAAGGCCCTGCTCGAAGGCGGCACGGCCGTCGAACTGGTGGACGTTCGCACGCACGAGGAGCGCGCGCTAGCCGCGATCGAAGGCTCGCGTCTGCTCGACCAGGCGTATCACGATGCGCTGCTCCTTCGCGATCGGGACACGCCGCTCGTCTTCCAGTGCCATCACGGCGTCCGCAGCCAGCACGCCGCCGAGTACTTCAGGGAACAGGGGTTCCGCAATCTCTACAACCTGCGCGGCGGCATCGACGCCTGGTCGCTGCTCGTCGATCCGTCCGTACCACGCTACTGAGCGGCCGGCTCGCAGGCAGACACCCGGTGGACGACATTCCTCTCCTCATCGACTTCGTCGTGCCGTCATCGCTATTCC
>Ga0268265_10002511_pt1 | contig 13738 bp, 16 predicted proteins | sample KBSSwiS52_FD_190355 | JGI IMG/M metagenome (GOLD analysis project Ga0268265, IMG submission 190355) | Switchgrass rhizosphere microbial communities from Kellogg Biological Station, Michigan, USA - KBS Switchgrass S5-2 (SPAdes) (version 2) | ecosystem: Host-associated > Plants > Roots >... | reverse complement strand
CGATGATGGTCGCGCTGCGCGACTATGTCGGTCGCAACGGCTTCCCCGGCGTGATCCTCGGCCTGTCGGGCGGGATCGACAGCGCGCTGTCGGCCGCGGTCGCGGTCGATGCGCTGGGTGCCGACAAGGTGCGGGGCGTGATGCTCCCCTCCAAATATACCAGCGACGAAAGCCTCGAGGACGCGCGCGAATGCGCCCGGCTGCTGGGCTGCCGTCATGACGTCGTCCCGATCGTCCCCGCGGTCGCAGCGATCGACGAGATGCTGCCCGAGATCAGCGGGCTCGCCGCCGAGAACGTCCAGGCGCGCCTGCGGATGGTGGCGCTGATGGCCCTCTCCAACACCGACGGGCAAATGCTGCTGACCACCGGCAACAAGAGCGAGATGAGCGTCGGTTATGCCACGCTCTACGGCGACATGGCGGGCGGCTATTCGGTGCTGAAGGATGCGTACAAGACGACGGTGTTCGCGCTGTCGCGTTGGCGCAATCAGAACAAGCCCGAGGGCGCGCTCGGCCCAGACGGGCCGGTGATGCCGCCGCGGGTGATCTCCAAGCCGCCGACCGCCGAGCTTCGTCCCAACCAGAAGGACGAGGACAGCCTGCCGCCTTATTCGCTGCTCGACCGGATCCTGGAGGGGCTGGTCGACCAGGAAATGTCGGTCGAGGAGGTCGCCAAACTGACTGGCGAGGACATTGCGCTGGTCGCCGACATCGAAACCAAGCTGCTGCGGGCCGAGTACAAGCGCCGCCAGGCCCCGCCCGGGGTCAAGATCGGCAACCGCAACTTCGGCCGCGACCGCCGCTACCCGATCAGCAACTTTTTCCACAGCGGGCCGAAATGAGCGTCGTTACGCGCATCGCGCCTTCGCCGACCGGGCGGCTGCACGTCGGGAACATCCGCGCGGCGCTGCACAACTTCCTGTTCGCGCGGAACAATGGCGGCAAGTTCGTCCTTAGGATCGACGACACCGACCGCGAGCGCTCGACTGCCGAATTCGACCAGCTGATCCGCGACGATTTCGCCTGGCTGGGGCTGAAGCCGGATCAAATTGCCCGCCAGTCCGAGCGGTTCGACCTGTACGAGCGCGAGTTCGAGCGGTTGAAAGCGGCCGGCCGGGTTTATGCCTGCTACGAGACGCCCGAGGAGCTGGAGCTTCGCCGCAAGGTGCTGCTCGGCCGCGGCCTGCCGCCAGTCTACGAGCGCGAGCCGGAGGGCGAGGCGCCGCCCGAAGGCCGCCCGCCGCACTGGCGCTTCCGCCTCGATCACGACGCGCCGATCGCCTGGACCGACCTGATCCGCGGCGAGCAGCGCTTCGATCCGAAGCTGCTCAGCGACCCCGTCGTCCGGCGTGAGGACGGCAGCTGGCTCTATTTGCTGCCGAGCGTGATCGACGACGTCGATCTCGGCATCACGCACATCGTCCGTGGCGAAGACCATGTGTCGAACAGCGCGACGCAGATCCAGATGTTCGAGGCGCTGGGCGCCAAGCCGCCGCAGTTCGCCCACGAGGCTTTGCTGGTCGCCGCGGAGGGCAAATTGTCGAAGCGGCTCGGGTCGTACGGTGCCGAACATCTGCGCGAGGAGGGCGTCGAGCCGATGGCCTTGCTGTCGCTGCTGGCGCGGATCGGCACGTCGCAGCCGGTCGAACCGGTCGCCACCCTCGACGAGCTCGCGGCGGGTTTCGACTTCGCCCATTTCGGCCGCGCGCCAGCGCACTTCGACCCGCACGATGTTGAGCTGATCAATGCGCGGCTGCTCCACACGCTCGATTTTGCGGCGGTCTCCAATCGCTTGCCGCCCGCCGCGACCGAGGCAGACTGGTTGCTGCTGCGCCCGAACCTCGAACGGCTGGCCGATTTCGCCGGTTGGTATGACGTCCTGCACGGCGACATCGAGCCGGCCGAGCTCAGCCATGACGAGCGCTTGCTGGTGAAGGAGGCGGCGACGGTCGCCGAAGCCCTCGACTGGAGCGCCGAGCCGTGGCGCGCGCTGACCGACGCGTTGAAGGCCTCAACCGGCAAGAAAGGCCGCGAACTATTCCACCCGCTGCGAGTCGCGCTGACCGGCCGCGAGAGCGGACCCGAAATGGCTGGCTTGGTCGCCGCGATGGGCAAACCCCGCGCGCTTGCCCGGCTCCACGCCTCAGCAAAACGCTGATTTTTCGAGATATCGGCCTCTTCCCAACAAACCGCTTTGCACGTGTCATGTTATGATGTAACATATAGTTCATGAACTAAGACAGAGTTTCCGGATCGCTTGGAGAGGAGGTTCGAAATGCTCGCATATGCCGCCAACCGCCCGATTGTCGGGGACCGCAAGCCAGCCCCGAACACGATGCTGGTCATCATCGGCGTCCACGTCGCGGCCATCGCCGCGCTGATGAGCGCCAAGATGGAATTGATCCCGCCACCCTTCGATCCCCCGATCGTGGTCGATTTTCCGACGACGCCGCCGCCTCCGCCGCCGGTGGAGACTGATAAGCCAACCCAAAAGCCGACAACGCTCGCGCCCGTCGACCGGCAGGTCCCGATCCCGCCGACGCCCCAGGCGCAGGATCCGATAATTCCGGTCGGCCCGGCAACGAACGGCGGCCTGACCGGCGGAACCGCCGTGGCCTACAATCCCGAGGTCACGCGGCCGGTCCATTATCCGGTCAAGCTCGGCCCACGGCTGGCCACGCCCGAAGGCGACCTCAAGCCGCCTTACCCGCAGTCGAAAATCCTCAGCGAGGAGGAGGCGGTCCTCAACCTCCGGCTGACGATCGACCAGAACGGGCGGGTGACGGCGGTCGAGCCGGTCGGCCGGACCGATCCCGCCTTCCTCACGGCGGCGCGCCGCCACCTGCTCGCCCACTGGCGCTACAAGCCGGCGAGCGAGGATGGGCGGCCGGTCACCTCCACCACCGTGATCACCTTGCGGTTCGAGCTCGACGGCTAAAGCCCGCGGTCGTCGCGCTCCGGGGCTGGCGGATCAATTTCGCCAGCCCTATCTTCTGTCCATGTCCTGGTTCCCCCGTCCGTCCAGCCCCCGCGTCGCCTTCAACGACCTGCGCGCCTTCATGCGGCAACGCAGCCGCGAACAGGTGATCGCGGCCGCGCTGGCGGTGCTGATCACCGTGGTCATCGTCATCGAGTTCGTGGTCGACGCGAAGATCAACACGGCCCCGCCGCCGCGGGTCACCTATGTCGAGCTGTACTCAACCAACCGGACCGACGCCGAAATCGTCGCCGACCAGAAGAAGGACCAGGCGGCGAAGGAAGCGGCGGCCAAAGAGCGGCAACGGCAATTCCAGAAGCTCGAAAACCAGCTCGGCATGTGAGCGGCGACGATCGCCGCTTCATGGCCGAAGCGATTCGGCTCGGCGATGCCGCGCGCGGGCAGAGCGCGCCCAACCCCAATGTCGGCTGCGTCGTGGTGTCGCCCGGCGGCAAGGTCATCGGCAGAGGTGCGACGGCGGCGGGCGGCCGCCCTCATGCCGAAGCGATCGCCCTCGAGCAGGCTGGACGCCGGGCCAAAGGCGCGACCGTTTATGTGACGCTCGAACCCTGCGCGCACGACAGCCCGCGCGGCCCGGCGTGCACCGATCTCGTGCTCAAAGCCAAGCCGGCGCGCGTCATAATCGCGCTTAAGGACCCCGATCCGCGCACCACGAGCAAAGGCATCAAGCGCCTCCGCTCAGCGGGGATCGACGTGTCCCTAGGTGTGGAGCGTGATGCAGCACGCCGCTCGCTGGCGGGCTGGCTCACCCGGCTCGCGCTCGGCCGCCCGCGGATCACGCTCAAGCTCGCACTCTCGATCGACGGCAAGATCGCTTTACCCTCGGGCGAGAGCAAATGGATCACCGGCGAAGACGCCCGCGCCCATGTCCATCTCGAGCGCGCGCACAGCGACATGATCCTGGTCGGGCGCGGCACCTACCTGGCCGATGCGCCCAAGCTCGACGTCCGCCTGCCGGGCCTCGAATTGCGCTCGCCGCGGCGCGCGCTGCTGACACGCGGTGACGCGGTCGCCGGCTGGGAAACCCTTGCAAATCCGCAGGATGTCCATCGACTTCATGACGTCAACGACCTCCTGGTCGAGGGCGGATCGGCGACCGCGACGGCGTTCCTCAACGAAGATCTGGTCGACCGCATCATCATCTATCGCGCGCCGATCATCGTCGGCGAGGGCAAGTCGTCGTTCGGTTATGTCGGGCTCGACGCCATCGCCGATGCCCACGACCGCTGGCAGCTGGTCGACGAACGCCGGCTCGGCGTCGACCGGCTCGAAGTTTACGAGCGGGCGCGGGACAGCTAGGCGGCGGCTCATGTTCACCGGGATCGTCACCGACGTCGGCACCGTCCGCAAGGCCGAGCAGCGCGGCGACCTCAGGCTCGAGATCGCCACCGGCTATGACACTGCGACCATCGACCTCGGCGCGTCGATTTCCTGCTCGGGCGTATGCCTGACCGTGGTCGACAAGGGCGAAGACTGGTTCGCGGTCGATGTGTCGGCCGAAACCCGGTCGCGCACCGCCGGCGTCATGTGGCGCGAGGGCGCGCGGCTTAACCTCGAACGCTCGCTGCGCCTGGGCGACGAGCTTGGCGGGCATATCGTCACCGGCCATGTCGATGCGGTGGGCGAAATCGTCGGCACCTGCCCTGAAGGCGATTCGACGCGAATCGGGGTCAGCGTTCCGCGCGACCTCGGCGCGATGATCGCGGCCAAGGGCTCGATCGCGCTCGACGGCGTGTCGCTGACGGTCAACGACGTCCGCGATGCCGAGGACGGATCGACCCATTTCTCGATCAATATCATCCCCCACACGGCCCAGCACACGACGCTCGGCGGCTTGGCGGCTGGACGACAGCTCAATGTCGAAGTGGACACGCTGGCGCGCTATATTGCGCGCATGATGGCGGTTCACGCACAGTAGGAACATCATTGTTCCTTCTTTTCATCACATCGAAATGTGATAAATGGCTCAAATCATGAGCACCACCCTGATCGAACGGCTCGAAGCCATCGTCGCCACCGGCGAAGTCAGCCGATCCGGCCTTGCCCGCGCCGCCGGGCTCCACCCCAACAGCTTGAGAAAGCTTGGTTCTTCCGACTGGAACCCGACCGCCGACACGTTGACGCGACTCGAAAAGCTCATCCAGCGCGGCACTACCGAAGTGCTGGTCGGGACCGAAGCCATCATCAACGAGGCGCGCAACGGCCGAATGTTCATCCTGGTCGACGACGAATCGCGCGAAAATGAGGGCGATCTCGTGATTCCCGCCCAAATGGCGACCCCGGATGCGATCAATTTCATGGCCCGGCTCGGCCGCGGGCTAATCTGCCTCGCGCTGACCAAGGACCGCGCCGACCAGCTCGGCCTTGAACCGATGGCCCGGACCAACCGCAGCCGCAACGAAACCGCCTTCACCGTTTCGATCGAGGCCAAGGACGGGATTTCGACCGGAATCAGCGCCGCCGACCGCGCCCGGACCATCGCCGTCGCCATCGATTCGGGCAACGAAGCCGATGCGTTGGTCTCGCCCGGCCACGTCTTCCCCTTGGTCGCCCGCCCGGGCGGCGTGCTGGTGCGCGCCGGCCACACCGAGGCCGCGGTCGATGTCTCGCGCCTCGCCGGGCTCAACCCGAGCGGCGTCATTTGCGAGATCATGCGCGAAGACGGGACCATGGCCCGGCTCGATGACCTCATGGATTTCGCCCGCGCCCACGGCCTCAAGATCGGGACGATCCGCGACCTCATCGCCTACCGCCTCAAGAAGGATCATCTGGTCGAACGCGTCGCGACGTCGCCGATCAAGGCGTCCAGCGGCGCCGATTGGCAGGTCCACGTGTTCCGCGACAAATCGAGCGGCGAGGAGCAGCTCGCCCTGGTCCACGGCACCATCGACACCGACGCCCCGGTGCTGGTCCGGATGCACAGCCTCGACCTTTTCGCCGACGTGCTCGGCGAGGCCGGCGGCCGCAGCGGCCTGCTCCATGGCGCGATGCGCGCGATCGAGGCGCACGGATCGGGCGTATTGGTCGCGCTCCACGCCGCCGCGCCCGGATCACTGTCGCGTTCAATCGACCTCCGTGCCGGCAAGCCGGTCGAGGGCGGCGATGCAGTCCGCGGCTACGGCACCGGCGCGCAAATCCTCGCCGCGCTCGGCATCCACGACATGATCCTTCTCACCAACACTCACCATTCCCCGATTGCCTTGTCCGGTTATGGCCTGGCGATCGTCGAGGAACGGCCGATCAGCGGAGCAGCATAAGATGGCGACGATCCTGATTGTGGAAGCGCGCTTCTACCCGCGTTTGAACGACATGCTCCTGGCTGGCGCCCGGGCGGCGATCGAAGCCGCCGGCCACGGTCACGAAACGCTGACCGTCCCCGGCGCGCTCGAAGTTCCCGCCGCAATCGCGCTGGCAGCGCGCAGCGGGCGGTTTTGCGCCTTCGTCGCGTTGGGCGTGGTGATCCGCGGCGAGACCTATCATTTCGAGCTGGTCGCGAACGAAAGCGCGCGCGGCCTGATGGACCTGACGCTGCAGGGCTTTGCCATCGGCAACGGCATCCTCACCGTCGAGGATGACGACCAGGCGGTGGTTCGCGCCGATCCGAGCCAGGGCGACAAGGGCGGCAGCGCCGCGCGCGCCGCCCTCGCCTTGTACGAGCTCCGCGCCCAATACGCCCCTTAGGCGGCCTGGGCCTCGTCGAACGTCGGATAGTCGATGTAGCCCTTGGCGCCGCCGGCATAGAAAGTCGCGGAATCGCCCGGGCTGAGCGGTGCGCCGGCCCCGATCCTGTCGACCAGGTCGGGGTTTGAAATGAACGGGCGGCCGAAGCTGATCCCGTCGGCAATCCCTTCCGCCATCCGGGCATGCGCGCTGGGCCCGTCATAGTCGCTGTTGAGCAGGATCGCGCCGGAATAGAGCGGCCGCATCGCCTGGCTGACCGGTCCGGTCGGGACGGCGCCGGCCGAGGTCGGCCGGTGGGCCTCGCGCAGCTCGATCCACGGCACCTTGAGCTCCTCAAGCCGCGCCGCGAGCGCGGTGAACAGGGGTAGCGGGTCCGAATCCTCGACGCCTTGCGAATAGATGTTGGGCGAGAAGCGGATGCCGACCTTGTCCATGCCGATGGCGTCACCGACCGCCTCGATCACCTGGCTGGCGAAGCGCAACCGGTTGTCGATCGACCCGCCATAGTCGTCGGTCCGCAGGTTCGCCCCGTCGCGCAGGAATTGGTCGACCAGATAGCCGTTCGCGCCATGGATCTGGACGCCGTCGAACCCGGCCGCGATCGCGTTGCGCGCGGCCCAGATGTAATCGGCGATGATCCGGCGGATGTCGCTATGGGTCGCGGCGCGGGCTTCGACATAGGGTTTGTTGCCGTCATAGGTGTGGGCATAATCGGGCGCGGTCGTCGCTGACGAGGAGATCGGCTGGCAGCGGCCGAGATCGGGATGGACCAGCCGGCCCATGTGCCACAGCTGCGCGACGATCCGGCCGCCGGCGTGGTGGACCGCCTCGGTGACCTGCTTCCAGCCCTGGACCTGGGTGCGGTTCCACAAGCCCGGGGCATTGGGCCAGCCGAGGCCCTCGCGGCTGATCCCGGTCGCTTCGGTAATGATCAGCCCGGCGGTCGCCCGCTGCGCATAATAAGCCGCCATCAAGGCATTGGGGACGCCCTCGCGCCCGGCGCGCGCCCGGGTCAGCGGGGCCATCACAATCCGATTGGGTAGGGTGATCGCACCAAGCTCGAGCTTATCGAATAGTCCGTTCATCAGAATCCTTTCCGCTGTCGGCACTCCCGCCAGCACTGCTCGCGGCGAAATAGTGTTTCGGTCGAATCGGACAACGCGGGATTCCATTGGTGCCTGATAAGGCCAGCTTATGATCCCCGCCTCGGTTGCGGGCTTCCCCGGACCGCCCCGAGCCCCTAGGCACGGAGCGATGACGCCCTCCGCGCACCGCTTTGCGTTCCTCGCCATCCTCGTCGGCAGCACGACGCTGGCGTTCGGTCCGTGGCTGGTCCGGCTGTCCGGCGTCGGGCCCGTCGCCGCCGGTTTCTGGCGCCTCGCGATCGCGCTGCCGTTCCTGTTCATCATCGCCCAGCAGACCGGGCAGGCGGTGCACTGGCCACGCAAACGGCTGGTCTGGCTCACCGCCTTCGCCGGCTTCTTCTTCGCCGCCGACCTCGCCGCCTGGCACGTCGGCATCAACATGACCAAGCTCGGCAATGCGACCTTGTTCGGCAACGTCTCGAGCTTCGCCTTCGCGGCTTGGGGCCTGTGGCTCGCGCGGCAATGGCCGAAACCGCTTCAGGCGACGGCGCTCGGCCTGGCCGCGGCCGGCGCGGCCCTGCTCATGGGCAGCAGCGCCGAACTGTCGCTCAGCCACGTCAAAGGCGACCTGCTCGCGCTCAGCGCCGGGCTGCTTTACGCCGGCTATCTGATCGCCGTGCAGAAGGCGCGCGGCGCGCTCGAGCCCTTGCCGTTGCTGTTCCTCTCGAGCGCGTTCGGGGCGGCGATGCTCCTGCCTTTGTCGCTGGCCCTCGGCGAACAGATCATCCCCGCCAACTGGACCTACATCGTGCTGCTGGCGATCGGCAGCCAGGTGATCGGCCAGGGCCTGCTGGTCTACGGCATCGGCCACGTCCCGCCGCTGATCGTCGGGCTTATCCTGCTGACCCAGCCGGCGATCTCCGGCTTCGTCGGCTGGGCCGCATATGGCGAGACTTTGTCCGCGCTCGATTGGATCGGTGCGGCCGCGATTGCAGCGGCGCTGGTGCTCGTCCGCCTGCCGCAGCGGGGCTTGCGCACGCCGGTCGAGCAGCCCAGTTGAGCGCCATGGAACGCCCGAGTCCGCTCGAAATATTGCGCCACCGCCTCGCGCTTGCCGTCGGCGAACATGCGGTGTTCGACGGCTGGACCAAGAAAGCCGTCGACAGCGCCGCCGAGCAGCTCGGCATCGACCCGGTCCAGGCGCGGCTGGCGATGCCCAAGACCCAGGCCGGGCTGATCGATCTCTACATCCAGGAAGTCGACCGCTCGCTCGAAGCCTGGTTCTCGCCCAAGCGCCTCGCCGGAATGAAGATCCGCGAGAAGATCCGTTCCTTGGTGTGGCGGCGGCTCGAAATCATGGGGCCGGCGCGCGAAGCCGTCCGCCGCGGTCTCGCGATCCTGGCGATGCCGCAGAATGTCCCGCTGGCGCTCCGGATTTCATGGCGCACCGCGGATCTGATGTGGCGCATCGCCGGCGACACCAGCACCGATTTCAACCATTACACCAAGCGCATGACGCTCGGCGCGGTCTATGGCTCGACCTTGCTCGCCTGGCTCGACGACCAGAGTGACGAGTGGAGCGAGACCGCCGCGTTCCTCGACCGCCGCATCGACGGGGTGATGAGGTTCGAGAAGTTCAAGGCGCAATGGCGCGGCTCGGCGGACCGCCACCTCAGCATTTCGCGCTTCCTCGGGCGGCTCCGCTACCCGCCCCGCTGATTTCCTGCACGACTCCGCTTTATTACGCCAATTCGCGCAACTCCTTGTTCTCGCCCGCATTTGGTCCCCGGGGGCAGTACATGAGGAGTAGATTATGAGACGAGTATTGGCGTCAATTGGATTGGTCCTCGCGACCTTGGCCGCGGCCCCAGCGGCAGCGGACCGTAACGAACAAAGCGGCGCCACCGTCGGCGACTGTATGTCCGACGGTTTCTACGGGAACGAGCCGAACATGGCGGACGGAACCGCCGGGGGACCGGCCGAGCAGCAGCCAGGCACCCAGGCCGGCAACGTCTTGCCGAGCCAATCGCCCGGACCGTTGGTCACAAATCCGACTACCGGCGAGGTGACACGGGGGAATTCCGTGGGCTTCTACAATAGCCAGGGCATCAACATCGCCCAGCTTTGTCGCGGGTCGCTGTAGGCGCTCAGCGGCAGCGCATTTAAACTTCACTGGAAAATCGCCGCTGTTATTGATAATCAATCGCAATGACAGCGGCGATCCCTTCCCCAGTCTCGCTTTCGCTCGATCGGCTGGCGATCGGGACCAAGGCGCTTGTCGCGGGGATTGATTGGGCCATGCTCGACGCGGGGGATGCCGCCCGCCTGCGCAATTTCGGTTTTGACGAAGGGGTCGCGGTCGAACCGCTGCACCTCGGGCCGTTCGGGCGCGATCCGATCGCCATTCGCGTCGGGCGGATGACCGTCGCCATTCGCCGCAAGCATGCCGGCGCGATTCACGTCACGCCCCTGACCTAAGTGAACCCGCTGCCCCTCATTGCCGTCGCCGGCAGCCCCAATGCCGGCAAGAGTGCGCTGTTCAACGCCCTCACCGGCGCGCGGCAGAAGGTCGGCAATTATCCCGGGGTCACGGTTGAACGCCATTCGGGCCGGCTGATGCTGGCCGACGGGCGGCCGGTCGAACTGGTCGATCTCCCGGGCGCCTACAGCCTCGAACCGTCGAGCCCCGACGAAGCGGTCACCCGCGACGTCCTCCTCGGCCAGCAAAAGGGTGAGCGACAGCCCGACGCTCTGCTCATCGTCGTCGACGCCTCCAACCTCGACAACCACCTGCGCTTCGCGCTGCAGCTGATCGAGCTTGGCCTGCCGACCATCGTCGCGCTCAACATGGTCGATCTAGCGAAGCGCGACGGGCTCGAGCTCGATCCGGCGCGGCTCGAGCAGGAGCTGGGCGTCCCGGTGATCGAGACGGTGGCGGTGCGCCGCCGCGGCATCGCCGAACTCAACACGGCCCTCGACGACATGCTGTCCAACCCGCGCTGCGGCGTGCACCAGCATGTGAAAGACGATCTGCTCAACTTGCAGCGGCGCGCGCGCGACATCGCTGCCGCCGCGGTGGTCAGCGAAACCCCGGTGCGGCGCTGGACCCATCGCCTCGATTCGGTGCTGCTCCACCCGGTCGCCGGGCCGATCATCCTCGCCGCCTTGATGTTCGTGATGTTCCAGGCGGTGTTCGCGTGGAGCGAAGTGCCCAAGGCATGGATCGGGGACGCCATGGCGTGGCTCGCATCCCAGGCCAGTGCTGCGCTCCCGGCCGGCCCGCTTCGCTCGCTGGTGGTCGATGGTGCGATCGCCGGCGTCGGCGCGGTGATCACCTTCCTGCCGCAAATCCTCATCCTGTTCTTCTTCATCCTGCTCCTCGAAGGCACCGGCTACATGGTCCGGGCGGCGTTCCTGATGGACAAATTGATGCACCGGACGGGGCTGTCCGGCCGCGCCTTCATTCCTTTGCTGTCGAGTTTCGCCTGCGCCGTCCCGGGGATCATGGCGACGCGCACCATCGACGATCCCAAGGACCGGCTGACGACCATCCTGGTGGCGCCGTTGATGACCTGCTCGGCGCGGCTCCCGGTCTACACCCTGATCATCGCCGCCTTCATCCCCAACACCAATGTCGGGCTCGGCATCGGCCTCCAGGGCCTGGTCATGTTCGGCCTTTATGTATGCGGCATCGCCGGCGCCCTGCTCGCCGCCCTCGCGCTGCGCCGCGGCGTGCTCAAGGGCGGCGGTGGCGGCTTCATGATGGAGCTGCCCAAATATCAATGGCCGTTGCTCAAGGACGTCCTCATCGGGCTCCTCACGCGCATCGAAATCTTCCTCAAGCGCGCCGGGACCATCATTCTCGGTACGACCATCGTTCTTTGGGCGCTTGCCAGCTTTCCGCAGGCGGGGCCGGGTCAGAAGCAGAGCGACGTGTCGATCGCCGGCCACATCGCCGACGGCATCCACACAGTGGTCGCGCCGATCGGCTTCAATAAGGACATCAGCCTGGCCCTGCTGCCGGCGATGGCGGCGCGTGAGGTGGCGGTCGCGGCGATCGGCACCGTTTACTCGCTCGACGCGACCAGTGACGAGGGCCAGCAATCGCTTGAACAGCGGTTGGCCGGCCGCTGGCCGCTGCCGACCGCGCTCGCCTTCCTCGCCTGGTTCGTGTTCGCGCCGCAGTGCATCTCGACCATCGCCGTCACCCGGCGCGAGACCAACGGCTGGAAGTGGCCGCTGTTCATGATCGCCTATTTGTTCGTCCTGGCCTATGTCGCGGCGGGCCTAACCTACTGGACGGCAGTGGCGCTCGGACTATAGCTGTTCCTCAAGCAGAGGAGACGAAGATGGCGGGCGTCAACAAGGTAATCCTGGTCGGAAATCTGGGCGCGGACCCGGAGGCCAGGTCGCTCAACAACGGCGGCGAAGTGGTCAACATGCGCGTCGCCACGTCGGAGAGCTGGAAAGACCGCGACGGCAACCGCCAGGAGCGGACCGAGTGGCACAATGTGGTGATCTTCAACGAGAACCTCGGGCGGGTCGCCAAGAGCTATTTGAAGAAGGGCTCCAAGGTCTATCTCGAAGGCCAGATCCAGACCCGCAAATGGACCGACCAGACCGGCAACGACCGCTACACGACCGAAGTCGTGCTGCAGAAATTCCGTGGCGAACTGGTCCTGCTCGACAGCCGTGACGGCGGCGGATCGCGCGGTGCGTTCAGTGATGACTTCGAAGATGCGGGAGCGGCCCCGGCGCGCGCCCAGTCGCGGCCGCAGCCGGCGGCGTTCGACAGCGACCTGGACGACGACGTCCCCTTCTAGGAGTCGCCGCTTCCCTTCATCAGCTGGGCGAGCGCGGCGAACGGGCTCGCCTCGGCCTCGGTCATGATGCCGGCTTCCTTGAGTGTAGCCTCGGCGCCGGGACTGCGCGGATAGGCGGGCAGGCCGAGCGCCAGCGTGTCGGCGATCGCGCTCCCCAGATCGATCGTGCTGCCGTCGTGAAACACCACGTCGCATTCCGCCGGGTCGAGCTCGATCTCTTCCTCCGACCGGGCGACCTGGGGCTCGGGCAGGAAGGCGATCTCGAACGCTTCGTCGACATGGGCAGGAACGGCGTCGCCGGTAATCACGCAGCTCTGGTCGAGCGAAGCGAGGATCCGCCCCTCGGCGCGCACCGAATCGCCTTTGCGGGTGAAGGTCGCGTGGGCCTCGAGCCGTTCGAGCGATTGCAGGCCGAAGCGCTCGGCGATCGCTTGGCGTTCGCTGTCATTGGCGACGAGGTCGATCCGCTCGCCGTCGTGGATCCGTTCGAGCCGGAGGTGGTGGGCGAAATTGTCGGTCATGCGATGGCACCTTCCGCGACCGCCGAATCGGCCGCCGCCTCGAGCTGCCGCCACAGCTCACGCAGCCGTTCGCCGGTGTGGGCGAGGGCGTCCGCTGGCGGCTCGCTGTCGCCGTAGACGCTGAGCCGCGCGGCGTCGTTCCAGTCGCCGCCGCCCACCGCCGGGCGCCACAGCTCAATCCGCCGGGCGAGCGCGCCGACCAGCTTGCGCATGGTGCGGCCAAGCTTGGGGTCGCCGAGTCCCATTTCGCGATGCTCCGATTCCATCACTTCGATGAAGCGCTCGGTCAGGGCGACGCTGGCATGCGCGCCCATTTCGCCGGCTTGCTCGAGCCGCAGGCTGGCCAGTGCGGCGATCGTGGTCAGGACGGCGAAGCGTCCGTCGACCGAATCCTCGACCGCTCCGTCGAGGTACCAGTGGGTCGCGCGGGCTTCCGCCGTCACCCACGCGAACAGGTTCGCCCCGCGCGCCGGTTCGGCCGTTAATCTTGGGAACAGGAAGCGGAGCATAGCAGTGATTTTCGGTCCTCGGCGGCGCAAGCCTTGCGCCGGTCATGCAGGCCAGCATATTGAGGCGGCGAGCCCGTCAGGCAAGATCGCAAGCGTGCGAGCGCACGCGACGGGTCCTCAG
>Ga0268265_10002507_pt1 | contig 13775 bp, 9 predicted proteins | sample KBSSwiS52_FD_190355 | JGI IMG/M metagenome (GOLD analysis project Ga0268265, IMG submission 190355) | Switchgrass rhizosphere microbial communities from Kellogg Biological Station, Michigan, USA - KBS Switchgrass S5-2 (SPAdes) (version 2) | ecosystem: Host-associated > Plants > Roots >... | reverse complement strand
TGAGCGAGAAGTATCACTTGCCCAATACCGCGACGATGCAGGAGATCGCGGCGGCGTTGCGCCAGGACGGGTTCGTCATCGTCGACGACCTGGTACCGCCGCAGCTGATGGATCAGATCGCCGAGGAACTCGACGACTACATCGACGACACCCCCAACGGTCGCGATGACTTCGTCGGACGGCTCACCCGCCGCACCGGCGCACTGATCGCCCGTTCGCCGGCCTCGAGGGAACTGGTGATGCATCCCCTGGTGCTCTCCGTTGCCGGAGAGATGCTCAAGAAGGCCACCGCCTACCAACTGCACCTGACCCAAGTCATCAGCGTCTACCCCGGCGAGACCGCCCAGCCGCTGCATCGCGACGAGCTCGCCTGGGACTTCTTCCCGTTCCCCGAGGACTACGACGTGCAGTGCAACACCATCTGGGCGATGACCGACTTCACCAAGGAAAACGGCGCAACCCGAGTGATTCCCGGCTCGCACAAGGTCTTCGACAAACAAGGCTCGGACTACACCGAGGCCGACGAAGCACGCGCCGTCATGACCAAGGGCTCGGTGTTCTTCTACACCGGCAAGGTCTACCACTCCGCAGCACCCAACAACTCCGACATGGTCCGCCAGGGCATCAACATCACCTACGCCGTGGGCTGGGTCCGCCAAGAAGAAAACCAATACCTCTCCACCCCACTAGAAATCGCCAAAACCCTCGACGACGACATCCTCAAAGTCATGGGCTACCAAATGGGCGGTCTCGCAATGGGTTACCTGAGCGATTTCCTCGACCCGCTCGCGGCCGTCAGGCCCGAGCTCGGCGGTCAGCAGTACGACTTCGCCGCGCTCACCCAGACTGCCGGCCATGTCGACAGCGACGGGCAGAACATGTTCTACGACGCCATGGTCAATGCCGAAACCCCCGACCCCGTAAAGGAATCCGTCTAATGGCAATCTCCTACAGCAATCCAGAGGTCGGATACCTCGACCAGACCACGTTCAAGAAGCTGGGCTTCACGCAGAATGTCTGGGCGGGCGACACGCTCTATCTCTCCGGCATCGCACCGTTCACCGGTGGCGACCCCGAGTTCGTCGTGCACGGCATCGGCTCGATGAAGGAGCAGACGGTCTTCATCCTCGACATTCTCCAAAAGCTGCTAGAGGCAGAGGACTTGACCTTCTCGAACCTCGTGGCACTGACGGTCTATGCCACGAACGCCAAGGAGTTCTTCGACGTCGCGCCGCTCATAGCCGAGGCATTCGGCGACGAAGCCCCGAGCCAGACACTCGTCGGCGTCACCGAACTGGCGCACCCCGAACAGCGGATCGAGATCACTGCGATCGCCGTCAAATCCTGATTCCGCGTTACCCATTGCGCAGAAGGAGAAATCCACGTGAGCGAGAAGTATCACTTGCCCAATACCGCGACGATGCAGGAGATCGCGGCGGCGTTGCGCCAGGACGGGTTCGTCATCGTCGACGACCTGGTACCGCCGCAGCTGATGGATCAGATCGCCGAGGAACTCGACGACTACATCGACGACACCCCCAACGGTCGCGATGACTTCGTCGGACGGCTCACCCGCCGCACCGGCGCACTGATCGCCCGTTCGCCGGCCTCGAGGGAACTGGTGATGCATCCCCTGGTGCTCTCCGTTGCCGGAGAGATGCTCAAGAAGGCCACCGCCTACCAACTGCACCTGACCCAAGTCATCAGCGTCTACCCCGGCGAGACCGCCCAGCCGCTGCATCGCGACGAGCTCGCCTGGGACTTCTTCCCGTTCCCCGAGGACTACGACGTGCAGTGCAACACCATCTGGGCGATGACCGACTTCACCAAGGAAAACGGCGCAACCCGAGTGATTCCCGGCTCGCACAAGGTCTTCGACAAACAAGGCTCGGACTACACCGAGGCCGACGAAGCACGCGCCGTCATGACCAAGGGCTCGGTGTTCTTCTACACCGGCAAGGTCTACCACTCCGCAGCACCCAACAACTCCGACATGGTCCGCCAGGGCATCAACATCACCTACGCCGTGGGCTGGGTCCGCCAAGAAGAAAACCAATACCTCTCCACCCCACTAGAAATCGCCAAAACCCTCGACGACGACATCCTCAAAGTCATGGGCTACCAAATGGGCGGCGCGGCCGTCGGCTACGTCAGCGACTTCCTCGACCCGCTGTCGGTGGTTCACCCGGAACTGGGCCGTCAGCAGTACGACTTCGAAGCGCTCAGCACCAATGAGAATCACGTCAACCCGCAGCTGCGCGACTCGGTGCACTTCGACACGCTCACGGCCAAAACCCCGGAGGGAGTCTCGGTGTAGTCGCCAATACTGACGGCACGTTCCGCCGATGGGCCCACCGCACGCGCGTGGGCCCCTTGGCGGCATCCCGCTGCGCGCAAGGCTGCCAGTCGGTAAAGTTCGTCGTCGGCGCGGAAAGAACGCCAGGCGAAATTTCAAGCGCAAGGGGGCGTGGGGAGCACCATGGTTGGAGCTGTCCGGCGGCTGAGCACCGGAAGCGGCGGTGGCGACACTGCGCTCCTCACACATCCTCGCGAGTCAGCGCGCCTGCGCGACTTGATGGTGCCGATCGCGCAGGACGCCGGCGCATCCCGCAAGGCAACCCAGGCTCGCAGCCAGGAGAAGATGAATCGAGTCGTTGCGGCCACCAACGATTTGCTGGTCGCCGCGGGTTCTAGTGCGGTTACCACTACCGCCGTCGCGGCTCGCGCAGGGATTTCCGTCGGCTGGCTCTACAACTTCTTCACCGACCGTGAGTCGCTTCTCGAAGAAGTACTAATCCAGGGACTCATCGATCTCGACGAACGGTTTGATGAAGCCGGGTTCAGCCTCGCTGGGCCGGACTGGCGGACGACTGCGGCCGCGGGCATCGACGCGCTCATCGACTTTCTTCTCAACGGGACCGGGATAGCTGGGTTTCGTGTGCTGTGGTTCTCGTCCGAATTCTCCGGCCGGATGGTCCAGGTGAACCGGGCGCACGATGACGCGCTCGCGGCATACCTCTGTGACGGTGTCACAGCGCTGCGCCCGGACGCCCCGGACATCCCTCTCTACCTGATGGCACAAACGTTCATCGGGGTGCTCGACAAGGGATTCGACATCGCGTTCCGCACTGATCCCAACGGAGACAAGGCGGCGCTTGGCGAGTTGCGCCGCGCCGCGCTGGCGTACCTCGAGACGTTCCTCGCGTAAACACCGGCACGCATCAAGCCAGTGCCTGATGCGTGCCGGTGCGCTGCTCCGCCGCCGCAGTTGGGTCGGACGACTTTCGGTCGTTCAGCTGGCTTCCAACGCGGCTTTTGGTGCCACCGAAGGTGCGGGTGCGTGGGGCTGCGGGTGGGCGTGCACCAGGTCCTCCCTAGCGATCGCGTCCTCCCCCGTGTGGCCGTGATCGGAGAGTGCCTTGAGCGCTTCGGGCTTCTTGACGAGCAAGTACCCCATTATCGCGAACGCGAGGAGATAGACCGCCAACGAGATCGGCGCGGCCAGGCTGATGGGCCAGCTCAACGGCGCCACGAAATCGAACACCGTAATGCCGGCGCCGACGAAGAAGCCCGGGATGAGGAACAGCACGCCCAACACCGGGATGATCAAGTGCACGACAACGTTGAACTCGCTGCGCCGGTACCGCCAGTAGTACACCGGGCACGACAGTGCCGCCATCATGTGCACCGGCAGCGCGATGACCGCGATGATCGTCCCGAACAGCCCGAGGGAAGCGATCGGACCCCAGAGCAGTCCCCCGATCACGGCAGCGATGGAACCGATGCCGAACATGAAGTAGATGGCCGTCACCGGCGACTTCCACCTGTGGTGAGTCTTGGCGAAGATCTTCGGGATGGTCCCCGCGCGGGCCATCGCCCAGATGTGTCGGGTGCCGCCCATGGATGCGCCGTTGGCACAGGCAATCGAGCTGTTGAGCAGCGCGAGGAGCAGGACGATCCATCCGGCGCCCCAAAGCTTCTTCGCCATCCCGATCCAGCCGTCGCCTTGGTTGAAGTTCATGAAGTCATACAGCTGGTCGGCACCGAAGTAGGTGGACGCCGCGTAGCTGCCGATGATGTAGAAGACGCCGACGATGATCGCCGACCAGACGATGGCCCGGGGGACGTTGCGCTTGGGGTTCTTCGTCTCTGCTGCCAGCGGTGCACCGGCCTCGAAGCCGATGAAGGCCAAGAACCCATAGACCGAAGCGGCTATGACCCCGGACATGCCGACGAAGCCTTCGGCGTTCGCGTGCTCCGTGGTGAAGACCGATACGGAGTTGTTGCTGCCCGACGCGACGATCATGTGCACGCTCATGACGAGGAGCACGAGGATTTCCAGGGAGCCGAGGATCACGCCAGCCTTGGTGCTGAACGCGGCGCCGAAGTAGTTGAGCGCACCCGAGAACACGAGACAAGCCAGTCCGGCGACGATCCACGTCGCCTTGTAGGCGCCTCCCCCTTCGGGGAAGAGCGCAGCGGCGACCAGATTCCCGAAGACCAGCATCAGATACGGCAGTGCGGCCAGGTAGAACATCGGCGCGCAGAAGGCGACGACGAAGCCCAGGGCAGGGTGAAACGCGCGGCCGACGAACGAGCCGAGACCGCCTGCCGTGGATATGTGCTTGGCCATCTGGGCGATTCCGACCGCCACGAGCACACAGCCGATCGTCGCGCCAACCACGGCCAGCGGTAGTGCGCCACCAGCGAACAAGGACCCGGTCATGATCGCGTAAGCCAAACCAGCGCCGGGCGCCATCGTCGCGATCGAGACGAACAGGACGCCGGACAGCGAAATGCTGCCCTTGGCGAGCCCCTGCTCACCTTCGCCGACGTCGACGGGGGCGTCGACGGTTTCCAATGAAGTTGTCATGAGTTTCTCCTGAGGTATCGACACGCGCTGTCACCTGGCGCTTGCAGGGGTTTTCCGAGCAGCACGCAGCACTGCGCGCATCGAATGGAGTCAGTTCCGCGGCTGACCGATCCGGTTGTGCGAGGGAACTCGTGGGATCAACGACTCGCACACAAAGTGAATAAGTTTCATGTTGCTCGCGCGGATCTGCCGCGTAAAAAGCTGATTTCGTCGGTAGTCAGCACCACGCGCACCCTCCACACGGCGAACCGGGTCGCGCGAACTCGAGGGGAGCGATCCATGCGCGAGTCGTTCGCCCGATCCCGCCGCCAATCCGCACACGGCCTGGGGTGCAGGTTTCTCTCGCCTACTGCGACGGCCCGCTCTACCCGGACCGTTCCGTTACGGCACGCCATCCAGTACGGATCGACGCAACACCATTGTTTCCCCCGCCGAGCGGTTTGGAAATCCGTGTGCATCCCTCGATATGTCCGCGAAAGATGATGCAGCGCTGGGCATTTTCGGATCGCTCCCTTGCCGGAACCTAAAGTCCACCTACGAGGAGGGACTCGGCTCGGCAGCCTCGACGAGCTAGCAGCGATTCCGCCGAGCCATGTGTACCGTGGGCGCCACATGACACGTCTGCTTACTCGTTCGATCCGGCTCGCCGCGATATGCGCTGTGCTGCTCGCAATCTCGATGCCCACCGGCCGTTCAGAGCCACCGGGTCCAGGCGCGCTCGCCCAGGCGCCGGTGCTGAGCCTGTCGGCGCTCGGATCGAGCTCGAACCTGAGCTTCTACGGGCTGCAAGCCCAACAGTCGGTCACCTTGCCAGTACAGCAGGGGCTGACGCCCGCCGCCCTCACGGCGATGGTCTGGATGCCCACGGGCGTGCTCAGCGCGTCACTGACCGTCACCCAAGGGGACCATGTCATCTCGAGGGTCGAGTTACCGATCCAGTTGCCCATCGGTCCACCTGCCCCGGTCAGCGCTCCGCTGAGCGGCGCCGAGGTGGTCGACGATGCCATCGCGTTGACGCTGACCGTCGACATCCTGCCGCTCGAGGGCTATTGCGTTGCCCCGACCAACCCGCTTCGGCTGACCGATACGGCGATTCGGTTCGACGGCATCGAACGGCCTCCGGTGACCGTCGCAGACTTCCTGCCGCCCGTCCTGCGCAAACTCACTCTCTTCCTCCCGCAAGCACCGACGCGGGCAGAATCGGATGCCGCCGTCAAGCTGACCGACGCCGTCGTCGCCCGCTACGGCCAGCAGTACCCGGACGTCAGCCTCGTAGCGCTGCCGGCCGGTCAAACCACACCACCTGGCCCGCCCGCGCCGATGGAGCGCCAGATCGTCGTCAAGGAAGGCCTGACCAAGGGACTGTCAGTGCAGCCCGGAGACGGTATGCCGTCACTGCTGATATCGGGTTCTGGCGCCGAGTTGGGCGACCAGGCTCGATTGCTGTCCAGCGATCTATCCCAGTTGGCGCTGACGTCGGACACTGCGGTTGGGTCGGTGAAGTCCACACCGGTGATCCCCGCCGACGTCACGACACTTCACGAGATCGGCGAGCGCGGCGCCACTTCGGTGTCGTTGACGCCACGGCTCGACGTCGGTGTGGACCAAACCAGATTCGGCCGCGCGATCGGCAATGTCCGACTTCACCTCAAGGGTTCCTACACGCCGCTGCCCGCGACCGTAGGCGGACAGGTCGTGGCGATGATCGGCGACACGACCATCGCCAAGTGGGCCGCCGACGCCGCCGGGCTCATCGACCGGTGGGTCGACATTCCCGACGACGTGCTGCAGCGCCATACCACCGTCACCGTCGGGATCCACATCGCCGGGAACACCGGTCGCTGCGGCGAGTTCCAGCCCCTCACCCTGACCATCGACGACACCACCAGCATTCAGAGCACCCCCGCCAATCCGCCTGTGCGGCCTGGCTTTCAGTCCCTACCGCAGTCACTCATGCCGCACGTGCAGGTCGGAATCGGCGACGACGGGTTCGCCGACACCGGGCGAGCGATCGCCATCATGACCGGATTACAGCGCGTCAGCGCGGCGCCGATCGATACGACGGTGGTTTCGGTGTCCGACGCGCTTGCCAGCAACACTCCCGCGATAGTCATCTCGGCTGACGGGTGGAAACACCCCGAGATCAAGCTGCCGGTTTCAGGCGGTAGCGGCCACGTGCAGACCATCGACGCGTTCGACAACGGCACTAGGGCGACGCTCACGCTGACACCGGGTTATCGCTTCGGCTCGCTACAGACCGTGGTTGATGGCAATCGCTCGCTGTTGGTGGCCACCTCCACGGGAATCCCCGACCAACTCGACGGCCTCCTCGCCTGGCTCAACGCGGACAGCCGGCGGTGGTCTCGGATGGACGGTGTGGCCGTCATCGCTCCCCCGGACCGAGCGCCGGTGATCGTGGCCGCTCCGAAGAACCAGGCCGCCCCTCCCGCCATCGAAAGTTCCGACCACACGTGGTGGTACGTCGCCGGTGGCATCGGTGCCCTGGCCCTAGTGGCGGCAACCGGGGTCGGCTTTCTCCGTGTTCGCCGACGATGAAACAGGTGTCGCCGCCTCCTGGCGACTCCTGAGACCAGGTGTCAGAAGCGTGCTGGCCGCAACCCTTACTCGCCGTGTACGTACATTCACCGTACAATGACGTGATCGCTAGCTACGAGTAGAGATGACAGAAAAGAAGGAGGTGTCGCTGTGGCAGTCAAAACGAAGCGCATCGAGCTTCGCGCGGAGCAAGCGACCTTGGACCGTATTCAGCGCGCCGCCAACCTTGTGCACGAGCAGACATCGGAGTTCGTGCGAAAAGCTGCGATGCAACGGGCGGAAGACATCCTGCGTCAGGAGCAGGTGACGGCAATGGAGCCCGAACAGTTCGACAATCTGATGTCCTCGCTCGACGCTGCTGACGACGCGCCACGGCTAGCGGCAGCCGCACGCAAACCCGCGGTCTTCACAAGGCGTTGACCAATGTTCGAGTCCGCGCGACTCACGGACGCCCACACGCTGGAAGGATTCGACTGCGGTAAGGAGTCGCTGAACAACTGGCTCATCGCCCATGCCCGTCGCGCGGACAGCAGCGGAGTCGCGCACGTCTACGTGTGGATCCCGCTCGGCGAACAGAAAGTCAGCGCCTATTTCGCCATTTGCCCCACCGAAGTAGCACGCACCGACGACGGCGTCTGGGGATCCATGGCCGGCGGCTATTCCCGCATACCCGGATACTTGATTGGCCGCCTAGCGATCGATACGTCGCTACGAGGTCAGGGATATGGCGAGCAGCTGCTCCTCGACGCACTACGCAAAGCCGTCGCCGCATCGGAAATCGGCGGCGGCCGGCTCATCGTCGTTGATGCCATAGACGACGAGGCACAGTCCTTCTACGAGCACTACCACTTCGTTCCCGTCAAGAACCGCGAGCGCCGTCTGGTCATGAAGGTCTCCACAGCGGCGAAAGCACTCGGGGAGCGCTGGCGGGAGTAAACCCTTCACCGAAGAATTTGCTGCACAAAGGAGTTGACCGTTAGCGGTGTCGAGAGTTTCCCGGCGAGTTGGATACGCTGCGTGCCTACAATGTGCGTTTGCGTCGTCTTCTTCAGTTGAGTGAGGAACAGGCACGCGCAGCCGCCAGTGACCAGGCGACTCTGACGGGGTGTGCTGAAGCTGCTACGGGAGCATGGCGTGGTCGCCCGGCCGAATGGGACGAATCCGCATTCTCCTTTGCGCGACGCAGCTCTTGGACCGAGGCACCCAGTTCCTTGGCTGCCTACGCGTTCTATTCGGCAGGTGAGATGTGACGCGCCGCCTCCTGGACGAGCTGCACTCGCGAGGTCAGGCCAAGTTTGGTGTAGATGTGCGTGAGGTGCGTTTGGACGGTGCGCGGAGATATGAAGAGCCTGGTGGCCACGTCCTTATTGGCAAGCCCGTCACTGACGAGCCGGATCACGTCATGTTCGGTGGGTGTCAACGACGACCATCCGCGGGCCGGGCGTTTGCGTCGACCGCGGCCGCGTTGTATGTATGCGATCGCCTCATCTGCGGACGCAGAAAAGCCCTCGTCCCATGCCGTTTGGAATTGCTCGTGGCCCAGCATGTTCCGCAACGTGGCCAAGGAAAGTTCATAGTCGTTCTGGTGTGGTCGGTATCGAATCTGTCCCGTACGTTGCCGGATCGCGTCTGCTGCGCCGAAAAGGCGTGCGGCTTCCGGGTAGTTCGCGGCGTCGATGGCGACGACGCCGAGCACCTCGAGCGCGTCGGGCACGATCAGGGGCGCCCCGGTGTCCACCGCGCGCGCGAGTGCGGCGCGCGCGTCGCTGTCTGCCTGTTCGAACTCCCCTCGAGCGACCGCTACGTGCGCGCGCGCAACCAGTGCGAGGTAGTGGTGTGTCCCGGTAGTGGCAGACACGGCCTCGTCGGCAAGGCGGGCGGCCGAGGCAACGTCTCTACGTGCCAATGCGACTTCGGTCAGAATGTGCAGGTGAATGTCGCCCGTTTCGGGGTGCAATCGCAGTAGCGGAGCGGCAGAGTCGGCGGCCTCGGCAGCGGCTCCGATGTCGCCCTCCGACAGGCGTAATAGTGCAAGCACCGCGTAGGCCAATGCCGGGTAGAACCCGCCCAGGTCGGGCGCAATGTCGAGAGCCTCCCGGATCGAAGCGTCCGCCCGGTCGTTTTCGCCGCAGTGCAACAGCACATGCGTTAATCCGTTGAGGCAGTTGAACTTCCAGAGTTGGTCATGCGTCGCATCGGCGTCGGCGATCACCGGGCTAAGCACTTCGGCGGCGTGCACCAACTGTCCCTGCATTTGATCCGCGAGCGCTAGTGCCCAGCCACAGGCATGGGAGTGATATCGGTCTCCGATCGCTTCGGCAACGTCGCGTCCCTCACGCGCGGCCCTGCGCACGATCGTCGGATCACCGGCAATGCCGGCGGCGACGGCCTTCCAGCTCAGCACCTGCACCAGGGTCCAGCGATCTCCCTGTGCCCGCGCGAGAGTGATCGCCTCGTCGAAGTATGGTTGTGCCAGGTCGAAGCTGAAGCCGTTCAAAGCAGCGCATGCGGTGAGCGCTCGCGCCAACAGCGCGGCGTCGTCGGATTCCCTCGCCGTCGCCAGGGCATCCTCGGCGAGCCTCACGCCGCCGGTGTCACCGAACGATGCGGTCAGAACGGCCCTGTCAGCGACCGCTCTTGCCCGCAACACCGCCGAAATGCCCAGGCATGCTTCGTCATCGGCAAGGATCGCGTCGAACCACGCAACCCCCTCGCGAATGCGACCCGATCCCAGCCAGAGCGGCTGCAGTGAGGACGCCAACTGCAGGGCCAGTGCCAGTTCGGACTGCTCGCAGCTCCACGTGAACGCTGCTCGCAGGTTGTCGATTTCGGCGTCGGCTTTGAAGATGGCGTCGTCGTGGCCGACGGCCAACATGTCAAGCGCTCCAGCCAGCGATACGTAGTAGTCGCGAAACCGAACCCACACTGCTTCGGCTTCACCGGATTCGGCCAGTCTTTCCATCGCATACTGTCGCAGCGTTTCCAGGAGCCGGTAGCGCGAGCCGCCTGCCTCGCTGGTCGCCACGACGAGGGACTTGTCGACCAGCAAGGAGAGCAGGTCCAAGACCTGGTGACTTGCGATTCCGCCTGAACTGGCAACCATCTCGGCAGCGACTCGGTCGAATCCGCCGACGAAAACGGCCAACCGGCGGAACAGGACGGATTCGGGTTCGGTGAGCAACGCATGGGACCACTCCACCGATGCCCGCAACGTCTGCTGCCGCCGCACGGCTGAGCGCGCACCTCCGCTCAGGAGCCGAAAGCGGTCGCGCAGACTGTCGAGGATCTCGGTCAGTGATAGGGCCCGTACCCGGGAGGCCGCGAGTTCGATCGCCAAGGGCATGCCGTCAAGACGGCGGCAGATCTCGATTATCGTGCTCAGGTCGTGATCGGCGGCCCTGAAGTCCGATCGGGCTCGCCGGGCCCGGTCGACGAACAACTCGACGGCTTCGTCGGCGAGAGACAGGGACGGCACCCGCCAGGTCACCTCGCTGCCCACTCCGACGGGTTCCCTGCTGGTCACCAGCAACGTAAGCCCAGGGCATGCGCTCAATAGCTCGTTGACCAGGCTGGCCGTCGCATCGATCAGATGCTCGCAGTTATCCAGCACGACGAGCATGCGGCGCTCACCGATCGCGGCGGTCAGGGTGTCGATGGTCGGACGCTCGGGCTGATCCTGTAGTTCCAGGGCGCGAGCCGCGGTGACGGGCACATTGTCCGGATCGAGAATCGGGGCGAGATCAACCCAGCACACCTCGCCGTCGGACCCGCCTTTCTCGGCGACCTCCAACGCCAGCCGAGTCTTGCCGGAACCGCCCGCACCGGTCAAGGTCAGCAACCGGTTTTCGGCGAGCAGACCGCGCACTTCGGCTATTGCCGCTGCCCGGCCGACGAACCGGGTCAGTGGTATTGGAAGGCGTTTGGCTGCCGCGGATGCGGTAGTGCGCAGACGCGGGAATTCGTTGGGCAGGTCGGAATGGCACAGCTGCATCACCCGCTCGGGGCGAGGCAGATCACGCAACGCGTGCGTGCCCAGATCGGTCAGCCAGGTGTCGGCGGGAAGTCGGTCGATCACCATGTCACTTGTAGTGCCCGACAGCACGGTCTGCCCGCCGTGCGCCAGATCCCGCAGGCGCGCGCAACGGTTGATGGTTGGGCCGACGTAATTGCCTTCGTCGCGCAGCTGGACTTCACCGGTGTGCACACCGATGCGAAGCCGGATGGGCCTCAGCGGTGCGCGCTGCAAGTCGAGCGCGCAGGCAACGGCGCTACTCGCTCGGGGAAATGCGACGACGAAGCTGTCGCCTTCCCCCTGTTCGATCGGGCGCACACCGCCATTCGAGGCGACAGTCTCCGACAGAACTCGATCAAGGTGCACCACAGCCGCGGTCATTTCGTCGGGCTGGGCCTCCCACAGCCGAGTGGAGCCCTCAATGTCGGCCAAGAGCAACGTGACGGTGCCGGACGGCAGCCGGGGATCACTCACGTCCACGTCATCGCCATCCGCACGCCACCGATCCGCATGGTTGTCGGTCTCACTCATGCTAACCAGCATGGGATGCGGCGATAGGGCCGAACATCGGCGAAACCGCGTATATATCGCCGAGCGGCGCAGCCGGGCCATACGATGCCCGATCCAACTAATTGCGCGGTCAGACCGATGCTTCTACCCGGCCCCGGTCGGAATAGTCGGCTCATCCGACAGGAGGAGCACACAATGACCACATCGACCCTGCCGACCGTCTTCGACGCCGGGCTACCAACGCTCGACTACGCGCACGACTGCGAACCCGAACTCGCCCACCAGAAGATCAAGCGGGCCCGCGAGCAAGCGCCGATCGCACTTGGCAAGTATGGACCCGAGGTTCTCACGTACGAACTGGTGAGAAAGGTCCTGCGAGACAGCAGATTCGTCATGCCGACGGGCTTGGCCCTCGCCGCCCAGGGCATCACCTCTGGCCCGCTGTGGGACCGGGCGGTCAGCAACTTGCTGAACCTCGATGGCGCCCGGCATCACCGACTTCGCGGCCTGGTGTCAAAGGCGTTCACCCCCAAGGCTTCTGAACGGCTACGCATCCTCACCACTCAGACGATCCACGAGCTGATTGATACGCACATCGATGCGGGTCACTGCGACATCGTCACCGACATCGCCCGTCGCTACCCAATCCCGATCATCTGCGCGCTGCTCGGGCTACCCCGTGACGACTGGCCGCTGTTGTCTGATTGGACCGACGAGATCTTCAAACTCTTTGGCTGGAATCTCGTCATCGATGCGCCAGATATCTTGCGCGCGTGGAGCTGTCTGGACACATACTTCGACGCTGTGATCGCGGAGCGACGCGATTCTCTCACCGACGATTTGATCTCCGAGCTGATCCGCGCTGAAGTCGACGGCGACCGGCTCACACATGACGAACTTCTCATGCTCGCCACGGTGATCCTCACCGCCGGCACAGACACCACGCGCAACCAGCTAGCCGCAGCTGTCGAGGTCCTCGCCGACAACCACGATCAATGGGCACTCTTGAGCGCACATCCGGAGTTGGCGGCCAACGCGATCGAGGAAGCAATGCGCCACAGTCCCGCCGTCTTCGGGACCATTCGAGTCGCCGTCTGCGACGTTGAACTCGGCGGCGTCATGATCCCCGAAGGCACTCTCGTCATCGCGAACACCGCCGCCGCGAACCGTGACACCGCCGTCTACGACCGACCCGATCGCTTCGATATCCGGCGTGACGATCCGCCTCCCATGCAGACCTTTGGCGGAGGTACGCATTACTGCCTCGGCACACACCTCGCCCGACTTGAACTCGCCGAAGCCCTCATCGCAATCACCCGACGATTTGCCAATCCCCGCCGTTGCGGACCCGCACCGTGGAAGCCGGTCAGCGGCGTCACCGGCCCTACTACCCTGCCCATCACATTCGATGTGGCGCCCAAAGGCGACCACGGAAGCGCCTAACGTGCTACGGCAAGTTTCGAGTAAGCACGCCAAGGTGCGCCTATGGTGGGGCGGCCGGGGTTCGAACCCACAACCAACGGATCGTCGGTTACACGTAGACCACGAACCTCATTCTGCACAACGTCATACACATGGCACTGACGCATAGAGCAGCTCAAACAACACAATCGGCGTCAGACGTTACAGATAAATGGTGAGTCCATCGCTCTCACCAAGGGCAGCTTTGTCGCCCGCCACGCCTCGGCAGCTCCAAATGTTGACGACGGTCGAAAACTAGGCCAGAAGCGACGGTGAAAAGTAGGCCACGTGGTCGTGGTTATTGTGCCGTGTTGTCGGCTCTGGCGGAGGGCAGGGTGTCGATTCCGGTGTCCTTGAGGCGGT
>Ga0268265_10002491_pt1 | contig 13824 bp, 10 predicted proteins | sample KBSSwiS52_FD_190355 | JGI IMG/M metagenome (GOLD analysis project Ga0268265, IMG submission 190355) | Switchgrass rhizosphere microbial communities from Kellogg Biological Station, Michigan, USA - KBS Switchgrass S5-2 (SPAdes) (version 2) | ecosystem: Host-associated > Plants > Roots >... | reverse complement strand
CGTTACTCGCGATGAGGAGATGGAGCGATGAATCGCCAGGTTTTGCGGCTTGCCGCTGTCTGTGCTCTCCTGGGCTCGCCAGCCACCGCTGGAGTGTTATCGGGTAACTGCCGTACGGCCGAGCAGCCCGCGGCCACTCTGCTGATCCCCTACTTCGAAGTCGACCTGCAGCGCACCGACGGCGCCACCACCCTGATCTCCGTCAACAACGCCTCCTCCCGTCCGACCGTCGCCCGCGTGGTCCTGTGGACCGACTGGGGCGCGCCGACCCTGGCCTTCGACGTCTACCTGACCGGCTACGACGTGCAGAGCCTCAACCTGCGCGATCTCTTCCATGGCCACCTCCCCGGCACCAGCCAGACCGCCAGCCCGCACGGCGAGCTGTCGGACGCGAACACCGCGTTCCCCGGCTGTGACGGCAACGTCAAGGCGGTCACCGCGTTCACCCAGGCGAATTGGGACTACCTCCAGGCCGCCCACACCGGACGGCCCCTCCCGGGGAGCAGCCCGTCGCAATGCCTCGGCAGCGGCCGCTCGGGCTCCCAGGTGGCGACCGGCTACATCACGATCGACGTGGTCAACCGCTGCTCGGGCGCCTCCGTGGGCAAGAAGGAGAACACGCCCTCGGATCCGGCCTACTTCGCCGCCGGCGGCACCGGTCTCGCCGCCGACGACAACGTGCTCTGGGGGGAGTACATCGCGGTCAATCCGAACCGCAACACCTCGGACAGCAACACGGCCGTGCACATCCTGGCCGACGGCGACGCCTTCTCCTCGGGCGACTACACGTTCTACGGCCGCTACGTCGGCTATGACTCCCGCGACGACCGGGCGCCGCTCTCGAGCCTCTACTACGTGCGCTACCTGGACGGCGGCCCCTTCTCCGGCGGCTCGGACCTCGTGGTCTGGCGCGACAACCGGGATGCCAACGTCACGGCCCGGAGCTGCGGCACCAGCCCGTCCTGGGCGCCGCTCGGCGAGTACCAGATGGTCGCGTTCGACGAGGAGGAGAACCCGACCATGATCCCGAACAGCCAGGCCTTCCCGCTGGCCTCGCAGAAGGTGCACGTGGGGAGCGAATCCCTGGACGCCGCGGCCAGCTTCGGCTGGCTGATGATCGACCTCTGGCACTCCGACGCCACCCACGCCCAGGGCTGGGTCGGGGTCACCATGAGCGCCGAGGGGCGCTTCTCGGTGTCGCACCCGGCGGTGCGGGCCGACGACCTCTGCAACTTCGGACTATGAGGAATACCAGAGAACCGCGAAGAAGTGGCAGACGCTGCCCGCCATCACGAACAGGTGCCACACCAGGTGGGCGAACAGCTGCCGGTGCCAGGCGAAGAAGATGACCCCGGCGCTGTAGCTCACGCCCCCGGCGAGCAGCCAGGCCACGCCGCCCGGGGCGACGTGCGTGGTCAGCGGCCCGATCGCGATCAGCACCAGCCATCCCATCGCGAGGTAGAACGCCGCCGACGTCTTCGGGAACCGGAAGCCCAGGAAGGTCTTGAACAGGATCCCGCCCACCGCCAGCACCCAGATCGCCACCAGCAACGACCAGCCCCAGGGACCGCGCAGCGCTCCCAGCGTGAACGGCGTGTAGGTGCCCGCGATCAGCAGGTAGATGGCCGAATGGTCGAGCACCCGCCAGAGCGCCTTGCCCTTGTGCGGCGGGCAGGCGTGGTACAGCGTCGAGGCCGCGTAGAGCAGGATCAGCATCGTCCCGTAGACCGCTCCGCCCACGACCTGCCAGGTGTCCCCGCGCTCCAGGGCCTGGATCACGAGCACCGGCAGGGCGACGAGGCTCGCCACCAGCCCGATGCCGTGGCTGATGCTGCAGGCGAGCTCTTCCGGAGGGGTCAGCGGCCGTCTCATGAGGCGGAGTATGCTACCGCACTCTGCCCGAGGCCCGACGCATGCAACTCCCGGAATCCCGCAAGGCCACCTCGAAGAGCGCGCTCGCGGCGCGGGCGCGGATGCTCCATGCGAAGAACCTCGCCTGGCTCGACGGTTTTCCCCTGGCCGTCGAGGAGGGGCAGGTGCGCTGGCTCTCCGTGCCGCCGCAGGCCGCCCCGACCGAAATCCAGGTGGAGGGCCGGCACCTCAGCCAGGCTACCTATGCGCTGAACAAGCTGCGGGTCGAGCTCGCTCCGGCGCTGCCGCGGCTCGCCGAGGAGCCCGACGCCTGGCTCGCCTCGGTCGAGCGCCGCCTGGAGCTGCTCAAGGGCGCGGTGCACCGCGGAGCGCCGCTGCCCCCCGGCCTCGTCCAGGACTCCCGGGTGCTCGCCGCGGTCGACCCCGGGCTGCGCCCTCTCCTGCAGGCGCTCTCCTGGGTGCACGCCGGCGATCCGGCGCGGACGCGGACCGTCCTCGCCCTGGCGCGCGCCTGGTCGGCCGGCTTCGGCGTGCTCACGGACCGGCTCGGCGAGCAGCCCGGACTGCTGGCGATGCTCCGCCTGCTCCAGCTCGCCGCGGACCATGGGAAGCGGCGGGTGGAGGCGCTCGCCGCCTGCCTCTTCGACGAGCGCGCCCACGACGTGCCGCTCTCCCAGGGCTGGTCCGCCGCCGAGCAGATGCTCAACGCGCTCGCCAAGAAGGCCACGGCGCCGCTGCCCGAGGAGCTGCCGGCCGGCCGGCTCGGCAGGTCGCTGGCAGCCTGGTGCGAGGAGCTCGTCCACCAGAACCGGCGCGCCCGGCAGCTCGGGCTGCGCCTGTTCGAGCTCGCCGCGCCGATGACGGCCCTGGAAGCCTGGACGTCCTGGTGGGGCACCCTCCGCCGGCTGCTGCGCGAGGCCCGGGCCCTGGGTCCGAAGCCGGACGAGAAGATCCGCCAGGCGGTCAAGGGGAAGGTCAAGCTGCACCAGAAGGAGGAGCCGCGGGCGCTCTCGGTCGACGAGCTTCTGAGCGCGCTGCGCTGGACCACGTCGGAGCCCGCGTCCGGCCGCGCCGCCCGGCTGCTGCGCATCCTCGAGCTCGCGCCGTCCGGCGCCGTCCCTCCCACCCGGACGGACCTGTTCCTCCACTGGTCGCTCCGGGGGCGGCACGGTGCGCCCGGGTCGCTCCCCCTTCTCGCCGGTTTCGAACGCTATCTGGACCGCTTCCCGCGGCCCGCCCCGGCGCCGCTCGAACCCTGGGCCGAGATCGCCGACTGGACGAAGTGGCACGTCGAGGACGAGATCCTCGATCACGAGCTGCCGCAGCGCATGGTCCTGGCCGTCTACGACCACCTGGCCTACATGAACCACGGGCTTGCGCAGGAGCGGAGCCTGGACCGGCAGGCCGCGGTCAAGGCGGTCGAGATGTTCCTCCTGGCGCGCGACCCGGAGCTGGCAGCCCGGCTCTTCGATTCGCTGCGGAAGGCCGGCCGGCTCCATCAATACGAGTCACGAACGGCGAAGGCGCTCGCGTTGCGGCTCTGCCGGGAGCGCCCGGAGCGCTTCGCGGAAGTGCTGGCGGCCCTGACGGATCAGGAAGAGACGGCGGAGCTTCCTCCCAAGGAGTGGCTGGAGCCCGTGCTCGATCCGCTGATCGCGGGCGGGCTGGGCGACTTCGTCCTCGACTCGATCGTCTCGGGCCAGCTGGCGCGGCTCGCGGCCTGCGGCACCCGGTCCGCGCTGATCTCGGCCGCGGGGATCCTGCCGTTGCCGCAGCCCTCCACCTCGGAGCTACCCACACAACCGGACTGGCTGCGGCGCTATCCGCCCTCCCTCCACCCGGCGCTCCGCCGCCTGGCCGCGGTCCTCGACGACGCCGAGGCCCAGGCGGCGCGCTGGCTGGGGAGCGACTTCCCCGACACCGCGAAGCTGCAGCGGGAGATCGAGGCGATCGAGGCACGCCTGGAACAGGTGGACGAAGAGTGCCGGGCCTCGCTCCTCATCCGCCTGGGAAACCTGCGCGAGAGGCTGGATACGCCCTCCGCGCCGGGCGAAGCGAGGCTCGGCCGCCTGGCCGCCCGGCTGGAGCGCGCCTGGGGACGGGCCGTCCTCGACCGCTGGGAGCGCGAGCTTGAGGCCCTCCTGCCCGGAGCGCTCGGCCGGCTGCTGGGCATGGAGACGGAGATTCCTTCCTGTCTGGCCGATCCCCGGACCCTGTCGCTCCTGGCCGCGGCCGCCCGGCTGAAGCCCGCGCACCGCGAGCTCGCCCTGCGGATGTTCCGGGTCCGCTGCGGACCGCCGCCCTGGGACCTGCGCGACGCGCCGCAGAACCGGGCCTTCGTCGAGGGCCTCCCCCACCTCGACTGGAGCCCCTGGATCGACGGCGTCGGCACGGTGACCGTGGCTCCGGTCCCGGACCGGCGGCTGCACCTGGCCCTGGAGGACGATCCCCTGGAGATCTTCCGCATGGGAGCGCACTTCCAGACCTGCCTCAGCCCCGGCGCCATCAACTACTTCTCGGTCTTCACCAACGCCGCGGACATCAACAAGCGCGTGCTCTTCGCCCGCGACGACGCCGGCAAGGTCGTGGGGCGCTTCCTGCTGGCGCTCACGGCGGAAGGCCGGATGCTCGGCTTCGAGGCCTACTGCCACGACGGCAGCCTGGGTTTCGAAAAGGTCTGCAACGACTTCGCCGCGGAGCTCGCCCGCCGCATGGGCACGGAGCTCGTCTCGCAGGGCCGGGTCCCGACGCTGGTGGCGACCGACTGGTACGACGACGGCTCGCGCGACCTGGGCCATCGTTTCGCCGCGCTGGAAGAGGGCTCGCCGCTGCGCCGGCGCCTGGCGGCGCTCCCTCCGGGCGAGCTCCTGGGCGAGCTGCGCCGGGCGCTCAAGCCGGCCCGCCTGGACGAGTCGACGCTCCCCCTGGTGCTCGGCCTGCCCGAGCTGCGCGACAGGCCGGAGCTGGCGGTGCCGCTGCTGCGCCGGGTGGCCGAGCACCCGACGCTGCCGGACGACGCGCTCCTCACCGCCGCCTGGCTCGGCATGCAGGCGGGCGCCGGCAGCCTGGTCCGCCGTCTCCTCCTGAAGCGGGTCATCGAGTACGCCGCCCCGCTCTACGAGCGCCGCCTGTGGGTGAATCCGCGAGCCGTCGAGGTGATCCAGCAGCTCGAGCCGGTGCGGCTCCTGGCCCTCCTGCGCCGCTCCCGCACCGTGCGCGACTGGATGGAAGAGCGCCAGGGCTCCCGCATCGAGCTGATCGCCCAGGTGTTCGAAGCTCTGTACCGTCCGCGCCAGGCACAGGCGCTCTGGCATCGCCTCATCACCAGCCCGGAGGTCAATGCCACGGAGGAGCAGGTGCAGCGGGCGCGGGCGGCGCTGCGGAGGCTCGGGGCCACGAGCTGACCCCTACCCGTCCGTCAGATCGTTCTCTTCCAGCTCGCCCTCTTCCAGGTAGATCACGGAGCCCACCTTCAGGTCGATCGGCGTGACCGCGGCGGGCTGCTCCGGGCCGTGCTCGACGATCATCATGCCGGAGACCGAGTCTCCAGCCCGCAAGGCCTCGGCGTCGCCGCGCTTCGTCACCACGACCTGGGCGCCTTCCGGGACCTTGCCGAGCGGCTTCGACGGCGTCACCGACACGATCTGGTCATAGTTGGGCGCCAGGCTGATCCAGTGGGCCAGGAACAGCTCGCCACCCTGGCCGAACAGGAGGTAGGTCAACGGCTCGGGGCGCGCATGGCTGTTCCGGAAGGGGTGCCAGTGGACCTGCCGCCGCAGCGTCACCTTGACGTTCTGCAGGATGCGCTTGCGCCCCTCGCGCTCGAAATGGCCCAGGAAGACGTCCGCCTGGAACGATTTGCGCGTCTGGGTCAGCTCCGGCAGACGGAAGCGCTCCAAGGGCTGCAGGGTAAAGATCTGCTTCGCGTTCTGGGGCTTGGCGCGCTCGGTCCGGTAGACCTTGTCGCCCGCCTCGCCGAAGCTGACCTCCCAGATACCCTGATAGCGGTGCTGGGGCACGAACATCGGCAGGTGCGAGACGTAGACGGTCTCCGAGCCCAGGACCAGCATGCCATGGAGACCAGGGTCCTCGGTCCCGGGCTGAGCGTCGGCCCGCCAGGCTGCCAGTGACACGGCGAGAGCGGTGAGAATGCTGCGGTGGATCTGTCTCATGAGCTGGCCTCCTAGCTTGGATGCTCATCAGGACAGGCTCCGGGCTGCGCCGGTTCGTTACCCGGGGGACTTCAGGCGACCTTGAACGAGCGGCCCAGGGGTTGGAATTCAGCGAGATCCTGCCGCGCCAGCTTGCGCCGGATCTCTTCGAAACGGCGGACGGTCTCCATCGAATAAAGCCTTTCGCCGCAGCGAAGACAGACCTCCGCCTTTACCTCCAGGACGGCAGTGTGATTGCCGCCACGAAGAAGTTTTTCCACGGTCTTCTCTACGATCTCTCCGCCGCAGACGGGGCAGCTCTCGAAAGGAATCATCTCTTGGGTCTCCTGGTCCGCCAGTTCTCCCATCGCTTCGGATCCGGCCGGTAGACGGTAACGAGAACGGCCCACCGATTCTCCGGATTGTACGCCCAGACACTATGGACAGGGTTACCGCGGTTGGTCGTGCCGAAGATCAGACAGCTCGGAAACGGCTTGTCGTCAGGATAGTCCTCAATGATCTCTCCAACTGGAACGCTGGAGAAGACCTCATCCAGGGAGAGATCGTCCGCATGGGCTTCCTCATCTGCGTGATCCGTGATCCGGACGCGGTTCTCACGGATGCTCCGAACAAGATCCTCGACTTTCAAACGCGCCCCCGGTGCGTCCACACCGCCCGCGAGATCTCCGCAATGGCCTTGTCCGCTTCTTTCTCATCCTTGAACCCGGCGGTGAGGACCACCAGGACATAGGGCTTCTCTCCGGGCGGGAAGACGATCGCCGCGTCGTGGTGGAAGCCGGTGATGTCCCCGGTCTTGTGGGCGACGGGCGTGCCGGGGGGGAGGCCGGCGGGGATCTTCTCGTTGAACTCCTGGGCCTTGAGGATGTCGATCATGCGCTGTCCACTGGCCGGGGAGAAGGTCGTGCCGTCGGCGATCGCCTTGAGGACGATGCGCAGGTCGTTCGCGGTGGTGACGTTGTTCATCCCCGCGTCGAAGGCCTTCTGGTCCTCGACGCCGCGCAGAACCCGGATGTCGTAGGCCTCGATGCGGCGCAGCAGGTCCATGACCGTGGGCGCGCCGATGCGCTCGATGAGGAGGTTCGTAGCGAGATTCGAGCTGCGCACGATCATCCGGCGGATCAGCTCCTCCAGCGGACGCGACTGCCCCGCGGCCTGGTAGAGGTCGGGATCGCCGTCCTCCTTGGGGTCGAGGGTGTAGACCGAGTCGTCCATGATGCTGTGGAACTCGTTGCGGACGGGGACGGGCTCGTCGAGCCGCAGGGCGCCGCGGTCGATCGCCTCGAAGAAGGCCATCATGACCGGCACCTTCATCGTGCTCGCGGCATGGAAGCGCTCGCGGTCGTTGATCGAAAGCGTCTCGCCCGTGCCCAGGTGCTGGAAGGCCACGCCGATCAGGCGCTGCTTCCCCTGTCTGGCAATGACTCGCTCCACCTCTCCGGGCAGGCTGCCGGACGCGTGGGGCATGGAGGCGCAGGAGAGCAGGAAGAGGGCGAGCGGGGCTAGGGCAAGGATGGGGCGCATGCGGCGATTCTACCTTTCGCAGCATACCTCTCCAGGTAGCGCTTGAGGCGGAGCTTGCGCAGGGTGCTCTCGGTGCTCATGTAGCGGACGGAGCCGAAGACCGGACGCTCCGGTGCCCAGGGCCGGTCGTAGCGGCCCAGGCACCAGAAGATGCCGGTGCAGGAGTTGGGATCGCGGCCGTCGAGCGCGTACTTGTTGTTGAGCTCGACCAGCACCGCCAGCGCCTCGCGCGGGCTCGCCGACCAGTGCAGGACCTTCTTGCCCCAGAGCATCCGCAGGTAGTTGTGGATGCGCCCCTCGCGGACGAGCTGCGTCTGGGCCGCGTTCCAGACCGGGTCATGGGTCGCCGCGGCCTCGAATTCTTCCAGCGAATAGAGGTGCGGGCGCGGATCGCGCTCGTGCTTTCCGAGCGTCCGGAGCGCCCATTCCGGGAGCGAGCCGTACTGGTCGAAGTCGGGCTGATGGAAGGCCATGTTGTAGCCGACCTCGCGCCAGGTGATCGCCTCGTCGAGGAACTTCTCCGCCGCCGGGCTCATCCCCCACCAGCCCTCCACGGCGCCGCGCGCGTCCGGCCCCAGCCGCTCGGGCGTCCACTCCTCCCGCGCGGCCACGGCCGCGAAGAGCTGGTGCGCCGAGACGTGCCCGAAGTGCAGATAGGGGGACAGACCGCTCGACATCTCGTCGTCCGGATGGTTCCGCCTCTCGCCATAGCCGCCGAGCCGCTCGTTCAGGAAGCGCTCCAGCACGGCCGCGGCGGCCTGCTCCCCGCCGCGCACGTCCACGACCGGTCCGACCGCGTGGTCGATCGGGAGCCGGCCGAGGTCGGCGGGAGCCGCGGGCCAGCGGCGGAGGATCTCGGGGGGCAGCCCGGGGAGGCGCCCGGGTAGCGGGGAGGCGAGAGGGTCCTCTTCCGGAAAATCGGCCAGATGGTCAGGCAGGACCCTCTGGAGGAAGCGGCGGAAATGGTAGGCGGCAGTGAAGGCCCGGTCGGCGGCGCGCAGCGGCAGCAGACCGTTCGAGTCCACCTTCTCCATCCGCACCTTCAGCCTGAGGGCCGCGGCCGCCACCATTCTGGGCAGGAAGAAGGCTGGATCGTCATCGGCCACGACGAGACAGGCCCGGCCGGCCAGCGCTTCGAGGAGCCCCCTCCCCTGCCCCGGCGCGGGCTCCACGTAGGGGTGGTAGAGGACGCCGGCCCCCGCCAGCCGGCGCGCGTGGTCCGCCATGCCGTCCAGCACGAAGCGGTGGAAGCGGTCGGAAGCCCAGGGGTAGCCGGCGCGCAGAGGCTCGAAGATCACCAGCGGCCGGCCCAGCTCCCGGGCGCGGTCCGCGGCGCGCTCCAGGGCGAAATTCCACCCCAACCGGCGGAAGGCCGTCATCCAGTACAGGACGTACTCGCCGTCCGGACGCACGGGAGCCGCGTTGCAGGCCTGAATCCGGATCTCGGGGACGCTTGTCACAAACTTGTCGCGAATCTCCATGCAGCCTCTCCAGAATACCAGAGAAGATCCGGAGCTACTCTGAACCACAGCTAGACAATTCGGAAGGATCCTTCAGGTCGGACCCTCTCCGCCCGACAGATTTGCTGCATCCGTGGCTCGGAACGTCCCGCCGACGCCCGTGGATGCTCCGAAACCATGGGGCACGGCGCTTGCGCCCCATGCTTATGCTCCAAATACACAGGATGTCGGAGCAAAACCCTGGGGCCGGAGGGCTCGGACTCTCGTTTTGGGAGCATCCATCCCTGGATTGGGAGCAAATGAGCGAGGTACGGAGCTTCCGGAATCGGAATTCGGAGCATAATCACCCGCCTTCGCGCTCGGGGCCCGTTCCTTTGCTGCAAATTCGGCGAAATCTGTCTGCGGGGAACAGAGTGATGCTCCGATACCCGCGGGTATCGGAGCATGCCCCGCGGGTCGAGAGGCAGGGGAGGGTGAATTCGGAGCTTAGGTCAATGGAGCGTCGAGCCGTCTCGCCCTTTCCGGTCGCCTCAATTCTCCCCCGCCGGCTCCAGCCCGAGCCGCACCAGCAGGTTCTGGAGAATCCGCGCCGTGAGCCCCCAGATCTGGCGGTTGCCGATGTGGTAGACGAGCAGCAGGCGCTCGACGCCGTTGATCTTGACCGGCCGCTCCTCGACCATCCTGGGGTTCGAGAAGGCGGTCAGGGGGAGGCTGAAGACCTCGGCGATCTCTCCGGCGTTCGGACGGGCTTCGTAGGGGAAGGGGATCGCTCCCACGCAGGGGATGACGCGGAAGCCGGCCGGGGTCTCGCCCTCGTCGAGCTGGCCCAGGGGGAGGACCCTCTTCGGGTCGAGCCCGATCTCCTCCTCGGTTTCGCGCAGGGCCGCGGCCCAGGGATCTTCCTTGAGCTCGCGGCCTCCTCCGGGAAAAGCGATCTGGCCGCGGTGGCTGGGCAGGTCGTCCGTGCGCTTGGTGAGCACGGTCCAGAGCTCTCCCGCATCCACGTAGAGCGGCACCAGCACGGAGGCCTGGCGCAGGTCGCTCGCGGCCAGACGCCGCGGCGGCGGCGAGGCGAGGAGGTCCCGGATCTGCAAGATCCAACTGTGCCGTTCGCTCATGGGCGCCTCACTTGGAACGCGATCGGCTTGATCGGCGCGTCCGGCAGGCGGAAGCCGAGCGTGTAGAGGTGATGGCTCCCGCCGGTCCACCACATGGGATGGACCCGGCCCGAGCCGAGCGGCACCTGGAAGGTTACCGAGCCGTCGGCCCCGAGCCGCGTGGGTCTCAAGTCCTGGCCCCTGGCCTGGAGCCGCGTGGGCGAGTTGCGGTCGAAGCTCAGCTCCAGGGATTCGAGCGGACCGGGGCTCGCGACCACGATCTCGCCGGCCTGCCCTCCCGCGATGCGGAAGTCGCTCCCCTTCGGCGCCAGCCAGACGCTCGGGCTCGTGGGCTTGATCCGGAGATCCCCCTGGGAGATCCAGGCTCCGGGAAGCTCCCGCTGCGTCGCCTCGTACGGCAGCCAGCTCTCCACCCGCTCGCCGATGGAAGGCGGGAGAGGGAGCAGGAAGGGTGCCGCGAGGAGGGCGATCCCGACCGCCCAGGCGGAACGGACGGGCTTCTCCGACAGGAACCAGAGCGCTGCGTAGAGCGGCAGGAACAGGCGGTTGCCGTCGGACCCGACGAACCCCGCGAAGTCGTAGGGGTGCGCCACCAGGAACCCGATCGCCGCCAGCGCAGCTCCGACCCCGAGCGCCCAGCGGTCGCTCCGGGCGGCCAGCAGGACCAGGAGCACGGGCAGGAAGTACGGCAGGATTCCGACGTGCCTCCCCACGAGGAAGTAGACGGCGTTCCAGAGGAAGAGCCCGGGGTCTGCCTCGAAGGCCAGGCTCGGAGCGAGGAGCGGATCGCCGCCGGCGTTGGCATGGACGAAGAAGGCCAGGGCGAGAATGCCGGCTGCCCCGATCAACAGTCCCGCCCAGGCGGCGCGGGTCTTCCGGGCCACGAGGGCGGGGAGCAGGAGGAAGAGATAGAGCGCGCGATAGGTGCCCGGGATCGCGAGCAGCAGCCCGATCGCCAGCCAGCGGCCGAAGTCCCGCCAGGACCAGACCCGATCCCCCTCGTACATCGAGGGCAGGACGGCCTCCTTCTGGCCTGCGTAGACCAGGGCAAAGCCGGCGGCGGTGACCGCGAGCAGGAAGATGTCGGCGGTCGCCAGGAAGACGTAGGTGAAGGTCACGGACGCGAAGACGAAGACCGCCACCCAGAGCGGCCTCTTCAGCGCCCAGGCGGCGAGCAGGGCCGCCGCGGCCAGCAGCAGGGCATTGGCCACCCGCAATCCGCGCTGGGGCATCGCCCGGACGAACGGCGCGGCCACGAGCGCGTGGAAGAAGGGCCGGCCGTAGACCTGCGTCTGCCCGCCGTCGCGGCTCTCCAGGTCGATCCCCGGCGGGCGCGCTCCCCACAGCTCGCGGTAGCGGGCGAAGTCCTCGTCCGAGTAGCGGAGGTCGAAGTCCCAGGCGAGGCTCGCGGCCTCCAGCGCGTAGGTCGGCTCATCCCCAGCCTCCGGCGGCCGGGCGGCGCGGTCGCTCACCAGGGTGGCGACAAGAAGGGCGAGCAGCAGGGCGATCAGGACCGCCCAGGAAGCTCTCACAGGCGGCGCTCCCATCGCGGCCCTCCGAGCTTCGAAAGGCCCAGGCCGCCGAAGAGATGGGGCTCGATCCAGAGGTAGGCGTAGCCCGGGGGGCGGCGGACCTCGGTCTCGATCTCGGCCTCCTCTCCAGGCTGGAGGTCTCGCGGCAGCGGCAGCCACGGGCGCTCGGCGAGGAGGTTCTCGGTGAAGCCCTCGTCCGTGAACAGCTTGACCACGACCGCGACGCCGCCCGGTCCCTCCTCGCCGGCCACCCAGCGGGCGAAGCCGCGGTTGCGGAGGCGGATGCGGAGCCGCCGCCGCTCCCCCTCGGGCCAGGGGAGGTCGGCTCCTTCGACCTCGAGCTCGCCGTCGAGCCTGCCCCAGGCGAGGCTGGTCGGCGGCGGCACCTCCGGTTGTTTTTCTCCAGGCGGCGGGAGCTCCCGCCACTCGCGGCAGGCTTCCACCACCGCCTCCGCGGACCTCGCGGGATCGTGGCGGACGCGCACGTGCTCCCGCGCCGCCTCCCCCATGGCCCGCAGCCGCTCCGGGTTGGCCAGAAGGCCCCGCAGCAACATGGCCAGCTTCCCGGGCTCTTCTTCTCCTCCCAATGGAACCCGGATCACCACCTCGGGCGGCAGGTCGGCGAACTGGGCATAGTCGGAGACGATGGCCGGCCGGCCGGCGGCGAGCACGCGCAGCAGCGAGGCCGAGGTCTCGCCTGCCGTGGGATAGCGCAGGTTCAGGCAGAGGTCCACGGCGGCGATGGCCGCCTCGAAGTCCTCGAAGGGGAGGAAGCCCAGGACGTGCACCCGGTCGGCCACGCCCGCCCGCCGGGCCTCCTCTTCCAGCTCCAGGCCCTTGGAGGCCTCCCCGACGATGAGGAGATGGGTGTGCTCCAGGCCCGGGTGCGCCAGCGCCCGGATCGCCACGCCGGTGCGCTTGATCGGGGTCTGAAACCCGAACGAGCCGAGCACGGGCCGGTCCTCGGGAAGCCCGAGACGGCGGCGCAGCAGGCGCCCGGCCTCCAGATCAACGGCGGGCGGCAGGGGGACTCCCATGGAGATCGCCCGCACCCGGATCTCCGGATCCTCCTCGCGGACCATGGCCGCCGCCCACTCGCTGTGCACCAGCACGCCGCGCTGCCGGCGCAGCAGGTCGCGATGAGCGGGCAGAGCGAAGACCGGCGCGTCGCCATAGGCGTTCCAGCGCTTGGCCAGGGCCGCGGCCTCGCCGATCCAGCCGTGGTCGCGGGTCAGCCGCTCCTTGTAGGGAAAGAACTCGCCGCGGCCGAGCGTGACGTCGAGGAGCAGGTGGTGGAGGACCACGTCGTGGAGGGTGAGCACGCCCGGGATCTTCAGGGCCAGCTCCATCACCCCCTCGTGATAGCGGTTGTTGCCCATCTGGTAGAGGGGGAGGCGGCTATCCTTCCCGGTCTCGGAAGCGGGCGCCATGAGCCACGCCTGCTCAATTTCAGGTGCGACCGGCTGGCCGGGGAGATGGATCAGGCGGACGTCGGCCAGCTCAGCCAGGTGCGGCAGCAGGTCGAGGCTGTAGTCCGCGATCCCCGAGCGCACGGGAGGGAGGGGGGAGACGTAGTCGAGCCTCATGAGCCCTCACCCCCTAGAACGCCAGATCGTCCTTCCCCGGAGCCGCCATCTGCCCCTTCAGGAACGCCTCGATGAACGGGTCCACCCCACCGTCGAGCACGCGGTTGGCGTCGCCCACCTCGGCGCCGGTGCGATGGTCCTTGACCAGGCGGTAGGGGTGGAGGACGTAGCTGCGGATCTGGCTCCCCCAGGCATTGTCCATCTTCTTGCCCTCGCGCTCGGCCTGCTCCTCGGCGCGCTTCTGCAGCTCCCGGTCGTAGAGCCGCGACTTGAGGACCTTCATGGCCATCGCCCGGTTCTTGATCTGGCTGCGCTCGTTCTGGCAGGCCACCACGATGCCGCTCGGCAGGTGGGTGATACGCACCGCCGAATCGGTCTTGTTGACGTGCTGGCCGCCCGCGCCGGACGAGCGGTAGGTGTCGATCCTCAGGTCCTTGTCCAGCACCTCGATCTCGATGGTGTCGTCCACCTCCGGGTAGACGTCCACCGAGGCGAACGAGGTGTGGCGGCGGCCCTGGAAGTCGTAGGGGCTGATCCGCACCAGGCGGTGAACTCCGGCCTCG
>Ga0268265_10002484_pt1 | contig 13848 bp, 14 predicted proteins | sample KBSSwiS52_FD_190355 | JGI IMG/M metagenome (GOLD analysis project Ga0268265, IMG submission 190355) | Switchgrass rhizosphere microbial communities from Kellogg Biological Station, Michigan, USA - KBS Switchgrass S5-2 (SPAdes) (version 2) | ecosystem: Host-associated > Plants > Roots >... | reverse complement strand
TGGCGGAGAAGATGGCGCGCTTCGACTTCGGCGATTTCCTTGCTCCGGAGGCAGGCGCCCGGCTGGGCTCGGCGGTCTCCCTGGCGGCCAACGTCCTTCTGCCGCTGACGGTCGTGCTCCCGCTGCTCGCCAACGTGCGGCTCGGCCGGCAGCTCCGCAAGCGGCTCCGAAAGCGATGGCGGCGGAAGCTGCCGGCGGACGCTTCGGAGCGGACCTGGCTCAAAGGGTACGTGCTGTGGACCTTCCTCGGCGCGGTCGTGGTCTTCTCGCTCTCCCCGACCACGATCATGATGTGGCAGGCGCTGATCGTCCTTCACGCCGCGGTGCTGCCGCTGGTTCTCTGGGCGGGGGTGCTCGGCCGCAGCCGCCATGCCGGCCGGGTCTCCCGCGGCCTGGGGATCTACCTCGCGGCCGAGATCGTGCTCCTGCTGCTCATCCCGCTGGGCAGCACGCATTACCGCTGCGCGGGGCACGACGGCTCGGACAGCTTCGGCCTCGACCTGCGGCACGACCACCGGATGCTCCACGAGCTGCACATCCACGCCACCTGCCCCCTGCCGGTGAACCGGCCCGGGGGCTGGTGGCCGGACGTGCTGCCGGAATGACTTACCGAGTGCTCGGCGCCTTGCGCTCCTCGAACACGCTCTTGTAGAGCAGGCCGGCGATCACTCCGCCCGCGATCGGACCCACGAAGTAGAGCCAGATGTCGGCGAAGTTGCCGGTCGCGACCGCGGGTCCGAGGGTGCGCGCCGGGTTCAGGCTGCCGCCGGTCAACGGACCGCCCATGAGGATGCAGAACGTCAGGGTGAGGCCGATGGCGAGACCGGCAGGGATCGTGGCCTTGCCGCTGATGCCGGCGTTCATGATCGTGTTGACCAGGAAGAAGGTCAGGATCATCTCCAGCACCAGACCCTGGGTGGGGCTGACGCCGTCGGCCAGGACCGTCGCGCCCAGGCTCCCGGCGCGTGCGCCCAGGATCCAGGCGAGGGTGAACGCGGCCACGATGCCGCCCAGGAGCTGCACGGCCACATAGGCGAGGGCGCGGGTGGTGTCGATCTTGCCCGCGGCCCAGACGCCCAGCGTCACCGCCGGGTTGATGTGAGTGCCCGAGATGTGCCCGTAGGCGTAGGCGAACGCCACGATCACCAGGCCGTGGGCGAGCGCGACCCCCACCAGCCCGCCGTCGCCGAGCGCGCCGGCCCCGGCCCCGATGAAGATCAGGGCGAACGTGCCGATGAATTCGGCCAGAAGAGACGTCGAAAGCTTGTCGTACATGCAGACCCTCCGTTGACGATCGGAAAAGATGCTATTGCTTGCGGATCACGACCTCGACGCGCCGGTTGCGCTGGCGGCCGGCGTCGTCGTCGTTGCCGGCGACCGGCTTGCGCTCCCCCCAGCCCCGGGGGGTAAGCCGGCCCGCCGCAATGCCCTCGCGCTCCACGAGCCAGCGCTTGACCGACCCGGCCCGCTGCTCGGAGAGGCGCTGATTGTACGCGTCATCCCCCTTGGAATCCGTGTGGCCCTCGAGGGTCGCGCTGCCGGAGGGCCAGGCGCGGATCAGGGTGGCGAGCTGCGCCAGGGCCGTGGCCGCGTCGGAGCGGATGTCCGCCTTGTCGAAGTCGAAGAGGACGTCGGCGGGCAGCTCCACCCGGACCTCCAGGTCCGTCTCCGTCGCCCCGAGGTCCTGCATGGCCTGCCGGACCTCCTGCACGGTGGACACGAGGCCCGACTGGAGGCCGCGGATCTCCAGCACCGACGCAACCACGTCGAGCGCCCGTTTCGCGCCCAGCTTCGCGGCCGCGGCTTCGGCCGCCGCCTGCGCAGCCGGGTCCCAGGCGTCGGGGTAGGGAGGGTCCGCGGCCCGCGAGAGACCCGGCAGGAGCAGCAGCGCCGCTGCCGTGGCGAGAGCCGTCCGGGAGGCCATGATCAGGAGTCCTGGATCGCCAGGTCCTCGAACGGCGGCACGCCGGGGACCTGCAGGGTGACCGACTTGACCTCGGCCGGCGGCGCCGGGAACTTCACCCACAGGGTGTAGCTCTCGCCCGGGCCGAGCTCGTCGTACCAGCGGTCGTTCCAACCCGACCTCAGGGCGGCGATGTAGCCGCCCTTCTCGTCCTGGAGCACCTGGTACTTCTTGCCCGCGGCGAGGTCCATCAGGTAGACCTCCTTGTAGATGACCTCGGACTGGATCTTCTCGCTCCCCTGGTTGCGCAGGCGGACCTTGGCGGTGAGCGTGTTCCCCTTGCGGCGGAACTCGGTGACCTCGGCCACGACCCCCTTCCAGTTCGTCTCCTGGCTGGCGAGGACGGTGCCGGCGGAAGGGCTGGCCGCCGGAGCGGCAGCCGGGGACGGCTCGGGCGCGGAGGCGGAAGGAGCGGCGCCGGCGGCGGCCGGATCGGACACGGCGGCCGGATCGGAGACGGCGGCAGGATCGGCGGAGGCCGGCGGGGCCGCCTCCGGCTCCTTGGCGCGGCAGGCGGCCAGCGCCAGCAGGACGGAACCCAGGATGAGGCTCTTTCGCATGGCTCACTCTCCCCTGGACAAGGCTCTCGGCGAGCCGGAGTTGCGGAGATGCGCGAGACAGCGAAGATCTTACTCCAGCACGAACGGCGGGCGCTCGATCCTGCCCATGCAGGAGGTGTCGATCCCCTGCACCGCGCCCTTCTCGATGAGCTGCCGCCGGACCTCGTCGATGCAGGTCCACGGGTTCAGATGGCTGCCGAAGGGGATCACCACGAGCAGGCTGTTCGCGAAGCGCTCCTTCGCCCGCTCGGCGAAAGCCGGCGGGGTCACCGGATCGCGCTCGCCGCTCAGCAGGAGCACGGGAACGTCGGTGCGCACCGGATCGCGATGCCCCCGCTCCACCCTGGCCAGCGGCCATTCGGCGCACGCGGCCATCTGCTGGCGCACCCGGAAGTCGCCCAGGAAGGTTCCGGCGGTGCGCTCCGCGACCTTGGCCGGGTCGATGTAGGGGATGTCCTCGGCGCAGGTGACCGACAGGAGCTCCCCGAGCGCGATGCCCTTGGTGATGTTGTAGCGCGAGCGCACCGCGGCATCCGCCAGCGCATCGAGCCGGCCCTGGGCAGCCTGGTGGATCAGGAGGGGCAGGCGGGCGCTCGCCCTGGCGTCGTAGAGGAAGACCTGCAGGCCATCCGCGAGCACCTCGCGCGACAGGCGGACCTTGACCGGCTGGCCCGGCCCGGAGCGACCGGGGTGGGGCACCTCCACCTCGGCTGGCGCCTTGGCCAGCCGGTCCAGCACCGTCTGCAGCTCCGCGCGGATGTCCGGGAACGCCTTTTGGCAGGCGGCGTCGGCCGCGCACCAGGAGAGCACCAGGTCCATGGCGCGCTGGCTGCCGGCCGCGTGGGAGATCGGGTTGCTCTCGTCCATGGGGATGGCGCCGGTCAGCGTGGCCGTGCGCACCGATCCGGGATGCCGGCGCAGCCAGGTCTGCACGACCCGGGTGCCGTAGGAGCCGCCATCCAGGTTCACCTTCGCGTAGCCCAGCCAGGCGCGGGCGTCGTCCAGGTCGTCCACGATGGCGGCCGTGGTATAGCGGGTCAGGTCCGCGGTCTTCTCCAGCTCCTTGCGGCATTCGCGCACCGCGGCCAGGGGGAACTTGTCGCCGAGATAGGTCTGGAGGTCCTCGTCGCGGCCGCCCAGCGTGCAGGTGAGGCGGCCGGGACCGGCCGCGCCCCGGGCGTCCACGAAGACCAGGTCGCGCTCCTTGCGCAGGAAGGCGTCCCGCCGGCCGAAGTAGGGGGAGTAGTCGACCGCGGACTCGCCCGGTCCGCCGGCCACGTAGAAAACCGGGTCGGGCTGCGGGCTCGCGCCCGTGGCCGGGAGCACCAGGACGCGCATCCGGAGCTTGCGCCCGGCGCGGGTCTCGCGGTTCTCCCAGACCTCGAAGGTGCCGCAGCGGGCGTCGGTGCCGTCCGGGAGCTTGCACGGCTCCAGGGCGGAGGCGATCCGCGGGAGGAGCAGGGTGAGAGCCAGGAAGATCGGGCGGAGCCTCGGCAAACGGACCTCCTTCATTTCTATAGAATGCCCAGTCATGGCACTCTTCCGACGCAAGTTCCGCCTGACCGCCTGCGCCACGACCGGCGGCTGAGCGGCCAAGATAGGTCCGGGGGACCTTTCCGAGATGATCGGCCCGCTCGTCCGGCTTGCCGGACGGGATGAGAGGATCCTCGTCGGTCCCGAGACCGCGGACGATGCCGGAGTCTACCTCCTCGGCGGCCACGCCCTGGTGGCCACGGCCGATTTCATCACTCCGGTGTGCGACGATCCGCGCCGCTTCGGCCGGGTGGCCGCGGCCAACTCGCTGTCGGACGTCTACGCCATGGGCGGCCGGCCGCTCTTCGCCCTCAACCTCTGCTGCTTCCCGCCCCTGGACGAGCCGGACGCCCAGGCGCTCCAGGGCATCCTCGAAGGCGCGGCCGAGGCGCTGGCCGAGGCCGGGGCCGTGCTGATCGGCGGCCACTCGGTGCGCGATTCCGAGCTCAAGTTCGGGCTCTCCGTGGTCGGCGAGGCCGATCCCGCCCGCCTCCTCACCAACGCCGGCGCCCGGCCGGGGGACCGGCTGATCCTCACCAAGCGGCTGGGCACCGGAGTCCTGATCAACGCCTTCAAGGTGGACCGGATCGACGAGGCCGGCCTGGAGCCCGCCCTGCGCGAGATGGAGCGCCTGAACTCCGACGCGAGCCGACTGGCCCTTGCCCACGGCGTTCATGCCGCCACCGACGTCACCGGCTTCGGCCTCACCGGCCATGCCCTGGGGATGGCCCGCGCCTCCGGCGCCGGCCTGCGCATCGTCTTCGAGAGGCTGCCGGTCCACGACGGCTTCTACCGCCTGGTCGAGAAAGGGATCTCCACGGGCTGCACCGACGCCAACGAGGCCAACGTGGCGCCGGTCTTCGCCGACCGCGCCGGCCTGGACCGCATCCGGCGGGAGGTGCTCTTCGACCCGCAGACCTCCGGCGGCCTGCTGCTGGCGGCGCCGCCCGAGCAGGCCGGAGCGCTTCTCGAAGAGCTGCTGGCCGCCGGCCACAGGGCCGCCGAGATCGGCGAGGTGCTGGAAGGGCCGGCAAGGATCGAAGTGGTGTAGGGGGGAAAGGACACCAAGGACACCAAGGACTATAAGGACACTGGCCCGGGCTTTTTGTCCTTGATGTCCTTGAGGTCCTTGGTGTCCTTGGTGTCCTTTCAGCTCAGCAGCGACTTCAGCGTTTCCACATCCTCGGCGAGCTTCGCGACGATCTCCTCCAGCTTCGCCACGCGGGCGGAGAGCGCTCCGGGCAAGGGGCCGGCCGGGAGGTCCGGCTCGGGGAGCCGGGCGGCGGCCCGGGGAACAGGCTCCTCGATCACGTCGCCCACCAGGTGGGTCCAGCGGGCCTCCTTCTGGCCGGGGCGGCGGGGCAGCTCCATCACCAGAGGCTCGTCCATGGCGGCCATGCGCTGCAGCGCCTCCTCGACCTCCTCGACCGAGGCGAACGGGTGCATGCGCTCGCTGCGGGTGCGCAGCTCGCCCGGCGTCTGCGGGCCGCGCAGCAAGAGCAGCGTCATCAGCGCCTTGCCGGCGCGGTCCAGGCCCCAGCGCCGCACCACGCTCTGCTGCCACTTCTCGCTGCGCGCTCCCTCGGTGCGCCAGACGAGCACCTCCAGGCGCAGCCGCTCCAGGGCCTCCACGACCTGCCCCTCGGTCAGCTCCATGACGGGCTCGCGGTTCGTCTTCTGGTTGCAGGCGAGCAGGACGGCGTTCACCGTGAGGGGGTAGAGCTCCGGCGTCGTCTGCTCCTTCTCCAGGAGCGCGCCGAGCACCCGGATCTCCGCCGGATCGAGCTTTCTGGGGATGCGGGTCGAGCTCACGGAGAGGGATTCTACCCTGGAAGCCCCCTCTCCCCCGGTACGGGGGAGAGGGATGGGGAGAGGGGGAACGGGATCAACATTCCTCTCCCCCTTGATTTTTCCCTCCAGGGGTGCCACCATCCCCGAAACGACCCGGATATCGATTTAGGACGTGGTTACGAAGAAATTGCCCGCCTGATTTCCCTTGCCCGCTGCAACTGAACCCATACGCATCGAAGAATCCCGGAGAGAGTGGAGTGCACAGGGACCGGAATATCGAGAGCAAACAGGGTCAGAACGGCAGGCCAGGTATGTCGGACGAGCGGCTCCTTGCAGCAGATGCCCGGCACCGGAGGGCGGGAGTCCGTTCGGATGAGGAGAGCTGAAGGGTGCTTTTTCTTGTGGTCTTGTCCCTCGTGAGAGGGGCGGAGGTGGTCGTGGCAACACGGCGTAACGGAAACACTTGTTGCAAGGAGCTGAGAGTATGGCTGAACAAGGTGTAGTGAAGTGGTTCAATGACGCGAAGGGGTATGGGTTCATCGTGCGACAGCAGGGGCCGGACGTCTTTGTCCATCATGCCTCGATCGTCGCCGAGGGTTTCCGGACCCTGAGCGAAGGGGACAAGGTGACCTTCGATGTTGTCGAAGGGCCGAAGGGCCTTCAGGCGAAGAACGTCGTCAAGGTCTCCTGAGCCCGGCCCCGTTTGGATGCATCGTGCGCGCCCCGCCGGGACCCTTTCCCGACGGGGCGTTCTTGCGTTAGCGGAACTGGGAGCGGAAGTGTTGGAAGTTGTTCGTGTCGGTCGTCAGGGACGACCGGCGCGGCAGCCGGGACGCCTCGGCCCGGATGATCTGGATGCGCTCCTCGGTCACCGGGTGGCTGGAGAAGAACTGCTCCACCTTGGACGGCTTGCGCTTGCGCATGTCCAGCATCTCGCCGTAGAAGCCCACCATCCCCTCCGGGTCGTACCCGGCCTGGTAGGTGTAGTGCACGCCCAGGCGGTCGGCCTCGCGCTCCGCCTCGCGGCTGTAGTTGGTCAGGATGCCGGTGCCCAGGAGCTGCGCGGCGATCTGCTTGCCCTGGCTCGGGTTGCGCCCCAGCAGCAGGCCGGCGATCGCGTTGTAGCCGTACGCCCGGGTCATGAGCTGGGTGCCATGGCGGGCCGCGCCGTGGCCGATCTCATGCGCGAGCACGCCAGCCAGCTCGGACAGCGTGTCCGCCTCGGCGATCAGCCCGGAGTTGACGTACACCAAGCCGCCCGGCAGGTTGAAGGCGTTGACGGTGTTGTCCCGCACGATCGCGAAATCCCAGCGCCGGTTGCCGTACGGCGTCTGGGCGGCGATCCGCCGTCCCACCGTGTTCAGGTAGGAGCTGTCGAGGATCTGCGCCTGCTGCGAAACCTGGGCGCGGAGGTCGTTGCGCATCCCCCACTCCTGGTCGAGGGACACGAGGTTGAACGCGCCCCGGGCGCCCGCCGTGCCGGCGCACCCGAGCAGGATGACGATCAGAACGGCCACGGAGGCCGTGAATGGGCTGGGTCGATCGAATCGCGGTTTCATGTCGGTACCTCCTCTAAGGCGTCTCCGCATTCAGTCACACCTCCTGTAAGGGCAAGCTGCGTGCCAGCTTGCACAGGAAGAGGAAGCTCTTTGTTTTCAGCGGGCTGGTGGGGAAGATGCCTTCTGGGGACGGGACGGCTGTCCTCCAGGGAGGTCGGGCGGCAGCTCGATGATGACGTCCCCCGGACGGACCATGCCCAGGTCCTCCCGGGCGCGGCGCTCCAGGGTGCCGGGATCGGTGCGCAGGCGGTCGATGCGGCCGCGCAGCTCGTCGATCTGGCTGTGCGTCTCCCGGATGCGGGTCTCGAGGACGCGCTCGCGCTCCCGCGCCATGGCGAGGTCGCGCGAGCCCTTCCAGGCCGCGATGCCGAGGAGCGCCACGAAAAGGACGACCGCGGCGCCCACCACCGGGCGGAACGAATCGGGCCGGGGGGGCGCGGGCGTCGTGCTCAAGGAGACCAGCGTGGAAACGCCGCGGCCCCGGGGAAGGAGGCCACATTGTCCAGCTCCTCCTCGATGCGCAGCAGGCGGTTGTACTTGGCGACCCGGTCGCTGCGGCACGGGGCGCCGGTCTTGATCTGGCCGCAGCGGATGGCTACGCAAAGGTCGGCGATGGTGGTGTCCTCGGTCTCGCCGGAGCGGTGGCTGATGATGTTGGCGTAGGCGTGGTTCTTGGCCATCTCCACCGCTTCCAGCGTCTCGGAGAGGGTGCCGATCTGGTTGACCTTGACCAGCAGCGCGTTGGCGAGGCCGTTGCGGATGCCCTCCGCCAGGATCTCGGGGTTGGTCACGAACAGGTCGTCGCCCACGAGCTGCACGCGGCTGCCGAGCTCGGCGGTCAGCTCCTTCCAGCCCTCGTGGTCGTTCTCCGCCAGGCCGTCCTCGATGGAGACCAGCGGATAGGCGTCGATCCACTCGCGGTAGATGGCGATCATGTCGGCGCTGGAGAGGCCGTTGCGCCCTTCCCCCTCCAGAGAGTAGGTGACTTTTTTCGCGCGGCGTTTCTCCACCAGCTCGCTGGCGGCCACGTCGAGGGCCAGCGCGATCTCCCGGCCGGGCTTGTAGCCAGCCCCTTCGATCGCCCGCATCAGGTAGTCCAGCGCGTCGCGGTTGCTCTTGAGGTTCGGCGCGAAACCGCCCTCGTCCCCCACGGCCGTGACCATCTTCTCCTTCTTCAGGATCTCCTTGAGCGTGTGGTAGACCTCCACGCCCGCGCGCAGCGCCTCGGAGTAGCGGTCGAAGCCGAGCGGCACCAGCATGAACTCCTGCACGTCCACGGAGTTGTCGGCATGGGCTCCGCCGTTGAGCACGTTGAGCAGCGGCACGGGCAGCACGGTCGCCGCCGGTCCGCCCAGGTAGGCGTAGAACGGCAGGTCGCAGGCTTTCGAAGCGGCGCGGGCGACCGCCAGGGAAACGCCGAGCGTGGCATTGGCGCCGAGGCGGCTCTTGTCCGAGGTGCCGTCGAGCTCGATCAGCAGGCGGTCGATGCGCGCCTGGTCGCGGACGTCGAGCCCGCGCAGCGACGGCGCGATCTCGTCGTGCACGTTCGCCAGCGCCTTGCGCACCCCCTTGCCACCGTAGCGGGCGCCGCCGTCGCGCAGCTCCAGGGCCTCGCGCTCTCCCGTGGAAGCTCCGGACGGCACCGAGGCCCGGCCCCAGACTCCACCCTGCAAAATGACTTCGACCTCCAGGGTCGGATTGCCCCGGGAGTCGAGGATCTCGTGGCCCACCACTTCTTCGATGACGAACATCACCCCTCCTCAGCCCAGGTGTCCGGTAGACTCAACCTGGAAAGGTTATCTGCAAAACCCTAGCATTATCAAGGAAAAACGTCCCTCTGCCGCAGCTTTGAAAGCAAGCGCGATGCCCAAAACCCTCAAATCGACCCCCGCGGAGGTCCGTCGCCGGCTGGAACAGGGCGAAAGCGTCACCGTGCTCGACGCTCGCGGCCGGGCCGCGCGCGCCCGTTCCGCCGAAAGGATCGAGGGCGATGTACGGGTCGAGGGGAGCCGCGGGGTGCCGGCGGTGCTCGATCTTTTGCCTAGGGACGGCTGGATCCTCGCGTACTGCACCTGACTGCACGACGGCCTGTCCGCCCGGGTGGCGGCGAAGCTCAGGGAGGAGGGTTTCCCCGACGCCTGGGCGATCGAGCGCGGGCTCGCCGGCTGCGTCGAGGCGGGCTTGCGGATCGTCCCGAAATGCTAGACTCCCCCGCTCGATGAGCGACTCCCATCCTCCCTTCGTTCCCCCTCCCGGTCCCCTGCACCTGCACGTGGGCAGCGGCAAGGCGCGCCTGGAGGGCTGGGTCAACATGGACATCCAGTCTCTCCCCGGAGTCGATGTCGTCTGCGATGTCACGAAAGGCCTGGGCTTCACGGGCGCGGAGGCGATCTTCGCCGAGCACTTCCTGGAGCACCTGCCGCTCGCCGACGCGGTCGGCTTCCTGGAGGAATGCCACCGGGTGCTCGCGCCCGGCGGCTGGCTGCGGATGTCGACGCCGAACCTGGAGTGGGTCTGGGTCACGCACTACCGGCTCGACCTCGACGACGAGACCAAGCGGCTGGCCGCGCTCCAGATCAACCGGGCCTTCCATGGCTGGCGCCATCAGTTCCTCTGGAACCGCCACATCCTGGGCGAGGCGCTGGCGGCCTGCGGTTTCGATCTGGTGCGCTGGTGCCGCTGGGGCGAGAGCGAGCTGCCGGTCTTCCAGGGCATCGAGCGCCACGAGATCTACGCCGACGCCCCGGACCTGCCGCACGTCATCATCGCCGAGGCCCGCCGGGGCGATCCCCAGCCGGAGCGGCTGCACAGCTTCCGGTCGCTGATCGAGCGCGAGTTCCTGATCCATCTGGCCGATTGATGAGAAGAATCCTTTTCGTCCTTTCGGTCCTTTCGGTCCTTTCCTGCTCCAAGCCCGAGCCGCCCAAGAACGTCATCCTCATCCTGGTCGACACCCTGCGGGCCGACCACCTGGGCGCCTACGGCTATGCCCGGCCGACCAGCCCCAACGTCGACGCCTTCGCCGCGGAATCGCTCCAGTTCACGGGCTCCCGCAGCCAGGCGTCCTGCACGTTCCCCTCGGCCAACTCGATCCTGACCTCGCGCTACCCGTCGGCGTTCCTCGGCCAGCCGGCGCCGAGCCCGCTCGGCATTCCGGAGAGCATCCCCTCCCTCGCCGAGATCCTGCAGGAGCGCGGCTTCCGCACGGCCGCCGTTTCCGCGAGCCCGGTGGTGCGCAGCACGCCGGGCCGCTTCAATCCCGGCGCCGGCTTCGGCCGCGGGTTCGAGAGCTTCGACGAGGATTGCGAATGGCGCAACGCCGCCTGCGTCAACCGGGCGGCGATCCCGCTCATCCGCTCCGGCGACCCGCGCCCGTTCTTCCTCTACCTCCATTACATGGATCCCCACGGCCCCTACACGCCGCCGAAGACCCACAAGCGGCGCTGGGCCCTGGGCCGGCCGGAGAAGAAGTTCGTCCGCGACGGCAACCCCAACCCGATCGGCGGGATGCTCTACAACGGCGGACCCGACCCGGGGGCCACGCCCGCGGACCTGCAATACCTGATCGATCTCTACGACGAGGAGATCGCCTTCTTCGACGCCCAGCTCGCCGATCTCCTGAAGGCGCTCCGTGACACCGGCCGGCTGGAGGACACGGCCGTGGTCCTCGTCTCGGACCATGGCGAGGAGTTCCTGGAGCACGGCCACATCAAGCACTGCCGCACCCTCTTCGACTCCTCGATCAAGACCCCGTTCCTCCTCCGCCTGCCCGGAATGGAGCCCCGCGTCCTCGACCAGCCGGTGCAGAACCTGGACGTCGTTCCCACGCTGCTCGACTACCTGGGGATCGACACGAAAGGCCTGACCTTCGAAGGGGAAAGCCTGCGTCCGCTGATCGAGGGAACCGGCGAGCTCGATCCGCACCAGTACGGCATGCAGGGGACCCTGCGCAGCGCCGCCGACGGCCGCCACAAGCTGATCCACGACCTCGGCAAGGGGAGCTACGCGCTCTACGACCTGAAGGCCGACCCGAAGGAGACGAAGGACGCGCTGCGCGGCGATCGGCGGATCTTCCACCGGCTGCGGCAGGCCCTCACCACCTGGCTGGGCAGGACCGAAGGCACAGGCAAAGCCGAGGAGAGCCTGGAGGCGGAGCGCAAGCTGCGGGCGCTCGGCTATCTGGAGTAGAGGTAGACTGCTTCCAGCAAGGAGGCTCGTCATGAAGGTCCGTCTTCTTCTGCTCCCCCTGCTCCTGGCGCTCCCCCTCCAGGCTCAGCTCATGCCGGTGACGGATGAGCTTCGCGTGGACACCGGCGACGGCCGCATCCCCAACTTCGTGGATGTCTCCATGGCCGCGGACGGCTCCTACCTCGTGGTCTGGTCCTACCACCAGGAAACCCTCCCCTTGAGCTGCACCCCCGGGGAGATCGACGGGCGGAGGTTCGATCGCGAGGGCAGACCGCTCGGGGCGGCGTTCGTCGCCACCCGGCTCGACGGCTGGTGTGTCGACCACCTCCGGATCGGGCCGGAGGTGGACGGTCGCCGGCTCCTCGTCTGGCACCAGACGAACGGCACCGGGGCGAGGCAGTGGGTGGTGGCCGCGCTCGGCGCTTCCGGCCGCGCGAAGCGCCTGCGCGTGATCGAGGGCTTCAACACCGTGGCCATGGTGCCGCTGCGCTCAGGCGGTCTCCTGCAGGCGATCTGGAGCCTGAAGGGCAAGAAGAGCGAGCTCTGGGGGCAGCGGCTCGGCTCCACGGCCCGGCCGTCCGGAGCGGCCTTCCCGATCGCCCGCACCCCGGGGGGCTACGTCGCGGTGGAGGCGGCCGAGACCACGGGCAAGGACCTCGCGGTCTCCTGGATGTCGTCGGCTGCCGAGCCCGATCGCGCGGTGCTCCAGGCGCGGGCGCTGCGCGCCGACGGCACACCCCGGAGCGGCGTGCTCCAGGTCACCGGGCCCGAGGACCAGATGTTCTACCGCCTCGCGGCCGGCGCCGACGGCCGCTTCGTCCTCGTCTGGACCGCGATCGACCGCATTGGGATCGAGATCCATTCCGCCCTCCGGGCCGCGCAGTACCAGGCGCAGGGCACCCCGCTCACCCCGCCGCTCGAGCTGACGCCGCCGGGCGACCGCATCCGGACCCTCCAGGACCTGGCCCTGGACGCGAGCGGCTTCTTCGTGCCGGTCTGGCAGGCCGCCTCGGGCTCGAGCTGGGACGACAACGGGGCCGAGCTCGTCGACGCCAGCGGGTACGTCTACAGCGTGGAGGAGCCGCTCGCCGGCGATCCCACGGGAATGCAGATCCTGGCCGCCGTGGCCACCGACAACGCCGGCCGCTGGGCGACGGCCTGGACGGGCGACGGGCCGGAGGGCACCGGGATCTACACGCGTCTCTTCACCAGCCGGCCGTAGACAAGGAGACCCGCATGAAGCTCCGTCCGCTGCTCCTGCTCGCCCTGATCCTGTCGCTGCCGCTGCACGCCCAGCTCGTTCCCGCCGGACCGGAGATCCGGGTGGACACCGGCGACGCCCGCAATCCGGTCCACGTCGACGTCTCCATGGCGCCCGACGGCTCCTACCTCGTGGTCTGGTCCTACTTCCAGGACGCCTTCTCGTTCGACTGCTCGCCGGGAGCGATCTACGGCCGGCGGTTCGACCGCGCGGGCAGTCCGGTCGCCCCGCCCTTCGTCGTGGCCCACCCGGGTCGCTCCTGCGTCGAGGACCTACGGCTCGGGCCGCTGGTCGACGGCCGCCGGCTGCTCGTCTGGCGCGCCGCCTCCGGCAAGTTTCACCCGGCGGACCTGCGCGTGATCGCGATCGACGCTTCCGGCCGCGCGACGCGCGTCAAGCGGACCTTCAGCGCCAACACCACCGCGGACGTGATCCCCCTGCGCTCCGGGGGCCTCCTCGCCGCGCACCACACCCAGTACGCCCGGCAGAGCGACCTCCGGGGCGAGAGGTTCGATGCCCTGGGCCGCCCGGTGGGCAAGCCTTTCGTGATCGCCCGCGATCCCGGCCTGGTCTACGGAGTGGACGCCGCCGAGACCCTCGGCGGCGACCTCGCGGTGACCTGGATCTCCTACGACGACGCCGACCGCCCCTCCCTCCTCGCGCGGACGCTGAACGCCAAAGGCAATCCGAAGAGCGGCATCTTCCAGGTCAACGAAGAGCGCGGGTTCGAATTTTTCGGTCCCCGGATCGAAAGCGAGGCCTCCGGCGGGTTCGCCATCGCCTGGAGCGCCGGCGACTTCGGCGGCCCCGAGCCCGCGCCCCGGGTGCGCGCGAAGCTGTACCAGCCGGACGGGACGCCGCGCTCCCCCGAGCTGGAGCTGACGCCCGGGCAGGGCATCTATCACAACCTGGAGGATGCGGCCCTCGGGGGAGGCGAGCTCCTGGCGGTCTGGAGCGTTCCGCTCTCCTCCGCGCAGGAGAACTACCTCCCCC